>Ga0066376_10002420_pt1 | contig 17392 bp, 17 predicted proteins | sample Knorr_S15_td_Bot_FD_77009 | JGI IMG/M metagenome (GOLD analysis project Ga0066376, IMG submission 77009) | Marine microbial communities from Southern Atlantic Ocean transect - Knorr_S15_td_Bottom_ad_5009_LV_A | ecosystem: Environmental > Aquatic > Marine > Oceanic | place: Southern Atlantic... | reverse complement strand
TGGCCGGTCAGGCCTTCGATTACTACGCACTACCCGGTGGGGGACACGACTGGCAGCAGTTTTTTCTGATTCCCACCTGCGTCGCCCTGGCTGGAGTGGCGGCTTTCGGGTTGTTTTTTCGCGACCTCCGCCGGCCCCGCGAGCTCAAGTCAAGGTCGGGCTCGCGACAGAGATAGCCCGAGACGCCAGGTGCGGCCCGGCGCCGGCTCGAAGAAGCGATTCCCAAAAGCGTTAGGCACAATGGAGCCGCTGTAGAGCTCATCGAGCAGGTTCTCCACTCCTATGGAACCCTCGATTTCCCATCCCCCCAGCAGTCGCCGGAGACCGGCCAGTCCGTCCAGGGTGGTATACCCATCGTTGACGAAGGCGCGGGGAGGGCCATCGTCTCCCGGTTTGGGCCCGTTGAGATCGCTGGTGAAGGTCTGGCTTCGCCGGCGAGCCAGCAGGTGTCCGAAGATCCCGGCGTTGAGTGAGCGGTACGACAGACGGGCCTGAACGGCGAGAGCGGGAACTCCGGGCACGTCATGGTGCCGCAGCTGTACGGCTCCTTCGTCTGTGGGCAGCAGGTAGTCGGTGAACTCGAAGTTCGACCATGTGGAGGCCACGTCGAGCTGGAGGTCGCCACGCGGATTCAGGACGACGCGAGCCTCGGCGCCAAGATTGCGGGCCTTGCCGGCGTTGCGGTAGAAGACGGCATCGCCGCCCTTCTGCTGGAAGGGAATGAGCAGGTCTTCGAAATCGAGTCGGTAAAGGGCGAGATCACCTTCGAGTCGGCGTTCGGGCCAGAGGGCACGCAGCCCCAGCTCCATGGACCGCAGGTGCTCGGGCTCCAGATCGGGGTTGAAGCCGCCGCGACCGTCGGCGCGATTGCCGAGCTCAACTGCGGTGGGGGTCTGGAAGGCGGTGCTGTAATTGGCGAAAAGATCGATGAGCCCGGTGGGCCGGTAGAGCACGCCGAAGACGGGGCTGAGTTGATTGAGGGCGCGCTCGCCAGAGTCATCTCCGTCCACCACGAGGCGGTCCTCGACGTCGAAGGAGTGGCGGTCGAGGCGAGCGCCGGCCGTGATCGACCAGGCCGGTCGCGGCCAGAACCGGGCGCGGACAAAGGCGCCGATGCCGCCGATGCGCTCGGTCTGGCGCAGGAGGAGCTCGCCGTAGCGGATGCGGTCGAAGGTCCGGGCGTCGTCGAAGCGGTCGATATCCTCGTCGGTGAGCCCGTCATTGTCGAATTCCTTTCTCTTGTCCCGCTGCGACTCCCAGTCCGCGCCGGCCAACAGGGAGAGCCTTCCCATCGCCCATTGCGACTCTCGCCCGTAAGAGAGTTGTGCTCCCCCGGCCACACGATCGAGGTCGATGATCTCGCCCGGGATCGGATTCAGCAGCGATCGGCGGACGCCGTGGATTTCGAACTGCAGGCGCTCAACCCCGGTGCGCTGCCATTCCACGCCCAGCCCCAGCTGATCGTGACGGACCCGCTTGCCGGCGCCCTGCTGACGCACGAAGAAACGGGCACTCTCAGGGTCATCGTCGGCTGTGGACCGATCGAGGGAGGAGGGGTTCAGCAGGTAGGGAGCGTCGAGCAGGTGGAGGACGGCGGTCAGCGTCGCGCTCTCGCCCAGGTTTCGACGACCGATCATGGAAAGGGTCCGTTGGCGGGCGTTCGAGTGCTGGCGGTAGCCATCGAGATCGGTCTGGCTGGCGCCGAACTGCAGCGAGAGGGGGCCGTCGACGTGACTGCCGGATAGGCGCAGCTGACGCAGGCCGTGGCTGCCGACCACGAGCCCGGTACGGCCGCGGCGATGCGTGGAGCGCACCGAGCGCAGGCGCACGACTCCCCCGGCGGCGTTGCCGTAGAGGACGGCGGACGGGCCTCGCAGGATCTCGACACGATCGATCAGGGACAGATCCACCATGCCGAGCTGGGTCTGGCCGTCCGGCATGGTCAGGGGGATGCCGTCCAGCAGAACCCGGACGCCGCGGACCCCGAAGCTGGCCTGACTGCCGACCCCGCGGATGGAGACACGGTCTCCCTGGGAGAGGTTGTGACGGTTGGCGATGTAGACGCCGGGAACCGTGGCGAGGATGCCTTCGAAGGAGAGGCCGGCATCGGTCCACGACAGCTCGCCGACTTGCAGGTGACTGATACTGAAGGCTTCAGAGCGGAGGTTGGTGGGAATTCGCACGGCTTCCACCAACAGGGTGTCGGCGATGTAGCCGATGTGGGGTGTTTCGTCGCCATCGCCGGAAGACGCGATGCGCGCGGCATCGGCCGACGTTACCATGGCGAGGCCACAGATGGCCGCGAGCGGGAGAAGAGGGAGGAGCGCGAGACCCGCCCGGGGCAGCCAGCCCCTCACGTGCAGCCGCTGCCCAGCGCCCACGCAAACAGCTGGGCGTTCGCGAGGGTGAAGCGCACGCACACCAGTCGATTCGCGATCCCCAGGCGCTACCGTCTCCGGCGATCCGTCGCTCACCGCTACCGTCTCTGGCAATCCGTCGCTCACCGCTACCCGAGCCCAGCGTAGGAAGGCTCGTTGGCGAAGCGCTCGGTGGCCAGATCGAGGGTGATTTCGGTACCGGGAGGTAGCACCACCCTCAGGTGCTTGCCGTCGACGGCGGCCGTTCGGGTCTCACAGCTGACGGGCGGGGCGGCGTAATCGACGGTGGCACCCGGGTACTCGCTGGTCAGCTGTGAGTATTGAGCCGAGCCGAAACGGTGCTCGCCGAAAGCGCCCGCCTGCACGATCAGCTCTCTCCCCTCTAGCGGATTCAGGTTGACCAGGTGGAGGACGGTGCGCCGGGCCTCCAGCTTTTCCACCAGAGCGGCCACGTCTCGAGGCAGGCCGGGGCGCTGTCGCTGAGTGTCGTAGTAACCGAGCCGAGCGAACAGCAGGCCGCCGTTGTAAATCGGCTGAGGTCCCCCGAAGATGAGTTGAATCAGCCCCTCCGTGGTTACCGGATTGGTCTCCTGCCAGCGATGCTCGCCGTGGTTGGTGCCCACCTCGGTGTCTTCCCGGATGACGGCGAGCCGCTGGGCGACTTGCTGGTAGCCGGCCTGAAGGATGCGCTCGGGATGATCCGGGTTGGCGCCGGCCAGGTAGCGCAGCCAGGGCTGGTCGTGGCCGCCGTCCTCCTTGTTGTGGAAGGCGACCACCTCGTTCCAGTCGTAGGCCTCCGATTCGCGCACGCGTTCAATGCGCTCCCAGTCCTCATCGGCCATGGAGAGGTTCCACAGAGCGGCCAGAAATACCGGCGACGGCGGCTGCCAGTCGAACCAACCGGCGTCGCCGTAGCGGTAGGGGACCAGGAAGGTCTCGTGGTTGTCGCCCATCGCTGTCAGCTGCCCGATCCAGTGGTGCTTGAGGCTCATGTGAGACTCGCGCACATCTCGCCTCTCTCCCAGATCCAGAATGCGATCCATCTGCCGGCGGGGAAGCTGGAGGTAGCTGTCATCGCGGGTCAGCAGATAGGCGTTGGCGGCGGCGGTGGTCGCCGTCATCTGGATGTTGTACCAGCCGTGGGGGAAGGTCCAGCCGTAGAGGCCGCCGTACCACTTGCCATCGAGATACTCACCCACTTTCCCCGAGTGTCCGACGTTGTCGGGCATGAGCCAGTCGTTTTTGCGGGCCCGGTCCATCCAGGCATCGGTATACGCCAGGACCCACTCGCGGTACTTCTCGTCTCCCGTCAGCAGGAAGGCATTGGTGACCAGACTGGTGACCGAGAGGTTGCCGACGACCTCTCCCTTCTGCCAGCGGTCGTGCACCGCCTCGCCCATGCGCCGCGCCTTCTCCGGGTCTTCGGTGTCGAGATAGCTGTCGATGCCGGGCAGATCGTAAAACGGCAGCCCGTAAGTCTCGCTGGCGCGGTGGCTGGCGGTCGCCCGCGCCTCGTCGGGGGTGTAGTGGGGGCCTCCCGACCCCAGTCGCCCCGACAGCAGAATCCTGTGCTTCGGATCGTAATTCTGGACCTCGGGGTCTTCGTTGAGGAAGAAGCCGGCGAAACGGCGGGCCCGCATGTGGAGCTGACCCGCGGTGGGATCGGCCAGGCAGAGGTGGTAGAAGAAGACATCGCTCTCCGCCTGATGAAAGGTGTCCATGGAGCGGGCATACTCCTTGTGGGCCTGGCCGCGGCGGGTGAGCTGGCGGGTTACGGTCTCCCAGCCTCGATGCGACAGTGCCAATAGGTCATCGCCACCTCCCATCAAATAGAGCAGCGGCCAATTCGTGTAACCCTCGTAAAAGTCGTCGGCGCCACCGCCCCAGCCGTCGTCGTAGATGAGCTCGCCGTCGTCGTGGGTGTAGCGGTCGAGAAAGGGGTAGACGGAGTCGCTCATGGTCGACAGCAACAGCCGTTGCTGAGTGGCCCACGAGGGGGGGAGGGTTACAGGTACTGTCGCGGTGATGGTCTGCATCTGAGTCTCGCTTCCTTTCAACGGGCTTTTCTAGCCCTCGTCGATCTCGATTCGGTGTGTCCCCGCCGGGATCTGGACCACAACACGACCGGGGGCCCGGGAGACCACCTCAACCGGCTCACCGTCGATGCGCACGGCCGGCGAGCGGTCGCCGACGAGGAAGGTGACATTCGCGCCCTCACAGACGATCGTGCCCGCATTGCCCTGCATCACCAGACTGACGTCATGGTCGGCGTCGAAGCCGACCGCCCCCGGCGCCTCGAGGTGTCTGGCCAGCCGCACGCAGTACAAGGTGACGGACGCATCCTTCATCCGCAGCAGCGCAACTTTGGCGGTCACTCGCACGCCCTCCCAGGTCACGGGAACTCTCGTCGTCGACTCGAAAACGGCATCGACGAGACCACCGCCGTGATCCAGGGTCACGCCGGAAAAGCGGTCTCCGGCGATCCGTTTCATGACGGGGCAGCTAGCCAGGCCCTGGTGCGGGAAGAGGACGGTGAGGGCCTGCGTGCGGTCTCCGGCGAGTTCGTACTCGGCGTGCAAGTAGTGCGGCGCCGCCTCGAACTGCGACAGCCCTCCCTCCTTGAGCCGCGTCCCTTCCCCAGCCGGAGTTGCCAGGAACAGGGTGAGGAAGACGTCGTCGTCGAAGGCCCAGCGGTAGGTCCGGCGGGGCTCGACGATCTCGTGCAGCAGCGAGGCGGGATGCAGGGCGACGCGTAGCGTCCCGGCGGCGGCCGAGGATTCGGTGCGGGTCATCTCGTCGACGAGGACGATATAGGGCGTGGCGCCGTTGCCGCGCTCTTTTACGGTCAACCCCTTTTTCACCATCAATAGAGTGCGTAGGTGAGTGCCTCCGTTGACGGCGCTTCCCGAGTGGCCGACGGCGTAGTCGAGGGCGGGGTGCAGGATCCCCTCCCGCAGGCCGCCCCCCATCTTCGACAGGTGCGGCCGGTCGCGGTCGAGGTAGGCGATGTTGCCGCTGACCGCGTAGTCCCACTCGGGCCGGATGTCGAAGCGACAAACGAAGTTCCAGCTGAAGCCGGCGGCGGGGTTGCCCCAGCCCTCATACCCCGCATTGCGCACCAGGGTGTGGCCGTAGCCCGTGAGGTGAAGGGCGTTAACCTCGAAATGGTCATGGGAGAAGGCGCGGTTCGGCGCCCACAGGGCGGCCATCAGCGAATCCTCGTGGGGATCCTCTTCCCACAGGGCGGCATAGCCCGACCACCACAGCCGGCTGCGCGGCGCCCGGGCCGGTGGCAGCGGCTCGTCGACGAGCACGTAGGCCAGGATCCCGGGCACCAGCGGCCCGGGCTGAAGCCAGGCGGCGCTGGCCGCCGCGGCGCGCGAAAACCGGTAGGCGCGGTAGTTGGCGATGACGCCGCTGGTGCCGCTGTGCCGGGTGTCGCGACAATCCTGGAAGACGGCGTAGTGCCTGGTGGGCGTGACCATGCCAGTGTAGAACCAGTCGTAGAACTCGGCCAATAGAGGATCGGCGTAATAATCGTACCAACCCGCCCGGGTGAGCACGTCCATGAAGTAAGTCTTGGCAAGCTCGCCGCCAGCCAGACGCGCCGAGGCGTAGTTGCCGCCCACGAGGGCGACCCCGTCGGTGGTGAAGTGCTGCCGCAGACGTCGGTCGTAGGCGGTGGCGTACTCCTCGAACAAGGCGTGGTCGTCAATGTACAGCGCCCACAGGCCCATGGCTCCGTACTTGGCCAGATACCAGGAGCCCCGAGATTGGTCGCGCTCGTATTCGTACCAAGTGCGCAGGCGCGCTTCGATGTCAGCCAGCTGCGACTCGGTCAGGTCGTGGTGGATGACGTCGAGGGCGATGACGGAAAGGAAGAAGGCGTCGCCGCCGGTGATCATGCTGTTCCAGTCGCTGTCCGGTTGTTGGCGGCGCGCCGCGTTGACGTCGTCCCAGTGGCGCATCTGTTCGACGATGTGACGCACGTAGGCCTGGCGGTTCGCGGGGAACAGGATGCAGGCGAGGGCCGCCTGACGCATGACCCGACCCATGCTGGCGAGGCGCTGGTAGTAGCTGCCATCGCGGTGGTAGACCTGCGATGTGCTGCGCTCGACAACGCCCTTGATGCGCCGCCATGGGTCGCTCCGGGCGCGCTCCCGCAGCTCGGGGATGTCGTCGGCGTGAAAGAGGAGACGGGGGTGCTCGGCGGCACACATGGTGGGGTTCATAGCTGAGCAGGCGATCAGGGCGATGGCCAGGAGGGTAATCACAGCCAGGAAACTCTGGTTTTCAGATCGGCGATGCAAGTCGCGCGCGCCGGTCACGGGGGCGTCGCCAGCCATTCCAACGGCCGGCCGGATCCGGGCGGTCATCGAGGACGTGCATCGTTGGCATCGGTTTCACAAGGCGCGAGAATGTTCTTCTCCAATTCGCGCTTCGTCCAGTGGGCGGAGATTGCCTGGACGAATTCGGCGCGGACAAGCTTTGCCCTCGCCTCGAGCCTGCCGCTCTCCTCGCGACGCAAGTAGAGGCCCTCTCTCAGGCTGGAACCGACGGTGGATCGCTGGTCGAGCATGTGCAGCAACTCGTCCCCAGCAAGTCGCCCGCGAGCGATCTCGGGGACTGAGTGTGCGCTCAGCTGCCGCAGCACCTCGTCTCGTCGCTCGGTAGACCAGAAACACCGCGCCGCGCGGTCATAAATATCGAAGCCCAGAAGCCAGTCCGGAAGCCGGTCGTAGCGCACCGAATGTACGGCAAAACACCACTCACCGAAGAGGACCAGAGCCGTTCCGAGGGTTTCAACGAGGGCATCCGTTCGTTTAGCCACCCATTCCCAGAGAGGGCCGAACTGCGGGTGTGCGCCCGGGCCAACGTACGTCCCCCGATTCTGCACGCGCACTTGCCCGTCTAACCCCACCGAGATGCCCACATTGGCCCCATCGATCTTTTCTTCGACGACGATTTCGCCGTCGAAGAACGCATCCCGCTCCTCAGGGGAGAGCACCTTGTCTACCCGCGGCTCCGCCGTTCCGAGCCAGGTCAGGTGCGGTGTGTGGGGGAACTTGAAGAAATGTCTATTCACACATACCCTTGCGAAGCCAGGCTTCGATGAGTTGCTCGACCACGACGGCGTGGGCGTCGCATTCCTCTTCGATCGCGAACCAGTCGGTATCGGTTGCATTGACGACTGTACTGTGGCCCTCATCGGCCAGGGCCACAGCAAGGAATTTCCGATCCGATCGATCAAGGGCATCAAACTCGGCAGGAACTTCCGCCATACAATCCGCCAAGTAGTGAATATCGACCTGGCGGAACGCTGTCTGCATCTTCTCGTGGATGACCTGTAGGCCGTAGACCTGCCCGGTCATCTGGTTCTGATACTCTTCATAGATTTTGAACATCCGATCGAGCACGAGACAGCGGTCGTCGTTGCGAAAGGCCGCAAGCCAGTCGAAAACAATCTGGCGTTCCATGGCCGCTACATGCGTATCGTCGAACGGCGAGTAAGGGTGTGCGGCGCTCGCGACGAGGAGGACGTTTGTGTCGATGATACAATCAGCCATCTTGCCTCAGTTCACTTTGTTCCGCCTGTTGGAGACGCTCGATCATCCGACGCATCTGCCGCTCGGTTTCTCCGATCGCGTCACCGAAAAAGTGCTTGGGCCAATTCGAGATACGGCCGTAGTCATCCATTTGCAGCAGCTGGACACGCGCTTTTCGTCTTCTCATGCCGATGAAGCACATCCTGCAGTCCACTGGAGAGATCTTTCGATCCGCCACGAGGAACTGCATGCGGCGGAAGAGGTGCTCCGAGTGCGTTTCCACGATGAACTGCACATTGCGCTGGCGCGAAACCTCGACCATAAGGTTGGCGAGTTCCGTCTGCACTCGGGGGTGCAAGTGGATCTCCGGCTGCTCGGCGATGATCGTGGCGCCGGGCGGAACGAAGTGTGCCAGAACCAACAGGGGGAGCACCTGTGAAATACCAAAGCCGACATCGACGATGTTCGCATTCTGGCCCTGAGTCTTGACGACGACCTCGAAGTACCGCGACCTGCCTCCCGCCCTGTGTGCCTTTCTTCATGGAGTTCGCGCTCGCGAGGAGTGCCATCGCGGCAAACTGGCCCCGCGCTCCAAGATCTCCAGGACTCTGGCGGGACCAGAGATACGACCGAGCTGGAGCCTCGCGCAGCGGCCCCAGGTAGGCGATCTGATTCATACGTCTGGTAAGCGAGAGCGAGAGATCCTGTACCTCGGCCCCGGCACTGCCCAGCTCGGCGATGGCAGTGGCGGAGAACGCGAGCGACCGTTCCGGTGCGAAGGCGCGCTTGGCGTGGGCTCGCTTACCGATCTGTCGAGGTTGGTAACCTGGCGCCGCCAGGAGATACCCTCCCTTGCCCCGCCGCTCGGAGTAAACGTGGTTGCCTTTCTCAATCTTGAGCAACTCAGTCACCGGAGCACCGGCGGCCAGAGTGAATCGTGCCTCGTAGGCAATACCATCCTTGGTCCTGAACCCAATGCCCAGGTCCTTGCTCTGATCATTGCGGCTGACGACATCGCGAAATGTGCCCAGGTCGAGGAGGTCACCTTCCTGACCGCCAAGATTTAGATCGAGTTGGCGGTCGGGAGACGAGAACGTCTGTTTGAGCAAAAGGAGGGACTGGATGAGACTTGTCTTTCCCGAGGAATTCGGCCCAAGAAGCAGAGTGACACGGCCAAGTTTCATTGGCTCGCGCCAAGTATCCTCTCCCTACGCTTTGAAGTTCAGCAATCGGAGCTCTGTGAACATCAGGAGCGATCTCCTCATTGAGTGTGTTCATTTGCGGTGTAGCGTAGACTTGCCGTACATCGACAAGTCCCTTCCGCCCGGCCATCTCAAGCAGCTGGGGCCATTATTTAAGATACTGATTATCTAGGAAGCTCTGGCCCTCAGAGAAGCGATGCAAGCCCTGCGTGCATCCGCCCACCCTCGGGAAGCCGGACACACAGACGGCGCGAAGCTTGCGCTCGCATCTATGCGTTCTCATTCTCAACCGACGACGAATGGACCGCCCGAATCGAGATCCGTTAAGCGACAGGAGTCCCCATGTTCACCATTGGCGCCACCGATGACAGCGTTTACGACCGCATCGCCATGGAACCGAGTGCCGGCGGCAAGCTCAAAGGCATGCCGGATGCGCAGCTGCTGAAGTGTCCCTCAAAAGAGCGACAGCTCATGACCGCCGAAACCCTCGACCAGTACGACGCGCTGCTGGCCGGGGGGCCGAGAATCACCGCCGACACCGTGGCCGGCACCGAGCGCATCGCCGTGGTCGCGCGCTACGGCGCCGGCTACGACCAGATCGACCTCGATGCCTGCACCGAAGCGGGCATCATCATCTGCACGACGCCCTTCGGTGTGCGCCGGTCGATGGCGGTCGCGGCCCTGACTCACATCCTCTGTCTGACCACGCGCCTCATCGAAAAGTCCAGGATGCTGCACGCCGGCCAGTGGCTGGAGGCGCCATCGACGGCCAATGCCGGCTTCGGTCTGACCGGCCGTACTCTCGGCCTCGTCGGCTTCGGCAGTATCGGCAGCGATCTGCACGGCCTCATGATGCCCTTCGGGATGCGCCACCTGGTGTACGATCCCTACGTCGATGAGGCCCGGCTCGAGGAGGCGGGCGCTGAAAAGGTCGATCTGCCGACGCTGCTGCGCGAGGCGGATGTTGTGGTCGTAGTCTGCGCTCTGACCGAGGAGACCCGCCACCTGATCGGCGCGAAGGAGCTGGGCATGATGAAGTCGACCGCCTACTTCGTCAATATCGCCCGCGGCGGCATCGTCGATCAGGGCGCGCTGACCCAGGTCCTGGCCGCAGGAGGCATCCGCGCCGCCGGCCTCGATGCGCTGGACCCGGAGCCCATCGACCCCGCCGATCCACTGCTCAAACTCGACAACGTGCTGCTGACGCCGCACGCCATGGGACTGACCGATGAAATGATGCGACTGTGCAGCGAGTTGTGCGTCAGAGCCGCCTTGCGGGTGATGGGAGGTGAGATCCCCGACTCCGTCATCAACAAAGCCGTGCTGGACAACCCGAAGTTAAGGGCCAAGCTGGACGGGTTTCGTCAGCGCTACGGGGGTTAAGAGGCCGCTTGAGTCCACTCGCCGCTCAGATCAGTCCACTGATGCGCGTGACCGGTGAGTAGTACCCGGCGTCGATCACGTCTTGCAGGACAGCGTCGGCTTCCCCGGGCGACAGCGTTTCATCGAGAGAGCACGCTTTGAGGATGCCGATGGTGCCAGTGAGTCCCCGCTCCGCGCAGCAATCCCTGGCCGCCTTGTCGTCGGTGACAACGATGCCGCCACGAGCCTTTGCGCAGGCGATGCACGAGGCCTCACCGGGACCGAGGATCCGCAGCAGCTCGCGGTAATCACCGCGTTCGTCGGCAGCGAGAGACCTGGCGCTGCCCAACCTAGCTTCAGCCACGCCTGGTAACAGACGGCGAGGGCTTCGCGCACGAGCTGTCCTTTACTTACCCTGCGGGAATACGCCAGCTGCTTCAGATGTGCGTCGATCTCGCTGTCCAGTTTCACATGCAGGGTCGCGTCTTGTGCCATGGCCGTCCTCCAGTGATAGTGGCAAGATCTTCGATGTGAAGAGTGTAGTGCGAGGGCTTGAGTGATCGGAGCCGTCGGCCGGAGTCGGCGTGTCTTCGCGCGAGCAATGAACGGAGCACTAGTGCAGGGGAGCAGAAATCCGTTACCGGTCGGCCGCCGATGCATCCCGGCTCAACCGCGTTGCGCTCCCTCGGCGGGTCCAACAACCCGCCTCAGTCGCGCGCCTTGCGAGCGGTAGAGGCGCCTCAACGCCCGACCCTATGGCAACGGACTTCCGCCCCGCTGCACTAGGGTGCTCCTACAAGCAGCGGCTTGAAGCCGGCCTGGCGGAAGTGCTCGTCCGTCGTCAGGGAGTCGGTGAGACTCAGCTCTCGCATCAGGCAGAAACTGAAACAGTCCGTAAACGACCATGGATGGTCCTGGTGCTTTCCGAAGAACTGTCGGGTTTGCTCAAAGCGGTCCGGGTCCATCCACTCTATTCTGCAGGCTTTGGATGCGAACACCGACTCGAATAGAGGAGCGACAAGACGACCAAGACCGCGGGCTTTGAGGAGCGTGGCGGTTTCATCCAGGCAATAATCGGTGGTCACAAAACCCGATCTCGACGTCTCTGCCCTATGCAGAATCGCCCTGGTCCTGGCGTGCATCGGGTCGCGCTCGACAAGCAAGGCGTAGAAGCCACTTGTATCCACGAAGGTTTCAATCTCCATAGATGGCCTGATCCATGGCATCGTTGCTGAGTGGCGCACCCTCACGCGTGGCAAGCCGGTCGATGCGGTAAAAAGGGTCGTCTGCCTTCACTTCCTCCGGAGGGACGGGCTCTAGAAACAGCACCGGCTTGCCGCGGTATGTAAGGATCATTCTCTTGCCCTGTTGAACCCTGCGGATCACCCCCTCGGCATCGCGGCGAAAGTCCAACATCGATACTCTCTCCATCTGGCCTCCGTGTCGTCTGTGAATGTTGAAGATGAAGTTGAACTTCAATATAGGACTGACGCACTCGAATGCAAGCCTGCTCGACTGCCAGCAACAACAATGTGTGTGAGCGGAGACGTCTTCGCAAAGCAATGGCGAAAGCGCGGCAGGCGAACAGGAGCGCTGAAGACGTCGAGCGAAGCAGTTCGCGCGGTGGGGCCCCAGCGCTCCGCCGTTGTGCGCAGTCTACGAATCGGAATGCAGGCGGGCGGCTCTAATCGAGAGAGAGGGAGCTCAGCCTCGTCCGCCCGACTTACCCCGACAGAAATTCCCCTCGGCTGGTGTCCCATGGGGGCAATCCAGGCTCAGGTCACGCAGCCGCTACTTCCAGCTTGCGAAGCACACGACGGTAGGCTTCAGCCTTGTCCCCAGGGCCGGATCTCCGAATTCGCCAGACGTGGCGAATTCGACCACCATCGGATCCAATCCCGTACCTACCCCTAAGAACATCGGAGCCACCATCAGGTGACGAGCGACCTCCGTGATATCGAGTTCAGGATAGGCGAGGGCTAACTGCCTGAAATTCCCCCCGCCGCTGTCTGGATCGATTTGGCGACCTGCTTGAAACGGCGGCGGAGGCAATCCGCAACTGCGGATGCGAGGATGGCTGTCCGTCGTGTGTGGTCTCGGCGGTGCCGCCCTTTGCGATGACGGATATCGACTCATCGGTGAGGGGCCGCATCCCCAACGAGGATCGGCGCGATACCTGCTGGATCGGATCTTGCGATAATCCGCTGTCACTACAGCGGATTCTTTGGTAACATCTGCTAACAGGGGACTCATGGAGGACCGCATCGTAAAGTGGCTCAGCTCAGTCGAGCCTGACAGTACCCTCCTGCGCACCTGGGAGTTGGGTGGTGGGATTTCTTCGGCAATGACGGCGTTCACCATCTCGAGCAACGGCGAATCTCGAAACCTCATTCTTCGCCAGCCAAACGATTGGACCCTCGCAAACGTGCCCTATGTGGTCCGCAAGGAATTCGACAGGCTCGGCGCGCTCCACCGCGGAGGTCTTCCGGTCCAGGCCCCTTTCTTCTGTGATGAAACCGATTCACATTTCGGCCGGCCGGGGTTGGTCATCGAATACATCGACGGCAGTCCCGATCTCAATCCGCTGGATCTTTCCAATTATCTCAACCAACTCGCCCGCCAACTTGCGAATATTCACCACTTTGACCCCAACACCCCGGGCTTGGCCCTACCCGAAGCGGCAGTCCATGAATTCGAGCGATTCCGGGACGGGAGAGTGCCCCCGGCTGACCCCGCCTTTCAGGTCGACCGGATCTGGGCAACGCTATCTGACCTTGCTTCTCCGCAGACGAGAAATGAACCAGTCCTGCTGCACGGAGACTTCTGGCCCGGCAACATACTATGGCGCGACGGGTCGCTCGTGGCGGTCATCGATTGGGAGGAAACACGGGCAGGCGATCCACTCCTGGATCTCTCGATCAGCAGGCTCGACCTCTGGTGGGTGTTCGGCCGTCGGGCAATGGAGACCTTCACCGAATGCTATCTGGCGGTGAACCCCCTCAATCCGATTGATGAGAGCCTGTTACCCCTCTGGGACCTCTGGGCAGCCACTGAGACCCGTGTCGAACCTCGAGAGATGGGCCCCCTCGTACGTTTCGCTGGGACGGCCTGACATTACCGCCGAACACATGCTGAAGATACATTCGGGATTCGTCTGCCAGGCCTTCGAAGCGCTCGACCGAGCCAAGCTCTAATACACCGCCTGCGTCAACCGCCCCGGCGGAGTGTATGGCGATGAAACCGGGCCCTTATTTGCACTCGCCGATCGAACCTTCAGCGCACACTCGGCCGTCGATCCACGTAGCCCCAGTGAGGTCGGCTCGTCGCGTCGGCAGGAAGACCGGGTGGGTCAGTTCCGCAAAGAGGCCGCGCAACACCTCATCCAGGTCTCCCTCGGCAGAGACGAAATGCGCCTTTCCCTGATGATGGGCCGCCAGGATTTGCAGGAATTTTCTGCCGACGGAGTGACCTATACCGATCGCGAAGAAACGAGCGCCAGCTGGCGAGGACGCGGCGACGATCTCACCCAGCTCTGACTCTATGACATGCTGGGCGTAGTTGCTGTCGATCTCATTTCCCAGTGACAGCTGCACGGCATCCGACACCTCCGCCGCATTGGGCAGCTGGAGTCCATCCGACAGCTGGACGGCATCCGCTAGCTGGACGGCATCGGATGGTCTGATCTCGTGACTACGAGCAGCGGTGGCCGCGATCCTGGCAGAGATGCTGATCGAGGCGATCGTGCTCTGACTTTGAGCGGACGCGATTTGCATGGCAATCCCCTTGGGGGAGAAGAGACATCGGTCCGTCCGCGTCTGGCGGGATCGCGGCTCTGAGGCGCGATCCCGCCGTACCTGACGCGGCGTCTTGGGCGATACCCGCTGTTCCTTTTATCGGCCGGTTTGACGGATCAGCCAATGTTTTTTGGATGTGTAGCACGGGTGGGCGGATCGGCGACACGGTTTTTTGTGAGACTAGGCGGCCAACTTGAGCTCGCCTTGTGTTCAAAATCGGGGGTCTTCTATGGACAGGGAGCCCCACATCGCTTACGATGACTTGATACACCCAAGCAGGATCACACCTCAGGAGGGAACAGTCATGAACCAGAAAAGGGAACAGTCATGAACAAGCTTCAAATTAAGGCCGTAGTCATCGCCGTTATCGCGCTGGTCGCATTTTCGATTGGCAGCCGCTTCTGGAAGAGCGTTCCGGCCGGCCATGTGGCGGTGGCGACGCTGTTCGGGGAGGTGCAGCCCAATCATTTCAGAGAAGGGCTGAATATCCCGGTCAATCCGCTCTACGATTGGCACCTTTACGACGTGCGCCAGCAAACGCACATGGAGAGGGCGAATGTCCCCAGCCAGGACCAACTCAAGACGCAGGTCGAGATGAGTTTGCAGTACCGTCTCATCGCGGAGCAAGCTCCGAGCATTCTGAAGGAAACGGGGTCTGCCCTACAGGTGCTGAAGGTGCACGTTGTCCCGAAAGTGCGCTCGCTGGTGCGCGAACAGGGGAAGAGCATCAAGCGGGCAGAGGACTTCTTCCTGGAGGAGACGCAGCAGAATCTGCAGACGTCACTGCTGGAGGGGCTGCGCGAGTACCTGGGCCCGAAGGGTATATTCGTGGATGCGGTGCTCATCCGCGAAATCTCCCTTCCCGCCTTCATCACCAAGGCGATAGAGGAGAAGAAGGAGCGCGAGCAGGAAGTAGAGAAGCAGAAGGCGGAGCTGGAGCGCTTCCGCACCGAGCAGCAACAACTCGTCGCCGAGGCGCAGGCAAAGCGCCTGGCAGCGGATGAGGAGGCCCAGACGCGCCGCACCCTCGCCGATGCCCAGGCCTACGAGATCGAGCGCATCAACACAGCTATTGGCAAGAATCCCAATTACGTCAAGCTGATGGCGTTGGACGCTTTGAAGGCAATCTCGAAAGACCCCGCCTCCAAGATTTACTTCATCAATGGCGACAGCCCCATGCCGTTGCCGCTGATGCATATGGGCGACCAGAGGTAGCGATTCGGAGCGCCTCGGGATTCAGTAAAAGTCGCCGAGGTGCTCCGTTTTTTGCCGTATCTCCGCCTGGCGAGTGCTCTCCTCGCGATCGCGGAGCTCGATGTAGGAGCCGTGCAGCATGCGGTCTGAAGGCCAGACGGCTTTGGACATCGCGCTGCAAGTCGACCACGGGTAGGTGTCTGATCTGACTTGCTTACGTGAGTCCGGGCGGCCGACAGCGCGAAAGACCGTTTCAATCCCTGAACGGGTCGAACTCATTCTCGCCGGCCATGGCGACCCCGATGGGGTGCAGGGTGTGCAGGATGCGTATGCTGCTGGCGTGAAACTCAAGGACCTCCGGAAGCCGCTTGTAGCAGTGCGGCGACTCATCCGTGCCGGCGCCGCGCAGCTCGACGCCCATCGGTTCCAGCCATTCCTTCATCATCTCCCGACTGACGCAACCCCCCTCGAGCGGCTTCTGTTTCCTCGCCGCGCCCCTACGCGAGCGCTTCCACCGCCTCTTTCCCGCCGCCTGGGTGCGCGACATAACGCGGCCGGCACCGTGGACGGTAGAGTAGAGCGCCTCGGGCCCGTCGTCGCTGTCGACCCCCTCGACGATGACGGAGATATCCCCCATGGAGCCGCCGACGAACCCTCTCTGACCGGGGAAGGCGGGGGTCGCCCCTTTGCGGACGACCCAGTAGTTTTCGCCGCCGTGGGTCTCCTCCCAGGCGAAGTTGTGATGGTTGTGGACCTCCTCTACGATCGTGGCACCAAGGAGGGTGGCGACTTTCTCGCAGACCCAGTCGCGGCCCGCGTAGGCGTACCGGCCGGCCATCTTCATGCAGGCGATGTATTCCTGGCCGAGCTGTGAGCGCACATCAAAGAGGACGGGATCCACGTTGACGCCCTCTTTGCCGCCGCCGGCTTTGATGAAATGGGTGGCGAGCCTATGTCCGAGTCCACGCGAGCCGAAGTGAGCACCGCACCAGACCCGCCGCTCCTCGTCGAGGAAGAGGTCGACATAGTGATTCCCAGATCCGATGGTTCCCAGCTGTTCGCGGGCAAGCCGCTTCAGGTTAGCGGCTACTTCGATAGCCCAGGCCGGATCATCGGCGAATAGCGGATGGTCTACGCGCTCGTCGTTCTTCCGGCCGATGCCGAAGGAGAGGGTGTCGAAGATCTCGTCCATGATGGGGCTGATGTCGGCCGTCACCAGGTCCGGGTCGGCGTCGAGGCGGACGGCCTTGTTGCCGCAGCTGATGTCGTAACCGACGCCCGACGGGCTGACCTTCTCCCTGTACGCCGCGACGCCGCCGATGGGCATGGCGTAGCCGAGGTGGTGGTCGGCCATGAGGGCGGTATGCTCGGCGTCCCTGGCGCAGTTGACGATCTGCCTCACGGCGTTGTCGAGGGGAGCGCCCCAGACCGGTACTCCGTCGATAAGGCGATAGCTCATGTCGGTGTGACCCGTATTGGCATGATCAATTCGCCCCAGACCGGTACTCCGTCGATAAGGCGATAGCTCATGTCGGTGTGACCCGTATTGGCATGATCAGTTCGCTCCAGACTGGCACTCCGTCTATATCTCGATAGCTCATGGCTATGTGACCGGTGTAATCGCAATCAGCTCGCTCTCAGCGGCGGGATCGCACGAGCGTGCCGTGCGCAGCGAGAGCGCTCCGGTGGGACAGGCCCGGGCACAGCGGAGCCCGACTTCGCGTAAACCCTCGGCCAACGGCTGGCCGAAGGCACGGCGACACTGACATCGAAGCCTCGGCCGATAGTCGATAGCCCCAGTGACTCGCCCGCTCCGCCGGCGATGCGGACGCAGGCATCGCACATGATGCACTTCCCGGGCTCGTAGATAATGTCGGGATGAGACGTGTCCTGGTCGAATCGGCGGCGCGAGCCGA
>Ga0066376_10002418_pt1 | contig 17393 bp, 17 predicted proteins | sample Knorr_S15_td_Bot_FD_77009 | JGI IMG/M metagenome (GOLD analysis project Ga0066376, IMG submission 77009) | Marine microbial communities from Southern Atlantic Ocean transect - Knorr_S15_td_Bottom_ad_5009_LV_A | ecosystem: Environmental > Aquatic > Marine > Oceanic | place: Southern Atlantic... | reverse complement strand
TAACGCGAGATAGGATCTTCGCCCACTGAAAGCGCATAAAAGCGCTTTCCATACACGCCTAAGATCGCATTTGAGTCAGCGTAGCAATGGAAATACGGGGATTCCTGGAACCGTTTGGAACTGATGCGAACCAAAGGATGAGACGCTGCATAATTTGACATTTTCATCCGCGCACCATTCCGTCGATTTTAATTTTTTTGAAAGCCTCCAGGATAGTTGACCTCATCAGACGATCAAACTCAATGCTTCGCATCAATAACTCAACCTAATTCTGCTATGGACGCTTGATGAGTGTGTTTAAGGGCTTCCCGTGGGCTCCGTGCACAAACTCACGGCTGCCAGTGGTTGATCTTCACTCCGCCGCGCTGGCCTCATTTTGCTCCGGCGTCGATGTGCTCGCCGTCTGCGGCACAATCCTATCGGCCGGGAAGCGCACCGTAACTGTGGTTCCGACATCAACCTTGCTTTGCAGGCCCAATGTTCCACCATGCAACTCAACAAGGGCCCGGGTTAGCGGCAAGCCGAGCCCGGTCCCTTCGTATTTACGGTTGAGTGCACTGTCGATCTGCTGAAACGGGGTTAACGCCTTGGGAATATCGGCAAGAGCGATGCCGATGCCGGTGACCTGAAGTACGTAACCGTCGTTCTCGTGATACCAGACCCTGGTCACCACCTTGCCGCCGGGCGGTGTGAACTTGATGGCGTTGGACAGCAGGTTGATATAGATCTGCTTGAACTTGCGCTCATCGGCATACAACGCGGGTAAGTTTGACGCGGCGTCGCATTCGATCTCGACGCCGGCCTCTTTGGCGCGCTCCTTGACCAGGGTGAGGCAAGAGGTCAAGACCCTCGACACATTGAAACCCTCCTCATGCAAGTCGGTTTTTCCCGCCTCGATCTTTGAGAGGTCCAGAATATCGTTGATGAGCTCGAGAAGATGCATGCCCGAGTCGTTGATGTCCTCCACGTATTCGACATATTTCGGCGCGCCGACGGGCCCAAACAACTCGCCTTTCATCACATCGGAGAAGCCAATGATGGCATTGAGCGGCGTTCGCAGTTCGTGACTCATATTGGCGAGGAACTCGGATTTCGTGCGGTTTGCCAGCACCGCCTGGTCGCGGGCCTGGATCATGTGCTGTGTCAGTTCCTCGAGCTGACGGCTTTGTTTGTCGAGATATTGATTCGCGCTGCGGAGCTCGTTTTCGGCAGCCTTGCGCTCGGTAATATCGGTGCCGATGGTAGCGATGTTGGCGACTTCACCGTCGGCCGCAATGAGAAAGAACTTGGTTATCAGCAATGTCTTTACGCCATCCGGATGGACGAACGTCTGCTCCCATTCGATTGGTCCGTCGCGCTTGATCATTTCCTGGTCGTGCGCCAGAAGAGATTGGGATAATTTGTCGGGAAAGATTTCGCAAGCCGTTGCGCCTACAAGTTCCTCGCTGGTCCGCCCGGTCAACGCCTCGAACTGCCGGTTAATCAGGACATATTGGCCTTCGTTATTCTTGATGGTTATGGCCGCGGGTGAGTTCTCGAAGAAGGCGTGCAGCCGTGTCTCGCTTGCTTTCAGCGCGTCCTCGGCACGTTTGTGTTCGGTGATATCGAATCATACGCACCGGCTCGCCATCGTCACCAAATGATACTTCCCCGTGCTCGCGAACGTGTCTCTGGGAACCGTCAGGGCGTAGGATACGAAACTCGTTACTGAAGGGCTTTCCCAAGGAAATTGACTTGTCGACAGACTCGGTAACCCGGTCTCGATCATCGACATGAATGGCCTGAAGGCAAGTGTCGAGGGTCGCGGCAAACGCCTGGGGCTCGAAGCCGTAGATGCGGCAAGCCTCGTCCGACATGTGAAGGTCCCCAGAGACGATATCCCAGTCCCAGTGGCCCAGGTGCGCCAGGCGCTGCGCATTGGCGAGACCTTGCTCGCTAACCTGGAGCGCTTTCTCGACCCGTTTGCGTTCGGTAATGTCCTCTATGGTGAAGATCACCCGCGACCAGGTTTTTCGATGCTCGTCAGGTATCACTACATGGCTGCGGGTGAATATTTCGGATCCGTCCAGGGCGGTTTCGGTGGCCTCGGTCACGAAACGGGACGCGCCCTCGGCAACAGCTACGATCTCATCGCAACACAGCTTCAACTCTCCGGCGGTCATTCTTGCTTCGTAGGTAGACTGCAGAACTTCCTCCTTGCTCGTCGCACCATAGATGGAGAGCGTGGCGGCGTTGACGTCGATCACTTCGCACAAACTGTTTACCTCGACGAGCTGATCGGGGCGACGCTCGAAATAGCGCCGCCAATTCTTCACTCCCCGACGCGCGAGCCGGTCGATCATTGCCTTGACCCGCGACCAATCCTCGACCCAGATTGCGACCGGAGAATCTTCGAAGATTTCGCGATACAGCTCTTCGCCTCGCGGCGATAGGTGTTGTTCACCACCGAGATCCAGGGGTGCCGTTACGTCTCCGCAGTGATTTTTCAGTTGCTCGCTCATGAATCTTCATTCGCCTGATCCGAGCCCATAGCTACGGGCTCGTGAATTGATATGTCGCAGACCGCTTATCCCGACCAGTTCGATTTTCTGTTCAGTGAATGTCAGTCACGCTAGATGTTCGCAAATATTAGTAAAGTTTTTCTAAAATTCACTGTTGTCTATAAACGCATTCGCGTTGAGCCTTGGGGACTGTCCAGTTATGACCCAGAACGGATTCCAAACTCGCAAAATGTGGGGGCATAGGAAGAAGATAAATGTCCGAGCAATCCTCTGTTTATTAATCGTCCAAATCAGGCTTGTATTCCATGGCGGCAACGGCCGCATCATCAACCTCAACCCCTATCCCCGGCTCATGGGACAAGGGAATACAACCGTCTTCATCGAGTTTGCAGGGGAAGCTCGAGAAGCTATTGGAACCCTCCACAAATCGGGGGAAGTGTTCGACCAGCGCAAAATTCGGTATGACGGCCGCCGCTTGCATGGCCGCCGCGAGGCCGATGGTCATGGTGTTGTTGTTGTGAACGGAAACGGTGGCGGGAAACGGCTCCGCGATAGCAGCGATTTCCTTTGTGCCCAGAATGCCGCAACGGGTTATGTCGGGGTTCAGGATGTCAGCCGCCTTGTGGTCAAGCAGGCGAAGGAATTCCTGTTTCGAGTATAACGTCTCCCCTGTGACGACCGGCAGTTTCGATTGGGCGCGGATTCGGGCAAGCGAGTCCACATCGTTTGCATTGGCCGGATCCTCAAACCACGGAACCTTATGGGCGTGGAGCGCAGCAATAATCCGGGGCAGGTCTTCGGGGCGCATCCTTTCCCACATATCGACAAAAATTGACACATCGGGGCCCACCGCATCGCGCACGGCGCGCAAACATGCGATGCCGTCATCCACGCTGTTGCCATAGAGGAAAGGATAGAGCTTTACGGCTTTAAATCCTGTTTCCACCTGTTGCGCCGCGAAGGAGGCAAGCTGGTCTGGTGACCGAGATTCGTCACTCCAGCAATTGGCATAAACGTCGATACGGTCGCGGCAGGGACCACCCAGCAATCTGTGAACCGGCGTCTCCAGAGCCTTGCCAACAATATCCCAGAGAGCAATTTCAATCCCGGCGGCAGCCGATGAAATTTCAAGTCCATCCTGGGGATCACCGATGCTGTCGTGCGCTGATGTTACGAAGTGTTTGATGCAGAACGGGTCCATGCCATCCATGCTGCGGGACAGCTTTTTCACCTCCAGGGTCATCGCATATTCGCGTTCGTGGGACGTATAGGCCTGTCCCCAGCCCACGATACCCGCGTCGGTTTCCAGCTTGACCAAGACCCAAGCAGCTCCCCGACCCCACGATGTCGCGGATATTTCGGATGGCACGATGTATGTTTTGACAGCGGTAATTTTCATATCTGTGACTCTCGCTTTACGCTTCCCAGATCGAACCAGAATTTTCGTGGGGTTCTTCCGGCACGGAATTTATCAAGATACCCCTACCCCTTGGCGGCACAGCCGCAGAATAACCCAAAGCATTATTATGGACAGCCGTCGATGGCTTCATTCGTTGAAACCTGCGATAGCCTGCTTCTGATGCCGTGGACGGCCCCCATCCGATGATCCGTAAACATCTCTTTATGGTTATGAGCGGACATTACGCAATCCGGGCAATCGTTGCTTCCCGTGGATTGCGTGAACAAACTCACTGTTGCCAGAGGTCGAACTTCACTCCGCCGCGCTGGACTCATTTTGCGCCGCCGTTGATGCGTTCGCTGTCTCCGACACGATCCGCTCGGCCGGGAAGCGCACCGTAACCGTGGTGCCGACGCCAACCTCGCTTTGCAGGTCCAACGATCCGCCATGCAGCTCGGCGAGGGCCTTGGTCAACGGTAAGCCGAGCCCGGTGCCGTCGTATTTGCGGTTGAGGTCACTGTCTATCTGGCTGAAGGGCGCCAGTGCCTTGGGAATGTCGATGAGAGCAATACCGATGCCCGTGTCGGCGACCTGAAACACATAGCCATCATCCGAGTGGAACCAAATTCTTATGGTCACCTTTCCACCGGTCGGGGTGAATTTGATCGCGTTGGACAGCAAGTTGATCAGAATCTGCTTGAGCTTACGCTCATCGATATAGAGCGCTGGCAGATTGGATGCGGCGTCGCACGAGAGTTCCAAGCCGCCCGCTTGGGCCCGTTCCTTAACCAGAGTGAGGCATGATTTAAGGACCCGCATCACGTCGACAATTTCGTCATTCAACTCGGTCTTGCCGGCCTCGATCTTCGACAGGTCGAGAATGTCGTTGATGAGTTCCAGGAGGTGTGCGCCGGATGCGTTGATGTCCTTTACATACTCGGCGTATTTCGGACTGCCGATGGGTCCAAACATCCCGTCTTTCATAACCTCGGAGAAACCGATAATGGCATTGAGCGGCGTGCGCAGCTCGTGGCTCATGTTGGCGAGGAACTCTGACTTGGTGCGATTGGCGAAATCGGCATGCTCCTTGGCCGTAATCAGCGCATCCTCGGTCTGCTTGCGCATGGTCACGTCCTCTTCCGAGGTAATGACGTGCGACCAGTCGTCCTTGTGAGCATCGTCGATGTGGGTGATAGAGTATGCGACGATATCAGTCCCGTCGAGGGTCCGGACCACGTCCTCCGATCCAAAATGGGTTTCGCCCGCCGCCAGCGCAGCGAATTCCCGCGCCGGGAAATCGACTTGCGCGACGCGTCCCTCGGAACCGTTCATGAAGCGGAAGAACTCATCCTTGCTCGCCGCACAGTAGAGATCGAGGGCCGCTTGGTTGACATTGAGAATTTTGATGGCGGCAACCATGTCGCGAACCATGTCGGGATGCTGATCGAAATAGAGGCTGAAGTCGCGAACATCCTTTCCCTTTAGGTCGTCGATCATCGTCTTGACCGCCGAGTAGTCCTTTTCCCAGATGGCGATCGGCAAATGCTCGAAAAGATCCCGATAGCGCGTCTCGCTCTTGCGGAGCGCCTCCTCGGCGCGCTTGTGCTCGGTAATATCGGAATTGGTGAAGATGATCGACGACCAGTCATCTTCGTGGCCCGGCGCGATGCGGACAATGACCATGGCATCGACCACGAAGCCGTCGTAGGCCGATTGGCTCAATTGGCAGCCGAATTGGGTGCCGCCGTCGGCGAACATTCAAATGAGGTCGAGATACAAGTGGACTTCTTCGTCGAGGAAGTCCGTGGCATTATTGAACGCGATGAAGGCGTTCATGTCGGGCGCTTTATACATGCTGACGGATGCCTCGTTGGCGCGCAGGATCACGGCCATATCCGATCGATACCGCAGAGGTGTTGACCATCGGTGTCGAGGCGACCGCAACCATGACCCGCGCATTGCGGCGCGGGCGTCGGGCTGGTAGCGTTAGCGGATAGGGGAGCAACGGTGGCGCGCAAGAAATCGGATATCGAAGAGCTGGAAACAAGCGCATGACGACCGCGTTTGAAGAAGTCATGGCAATTCGGGGTGAAGCGCTGCCCGGCGACGGCGAGGTCGAGATCACTGGCGCCGATCCGGTGTTTTCCACGCGGTTCAAGATCGGCGAAACCTGTGCTTCCGTGGTGGCCGGAATTGGGGTCGCGGCGTCGGATATCTGGGCGCTGAAGACGGGCCGCAGACAGAACGCATCGATCGACGCACGGTCCGCAGCGGCAGCCTTGCGCAGTATCAGCTACATGCAGAGACTGGGCGTGGACGGCACGTTCGCACCCGTGGTGAACCAAGAGCATGAGGCGATGCTCAAGATCACCCAGCCGTGGCCGACGAAGGACGGCCGCTGGTTCCTACCGCATTTCGGCCTGCCGAACTTGCGCAAACGGGTGCTGGGGGTGCTCGGCTGCGAGCCCAATCCGGAGTCCGTCGCCACTGCGGTCGCGCAATGCGACGCTCTCGACCTCGAAGCGGCTATAGATGAAGCCCACGCCTGCGGCGCCATGGTGCGAAGCAATGCGGAGTGGCTGGATCATCCGCACGGCCAAGTCCTGAAATCGAAGCCGATCGTTGAGATAATCAAGATCGCGGATAGCGACCCGAAACCGTTCCCCGAAGGCAATCGGCCACTGAGCGGTATTCGTGCGCTCGACCTGACCCGCATCCTCGCCGGGCCGATTGCGGCGCGGACGCTGGCGGAGCACGGTGCGGACGTGTTGATGGTGACAGACGAACATCTGCCGCAGATCACGGAACATGTCATGGATACGAGCCATGGCAAGCGAAGCTGTTATCTCAACCTCAAGACCGCCGAAGACGCTGCCCAACTCAAGAATCTGGTGCGCGGCGCCGACGTTTTTTCACAGGGCTTCCGCCCCGGTGTATTGAGTGGCCTTGGTTTCGGTCCGCAAGACGTGGCGGAAATTTGCCCTGGTATCGTCTATCTCTCGATAAGCTGTTTCGGTGCCGACGGCCCGTTCAGCCATCGCGCCGGCTGGGAGCAGGTCGCCCAGACCGTTACCGGCATTTGCAGGGAAGGCGGCGCAGGCCGGCCCGGCCTGTTGCCGGCGGCGGCGTGCGACTACACCACGGGGTATCTCGGCGCCTATGGTGTGTTGCTAGCGCTGGCGCGCCGCGCGCGCGAAGGGGGCAGCTATCACGTCCGGGTCTCGCTGTGCCAGTCAGGCATGTTCATCTACCGCCAGGGCAAGACTGAATTTGCCGAACCGGACATGGAGCTGTCTGACGTCGAACTTGGCGCGCTGCGCATTGACTCGATTCCCGCAACCGGGCCACTGCGGCATCTCGGCCCCATCCTAGCCCTGTCGGAAACCCAGCCGCATTGGTCGCGGGCGACCCCGACGCTGGGAGCGGACACGCCGGAATGGCTCGATGCGGCGTCGGAGGCCGAGGCGGCCGAGTGATAAGGGGACCACAGCCATGTCCGCTCTGCCCCCAGAAGCAGACATTCGGGAGTGGGCAGTCGTTAAACGTCTGCTCCTGACCCAAAGCGGACATCATTCGATTTCAAGCTGTTCTCGATGTCTAAGGAAGGGGCTATAGACAGGGGCGGAAGGTTTGATACGTCCGTCTTCTCCCCATTCACTCGTTTGGTTGAAGGAAATGAGGTCTTCATTCTCAATTGATTGCAGACGTGAAGCGTAGTCTTTTGGAATTTGCGTCAGGCGTTCCGCAACCTCATGCGGGTCGGAGTATCTGACCCCGGCTTCAACGCCATAGGCAACATGTGGCTCAAGAACGCCATAACCGACATATGCCAAAGTAAAATTCACAGGCCATAGCAATAAATCGATGTCGCCGCTGCGACCATTGTATGCATACGTCTGCGGGCTTGTACCAACTGTCAGGGACAAGAGGGCTTTCTTCCCGGTGAAACGGCCTTTTTCAAATCTGTAACTGCTTCGATAGACTTCACCGTACACGAGAACACGATCAAACCACCCTTTGAGGATCGCCGGCGGTAGGTGCCACCACATGGGGTATTGAAGTATCAGCAAGTCGGCTTCATCCAGCCGTGCGATTTCTTCCTGTATCTCCGGTGGTATGGATTTGTTATCTGAGGCATGACGTTGTTCCGCCTGCACATTGAACCGCTCCAGATCCTGTCGGTCTTCATAGTGTTCCGCACTCTCGCTGGGATCAAAGCCTTGCTTATAAAGATCGGACATGGACACGCTCCAACCACGATCTTCCAGCACTTGAGAAGCGGTATTCGCCAAATGGCCGTTGAATGATTTCGGCTCAGGATGGGCAAGTACAATATGCGCTTTCATGTTTAAACGTTCCAAATTGAGTGATGAGTTGCCGGTCTCACACCACCGCTCAACAATTGGCACTACCGTACAATTGCGTATGCTGGCTGGCGCGGATCTGCACCAGAGCGCAAGAAACCCGGTGATGGTTCAGCGACGATGACTTCAACCGCAGCAGCGTTCCTGGTGTAGTCGGGTTTTATATTCAGGCGGTGGCCTCGGCCTTCCAGATCCTTCTGTACCGTCTCATCAATGCGGTTCTCAAGACTGACCACAGCGGGGTAGTGTTTAAACGGCGAGAAGGAAGACGGGAAGCTGTGAGAGGTCATGCGCGGTGCATCGATAGCTTCCTGAACATCCATGCCAAAATGGAAAATATTGAGAAACACCTGAAGCATGGATTGCACCTGGGCATCACCGCCGGGGGCGCCGATTGTCACGACGGTGCCGTCATCGCGAAGCGCAAGTGCCGGGTTGGGAGTGAGGCGAGGCCGCTTGCCTGGACCTACGCCACTGGGATGACTTGGATCTGTTCGTGACTGGCAGCCGCGAGCCGACAGAATAAGGCCGGTCCCGGGAACAACCGGCGTGAGCCACATCCCATCCGAAGGCGTCGCCGAAAACGCGTTGCCCCATTTGTCGACAGCACAGAGATACGACGTGTCGGGGTCGCGTCCCGGCAGGCCCTCGGTTGCCGGATAGTCAAAAGGTTCGTTAATACCATTCGGCGTCGGCATGTCCGGCATGGCGTGTTTGGGGTCAATTCGCTTAATCCATTCATCGAGATTGGCGTCGCCATGCAGGCGCTCAAGGGGAACGTCAATAAAATCCGGATCGCCATAGTAGTATTCGCGGTCCGCAAAGGTACATTTGATCACTTCAATCAGTAGATGAAGATAATCGGCACTGTTTTGTTTCAGTCCACCCAAGCCTGCTTTTTCCATCATAAGCAGGGATTGAATCAGAGTGGGCCCCTGACACCACGGACCACAGGTGAAAAGCTCAAAATCGCGCCAACGCCCCTGAATGGGGGGGCCTATTTTGCTGTAGAAATTGGCAAGGTCATCGCGCGAGAGATAGCCCCCTTCGCTCTCCATATGCTTAACAATGCTATCGGCAATATCGCCCACATAAAATGCCGCCCGGGCCGCTTCTAATCCGGCTTCTCGCCCGCCATGCGCCGCTGCCGTTTCCTCATCAACCATGTACTGTATTGTTGCGGCCAGATCGGTTTGTATGAAACGCTCGCCAAGGCGTGGTGGCCTGCCACCCGGCATAAAAATCGCTGCGTTGGCGGGCCAGTGACTCTCCTGCTCCGCATTGTTTTCAAGCGCTGTTGCAAGATACTGAAACACAGAAAACCCGTCTCGAGCGAACTCGATCGCCGCTGCCGCTACATCGCCAAATGACATGGTGCCATAATGTCGGAGTGCCGTGATCCAGGCATCCGGTGCGGACGGTACAACGGTCCTGAGCACCCCAACGGGAATTTTACCGCCGTGCTCACGCATGAAAATATCGGCTGGCATGGACAGGGGCCAATGCCCAAGCCCCGCAATTGTCACAACCTCACCACTGGCCATACGGATGATAATCGGTGCAACACCGGAAAAACTGACTTCATCGGCGTGTAGCACGGCGAGCGCCATGCCCGTAGCACACCCGGCATCGATTGCATTTCCGCCAGCATCCAGGATTGCGTTCCCGGCCGCAGCGGCAAGGTAATGACCGGCGGAAACAGCGTGGCGGTTACCGTAAAGTGTTGGGCGCATGTCGGGTTCTCCGTCGGTACATTGGAGCGTTAATTTTCCAATTCACCGATCATTTAAAAACAGATTTCGGGAAATACAGCGAAACGACGTTCACTGGCTTATTGACCATTTCGTTGATGATCAGATCTCCGCACAGGCTACAAAGAAGATAAGCGTCGATGGCAGTAAGACTGTGGAGGCGACAAAGCAGTTCGATCATCTGTGAGGTGGCCTGGCGGGCCCCTTCGCGAAGATCAGATGATATACCACAGGTTACAAAGTATCCGGCCCCGTCTATGTGGCTGTTTGGCCGGCTGCGAGTTGTGAACTGTGGTGATGTGATGTTCATCTGTTTGACGAGTTCCACTTTGATCAACACATCGACCGGACTCTCCAGTGCGGTGCCGCCAAGTTCTCCGTGCCCTTGCGCCACATGAGTGTCGCCAAGAGACAACAGCCCACCATCAACTTCCACCGGCAGATAGATCTCCGTTCCTTCTGTCAAATCCCGCACATCAAGATTGCCGCCGGAAGTATGCGGCGGCAGGGAGGACAGTGTTTCCTCGCAATTGCGGGCCAACCCGATAATTCCCGGGAACGGGCGCATGGGGAAACGGGCCTTTCCTTCATAGTCGATGGGTGATTGACCGGATGGATCGTAATTCCATATTTTGAGAAAAGTGTCAGAAAACTGATCTGGCAGGATGCCGTACCTGTGGCTGATCATACTCCAGCCCCAGCCTGACGGCTTGAACCCGAGGAAGGTAATTTTTAAGGCATCACCCGCTTTTGCAGTATCGACGGCGATGGGACCGGTAAGCGGCATGAAATTCTCGAAATTCATGCTACTGACGTCATCCGCCGTAGATTCCTGCGTAATTTCGCCGCCGCCTGTATCCGTGATCCGCACTTCCACCGACTCACCGGGCGCGATGGTTATCTGCGGCGCGGTATCCCGACTCCAGCCAAAATGGCACAGATTCTTTTCTAAAATGTGATCACATTTCAACGTCACAGACGTATCCCAAAATTGCTGTTCGGATTTAGTCGATCAAAACCTTAACATAGCGAATCCAAATTTTATCCAATGTTATCCGAGGCAACGCATTCCAGTTAGTACAAGTGTTTGTTTTGACGGACGAACGCCTGCCTTGGGGCGAAGGTGCCCGTATTTCGCAACTGTTCGAAATGTCCGCTTTACCCCCGAAAGCTGACCTTAGAGTTGTCGCGGTTCCGGACTCTGAGTCTCAATCGTGGGCGGCTTCAAAGATCCGGGAATTTCAGCGGCCAATCCGACTGAGACCAGCCCTTGGCGATCCGATCCTCGCCCATGTGAAAAATCGAGAGGCCCTCATAACTGACATTTTTCCCGGTCGCGGCCTTGCCGTCGTAGTCGCCCTGATGGCTGGCCGTGCCAATAAAGCGCACGGCGATCTTGTCGCCATCAATGAAGAGGTCGGCGATCTCGTAACGGAGATCGGGGAAGGCTGTATGAACCGCCCCGATGAACTCGCGAATGGCCCCGACCCCATTGAGGACGTCTTCTCCGAAATAAAACGTGGCATCGTCTTCAACGATCTCGGACAAAACATCCAACTGTTGATCTCCCCAGATTTCGTGGATGAACCTGTCCATCACAGCCCGCAGAGCTTCCCTGTCACTCATTGTTGTTTCCTTCTATTTGTCAGTCTCCGAGTAACAACCAGATATTAGTCTAGAGCCATCCACACAAGACATTCAGAGGGTAGGCGTGGAATGTTCTCTAATTGCAGCCTCTCCCACAACGGACATTTGGGATCTGAGTTCTACTAGAGGGTCGGATCTGTATTGGCTGCGAATTTAGCCAGAATTGGTTCTGGCGTCGTCAGTTGGATCGCTGCCAATCAAAATCACGGCGCGCATTCGCAATGCCAAATCACAGCGGCGGAACGATCGGCTCGAGCGGCGTGAAGTCGTTACACACCACCCAATCGGGACGGCGTGAATGGCCGTGCTTGTTGTCGATTGCGTTGAAGGTCACCGAGGCCAGGGTGCGCGGCCAGGGCGACAGGTTCGGGCCCGATCCGTGAACGAAGTTGGTATGGGCGAAGATGACCGATCCGGGCCTGCCCTTCGGCGCCACGATGCCGCGCTCTTTGGCGAGCCTTTCGACGACCGGCAAATCGATTGCGCGCAACGGGTAGCTGGTCGTCGTGTCATCTACCGGGGCCTCGTGGGCCGGCTCCTTGTGGCTTCCAGGTATGATCATCAACGGTCCGTTGAATTCGACCACGTCGTCGAAGAAGACCAGCGCGTTGACGGCGCGCGGTTCGGGCATTTCATCATCGTGCAGATAGGTCGGGTAATCCTGATGCCATTGCCAGATGTCGCCGCCGAAGGGCCGTTTCAAATTGAGAATGATCTGGAACAGATAGACCTCGCGCTCGAGAAGCTGCATCACCGGCCCGAGCAGACCCGGATGGCGCACGAAGCGCGCGAATAAATCGCTGAACACATGGGGATTCATGACCGAGCGCACGGTAGTGCCGTCGTTCTCCATGATCACTTCCTGCCGGATCAGTTTGCAGAGCCCGGTCAATTCGCCCTGCGCCTGGGTTATCTCCTCAATTGGAATGAAATCAGGCAGGAAGATAAAGCCGTCCTGGAGATAACAAGCGCATTGTTCCTTGGTCAGCCGATAGCGATCATTGTCGGTCATTATCCCACCTCTCCTAGCGATAACTTGAAGGCAGCCGGTCGGAAAGCGCCATGGCTGTGTCGAGTCCCGACATGCCAAACCAGGCCGTAAGCTCGTCGAATTCGATTGCTGCATCGTCCTGGCTTCCGAGCAGCAGCACCGCATCGCCCACCGCTGCGTCGTCTACGCCGTCGAGGTCGATGACCAGATGCTCCAGGCTGACCGCGATGATCGGGACCCGCCGTCCGCGTATCAGCACACTCGGTCGGCTACCCGGGGCCGGTCGAGACAAACCATGCGAGACGCCGATAGGAGCGACTCCGGCGCGCCGGCCATGGCGCAGCCCATAGCTGTCTCCAATGGCAAAATCGCTGCCCTGGCGGTGATCGCCGATATGGACTAGGCGGGTTCCAACTTCCGCCAGCACCGGCCGATATGCGGAGAGGTCGGCAACCGATCCGTCCGTGAAAGGCGACAGGCCGTAAAGCAGATGGCCGATACAGACGGCGTTGGCGCGGTCAGTCAAGCCGGCGGCCAAGCAGCAGCTTGCCCGCGCCTGGGTGAGAGGCGGCAGCCGCCCGCCATCCGCCAGACGATCCAGTAGCCCATCGAACGCCTTGAGGCGCGCCTCGGCCCAGCCGCGGCCGGAACTGTCGGCGAAGGGCAGATGGGTGTAGAGACCGGCGATGCGAAGGCCCGGCATGGTGGCCAGCGTATCGAGGAATTGCTCGGCTTCTTCCAGGGCTACGCCGAGACGCCCCAACCCAGCGTCGACCTTGACATAGACCTGGGCCGAGCCGCTTGGGGGCGCCGCCTGCGCCGCGGCTTCGGCGCCCGCCAAATCGACCACCGTCGGCGTCAGGCCCGCCTCGATCAACTCGGCCATGCCCGATGGAAGCGCACCGGCGAACATTACCACGGGCGTACGCAATCCCGCCTCTTTCATGCGCCGGGCCTCGTCGAAGGAGCCGGTCATGAAGGCAGCCAGACCTTCACCGTCGAGCGCCCTCGCAATAGGCAGGGCGCCGTGGCCATAGGCGTTTGCTTTCAGCGCGGCGATAAAAGCCGGGCCCGGTCCGATATGGCGGCGAAGCTCGCCCAGATTAGCGCGCAGCCGGTCCAGATCATAGACCGCCCAGGCGGGATGCGTATGGCAGGACATTTCGTGTTCTGTTCCCTCAAAAATGACAGCGCTTTTTCTTAACCTTCCAATTGCGACTTCGGTCCATGGAGATTGCCGCAGCGACCGTGCCATGACCCCACCTTATCACTGCTCAGCGACTCAGCAATGTCAGCTTTTGGCTATTTGCGGACATGACGGCACTTAGTGAAATATATCCGCTATACCCCCGAAAGCAGACCTTAGAGTTGTCGCGGCACCGATGAAATTATCCCCTTATTCAAAGGATAAGCTGTACGGTGGAGTGACATCACCGGAGCTATCTGCACATGAGCAAATGGATGCCAGACGGGTCAGGAACACGGGCACGGATTGGCGTTCTGACGCCCCATATGGACGCGGTTCCGGAATCTGAGTTTCAGGCGTTGGCGCCCGCTGGTGTTTCCATTCATTCAGCCCGTGTTCCTCTGGGGATGGTCGGCTCGGATGGTGAGATTATTCCCCATGTAGATGCCGAAATAGCCAAGGCATTCGCCGCCCCCCCCCCCCGCCGTAGATGATGCCGCTGGGCTGCTTTGTGCGGTGAAACCAAAAGCCATCGTGTTAGCCTTTACCAGCAGCAGTTATATTTTGGGAGCGGACGAGGATGAAAAGCTAAAGAGCCGTCTGGAGAAGCGGACCAAGAATATTCCCGTGATCATTCAATCCTCAGCTTTGGTCATTGCTCTCAAAATTCTTCATGCTGAGCGGATTGCGCTTATCCATCCCCCTTGGTATTCAGATGACCTTGACGCTCTAGGTGCCGCCTATTTTCAAAACCAAGGCATAGATGTTCTTAGCCATGGGCAAGCGAAGCTCCGAGATGACTACGGGGACATGACGCCTGATCAGATATTCGATTGGGTCACAACCCACACACCGGATAATGCCGATGCTGCGGTTATTGGCGGCAGCGGTTTTCGCGCAACCGGCGCTATAGCGGCAATAGAGGCAACCCTGGGCCGTCCGGTGTTAAGCGCCAATCAGGCTGCGTTCTGGCTTGCCTTACGACTTTCAGGCATTGCTGATGCGCTCAACGGTTATGGGCAGATTTTCAAAAAACAATTAGACGATCAGTAACTGCGGCACTTTCAATTGGGTTGCTGAAAGCGACTCAACTTGATCAGATGGTGCTCTAGGAAACGCCCTCGAGATAATCTGAGAAGACGCCGAGCGCCTCGGCCATGGTGGCGCGGCCGAAGCCGATGCGGAAATTATTGTCGTCATGGCCGAAGTTGCCGCCCGGGGCGATGAGCAGGCCTTTCTTTTCCAGCAGGTCTCCAAACAGCTTGGTGCCGCCATTGGAGTCGGCTGCGGTGCGGGGGAAGGCGATGGAGCCGGCCTTGGGACGGACCCAGGTGAGCTGGTTGCTGAAGCGCTCGAAGAAGTCGTCAAGCAGGGCGAGATTGCCGCGAATGATGTCCAGGTTGCGGCCGACCACGGCGTCACGGTGGCGGATGGCGATGGCGGCGAGATATTCGCTCGGGGCCGAATTGCAGATCGTGGTGTAGTCCTTGTAGTTGGCCATGGCCGCCAGAATTTCCCGGTTGTGGCTGGCGACCCAGCCGAGGCGCAGGCCCGCCAGGCCGAAACTCTTCGACATGACGCCAAGCGAGACGGCGTTCTTATAGGCGTCGCAGGCGGCGGGCAGCCGGTCGGCCGGGTCATATTCCAGGCCGCGATAGACCTCGTCACAGAACAGGATCAGCCCGTGCTCGCGGCAGATTTCGATCAAGCGGTCGAACAGGGCGTGCGGGGCGAGATAGCCGGTCGGGTTGTGTGGCAGGTTGACCACCACCGCACGGGTGGCGGGCTTGATGATGCCTTCCAGCTCATCGAGGGACGGCGCCCAGGCGAAATCCTCGCGGCCTTGCCACGGGCTGACCTCGCAACCAATCGCGACGGGAATTTCCATCAGCGACTGGTAGCAGGGGGTATGGACGATGATGTGATCGCCGGGCTCAAACAGCCCGTTCATGAAGGTGAGAATGGCCTCCTCGGCGCCCGTATGGACCAGCACCTCGCTGGCCTCGATGGTCTCATACATGCCGGCAATGGCGGCGCGCAGATCGGGGTGGCCGGTTGATTCCGTATAGCCGAGCCATAGCTCGTCGAGCCCCTGGCGCGCCTCGGGCTCCAGAGCCAGAAGCGACTCGACGCTGATCGCCTCGCAATCGGACGCACATAAAAGATGGGATACGTTGAACTCATGCTCGGCGAAGAAGCGTTCGAGTTTAAATTCGGGAAGTTGCATGATAGACGCCTCGAATTGATCCTAAAGCCCGCGCAAAGATGGCCAATGGGACTATGGCGCGGTAAACTGGCCTCGCCAAGGTTTTGTAGAGTATGGCCAAGATTTTGTGGGGTATGAGGAGTCCAAGCCGTCGTGAAAAAGACATCGTCGAGCAGCCTCACAGATGCGCAAGCCGCCGAGATTGACGAGCAGCGTAAAGCGAAGCACAGCACCCGCCGGGCCACGGTGCCGGCGCTGGAAGACCTGCTCTATACAGAAATTCCCGTTCTCGATCAGGGCTTTATCCGGGTGGTCGATTATTTCGGCGACGACGGCGCTGTGGTCCAGGCGGCGCGGGTGTCCTACGGGAAGGGCACCAAAAAGGTCAGCAATGATCGCGGCCTGATCCGCTATCTTCTGCGCCACCGACACACCACGCCGCTTGAGATGTGCGAGATCAAATTCCACGTCAAACTTCCCATGTTCGTCGCTCGCCAGTGGATCAGGCACCGCACCGCCAACGTCAACGAATATTCGGCGCGCTATTCGGTGCTGGATCATGAATTCTATCTGCCCGAGCCCGACGGTCTCGCCGCCCAGTCCGCGGCCAATCGCCAGGGGCGGGACGAAAACCTGGCGCCCGAGGCCGCCGAGCAGGCGCGCTCGGAGATCAACGAACTCAGCGATACGGCCTATGCGCTCTACCAACGTCTGCTCAACGAAAACCAGGACGGCGAGACCATCGATGCCGACCGCCAGGGCCTGGCCCGGGAGCTGGCGCGCATGGTGTTGCCGGTCAATTACTACACCCAGTGGTATTGGAAGACCGACCTCCATAACCTGCTGCATTTCCTCTCGCTGCGCGCCGATCCGCATGCGCAGTATGAAATCCGCGCCTATGCGGATGCCATCTGTGATGTGGTGGCCGCCTGGGTTCCTCTGGTCTGGGAGGCGTTTGAGGATTATCGCCTGAATGGCGCCGCCGTCTCGGGCCCCGGGCTCGGCGTCTTGCGAAGCCTGCTCGACGAGACCGCTCTGGCCGACGAGGCTGGGCTGGAAGCCTTGCGTGAGAAATGCGCCATGAGCACCCGCGAATTCAACGAGCTGATCGCCCTGTTGCGGGGCGCTTCCTAGCGTCCCAAACCTTCACGTTCGCTTAAACTTATCGGTCTAGCATGCTGGTATCTATGCCCTGCGGCCCGGTTCGCTGTGGGGCTTGCATGTCAACTGACGGGGCCCACTCACCGGCTGATGTCCAAGCGCGCCGACCAAGCTATTTATGCCCGCAACCGGTTTGTGGCCTTCGCCTTTGCCGCCGCCGATGCGTTCATCAAACTCGATGACGGCG
>Ga0066376_10002417_pt1 | contig 17396 bp, 12 predicted proteins | sample Knorr_S15_td_Bot_FD_77009 | JGI IMG/M metagenome (GOLD analysis project Ga0066376, IMG submission 77009) | Marine microbial communities from Southern Atlantic Ocean transect - Knorr_S15_td_Bottom_ad_5009_LV_A | ecosystem: Environmental > Aquatic > Marine > Oceanic | place: Southern Atlantic... | reverse complement strand
CCGCCAGACAAAGGGGTGCGGCTCACGCATAGCCACCCTCACCATGGTATACAAGCTGACCACCGATGCTGAGAAACACTGGCAGCGACTCAGGGGCTCCCAGCTTATCACTCAGGTCATCGAGGCGTTCAATTCATCGATGGGGAAATGAAAAAAGCTGCCTTAAATCACCGGATACGCTCTCCGCCCATCCACAACATTTGAATATATCTCCGGGGCGGAGAATCAGAACACCTTCAGCAAGCTACTCCTCCTCCTGAATCAGCGGTTCAGAGAAGACGAGAAGCCAGAGGACGAGAAGCTGAAGAGCGAGAAACTGAAGGCCTCAGTAGACAAGCGTATTTCCGAGCAGCGCTCCAAATTCGTCGATGAAAAACTTCAGGCGGCCTTCAAGGACCGTGTGGCCACAAAAAAGCGCAAGGATGAGACCTGAAAACGGGCCGGACAGAGCGACTCATCTGAAGGCATAGAAATGGGCCCTGGTTGGATGGAACAACCAGGGCCCCGTATTTCTTTCTTACTGGGGCGGGGGGGAGCGCTTGGGCCGCGCCCTGATATGTTGTATTTCCCTCGCCCGAGTCTCAAGGTGCCCGATCAGTTGGCTGAGTTTGATGTGAGTTGCTCGAAGATGAATGTTGTCCTTCACGTGCCGCGTGTAGCGCCAATCGACCAGTTCGTCATTCTCCATCGGCACGCCTTGCGGGTCATAGGCGAACTGGAGTCCGTGCTGCAGGACGTGACGCTCTCCGACACGAACCATATGGGTGCGGGCGACTTGAGCGACGATGCTGAACTTGGAGGGTAGCTCGGGCTTGAAAGATCTAACCGCGTCTGGGAAGTGGAGGTGTGGGTAGAACGTCATGTGAATCATGGGCTCCACCAGCGCCTCGAAAGCTTTCTTCCAGTAGTCTCCCTCGAACTCGATTTCCTCGTCTACGTTAGGTGGGCACTTGTCGCCAAGAACAAGCTTGAGGAATTCGGGGCTGCTCTCTATGAGAACTCCTCCGGGATTGCCCACCGAACTCCCCCACCGTCAATATCGTCACAGGCCGCCCGCTCTTTAGTTCTAAACGGTCCGGGCGGTTGCTCCGGGCACTGAACATTGCTAATATAAGTATCGAGGTTACAAATGGTTACGCCAACTCAGGATGCCGTCGACAGCTTGAAATTGAGTTTGAGACGGGAAGAGGGGGGACAGGTGCCAGCAGCTGATTTGCCGCTACTTCGCATTCTGGTCGTGCTCCCGGAGGCGCCAGAGACCAGGGAGTTGGTGGCCTATCTCGAAGAGCGCGGATTCGACTCGGCGTGGGCGAGGGAAGGACAGGCCGGATACGACATTCTAGATGGCGAGTCCGTGGATGCCCTTATCTGCGATCTCAACGCCGAGCGCATCGACGGTTTACGCTTGGTCAAGGTGGCGAAACAGCGCAATGCCGAGATCTGCGCCATTGTCATCGCCGGTACCGAGGAGATCGAGCTGGGCACTGAAGCGATGCGTCAGGGGGCGTACGATTTTCAAGTACGCCCCATTAATCTCGCCAAGATCGACGCCGTCCTGCGGCGCGGCCTGAGCTATCAGCGGCTCGTGGGTGAAGTGTCCCAGCTCCAGAGGAGGCTGGACGAGCGCTACAGATTGGGTGGGATCGTCAGACGCTCTTCTCCATGGAAGCGGATATATGGTCAGATCGAGCAGGTGGCAAGGTCAAGGGCATCGGTTCTGCTGACGGGTGAAACGGGGACGGGGAAGGGGGAGGTGGCCAAGGCCATTCACCAACAGAGCCGTCGACGGGATAACCGCTTGGTAGAGACGAATTGCGGCGCCCTTCCCGACAGCATCGTGGAGAGTGAACTCTTCGGTCACGAAAAGGGGGCATTCACGGGAGCGACGACGTCCCACAAGGGACGCTTTGAGTTGGCGGATCAGGGAACTCTCTTCCTCGACGAGGTCGGGGATGTCTCCGCTGCCACGCAGGTCAAGCTGCTGCGGGTCATACAGAGCGGAGAGTTCGAGCGAGTCGGAGGCGCGCAAACGCGAAAAGTGGATGTGCGCATTATCGCCGCCACCAATCGGGATCTCGAGGGAATGGTCGAGCGGGGTGAGTACCGTGCCGATCTGTTCTATCGCCTCAACGTCGTGGCGATCAATGTGCCGCCACTGCGGGAATGCCGTGAGGACATCCCTATATTGATCGATGAATTCGTCCGCCAGTTCTCCAAGGAAAACGACCGCAACGTGACGGGGATGAGTGCGGCTGCGATGGATTTGCTGACTGAATACCCGTGGCCCGGAAACGTGCGGGAGCTCAAGAACTGCGTCGAGGGGATGCTGGTCATGAGTGCCGCCGACGGACTGCTGGATGTACCCGACATCCCCAACCCCATCAGGAGAGCCGGCAACAAGGACACCGCCACCCGGGTGAATTCAGGACTGACGATGAAGGAAATCGAGAAGGCAGCCATTGCCGATGCCTTGGAGGCCGCGGGCTACAACCGCCGTCAGGCGGCGGCAACGCTGGATATCGGCCTCAGCACCCTCTATCGCAAGGAGAAGGAATACAGGCTGGGACCCGGTCGGGAGCAGGGCGAGAATCGGGTGGGTGGCAGACTCCTCGAGCGGTGACCGGCGCTTATCGGGGGCACTGACCGGACAGTGGATCATGCGCCGGACGCGAGAATAACTGCGTCATTCTCGCGCGGTGGATCCGGACACTTACTCTTCTCTGATGCAGATCCGAGGGAATCAGGTCTATGGGTCACTGATGAGATCGGCGATCAGGTCTGGCCGTGATAGAGGCTCTTGATGAGGTTGTTGAGTGACTGCGACGGGTCCTGGAGAACGTCTACGGTGACCTCGAATTCCTCGAATTCCAGAAGCTTCAAGCCGTGCCCATAATCGGCGAAGAGGCGCTCGCACAGCTGCAGAGGCATTTCGCCGCTCTCCCCGGACATTTCTTTTACCAGCAGGACAGCATCGTCGTCGAAGCTCATGGCTATGTTGTGGGTTTCTCGGAATCTGCGCACGAATGTGTGCAGACTGCCATTCAGCAGCAGGGACTGGAGCTCCTCTGCCGGGCGCTCGATTACTTCGGCGGTAACGGTAAAGCTGTCGATGTCTACCGACGGAAGCTTGCACTCGTACCGCAGCAGGACCCTCTCCACGGCGCTTACGAGCCCGCGAGCCCCCGTGTGCTCCTCGTACGCACTCTGGGCGAGGAGTTCCAGGGCGTCGTCGGTGAAATCTACCCCGATTCCGTAGGCCTGAAAGTCCCGCTTTTTTGAAAGGATGACGCCGCATCTGGGAGATCGGAGAATTTCCAGGAGATCACTGGCCTTAAGAGAGGAGAGCACAGCGGTAACGGGCAGGCGCCCGATGAATTCCGACTCGAAGCCATACTCGATCAGGTCCTCGGAACGGAGGTGCTTGAGGAGATCCGATTCTTCCCCTCCGCTTTCCTCCTGCGGCTCGGACAGGCGAAATCCCATGGCGCCCCTGTTGAGCCGACGGCCGATGATATCCTCAAGTCCGGAAAAGGCCCCACTGACCACGAACAGGATGTTTCCCGTGCTGACCTTCTTGCGCTCGACTTTCCCCGTCTTCTGCATCTGGATGACGGACTCCATCTGCGATGAGATGTCGTGCGGCGACCGCAGGTCGACCTCGGTGTCCTCCATGAGCTTGAGGAGGTTCCGTTGAACTCCCGATCGAGACACATCGGGGCCCGTGCTGTTCGAAGTTGACGAGGCTATCTTGTCTATCTCATCTATATAGATGATGCCGTGCTGAGCCAGTTCGATGTCGCCATCCGCCTCGGCAACGAGCTCGCGGACCAGATCCTCCACGTCGCCTCCGACATACCCTGTTTCGCTGAATTTGGTGGCGTCTGCTTTGACGAACGGCACACCCAGTTTCTCGGCGATGAGCCTGATGAGGAAGGTCTTGCCCACGCCCGTAGGTCCTACCATCAGGATGTTGTTCTTGATGTTGCCCACCACCTGATCCCCTTCTTCGGGACGCAGCCTGAGCCGGTTGAAGTGGGTGCAGATTTTGGTGGCGAGAATGGCTTTCGCGTCGCCTTGCTCGATGACGTATTCGTCGAGATAGTCGATCAGCTCCTCCGGCTTGAGGTGAAACTCCAGGGTCTCAGCCGCAGTTGAGGGCGGCGGATCCGCTGGCGTGCCGGCTGTCTCAGGAGCCGCCGAGGCCTGGGCGTGTTGTTCGTACTGCTGCGACAGGAATTCGCGCAGTTTTTCGGGGTCCAGACCGGGTTTTTCGGCTTTCGGGTTCATCCAGTATCGGCTTTCGGGTTCATCCAGTATCGACTTCCGGGTTCATCCAGTATCGACTGAGGAGTAGGGGAATCGGATCTGTCAGGGCCGCGTGGCGATGGTTCCGAGAAATATACCCGCTGGTCAGGACGCAGACAAGCTTGGGCGATTCGCTACAGGGACACGCACGCTCAAGCCATCCGCGAGTCGGAGGGATCCATGATTCGGCCAGGCGCAACAGTGGTCAGGCGGAATCGTATAGGTCTTTCCGCAAATTGCGTAAAGCTGTCCGACTTGACGATCTCACAGGAGCTTTCTAGATTTGCGAGGCATCCCGGGCCTGGGGTTCACGCTTACCCCTTGCTTGCCCTGTCGCCGACCTTGCTTGTCAGCCATCAAAATCCATTGACGATAAGCCATTGAAACGTCCTGCGGATATTCTCACTCACCGGGATCTTTTTCTCCCCCTCCTCCTCTGGGCCCTGCTGCTGTCGGCCGTTGCAACCGTGTCGGCTCAGAATTCCAGCGGACCCCGCGTGGTGTATTCGCGGGTCGCCGAGCGCCTCTTCGCCAAGGGACTGGAGAGGTACGAAGACACCGAGTTCGCCAAGGCTCGGGACAGTTTTCAGGAGCTGTCCGGCATGAGGGCGAATCAGAGGACGAGTGCCGGGTTGCTGATGCTGAGCGCGACTCAGGTGAAGCTGGGAGAATACCGCCTTGCCCTTGAGGCTGCCCGACGTGTGGAACGCGACTACCAGAGCAGTAGATACGTCGCGGATGCTCGTCTGATAGCAGGCGACTGCTATTACTTCATGCGACGATACTACGAAGCAGCTTCGCAGTACGGTCGGATTTTGGCCACTCCCGCCCCACTGCCGCTCCAGGCTAGTGCCGCGGAGCGACTGGTCGGAATCGTCAAGAACAGATCGATAACAGCAGATGCCTTCGATCTTATCCGGCCCCAAGTGGGAGAGGACAGACTGCGGGATGCGCTGCTGTTCGGCGAGGCGCGGTGGTACCGGCGATTGGGATGGGAGCAGCAGGCACGTGCCGCTGCGCGCACCTATCTGGCCGAGTTGCCAGATGGGATATTCTCCGGCCTAGCGGCGAGGAGTCTGCGCGAGCCAGAGGCCATCAGGGCCCGGGAGACCTCGATCAGGACAGCAGTCAGAGCCGACACACCAGATGATCGAGTGTCGACCGCGTCCGCCAGCGAGGGGTCTCCAACAATCTCGAAGGGCACAATTTCACGCGACTCGAAACCGCGTCTGGGCGTGCTGCTCCCCCTGTCGGGTCCCGAGGGCCATTACGGCCAGGAGCTGCTATCCGGTATTCGCCTGGCTAACGAGGAGGCGGGATATCCATTTGACCTCGTGGAGGCGGATACAGGTCGCGAATACCCCTGGATCGACACGTATCTAGGTCGGGAGCAGGTGCACATCGAACAGAGCGAGGGAAGCAAACTACTCCGCACGGTCCAGGCGGCCCGGTACCTGATCGAGGAACAGGAAGTGATAGCTCTAATCGGCCCCCTCTTCAGCAGTTCCTGTGTGGTGGCGGCGTCGGTGGCCGAGGATGCCGGGGTGCCGCTCATAGCGCCCCTGACACAGCAGAGCGGGCTGGATTCGCTGGGGCAGTTCATCTTTCAACTGAATATCGTCGCTGAGGTCCAGGGGAAGGCGCTGGCCGAATACGCCACCCTCGTGCTGGGCCTGGAAACCCTGGCCGTTCTTTCGCCTCTCACCGACTATGGGCTGAGCTTTTCGCTGGCCTTTGCCGATGCCGTCGAGGACAACGGCGGGACCGTCGTACACAGCGACTGGTACGTGCCCGAGGAGACCCGGGACTTCAAAAACCAGTTTCAGGCTATGCGGCAGGCGGGATTTCGCCTCGACCCTGACCCGGAGGTGACCCCCGCCGTCTTCGACTCTCTGTCGATGGTAGTACTGGATAGTTCTCCCGAGAGCGAGGGTACGTTCTATGAGCTTCTCGAAACGGGTGAGGAGGTCTCGCCCGAGGACCAGCCCGACTCGACGGAGATCTTCATCGACGCGATCGAGGGCATTGCCGTTGTAGTTGAGTCGTTCGAGGACGCGAAGAGGATCGCCGCTCAGCTTCGTTTCCACCGCCTGCGCACGCAGGTACTGGGCAATGACATCTGGTACGATCCAGATGGTATACGCCAGATGACGGCGCCGGACCGGGAATACGTGAAGGGCTGCATCCTGGTGTCGGGTCGTGGTCAGGGCGCCACTGCCGAACGAGATTTTACCGACCGCTTCAGGCGTCGGTTTGGTCGTGATCCTGGCTACGCCGGATTCGGCTACGATGCCGCCGCCATTGTGGCGGCCGGGTGGCTGGAGGGCAACGAGAGTCGCGGGGCCATGCGCGACTGGCTCGCCGCTTTGACCGACTACGATGGGGTCTCCGGTCGTATCAGCTTTCCTCCCGGGCGCCGCGCCAATGACGAGCTCAATCTGGTGAAAATCGACTCTCGGGGACGACTGGTCCCACTGGCCGTTGGCGATCTGCCAGATATAGCCGTTCCCGAGGATGATCTGCCCGTGCCGGACATGATGGAGGACTACGACGGGACCGGCTCAGGGGACAGGCTACCGGAGTGAGATCCGAGTCCCCCCAAGATGGCGGGCCCGGTTGCGGGGGAAGACTTTATTCGATTGGTCGATTGTTGCGCTCGCGTACGAGCGGGGCTATATTTCACTGTTTCGTCGGATATTCCCTCCAAGCCGGGATTTCACGCCGGGATTCAAGCTAGGCCGGCAGGAAAAAACTATGCCTACGTACGAATACGAGTGCAAGAAGTGCAACCATCAGTTTGAGCAATTCCAAAGCATTACGGCGGAAGCGCTCAAGAGCTGTCCCAAGAAGGGCTGCCGGGGACGGGTAAGACGCCTGATTAGCGCCGGAGCCGGACTCCTGTTCAAGGGTTCGGGATTTTACATCACCGACTACAGAAGCGACAGCTACAAGAAGGCTGAAAAGGCCGAAAAGGCGGACTCGAAAGATTCGAGCAAAAAGTCGGAGGGCGCCGAGACGAAAGGAAAGAGCGCTACCGCCTCCACCTCGAAGGAGACCGCAAAAAGCGGCTGACGGGTCAGGCGGATGAAGAGGGGAAACGCAATCGAGAAGAGTGGGCGGCTGTGGGTGTTGCTCATGCTGCTGTCCAGTTGCGGGGCGCCAGGCCCCGATCAGCAATACGAAGCTGCGTCAATTGCCGCGCAAGCGGCGTTTACCGACACAGCAGCTTTGACCCAGGCCTTCGATCTCTTCACTGCATTTGTCGAGCGTTACCCGGAGCACGAGCGCGCTGCCAGCGCTTTGAAGACACTGGCTATGCTCACTCAACAGCGTGGAGACATGGAAGGGGCCGTGGCGCGGTACCAGCGTCTTCTCGCCAGATACCCCGACAGCGAACAGGCGGACGAGGCCCAGTTCATGGTCGGCTTTATCTACGAGGAATATCTCGGAGATCTGATTAGGGCTCGATCCGCCTACGAATTGGTGATAGAGAACTTTCCCGATTCCGAGCTGGCGGCGAATGCTCGCCAACTCCTTCCCCATCTGGGGCGCCCGCCTGAGGAGTGGGTCTCATTCCAGGAAGAGGCGCCGTCGCCGCCAACCGATTGAGCCGACTTCCGAGGATCGACCTGCTTTCTCGTATCCATTGCTTCGCCCGACGCCACGCTGCACAACGCTTTACCTGCATTCACTACACCCGAAGGTCCCCCGGACACGGCAAGACCCAGAATTTGTGTTTGAGAGATCCTGAGGAATGACAGCGCTTCGGCAGCGAGGAACCCGCTTCCTCTGGATCAACTGGGACGCCTCGGCTGCGTGGGTGGAATGATCATGGAACCGGGTTCGGATATTCACGCCATAACCGAGAAGGTTCGTCAGGAGAGCGCTCTGGTCGATCGGATCCTCCAGGAAATGGATCGCGTCGTCGTGGGCCAGAGATACATGGTAGAGCGCCTGATTATCGGCATGCTTTGCGGCGGGCACGTTCTCCTGGAGGGTGTTCCAGGGCTGGCCAAGACGCTTACCGTGAGCACGTTGGCGCGGATCATACAGGCCAGCTACAAGAGGCTTCAGTTCACCCCGGATCTTCTTCCCGCCGACCTAACGGGCACGCTCATCTTCGACCAGCGCACAGGTGACTTCATTCCAAAAAAGGGTCCCATCTTTGCCAATCTCATCCTGGCAGATGAAATCAACCGGGCCCCGGCCAAAGTCCAGAGCGCACTGCTCGAAGCCATGCAGGAACGACAGGTCACCATCGGCGACGAAACCTACCCGCTCGATGATCCTTTTTTTGTCATGGCGACACAGAACCCCATCGAGCAGGAAGGTACATATCCCCTGCCCGAGGCGCAGGTCGACCGTTTCATGCTGAAAGTCAGGGTCGGATATCCCTCAAAGGTCGAAGAGCGTCAGATACTGGATCGCATGGTCGAGGATACCCCGATTCCCCTCGAGGCTGTCATGGACCTCAAGGATATGCGGCGTCTGCGCGAAGCCGTGCGACTGGTGTACATGGACGACAAGATAAAGGATTACATTGTCGACCTGGTTCACGCCACGCGTTTTCCCGAGGAAGCGGGAATTCCAGATATGGCTGAGTTGGTGGAGTACGGCTCATCGCCGCGGGCGACCTTATTTCTGGCGCGGGCCTCTCGTGCCCACGCGTTCATCCGCAAACGCGGCTATGTCACTCCCGAGGACGTAAAGGCGGTGGGCGCGGACGTATTGCGTCACCGCGTCGCTGTCAGCTATGAGGCCGAAGCCGAGCAAATCGATGCCGATGACATCGTGCGCAGGCTCTTCGACCACGTGGAAGTCCCCTAAGTGTCCGGTCGCTCACCATGCTGGGTCCAATCCACAGGTTATTTCTGCGACAGGACAACTCGTCGACCACATCACCAACTAACGCCCGTGATTATCTATTGCCGTGATTCCCAAAGATATACTCGACAAGGTTCGCCTCATTGAGATCCAGACACGCAGCATGGTAAGCAACGTGTTCGCCGGAGAGTACCACGCCGTCTTCAAGGGGCAGGGGATGGAGTTTGCCGAGGTCCGGGAGTACGACCGGGGCGACGACGTTCGCACCATCGACTGGAATGTTACCGCCCGGGTAGGTAGACCGTTTGTCAAGATATTTGACGAAGAGCGGGAACTAATTGTTCTATTGGTAGTCGATGCCAGTGCATCGGGCAGCTTCGGCAGCTCAGACCAGATGAAGGGGGAGATCGGCGTGGAAATCTCCGCGGTTCTCGCCTTTTCCGCCATTGAGAACAACGACCGCGTGGGGTTGGTGATATTCACCGACGAGGTGGAGGTGTTCGTACCGCCAAAAAAGGGGAGGAGGCACGTCCTCCGAGTCATTCGGGAGCTTCTCTACTGCCAACCCAGAGGGCGACGGACATCCATCGGTACGGCTCTGGAGTATCTCGACCGGGTAATCCACCGGCGGGCCGTCGTATTCCTGATCTCCGACTTCATCGATAGCGGGTATGAAGTCGCCCTGCAGCGGCTGGCGCGGCGTCACGATGTGATCGCCATCAGCCTGGTCGATCCCCGGGAGCGACGGATGCCCGCGGCGGGACTCCTGACACTTCACGACGCCGAAACCGGTGAAATGGTGGTCGTGGACAGCGACAGCTCGGAGTTGAGAGAGGCGTTTGAGGCTGAGGGGAGGCGCGAGGCGCACGAGCGTAACCGGACCTTTCGGAAGCTGAGCATAGACGAGGTGGTGATTGACACGGCTAGTTCCTACATCCAGCCCCTTGTCCGCTTTTTCCAGACCCGCCACCGGCGGGCCCACTGAGATGAAGATCCTGAGGAGGTGAGCAGAGGTGATCGAGGTACGCAATCTATCCAAGTCCTACGGCGACGTGACCGCGGTGGAGGATGTCTCCTTTCGAGCCGAGAGGGGAGAGATACTGGGCTTTCTGGGTCCTAACGGGGCCGGAAAGACCACCACGATGAGGGTTCTCACCTGTTATCTCCCACCGTCTTCAGGCACGGCCAGTGTAGACGGTTTCGATGTCATTGAGGAGTCGATGGAAGTGAGGAGGCGGATCGGCTACCTGCCGGAGCTTCCGCCTCTGTACCTAGATATGACGGTGAGCTCATACCTTAATTTCGTCGCCAAGATCAAGGGGGTTCCCTCCAGTCAGCTGAAGAGTCGGCTGGACGAAACCATGGAGAAGACCGGTGTTGCCCACCAGCGCAACAACGTTATCGGGCACCTTTCAAAAGGCTACCGGCAGCGGGTCGGTCTGGCGCAGGCGCTGGTGCACAACCCCAGTGTGCTCATCCTGGATGAGCCCACAGTCGGGCTGGATCCGCGGCAGATCATCGAAATCCGCGAAACCATCAAAGGATTGAGAGGAGAGCACACGATCATCCTGTGCACTCATATCCTTCCCGAAGTGAGCATGACGTGTGACAAGATCGTCATCATCAACGAGGGCCGCATCGTCGGCGAGGGCACGCCCGAAAGTCTCATGTCGCAGCTCAAAGAGGGAGAGGTTCTACGCGCCCAGATCATCGGACCCAGCGACGAAATCCGCGAGCTCTTGAAAGGTATCGATGGCGTCCTCGATGTGGTGGGGGAGGACGAGACCGCTGCCGCCAGCGACGGTGGCGAGCAGGCGTACATTGTAACCGTCGCTCCGGGACACGACATCCGCGATCTGGTGGCCAAGAGCGTAGTGGACTCAGGGCACGGATTGCGCGAGCTGCGCGGCCTGGAGATGACCTTGGAAGACATTTTCCTACAGCTGACTACACAGGGGGCGGAGGGCTAAGAACCAATGCGCAACTTTTTCGCAATGTACACGAAGGAGCTTCGCTCCTATTTCGTATCACCGGTGGCCTACGTCATCGCCGGTGTTTTTCTATTCCTGTCGGGGTACCTCTTTCGCAATATCCTCATGCAGTTCAACTTCTGGTGCCTGCAGTACAGTCAGCGTTCCCAGTTCATGTCCGGTGCGGGCATGCCGCAGTTGAACCTCAACGAAATGGTCGTGACGCAGTTTTTCGCGGTCATGGATTTCATCTGGTTGATGGTGGTCCCGATGTTGACCATGCGGCTGTTTGCCGAGGAAAAGAAGAGCGGCACCATCGAGCTGCTGATGACGTCGCCCATCTCCACGGTGCAGATCCTCATGGGCAAATTCCTCGCCTGCTTCACGCTCTACACCCTGATCGTCGCCCTCACCCTGGTGTACCCCCTGATCCTCGAAGTCTACGGCGATCCGGACTGGGGGCCGATCTGGACCGCCTATCTGGGATATCTTCTCCTGGGGGGCACTTTTGTCGGCGTCGGCATCCTGGCTTCGTCGGTCACCGAGAACCAGATCGTGGCTGTACTACTGGCATTCGGGGGCCTCCTGCTGCTGTGGCTCATCGACTGGTCGGCCAGTTTTGCCGGGCCCACGGCCGCCAAGATCCTCCACTCGGTTTCCATCATCGAGCACCTGCAGGATTTTCAACGAGGTGTGATTGACACGAAAGACGTGGTCTTCTACCTCAGCTTCATCTTCTTCACTCTCTTCGTTACTTCCCGAGTGATCGAATCCCGGAGATGGAGGAGATAGGGACCGATGAAGGCTTACGCGACTGTACTGAGTCTGGTCGGCGCCACCTTCCTCCTGGCCGGGGGGCTCGCCTATCTGCTCAATCCTGAGGAAGCATGGCTGGCGCTGGCCGATGCGGGAATCGGGCTGGCCGCCGTCGTCGCCGCCGGCCTGCTCAACCCGGACCTGTTCCGTCAGTACTCGAGATGGCTGAATACCGTCTGGGGGGGCGTTATGGTCCTGGCCATCATCGTCGTCGTCAACTTTCTGGCCGACCGCTATCCGCAGCGCCTGGATGCGACCGCCGGCAAGCTCCACAGCCTCTCGGAGCTGACGATTGAATCTCTGCAACGACTGGACAGCGAGGTTCAGGCGCTGGCCTTCATGGAGAAGGGGGAAAATGAGGCGCTCGAGAGCCTGCTGAAGCAATACGCGGTCCACGGATCTAACTTCAGCTTCGAACTAATAGACCCCGACCGAGACCCGGAGCGCACCAAAGAGTACGGAATTCGCAGCTACAACACCCTGGTGATCGAGTCCGGGCCCAGCCAGCAGAAGATTACTGAGCTGACCGAAAAAGAGATCACCAATGCTTTGCTCAAAGTGGTGCGAAACCGGCGAGAGGTGGTGTATATGACCGTGGGCCACGGCGAGAAAGGCGTCGGTCCACAGCAATCTGGCTACAGCCGCTTCAAGGAACGGATCGAGGAAATCGACTACGTCCTCGAAGACTCCCTCTTCATCGCGCGCGACGGGAGGGTGCCCGAGGACTGTAGCGTTCTCGTCATCGCCGGTCCCCAGTCTCCCTTCCTTGGACCTGAGGTCGATGCCTTGCGGGATTATCTGCGCCAGGGCGGGTCAGTCCTGGCGTTTCTGGACCCGCCCTTCGCGAGCGGGTTAGGCCAGCTGCTGGGCGAGTGGGGAGTGTCCGCGGGTGACGACTTCGTCATCGATACCAGCGGCATTGGCAGTCTCATGGGGCTCGATTACACCACACCAGTAGCGATGAGCTACGACCAGGCGCATCCCATCGTTCGCAAGCATCGCGCTGGGGTGATGACGTTTTTCGAGTTCGCCAGATCCGTTCGCTTCGAGGGAGCTGCTGAGGGGTATCTGGGAGTCGATCTGGTATTTACGAGCGAACAGAGCTGGGGCGAGACTGATCTCACCGTGCTCCAGGCCAACCCCGGCAAGCGCACGGTGAAGTTGGACGAAGGGGTGGATCGGCCGGGACCCGTCTCTCTGGCGGCAGCGGTGCGCGACTCCGCTGGGGCCGGAGGGCGCCTGGTTGTCTTCGGCGATTCGGACTTCGCCTCCAATAACTTTTTCGACCTTCAGGGGAACGGGGATCTCGCCCTGAACGCCTTGAGCTGGCTGGCCGAGGACGAGGAACTCATATCCATTCGCCCGAGGGACCCCGGATTCAATCCCATCGCCCTGACGGCGCGCCAGTCGGATTGGATCTTCTGGCTCACCATCGCCTATCCGTTGTGCGTGGCCGTGGTCGGGTATTTCGTGGTCTCGCGAACGGGGCGGTGGAGTCTACGTGATCTGGCAACGGTCGGGCTCGGAATCGTCCTTTCGCTGGGGATCGTGGTGCTGGTCAACTACATCAGCGACTCCTATAACGCCCGTTTCGACATGACCGAGGATCAGCTCTACACCCTCTCTTCCGACACTCGAGATCTCCTGGACAGAGTAGGTGACCAGGAGAAACGGATCTCGGTGAAGACCTTCATGTCGTCAGCCGAGGGGATTCGGTTTCAGGATACGATGAAGGAGTACAAAGCTCACTCGCGTCGCTTCGACTACAAGGTGGTGGATCCCCAGAAGGCGGCGCTGGAGGTCAAGCAGTACGGCATTCGAGAGCGGGGCACTTCGATCGTGGAGGTCAGCGGAGACGGCAAAGTTCAGTCCGAGCGCTTTACCGAACAGACCGAGGAGGCCCTGAGCAACGCCATCCAGCGTGCGCTCAAAGCGCAGGAGCGTCGCATCGCCTTTACCGAAGGCCACGGAGAGGGAGAGCTGGGCCAGGTGGATGGCGAGGGCTTCAGCATCCTCAACGGACGCCTGGCGGAGATGAACTTCCAGGTAGAAGAAGGCTTGAGGTTGACCGCCGGGAGCGCCCCCGGCGCCCAGGTCGTAGCCGTTCTTTCTCCAAACGAACCGTTTTCTCCGGACGAAGTGGCGGTGCTCAGGCTGCACCTGGAACGGGGCGGAGAGTTACTTCTGCTATTGGACCCCGGTCCGGCGACAGGACTGGAGGAGCTCCTGCGGGACTACTCGGTGGATCTGGGTCAGGATTTCGTCGTGGACCTGAGCGGCATTGGCCAGCTTCTCGGAGCCGATGTCTCGGTGCCGGTCGTCATTCAGTACGGCAATCACGATATCACCGAGAGCATCGTCTCCGGAACCATGAGCTTCTTCCCGTTTTCCCGGTCGGTGTCAGTCGACGACCTCGGCAGCGGCGGGGTGAAAGCGGAGGCAAATGCCCTCCTGTTCACCCACCAGAGCAGCTGGGGGGAGATCGACCTGTCACCGCTGACCGGAGAGGGCGGCAAGGTGGAATACGACCCCGAGGCCGATCGCCCCGGGCCGCTCACGCTGGCGGTGGCGGTGAAGGCCGACGCCGACTCGGCGTCCGCGGAAGGGGACAAGGCGCGTCTGGTCGTCTTCGGGGACTCCGACTTCGCCAACAACCAGTATTTCGGTCAACAGGCCAACGGCGAGCTCCTGGTGAGCAGTTTGAGATGGCTGGTGGAGGGGGAGGACAAGCTCAGTATCCCCGCCCGAGTGCCGCGATCCAATCCCATCAGTCTGGCGGACAACCAGGGAGACTGGGTGCTGTGGATCTCCGTCTTCATATTGCCAATGATGGTGGCCATGTCCGGTTTCGTCATCATGCTGCGCAGAGGATATGAGACCTACTCGGCGGGTCTCGTGTCGTGGCTGATTTACAATTTCCTGGCAGCGACCTTCTTCTTTTTCGCACAGGCTGTAGTGGGTGTCAGTGAGGGGAGCCTGCTGCTGGGCGAGGGATACCTTCTCCTGGCCATGGCAAGCGCCGGTGTCGCATACGGTCTATTTCGCAGGGACCATCGGGTGTGGCCATTCGCCCTCGGCCTGGCCATCGCCAACGTCGGTTTGGGATTTGTCGCTATTCCAGATGAGACCACGCAGTTGGTGTATTCCGGGCTGTTTGTCGCCAACGCCTGCATTCTCATATGGATCAAGAGGGATATTGTGCCAACCGAGGCAAGACCGGCGCTTGTGGGGGGAGACTGAATCGATCGGTGAGGCAGGCGCCGGATACGAGAAGGACTTCGTCCTTCTCGCCCGGGGAGCCGGGCCTTCCCCTTCTGTCCCCTGGCATGGAGCGGACGAGGTCGTTTAGAAGGACTTCGTCCTCTCGCCCGGGGAGTCGGGCCTTCCCCTTCTGTCCCCTGGCATGGAGCGGACGAGGTCGTTGAGAAGGACTTTCACGATAGAATCATGATTGGATTAAGGAGGAACAGGTAAATCGATGCGGCTTAAGACGAATTTGGTTATCAGTGCCGTTTTGCTGGCCTTGCTGGCCTTCGTCTATTTTCTGGACAAGAGTGAGGAAGAGCAGCAGGCAGAGGAAGAACGGTCGAAAAAGCTGGTCGATTTCAGCGATCGCGACGCGCGGTCGATCGCCATCGTTGGCGGCGACATCACTATTGTCCTCGAAAAACTCGAGGACAGCTGGGGGCTGGTGCAGCCGGTCGTGTCGGGGGCCGACGACAGTGCCGTCAACCGCTTGCTCAATAATCTGCGGGAGACCGAGGTCCAGAGAATCATCGAGGACAGCACAGCGGTGGTCGCCGACCCCGACCTGGCGGCGAAATACGGCCTTGCCGAACCTCGCCTGCGGGTGCTTCTTTCGCTGTCGGAAGGACCTCTGGATACGATGGCTTTTGGCGGTGACAGCCCCACCGGACGCTACACCTACGCCCAGAGGCTGGGCGTCAATCCCGAGATCTTCACGGTCGAAGTCTGGCGCCTCGACAACCTGGACAAGAGTGTCTTCGACCTGCGGGATCGCCGCGTGCTGGCCTTCGACAGGAACGAGGTAGGCGAGGTGAGGATTACCCGTCCCGGGGGCGACAACATCGTGCTGAGCAAGGAGGGCTCGGAGGGAGAGTGGCGTTTCAACTCGCCGCTGAGCGTAGCCGCGGACGGGTCGGCGGTTACGGGCGTGCTGACTCGTCTGCAGGACGGCAAGGCGAGGAGTTTCGTCGCCGAGAACCCCGGCCAGGCCGAGCTATCGGAGTACGGTTTGTCTTCCCCTTCGCCGTCTTCGTCGACAGGAACCATGCTTGTGGTCTCTCTCCTCCTGGGAGAGGACCGCGCGGAGAAGAGGCTGATGGTGGGTGTCGAGGCGGACGGCGGGAAGTACTACGCCCGCGACGCAAGCCGCAATCCCGTCTTTTTGATCGATTCCACCCTGGTGAACGAGCTTCGAAAGCCGATCTCGGAGCTGAGGGACAAGAGGCCCCTGCGCATCTCCGAGCGCGATGCCGTGCGGCGCATCGAGATCCGCAAAGAGGGAGAACAACTGGCCGTCGTCGAGCGAGATTCAACCGAGAGCTGGAACCTCCTCTCGCCCGCTGGGAGGACGGCGAAATCCTGGCGTTGGAACAGCGTTATCACCGATCTTGATGGCGTCGAGGTCACTGGATTCGTCCTTGACTGGCAGGATGACGACGACCCGGATCTCACCGAGTACGGGTTGGAGGACCCCAGTGGAGTCGTCGTGGTAACCGACAAAGACGGCGCCAAGGTTGAAGTGCATGTCGGGGGCCCGACCGAGAGCGGAGGAGTCTACATCAGGCGCGTCGGCATCCCATCGGTGTACGAAGTCGAAGCCGAGACCATCGAGAACCTGGACCTGTCGTTGGATGACATTACCACCCCGGCTGCCGACGATCCCGACTCGACGAGTACAGGCGGGGAGGACGACGACACCGGTTGATGGCGGCCGGCTGCCGGCTCCTCAGGGGCGGGGGAGCGGCGGTCTCAATTCTTCTCCCCACACTCGCCGCATTTGTGCTCCCTCCCGCGCCCGTGGGAGCGGCGCCGTCACTCACTATGTGGGTTGACTCTACCCGAGCCGCCCTGGGGACCCCCATCGGGCTCACTATTCGGCTCCGCTACGAACAGGGAGCTGCGCCCCGGGTTCCCGACTTGTCCACCCTCATAAAGGACGCCCTCGTCAGGCCGCTGGCGTCAGAGCCTGAGCTCGTCGGTGTCGGCCAGGTCGAGGTCGATCTGCGCTACGATTTGCGCTTCTACCAGCTGGGGCATCAGCGCATTCCCGAAATAGAAGTGGTTTTCACGCGCTCCGCAGGAGACACCTCCATTCGAACGGCTGGTCCTGTGGAGGTGGAGATTGTTGCCGTTCGGGAAGTGGACGATATCGAACTGCGAGACATCAAGCCCCCGGTGGCCGTTCCAGGGGGAATCCCGGTGTGGCTCGCCGTCGTGGTCGTCCTGGTCGCCCTG
>Ga0066376_10002416_pt1 | contig 17398 bp, 22 predicted proteins | sample Knorr_S15_td_Bot_FD_77009 | JGI IMG/M metagenome (GOLD analysis project Ga0066376, IMG submission 77009) | Marine microbial communities from Southern Atlantic Ocean transect - Knorr_S15_td_Bottom_ad_5009_LV_A | ecosystem: Environmental > Aquatic > Marine > Oceanic | place: Southern Atlantic... | reverse complement strand
GAGCGGGGCGTTTACCGGCTCTGCGCGGTCTTCCTCCTCGTCCATCCAGATCTGTCGGCCGGTCTTCAGGTCTATTTTACGCAGGTAATCGTAATACATGATCAGGTGATCGCCATCCACGACAGGCTGCTGATGCCCTGTGACCTTAATCCTGGTTGATAAGGCGCCCGCGCTATCCGACTTTTTCAGCGAGACCCTTTTCATTTCCTGATTTTCAGGAAAGGCGATTTTATACTTGTGGCTGCCGTCGTAAATATCAAAGGCGTTTATGGCAATCCCGTCTTTACCGCCCATGGAAAACAGCAGAACCAGGCCGTGTTCAGGAATGGGTTCATTGCCAACCAGGATCCCTTCAATGCCTTCCACACGCCATATCTCCTGCCCATCCATAATGCTGATGGCGGACATATTGCTGGTTTTCCTGGTGAACCCTTTGGTCCTGGTAACCAGAAACAGAGGTGATCCTTCGATGTACTCAATGTCGTCCACCTTGAGCTTTTCGTCGACCACGGACCAGCGTTCAACACCGGTCCTCGGGTCCAGCCCGAAAAGGCCTTCGTCGGTCAACACCAGATAAATCCCGGCGGCGGTTAATTTCTTGTACTTGATGTCCTTCTTAAATTTTTTGGTCCACCTGACCTCGCCTGCCTGGACCGGGTTGACGATAGCGATCGCCAGTATGCAGGTGACAAGCCATCGAGTGACTTGCATAAGAATACATCCTTGAACAAGCTCAGCTTCTATTCATAATCCTCAAAGATAGAGGCGATTTTAATGTAAAGCTCTTCAGAATAATCGTAGACGAATGCCCTGTACTGTTTGTTCACATCTTTTCCCTTGATATTACCGTCCAGCGTATAAGATGCCTTTACCCATACGTAATTGTCATATCCGGGATAGCGCGGGACCTCCATGCTGAAAGACTTCTTCGCGGGCATTTTATTTACCAGCGCCTGAACTTTTTCCGCAATCTCCGCTCTTACATCATCATCAGAGGGCATTTGCATGGCCAGGGCATAAACAATCCGATCTCCATAGTTAAAGATTTCACATTCCCGTTCTTCATCACCGACGCTAAAACTTCAGTGACCTTCCTGCACGCCTTCAGCCGGGTCTAAATCCCCTTCCAGGGCGTCATCGGCAATCAACATATACTCGTCCTCCGTTATGAACGAGTACTTCTTATTCTGCAGATCTTTCACCACTTTCTCAGCGGCCTTTTCATACTCTTTAAACACATCCAGGATTTTCTTGTGGAAGTCTTTGGCATACTTGTTTTTAAACTCGGTGTAGTATTTAGCCAATTCTTTGCCTTTTATTCTGCCGTCCAGTGCGTAATTTGCTCTCACCCAGACATAATTCGTGTCTTCGGGATGGCGTAGCACTTCCATGGCGTTCGCACCTTTGGCGTTTTTCTTCGCCACCAGCGCGTCTACCTGATTTATGATTTCGTCCCTCTGTTCTTCAGAGGTCGTGGCCGGCATCTGCTCATTTATGGAGAACACGAGCCGATCTCCGAAGTTATAGATCTCATAGGAGGCGCCGGTCTCTTCGTTGGGAAAATCCCAACAGCCTTCTTCTGGCCCTTCCTTGACGGTAAGCTCTTCGTACTCGTCGTCGATCAGAAGCACAAATTCATCCCGATTCAGATAGGACAGGGGGGGTTTATCCAGCTCTTTCCTTGCGTTATTTTCGACTTTCACTGTTTCGACAATAAGCGCAGAAACCATTTTACTTGACTCTTCCATCAGGAATCTCAGTCGTTTTGCAAGGGCTCCCAGGAAGGCATAGGCCTTGGCGTCACCAATGGCGCTACGTGCCTTAATGTCTTTCTCGTCATTAATAAAATCGTAGACGGCGCTGAGAACCATTTTGTTCCCATGTCGGCTGATCGTGACCTTGATATCTTCATATTTTTCTGTAATCTCTCTGTGGCGCTTGGACAGCTTTTCATTCACCCGATCATACACGATAGGACGAATATCCTGAGACAAAAATAGATAATGGAACCATTTATTATAATTCACGATCACGGCACGGGTCTCTTGTATCAACATTTGGTTATCTTCTGCTGGCCGCCATCCAAAGACTTTGAGCCGCCATTCCTCACCTATATCGGTATAGATTTTATCACTGACTTCAACGGGGTTCACCCTACGGTACGCCAATTCAATGTATTTCGTATCGTTTAAATATCTTACCGCATCGGCGAACGCACCATGAAATTATCAGAGGAAACAAACGCGCCTTTCGGATCAGGCAGAAGTCGGAAACTGTCCTTCAAGAGATCATTGTAGTTTTCATCGGTATCCGTTTGTGCGTTTACCGGTACAGTTATGACAGCCCCTGAAAACAGCAAGACGCCAAAAACCGCACACATTCGATTATACAATAACGATAACATATCGGATCCTTTGATGATGTACTCGCAGCATTTCGACCACTATACTTCTACTGAATAAAAGCAAACCCTGTGCCAACATCAAGGCTAAAGCGCTTGATTACCATAAACAAAGGGCCGGAAGGTCTGCGACCAATCCAGTCCGGCAGGATATGATGTAGCTAAAACTATACATGCCGCTAAAATATAGGCTTTGAAGTCTATATTTCGGGGCGTTGAAACGTATGTCTTTATTTTAAGACAGGGTGCGTATGGAATTTAATACAGGGCACATCCTTAGGCTTTGATGGCCTCACGGATCACACCGGCCAGATAATCTTCCAACTTCGAGAGCCCTGCCCCGCCGCGTTCGGCCGACCCCTGCCGGGCGTCCTCGCCGAATTGGGCGAAGAGCGGATCATGCGCCTCGAAGACGACGCCGGGATGGCGTTCTCCTTCTGGAGGCATGCGACCGGCAGGCCAGGCAGCGGCTTCGTTTCTGCCGGGCATGAGGGCGTCCATATCTACCAGTTCGGGAAAGAGCGCCAGGCCGTAGGAGGTCTCCTCTTTCGCGGCATGATCACCAGGCAAAGGTACGGCGTCCCCGCCGATGGAGGCCTCGGTACCCCACAGCAAGGTGATATCCTTGTGGGCATTCTGAATGGCAGGCAGAAAGTCGTCCAGAATGCCCTGCCATGGATAATGTCCTGCCATGAGGACAATCACCCGGAAATCGAAAGCAATCAACTGCTCTACGGTCGTCGTCAGCATGGCTGCTACGGCTTCGGGCGGCTGGTAGTGGGTCCACAGGAAGGCATCGTGTCCACCACCGGTTCCCCACCACATGACCGGCAGAATCACCCCGCCGGTGCGCTCGGCGATGCGGATGCAGAGCCGCTCCGCCTTGATGCCGTCGAAACCGACCGGCAGGTGCCAGCCGTGGTGTTCCAGCAATCCAAGCGGCCAGAAGGCGACGGGGTTTTCATCACGCAGGGCAGCCAGTTCGTCGGGGCGCAGTTCATGGTAGTGTCGCCATTGGGGGGTAGTCGGCATGGGGACTCCTTCATTTGGTGATTTGGTGATTGTCTGATTGTCTGATTTGTTCGTTTGCCCGCCATTTGTTGAATATTTCGTATGAAATCACACTGGTGGCGACAGCCAGGTTCAGCGAATCACTGCGGCCGACCATGGGAATGCGTACGGTGTCGTCGCAGGCGGCTGTGTGGGTATCCGACAGGCCGTGTTGTTCGCTGCCCATGCATAGCAGTATGGGTGGTCCATGGGGCATGGCTTGATAGGCGATTTCCGCCGAATCGGAGGCACCGATCATGGTCAGGTAATGTTGCTGCTTCCATGTTATCAGGGCGTCCAACGTCGCTCGGATCAGGCGTTGTGAGAAAATGGCGCCCATACTGCTGCGGACGGCAGCCGGATCGTAAGGGTCGGTGGTGTCGCCCAGCAGGATGATACCCGCTGCGCCGACCGCATCACACGTACGAAGTATCGATCCCAGATTACCCGGATTCTGAACATCTTCCAAGACGACCCAGGCCAGTTCATCGCCCGGCTGTACTGCCTCTAATGTTTCCCATCGTTGCCGAAATCCGGGGCGACGATCAGGATATCGATGTCTGCCTGTAGCGCAACGGCTGCGGCCACTGGACGAATACCTTCTACAAAGAACAGGCCGGTCTCGCGCCATGTTTTCCGTTGGGACAGGGCGCGGATTTGTTTGATGCGTGGGTTGGAGGGGCTGGAGATAAGCATAAGATCAGTTAATGGATGAACGGTCGGCATATTGCCGAATTACGCTTTCTGTTATATCAGAGAACAGCATAGATTATTCTTTCCCAGATGCCAAGTTATTTTTAATAAACATCAATATTCTATTATACAGTCGAGATTCTCCGGACGTCCGGAGAATCTTTGAATTTATTTAATTTTGTACCTGCGAGATCATCATATTCCACAGTTGCCGCATCTCTTCGCTCTTCTTCAGCAAGTCGTCCAGGGTACCCTGCGCCTCGATATGACCATCTTTAAGATTTTCAACTCACCAGATCACCACTTCACCAGATCACCACTTTTTCTTTTCTTCTTTCTCCCAGGCCGCGATCACATCCACTGTCCATGCCAGCACCGCTTCCATCGCAGCGTGGTCTACTGTCGCAGCGACAAACACCTCGGCCGTATCCACCGTCGTGATACGCCGGGCCTCCAGATCCGCCCAGACTGTCAACTGATCATCACCTGAATCGAATCGATAGATAAAAACATTCAGCCCGTCCCACTGTTCATCATCCGGCACGTGCGTTAAGTCTCCCTGCAAGGTCCTGTACCAGTCGTGTTTATCGAAAAAGTACCGGGTACACGGCATCTGCAGGATGGCCGGCATAAAGTTACGCAGCAATGGCCACGGGCCGACATCCCAGAAAAAACCGGTTCGCTTATACGCCGCCATCGCCTTGAAATTGCCCGACCAGGTGCCCAGATCGAGTCGCTATTTTTTCTCGTCAATAGTTTTCTCTACCGCGTTGACCAGTATTTTCCGGCCCAGACTCTTGCCTTGAAAATGTGGCGATACATTCAGCAACGGGAGATAGACCACCTCATCTTCGTCCTCCTTATGGATCAGAGAACAGTACCCGGCAATTTTATCTCCGGCATCCCACACATGGACGGTCAGATATTCTTCCCGATCCTGCCAGTCCCGTATATTCTGTGCGGTCATAGGCATGCCACTGGTCCAGGTGCCGGGCCATTCGCCATCGCTGTCGTTCCACATCTCCGCAAGCTTTTCCCCGTGTCGGTCTTCCACCAGTTCCAGCATGGAATCGACCGTTCGGCCCTTCATGGTGAAATCAGGCTGCGGCAACGCCAGATAGGCATCGGCAATATCCGGTTGGTCTGCCGCACGCAGGGTCTGGAAATGGTTGTGAATAATATGCAGGTCTGGATGGGCCGGATGCTCCCCATCCAGATCACCGGCATAAATCTGCTCGATCGTACCCGTCTTCCGCGTATGACGCAGACTGCCTGCCTGTTGGGCCTGACGACGCAGCTGCCCCAGCATACGGCGTTCCTGCACCCGCTGCGACGGCGTCTTGTACAGCTTTCCGCTGAACCCGTTCGTCCAGCACCATATCTGGTATTCAGAGGTGCTGTCGAGTCCCAGTGCTGCGATATGTGCCTTCAGCGCGTCCTCATCTTCATCCTTTGTGCCCATCCGTCTGGCCGCCAGTTGTTCCTGACGCCGGTCCCGCCAGTGCTTCTTCACCGCCGGATCAAACCCATGGTCCTGGCACCAGGCTCGATACGTCGCCACAGACGGCAGGCCCAGGTCCTCAAGATGGCGCTTGAACGCCTGAATTTCTTTAGGTTTCAGTTGGATGGGCATGAGTAAAAGATTGTTCCGATGTTCCGCGTACGCGCACGTTACGCCGTGCGGGTACGGAGTGCAGAGAAAACGATGGGAAGAGTGGTGGCTGTATTACACGGTTTGGGATGCATAAGTTGATCTATAAATCGAAGGCTACCGGCAGCTTTCGCCTTTTATTCCGCAGTCCGCACTCCGGATTCCGTAATGTTCTATTCCACGGCATACAGCCTGTTTTTCGCCTTCACACTCAACCTTTTTGAATAATGATGTACCTGTACTTCCCGATCCGATTCTGCGGCTGGCCCCGCAGCCGATGTCGGTACTTCAAGCACAAAATCCGCGAAATGAGGCGTGTTAAAGGCTATGAACGCCAGCAGCATCCCGTCCACCTGCCGCTCAAACCGTAGCGACAGATCAGGGAACAGGACCGGACCCGTATCCACCTGATAATCCGGTCCCGACCGGCGCGTGTTCATCGTTTTGACCGGATACTCGATGACCGCCCGAAGCGAGGTGGCCGTATCCCGTATCTCCGTCTGTGCGACGATGGGCGCGTAACGGCGCGTGGCTTCCAGCACAGCGTCCGTGGTATCAAGTAAGGTACAGGCAGACCCTTCCACCAGATGAACCAGCGGCCCGTCCCACATGTCCTCCGTCTTCACAATCGACTTGTAACCCTCGTTGTGCCAGGCATTTCGCCGAAAAATGAGCCCGAACTCCGGTCCGAATACAGGTAGAAAATCATAGTTGTCTTTGAGAAACAGATCGCGCTCGGCAAACGTATCCTCACTCTTGCAGGAGGCGCACTGATAATAATCCGCCGATACGTCCGTCTCCTCGTCAATTATCCGTATCCGCGATTCCACCCAGAACCGGACTTCATTCATCGGTGCGGTCCCGATTAAAAACGATCGTCCGTAATCTAATGGGGTCATGGTATCCTCGATTCGATTTGCCCAACGCTGAAAACACCAGGCTCATTCATAAATCATCATTCATAAATCATTCCATCACCTGCTTATGATAATTCCGTCCTTCCTTTGAGTACATACATTTATACCTTATGAATACCGAAATCACCTCGATAACCTGCCCACAGTCTACCGACCGTATCCACCGTTTATCCTCTTTGCTGAACCGTTTATCGATCCATATGCCCGATGAATAGGCCTCTGATATAGATTGTAGATTGTAGATGCATCCGGAGCGTCACATCCACAATCATCTAACCATCTATGAAGGAGGACCGTATGCGAAACTCATCCATCACACTTGCTGTTTTAATCTCACTCATGATGCCGGGTGCCTTATTCGGCCAGACCTGTTCGTGACACTGGACAACCAGACAAGATTCCTCAAAATCAATACCATCGCATGTATCCGGGCGGCAGGCGATTACACCCAGGCACTGCTTACCGATGGACATACCGGCCTGGTGCTCCAGCCGCTGAAAGCGTGGGAAGCGCGTTTACCCGACAAGCATTTTGCCCGTATTCATCGCTCGATGATCATCAATTTCGATGCGATCAACCGTCCAGCTTCGGCGTCGGCGTATACCAGAATTCCGAGCGGACCGGCAGGATCGTATCCAATCTAAGATTTTCACCGTTATTCATGTTAATCGCCAGCACAGGCAGGGGAATGGGCTGACCGAACTGAATAGAGTAGACCGCGCCGAATCCAAATGAAAATTGGGGGCTGAATTGACGGATAAAGGCGGTTACGACCTGAAAGTTGAAATCATCGGCTGACAGGGTCGCTTCAAAATCCGAGGCAAGACCCGGTGTTATGATCGCCAGCAACGCCCATTTCTCTGAAAGACCGTGTTGCAGGGTAAAGGTATAATTAAGGTCATGTATGTCGTTAATACTCTGATTGCTACCAGGAAATCCTTTGTAGGAAAAATCCCGGCGTCTATAATAAATCTGATTGGTTAATACGGTTCGTCCTTCTGAAAAGACCAGGGGCAAAGCTACACTGATGGATACCGCCCTTAACTGGATCTTTGCATCACTCAAACCGGCTGCCGGTTTTGAGAAGTTCTGAGACGGAAAAAAGTCCTGGGTAATTGAAATTTGAGCTTGAACGGTCGGGGTATTATGGAAGAAGATGAAACCTGTAACAGCGCCCAACAGCCATCAAGGCCATGTAAAATCCGCCCAGACTACCGAAGACAACCCCGCTGAGATATATTTTTCCCATCCAGCGATGCAGACGAATATATTTCTTTGTAATGATTCTGGCTAAAAATTGAAACGGACCAATGATCACGGTCAGCATCGCCCCGATAATATGAATCAATAAGCCGGTGGTGTGGGCTATATAAACCGCTTTCTGCTCCGGGAAATACACCTCAGGGTTCAAGGTCAGATATCTACCGGCCAGAATAAACATCAGTAAGGCAAGAAAAAACATCAACCCCCGGCCTGCTTTCTTCATGATTGATCATTTGTCCAGTATAAAAATGCAGATTCGTAAACAGCATGTATATTCTGAAAAATGCAGATGATTCGGAAAGACAATATCCCAGGAGGTATTTGATCAGTATCTATTAAATAAATTTAGATATAACGATACAAAATCTGGCGCGTTCTGATCATCTGATTTATATTGCTGATGTTACAAAAAGGCGGCGTAACATCAGAGTGCTTTGTACTTGGTGCATTGTGCTTTGATGGGGACGCGTAAATCGTTGTTATCAGACAGGCTTTTTAACAAAGTACAAAGTACGTTACGCAGTTTTTAGCGTAACGTCTCATCCTAATTAAGGACCCTGATCAATGAGTGAAGATCTTCATCATGAATGCGGTGTGGTGGCGTTGTACCAGCTTGATGAGGCGGTTGATGACCAACCGTTCAACGGCAGAGAGAAGGTGACCGAGAACGTCGCGGCGCTGGTACCGGGCATGCTGCTCGATATGCAGACGCGGGGGCAATTGGCGGCGGGTTTGACGAGCTACAATCCAGAGCGCGATCAACTCATTGATACGTTTAAGGATGTCGGCGTCGTCAGTGAGGTGTTTCGTATGTCGCGGCCAGAAAAGTACGCGTCTGTCATAGAAAAATACGCCGGTAAGGCCGCTATAGGCCACACGCGGTACGCCACGGCCGGCGGAGATGATGTCCGCTATGCGCAACCTTTTGAACGGCATCATGGCCGTTTGTGGAAGTGGTTCAGTTTCGCATTCAACGGCACCGTGTCCAACTATACCGAACTACGAGATAAGTTACTGTCCAAACAGGGCTATCATTTTTCATTAAAAACGGACACCGAAATTGTGATGCATGCTCTTGCACACGGTTTGCGTGGTGAGAGAAAAGTAGACTTGAAAAAGGTCATGAAGGAGATCGGCGGCGAATTCGATGGCGGTTACAGTATGGCCTATCTGGATGCGGCCGGCCGCCTTTTCGTCGCTCGTGATCCTGCAGGAATTCGTCCGATGAGCTGGGCTGTTCAGGGCCGTCTTTTCGCCGCCGCCAGTGAGTCGGTAGCGCTGACCAATATCGGGTTTACGGAGGTTAACTCCCTGGATCCGGGGCAGATGGCCATCGTTGAAAAAGGCAGATTACGCTTCGAGCGTTTTGCCCCTTCAAACACCCCTGCCCGGTGTTTTTTCGAATGGGTTTATTTCGCTAATGTGGCCAGCGAAATAGATGGGGCCGGCGTATACCGGTCACGGGCTGCCACGGGTCATTATCTGGCGTCAATTGAGGATCAGACTGTAGATGAGGACTGCATCGTGGTTCCGGTGCCTGATACGGCCAAGGCAGCGGCCGATGCGTTTGCCTTTCAGTTGGGCATCCCGTGTATGGAAGGCATCATACGAAACCGATATGTCGGGCGTACGTTTATCCTGTCAAAAGATTCGCGGGAACGCACCATACGAAGTAAATACACGCCGCTGCCGTCCGTCCTCTCCGGAAAGCGGGTGTTTCTCGTGGAGGACTCGATTGTCCGGTCCACCACAATGAAGATCCTGATTCAGCAGATACGTAAGGAGTGCGGCGCCAGAGAAATTCATGTGCGTGTGGCCTGCCCGCCCATCGTAGCACCCTGTTTCTACGGCATCGATATGTCTACGGTAGGCGAACTGTTTGCACCGAATTTCGTGAACGGCCGATATCAGGGCAACCCGACACCCGGCGCATTGAAAAAAATGGCGACAGCCCTCAAAGTTGACAGCCTTCGTTATCTGCCTGTGAAACAATTGGAGCCAACCATCGGCGTGGAGGCCGACTCTCTCTGCCTGGGCTGTGTCACCGGGAAATATCCTACCAAATGGGGTAACAAACTCATGCGCCGGGCTAAAAAATATGCCAAAATCGGGCAGGGTGGGCGGACGTATGAGTAGCTGATACAGAGCGTCATGGGCGGGTCGCGGGTGGCAGATTGTGGGCTATGACTCAGGCGCTTCGAGCAGGAAAACGCGGGTTTCGGGCGCGTTGAGTTCAAAAGTGATCAGGTCGGTCACATCAGCGAAGGATTCGCCTGTGATCAGATCGGTCACCTTGTGGTTGCCCGGCAGAGCAAGGCGTTTTGTGCCTGATTTCATCGAATGCATGGCGACCAGACTGTTATCTGCCAGGACCACCTCATTATCATCGCAATACACATGGGCACCGGCATACCGTGAAATGCCTCGCCACAGGTCGGCAGGCAGCGGCACAGCAGTTGTGAACACGGCGGCGTAATCCCCTTCGCCTTGTATCACTTTTCCATCCTGATCTCCTGCGGCACCCTTACCGAACGTCTTCACCGCCAGGCCGACCTGATTACATTGCCATTTTGTCCAGGCCATGCCCAGGTCCAGGCCGTCCGTCGGGAAAAGGATAGGGCCATACGCCAGAGGACCGCCGATGATGGCGGCGGGATCGAGATCCTGAGTGATCGAATGATCGAAGTTGGTGAGCACAATGCGCCGCTGGGTGTTAACCGGCATCAGGTCGAACTCAAAACCGGTCAGTGCGGTAGCCGAGGCCGTACTGATCTGTTGCCCGTCAGATATGCCTGAGCCCGGTCCCCATACGACAACGTGGCCGTCCCGGAATACTTTGTTCTTCAGCACCTCCAATCGTTCCTCATCAACACGAAACAGGTTGGGAAAGTAATACACCCGGTGATCAGGGAAATCATCGAGCAGAAGATCGTCAAAGAGGTAAATACGAAACGGCACCCCGCATCGTGCGATGCCCATCTTCTGTTCCCACATGACCGCTTCATTGAGAAAATTCCCGGATCCGTTGGTTTCCAGCACAGCGGTGTCATCGATGATCATGGCGATGCCGGGCATGTTTTCATGAGGCCAGTGGAGAGAATCCTTTATCATCTCTATTTGCCGACCAATAATATCATGTCTCGCATCTGTGTCGTAAAAACCACCGCCGATGTCGAAAAGATACGCATTAAAACCCCGGGTCCAGGCGGTGGCAAAATTGCGCCAGGTGAGCGCAGCGAACTCCCGGTCGTTCCGCGGCGTGCCGTAATCTATTTCACCCAACGGCACCGTGCGCTGGTCCATCTCGGCAAAATAATATTTTCCTCGTAAAACCACCGAATCGGCGATGCCTTCGGCCTCACACACGCCGCCGATGCCGCGGGCCTGATAGTCGAGGGGTGTCATCAATCCGTCGCATCCGGGGGTATCGAGCAGCGGGGCGACGCTGATATGCCCTGAACCGGCCATGACCTCCGCGTAGGCCGGGCTCCAGGAGATCTTCTCGTGAAAGAACGCGCCCAGGTTCCAGCCCTGCTGAGTCTGTTTGAGCGCATCATAGAGGAACACCACACGACGATCCACCCCGTCCTCCATAGCCGCGCAGATCTGCCGGAACCGTTTATGCCATAAGTCCCGTTGCAGTTCCAGATAATCACGGAGACCTTGATTCTGCTGCGCCGGCTGCCAGTAGAGCATATTCGTTACATCAGGCACAGCGCCGCGTAAAGGATCTCGGGGAACCTGCATGGTGTCGAAGGTGAGGGCCTCGTCGCCGTAGGCTTTTTGAAGGGCTTCTTCTGTATGATATTTGGCCTGTAAAAAAGTGCGCCACCGGGTGACCATGACGGGATTATGATCATACAGCCAGCCCAGGTCAACCGGCATATGAGTCCCTTCCGTGACATGGAAATTGGTATACCCCATCAGGCGATCTGCCCACGGCCGCGATTCGCAATACTGGACAATGGTTGTGGATACCCGGGCCATGGCCTCCCAGAACAGGTCGGAGGCCAGAGAAGGGGAGCCGGGCGTGGTGACCGCTTCCGTGAGGGCGTATTCATTCAGATGCAGCGCTTTCCAGGAAGTAGGCGGAGAAGGCGTAAACCGGACCATCAGATACGCGTCCGGATCACCGGCCAGGGCGTACTCCGCCGATTCATCCACACCGAAGTACTGCGGATCGTAGCCCTGCGGCGTATCGTATATATCATCCCCTTGCCAGAAAGGATCAATCGGCGCGTGAATGATATATACGCCTAACTTATGTTGGAAAAAATAATCCGCCGCTCTTTCAAAAATCCTGTCCGTTCCCCTGGGATTGGGATTAAAGCCCGGCAAAGGATGTGGCTCACCGTCAATAAAGACTGTGGGTCGCCCGTTAAAAGGCCGGATCTCAGCTTCGCACTTTGAGGATGTCATCTCTCCTCCTGATTAAAGGTCGTTATAATTCCGCAATTCGTATTCCGCAATTGATACTACCAGTATATGTACCGCGTCAACTGTTTCCGATCCCCACGCGACAGCTGGTCCATATCTGGAATCATATACCGGTTGTCAAACACGTCCACAAGAAGCATACCGTTCTCTCCGTAATGCTGGGGGCGGCCCACCTGCCAGCGCATCTCAAATTCAGTACGTCCCTGGTCTGTTTCGACATCGAAAAAGAGCAGATTGAACTTCCAGTCGATGCGATAAATCTGTGTAATACGAAACTCGAAATAGTGCTGGTCGAGCGATGCTCTAACCAGCGTCTGCGCTTCCATGGGGAATACCGAAAGATCGACAATAACACCGACTTCGCATTCGACACTATCTTCATCTGTGTGGCGCAGAGAAATATGGGTTTCGGGCGAAGATACTGGAAAAGTACGGACGGCGTGAATCGCCCGGTACAGGCCCGGTCCGTCATCATCCGGGTCAATGTGGACATGCAGGAGGTTAAAAACACCTTTGAATATCTTACTGTTGCCCGGCGTCAGAGTGCTAATGCCCAGTGCGATGGACAATTCCTCATCTACCGATGTTGTTTATGTTACAAAAGCGCTGAAATATAACAATCGAAAGGTAGGAAACAAGTTTTTTTTCACCAAAAACAAAAACAGGCGTTCCGCCTTTTTTTGACTTGAGAGGACACATATGTAGTTGTGATATATATACTTAAATATAAATCGGATAGGAAGCCACCGATGTTAATCCGATATGCCGGAGTCATCGGAGGATGCCGCCCCAGTCAGTATCCCGATAATCATGGATAGCCCGTCTAAACCTCACGCGTGGTGAAATGTCGTCTGCGTGGATAACAGATAAAGACATACAGTGTTTAGATCGGCTACACAGCAGGCCGAGCTCTGATCTCCACAACACGATACTGTGGAAGCCAGTAAATTGATCCGAAGTGAAATTGTAGTAAGTGATCCCGCGGCCGATGCCACAATATTTGGGGTTTTGAGGTGACTAGGTTCCCATCAACCACCACATTCTGACCATCTGGACCGGCGCTTTCGGATTTGCCGCCTGCAGCTCATCCTCACCGCCGGGGTATGTGGCCACCCACCGGCCATCGATCACACCGGATTTACCGAGCAAGTACGTGTCTGTGCAGTTGCTGGCGATATACGTTGGCGTCCGGCTTTGGTTTTTGATACATGCCATTAACTCGTCAGAGGAATAGATACAGAAGGGCCACACCAATCTTGAAAAACGAGTTCAAGAACACACTCGGGCAGCCCGTACAGCTGAACAACGATTCAGGATTCTTTTCCACGGCGCACCGATTATGAATGTAACAACTCACCTCCACGAAGATTACCCGGTGATCAATGATTCCAACAATCTATTTTTAAAATCACCGAGGTGTAGCCTGGATGAGGCAGTCCGACGTAAATCAGCTGATTTTACTCACCGAAGTCCGCGATGTTGGCCCACGATCGTTCTTTCCGGTTCACACTTCCCTGCGGCAGGATGCAGATCGGTAAGATCCGTCACAAACGGACGACGTGGCATTGCCGGCACAATATGAACAGGGTCGCACACTGGGGGAGGTGGATAATGAAGTAAATCTGACCATGCTGCTGGATATGTTGAGCGGGGGAGACCATGATGTAGCCGGTGCCAACAACGGTCACAAAGCCGTAGGCCCGGCACCCTCTTTCAAACTGGATTTTATCGTGATGGGTATCCAGATGCCCGTAATGGACGGAGTAGATGCCATGAATCGGCTGCGGCCGATGCCGGCGTTTAATGAAATCCGATTACAGCCCTTACGGCAAGTACATGCAAGGGTGCCGAGGACACACATATGGCTGCGCGGTGCACCGAACATCTGATAAAGCCCATTCAGACCCGGGAATTATTTGATGCACTGAACCGGGATTTGAATACGGATCGAAAAACACGATGCAGTATTGAATCACTGATTTCCTGCGGCCCGCAATGTAACGATAAACCTTGCCCCTTTGCCTTCTTCTCCGACTTCTACTCGGATCTCTCCGCCCTGGGCCTCCGCTGCCATTTTACAGAACGCCAACCCCAGTCCGACGCCGAGTTTACCCTTGGAACCCGCTTCAATCTGAAAATACTTGTCAAATATCCTGGGACGGTAAGACTCAGGTATACCCGGTCCGTTGTCTGACACTGAAAAAGTCACTTGTCGCTCGTTCTTATTGACCCACAACCGTACCTGCGCGCCGTCACCCGCGTATTTTAACCCGTTCTGCAGAAGATTCTGTAATATCCTGGATAACAGTTCCTGATCCGCTGAAACGAAAATCCCGTCCGATTCCGATTGGAAAGAGAGTTCCGAATGCGCTTGTTCCGCATGTATGGACATCTGCTCATATACATGGGCCGCGAGGTCTGTCGCGTTGAGATCTCTTAATTCGACCGGCATCTGTCCAGCTTCAAGTTTGGATACGTCAAGGATACTTCTGATGAGTGATGCCATTTCACTGGAAGCCGTGACGGCCACCTGTAATCCTTTGAGTAGCTGTTCGCGATCCGGTGCCCCATTAAGCGTCAGCATTTGAAGAAGCTGAATTCTTCCCATAATTACGGTCAGGGGATTGTTGAGATCATGCACGATCATGTGGGCGAGGGAATCTCTGGTTTTTTCCGAGCGCCAAAGTGCTTCATAGCTCTCAACCAGATCCGTATATAATTGTTTTTCATGATCCTTGCGCCTTTTCTCCCTCAATCCCGTGGTGAGCCTGGCCTTCAACAGGGTGGGATTAAACGGTTTGATCAAATAATCGTACGCGCCCATCTCAATACAACGGACGACACTGTCCAACTCATCAATCCCGGATATGACGATGACCGGCAGATCCTGTGTTTCCGGATCGGCTTTCAACGATTCCAGGACTGCATAGCCATCCATTACCGGCATAGTTATATCAAGAAGAACCATGTCGGGATTAAATTGTCTTACCTTGGAAAGGGCTTCGCGTCCGTTCTCTGCCAGGATCGATGTATGGCCGAGCGTAGTGACATAATCCTGGAGAAGAGAACGGTTTATTTCCATGTCATCGACGATTAGGACGGTACTGGGATCGGGGGCATTCAACAACAGATGAACCGCAATAGCGGTCTCTATCTGTTCTAAATAAATCGGTTTTGTGATATAATCATTGGCTCCCGATTCTATGGCTTTACGCCCTGTTTCTTCGTCTGTTACAGCCGTTACCATGATGATGCATGTGTCGGTATCCTTCTGCCGGATCTTTGTCAATACTTCGATCCCGCCCAGCTCCGGCATCTGAACATCCAGAAGCACCATATTCGGTCGAAAATCATCGTACCTGGCAAGCGTCTCGATGCCGTCGGCCGCTGTGGACACTTCGTGCCCTCTATACCGCAGAAAAGAAACCAGCGTTTCCCGTACGGCCAGGTCGTCGTCAGCTACAAGAATACGGCTAATGAGAACCTCCCGATGTCATGCTTCCATGTCAACAAGGTCAAGTGAAATCTACAATCGTTCTGAAAGCTGTATTGAAAGTTCATTTTTTCGGTGTATTTTATCGGTCAATATGCTCGCGGTTGACCAAATCAACTCACTGATAAATAAGGGGTCGTCCAGCAATTGACTTGCTCGATACGGCTGACGCCCGGCCTGTTCAACCTCCGTATACATAAGAAAATTCTCTTTCAACCTGTGTAGCCTCATGCCACTCCGGTAAACCATCCGGGCCATCTGGGCCGCGAACTGTTTGTCCTCAATCCCGTCCATATCTACAAGAAGTTGGCTGCCGTCGATGATCGCTGTTAACGGGGTGCGAAATTCATGGGCAGGATTTTTCCAATGTAGAGCCGAGGTCATCCAACTGCTTCTGAACAAGGGCAAATCGGCTCAGACGGGATTCAACGCTGGACAACAACTCCTCTACCACAAATGACTTGATAAGATAGTCATCGGCGGCGAGTCCCATACCGACCCTTGATCTCTTCCTGCGGTGTTTGCCCGGACAGAAAAATGAATGGGGTGACAGATGTAACCGGAGTCTGGTGAATCGATTTCAAAACCTCGTAGCCATCCATGTCATCTATAACGACATCACCGATAATCAAATCAGCGACGGAAGGAATGAGCCGGGCTGACACCAAGGTAGTCGTATCGGCCTTGGCTGTTCGTGCTCTTTGTGGTTCATGGCTAAGAGCGTACGCTATTGCAGGTGGTGAGCCAGGGTGGAGAAAAACAACTGCAACGTAATCGGTTTGGGCAGGTGGTCCGGCATGCCTGCCCCTAAACATTCCTGAACGGCATTCGGTCCGGCATCGGCCGTGAGCGCCAGAATGGGCGTCTGGCGGAATGCCGGCATGGCCCGCAACCGCCGCGTCGCCTCCAGGCCGTTCATCACCGGCATCTGGATATCCATCAGGATCAATTCTGGATCAAAGATTTGCGCCTGTTCAATCGCCTCCTGACCGTTGTGCGCCACGACCACCTGATGATCGTGCATGCTCAGCATCGCCAGTATCATCGCCAGATTTGTCTCATTGTCTTCTACCACCAGAATACGGCGACCCGCTGGATGGGCTGTGGCGGTATGATTCACTTCCGGGTCCGTCCGGTGGTGGTCTTCGCTATCGGAACTGTGAACCAGAACATACTTCCTTTTTCCAGCTCGCTCTCCACCCCCACCTCGCCCCCGTGCATCGCCACCAGACGCCTCGTCAACGCCAGACCCAGGCCGGCACCGCCCAACATCTCGTCCCGCATTCGGTCCGCCTGATGGAATTCTGAAAATATCTGCTTCTGCTGTTCCTTTGCAATACCCACGCCGGTATCGCTGACCGTAATGCGTACCTTATCCCCCTCACTATCCGCAGACACCTGAATGTGCCCTTCTTCCGGCGTGTATTTTATCGCGTTGGAAAGTAGATTGATCAGGATCTGCTTGATCTTTCGTCTGTCCACCATTAACAGCG
>Ga0066376_10002414_pt1 | contig 17412 bp, 21 predicted proteins | sample Knorr_S15_td_Bot_FD_77009 | JGI IMG/M metagenome (GOLD analysis project Ga0066376, IMG submission 77009) | Marine microbial communities from Southern Atlantic Ocean transect - Knorr_S15_td_Bottom_ad_5009_LV_A | ecosystem: Environmental > Aquatic > Marine > Oceanic | place: Southern Atlantic... | reverse complement strand
TCAGTAATTTCTATTTTGCGAGACTTTTTTTCTTCTGGAACAATTTTTTCTAAATCAATTGTTAATAATCCGTCAGAAAGGTTAGCTGATTTAACAATCACATCATCAGCAAGACTAAAAGTTCTTTTGAAAGAGCGGGTCGCAATGCCTTGGTGAACTACTTCAGCATTATCGTTATCTTTGCTTTCTTTAGAACCAGTTATTGTTAAAGCATTATTACCGTACTGGATTTCAATATCTTTTTTATTGAAACCGGCAACAGCCACTTCAACTATATAATAATATTCACCTTTTTTTTCTATATTATATGGTGGGTAGTTTTCAACGTCAGTATCGATAGTATCTAAAGTATCGAACATATTATCAAAACCGACAGTAAGTGAACGAAATGGATCAAAATCCATTAAAGATTTTGCTATCATAATATCCTCCTATTATAGCAAGGTTATTAATAACTAGACCCTAATGGCATCTAGCTATGGAATATGTAAGAAAATAAAAACTTAATTTCAAGATAGGGTGATTAAATTTAACTGGCTTCTTTAATCTTTTTTTGTTCTTCAATAATTTGCCTACAATGGTACGCGCAATAGTCTCTACCTGGCTGAGCCGTCATTTTGCAATTATCTTCAGAACATAACTTTGGTTCATAGGTAATATCCGTCTTAAAATCATTATTTTCTAAATAGTTTACATCATCTGATCTGCTGGGATGCAAAGGTAATCTTAAGCGATTTGCTTTACCAATGACAGCATTTCTGGTAGTACCCAATTGTAAGGAAATGAGTCTTGCAGAGTCACCTCTTGTCCACATTTTTTTTAATACATCTATTTGCTGTTCTGTCCACATAAATCTACTAGATATAGATTATGCAATACTATATCATACTATATAGATTAAGCAAGTAAAAATAATGTACTATATATAGTAGTTAACGTAAAGACTTTGCAACTGAGACCATCGACTTTAATGATCGTTTAACTTCTGGCCACCCTCTTGTTTTTAAACCACAATCAGGATTTACCCATAGTTTTTCTTTATCTATATATTTTTGTGCTTTATTTAATAAATCTTTCATTTCTTTGATTGTTGGGACTCTTGGTGAGTGAATGTCATATACTCCAGGTCCAATTGAATTAGGATATTTGTAGATTTTGAATGAATCCAATAACTCCATATTAGATCTCGAAGTTTCTATAGAAATAACATCTGCATCTAATTTTTCTATTGAATCTAGAATATCATCAAACTCACCATAACACATATGAGTATGGATTTGAGTTTCATCTTTAACAGAAGATGAGGCTATTTTAAATGAATCGATTGCCCAATTTAAATAAGAATTCCAATCAGATTTTCTCAACGGCAGTCCTTCTCTCAATGCGGGTTCATCAATTTGTATAATTTTCAAACCCATCTTCTCTAAATCTAAAACTTCTTCGCGGAGTGCTAGGGCTATTTGTTTACAAGTTAATTCTCTAGATTGGTCATCTCTAACAAAAGACCATTGTAAAATAGTAACAGGACCAGTTAACATGCCTTTTACTATTTTTTTTGTTAAAGATTGGGCATATTTTGACCATTTAATTGTCATCGGTGAATTTCTATTTATATCTCCGTAAATAATTGGAGGTTTTACGCATCTTGAACCATAACTTTGTACCCAGCCAAATTTTGTAAAAATAAATCCATGTAATTGTTCGCCAAAATACTCAACCATATCGTTTCTTTCAAATTCTCCATGAACTAAAACATCCATTCCAATTTTTTCTTGGAATTTAATAGCTTTTTTGGTTTCACTTTTAAGAAATTTTTCGTAAGTATTTTTACTAATTTCTTTTCTTTTAAATTTTAATCTAGCTTTTCTTACATTTTTTGTTTGTGGAAATGAGCCAATTGTTGTTGTGGGAAATAAAGGTAAATTAAGTTTACTTTGTATTTCTTGCCTATTTGCATATTTATTTTTTCTATTTAAAAGACGAGATGAGATTGATTTAATTTTATTTTTAACTTTCTGATTATGTATAAGTTTAGAATTCCTTCTTTGTTTATTGGCTTTTACATTCTGTGAAAGAAATTTACTATTTTGTAATAAATTTGAATTAAAATATTTTTTTAAAAACGCTATTTCATCTAATTTTTGATTTGCAAAAGATAACCAACTTTTAATATTTAAATCAATTTTTTCTTCTTTATCTAAATCAATAGGAGTATGTAAAAGTGAACATGAAGGAGCAATCATTATTCTTTCGAAATTAATTTTTCTTCTTATTTGTTTTATTATTTCAATTGATTTGGATAAATTATTTTTCCAAATATTTCTACCATTAATTATGCCCGCTGAAAAAAATTTATTTTTTGGAAAATTTGCTAAAATTTTAGTCAAATATTTTGTTTCCAAATTAATTAAATCAAAGTGTATACCAGAAACGTTTACTTTTCGTAATACATCATAATTTGGATAAACATTTGCAAAATAAGAAGTTAAAAGAATTTTAGGCGACTGTTTAACAAGTTTGTCATATGTACTAATAAACTTATTCTTGAAACTTTTATCTAAATCTAAAGACAAAATAGGTTCATCAACTTGTATCCATTCAGCTCCATATTTCTTTAATTTCGTAAAAATTTCTTTATAAATTGGAATAATTTTACTAAGTAAATTAAATTTATTAAATTTATTGGATATAGACTTGCCTAAATATAAAAAGGATAAAGGGCCAAGAATAACTGGTCTTGTTAAAATACCAAAACTTTTTGCTTCTAAAAATTCATCAATGATTTTTGTTGAAGCCAGTTTAAATTTTTGATTATTTTTAAACTCCGGAACAATATAATGATAGTTAGTGTCAAACCATTTAGTCATTTCCATTGCTTTAATATCAATGCTTCCGCTTTGAAAACCTCTTGCCATTGCAAAATAAAGATCCAAAAAATTTTTTTTGTTTTTTAATCTTTTATATCTATCTGGTATTGCATTAACCACTAAGCAGGTATCAAGAACGTGATCATATAAAGAAAAATCATTAGAGGGAACATGTTGAATACCGGATTTTTTTTGTATGATCCAATTATCTTTTTTTATTCTTGATATATCTTCTAATAACTTTGTTTCGTTAATTTCTTTTTTCCAAAAAGATTCAAGTGACCATTTTAATTCTCTATTCGGACCTATTCTTGGATAACCTAAATTACTACTAATTACCATAAATACATTATTTCATATATAAAAAAACCACCGTACAATGCAGGTGGTCTTAGTGCTTTAGCTAGAAAATCCATAAGCTGCATCAAATCGGTAATAAGGTAATATTTAATTTTTTGATTTGCAAGAATTTTATTTATAGTAAATAAATTGAACCTAGCCCTAAAAAAACAAAAAAACCAAAGATATCCGTAATTGTTGTTAATACAACTGTTGAAGCTATGGCAGGATCAATTCCTGTTTTATCAAGAATAAGCGGTATCAAAATACCTGACAAACATGCAACCATTAAATTTATTATCATTGCAGCACCTATAATAATTCCGAGTAAAGGCATTTGAAACCAATATGATGCTACGGAACCGATAATTACTGCAAAAATAATGCCGTTAATTGTACCAACTGCAAATTCTTTTCCAATAACTCTTAACGCGTTAGCTCTTGTTACTTCACGCAATGCCAGTGCTCGTACAGCTACAGTTAATGTTTGAGTACCAGCATTTCCTCCCATTGATGCAACAATAGGCATTAGAATTGCAAGCGCAACAAGTTGTCTTAATGATGATTCAAAAATTCCAATAACAAACGAAGCAGCTATAGCGGTAAATAAATTGATTAACAACCAACCAAATCGAGATTGTATTGTTTTTAAAACCGCGCTATACGTATCATCACTTTGAACTCCGCTTAAACGTAATAAATCTTCTTCAGTTTCTTCCTCAATAATATCAATAACATCCTCAGATGTAATCTGCCCAACAATTTTTCCAAATTTGTCTACAACAGGTGCAGCTATAAGATTGCTTTGTTTAAAACCTAATGCTATTTCTTCTTGGTCTGTATCTATAGGTATTGTTTTAAATTGCGTGTTCATTATATTTTTAACCACTGTTGCACTGGTTGAACGAACAATTGTATTTAAATTTAAAGTACCAATTGGCCTTCTTTTGCTATCTAAGATGTATACTTCATAAATGTTCTCGGGTAGTATTTCTTTTTTTTGTCTTAGGTATTTAAGTGTTTTTCCAATTGTCCAAGAAGCAGAGACAGAAACAATGTCAGTTGCCATTATACGACCAGCGGTATCTTCAGGGAAATTTAAACCTTTCTTAACTAGTTCTCTTTGACTCTTTTTTGGTAATAATTTTAAATATTGTCCCCTTTTATCTACATCTAAATCTTCTAAAATAACAATTAAGTCATCAGTGTTTAATTTTGATACTATATCTAAAAAAGTATGTTCTCCAACAATGCTAATAATTTCATTTCTTATATCCTTATCTAATTCTAAAATGATTTCAGGATCAATCTTAGAACCCAGAAAAAAAATTAATTTTTTTCTATCACTAGAATCTAATTGTTCAATAATATTAGCTATTTCACCTGAACTAAGATCAGCTAAAAAACTATCAGTTCTATCAATTAATCCTAAATTAATTGAATCAATTAAATCTTTAATAAATTTAGATGGAACTGGAGAAATTTCTTTTTTTAATTTCTTATAATCAGTTCTTTGAGCGAATATTTTTTTTATAGAATTAAACATAATTTTTAATATAAATTTGTTCTAAAATATTGTTTTATTTCTAGAAATTTCAATAAATAAAAATGGTGCGGTCGAGAAGACTTGAACTTCCACAGGATTACTCCTACAGCGCCCTCAACGCTGCGCGTCTACCAATTCCGCCACGACCGCGATATTAATTAAAAAAATTATACGAAATTTGACAAGTTTTGAATATTTAAATCGTTTCTAGGATTTTGATACCCTTTATATTTTCATTAACTTCACTTAATTTATTAATAGGCTTGACTAAAACATCTTCAACATTTGCTAGCGTGGGTCCATCTTTGCAAGTCTCAATCATTTCATTAATTTGGGCTTCTTCACCTATTATTTCAGCCTCAACTCTGTTGCTGGTTCTGTTTCTAATCCATCCAGTTAATTTTTTTTTAGTTGCTTCAATTTGAAACCACCAACGATAAGAAACCCCTTGAACTCTACCTGAAATAAAAATATGAACTTTTTTAATAGCCAATTTTTTTTTTAATCATCAAATTCGATTAATTTTTGATCCACTTCGACAGCATCGCCTTGTTTAACATTAATTTTTTTAATTTTTTTATCTTTGTCAGCAATAATCATATTCTCCATTTTCATTGCTTCTAAAATTAATATGTTTTCACCAGATTTAATTTTTTGCCCCTCCTTAACATTTACAGAAACGATCATCCCGGGCATTGGAGCTAATAAATATTTTGATAAGTCGACATCTTCTTCCTCGAGCATATATTTATCAAATTTAGAAGTAAATTTATCTAAAAGATTACAATCCACGGAATAATCTAAATAAGTAAGGCGAAAATTATCTGTTAATTTATCAAACTGTAATAAATAATCTTTTTCATTTATTTTTATGTAAATTAAATCATCAAAAGGTTTCCATGAACTTTTTATAAAATAATTTTTATTCATATAACTAATTTTACTTGAGTTTTTATTTTGCTTTATCTTAACTTTATATTTTTTTTTATCTAAATTCAGAATAAAAATAGGTGTTTTTTTACTTTCTATAATTTGAGTGTTTTCTTTTTTTAAAAGAATAAAGCCAAGATATGATGCAACTGGAATTAATATATTGTTGATTATTTCTTTTGTTGCTTTCGGATAATTATAACCATCTTTGTATTCTTGATCTAAAAGTTCAGTATGAATATCGCCTTTTTTGAATTTCTTTGAATTAAAAATGGAAATTAAAAATTTGATATTATTATTTACTCCCCTTAAATAATAAGAATTCAAAGCTTTGACAATTTTTTTAATACACTCTTTTCTATTTTTTCCTTTAACAATTAATTTTGCTAGCATTGGATCATAATTTATTCCCACATTTGATCCTTCTATAATCCCTGAATCGAGCCGCAAGTTTTTATCTGTTTGTGGTGGAATATACTTTTTAATCCTACCAACTGATGGTAAAAAATTTCTTATTGGATCTTCCGAATATATTCTTGCTTCCATCGACCATCCTTTAATCTTAATATCCTTTTGTTCAAACTCTAATTTATGACCTACTGCTATTTTTATCATTTGTTCAACTAAATCAATGCCCGTAATTTCCTCAGTTATAGGATGTTCAACTTGCAAACGTGTATTCATTTCTAGAAAGTAAAAATTATTACTTTGATCCACGATAAATTCAACCGTACCAGCAGATTCATATCCAACTTCCTTTGCCAATGCTATTGCTTGATTGCCCATTTTATTTCTCAATTTTTTTGTAATAACAGGACTAGGAGCTTCCTCAATTATTTTTTGATGTCTTCTTTGTATGGAACACTCTCTTTCACCCAAATGAATTACATTTTTATATTTATCTGACAAGATTTGAATTTCTACATGCCTTGGTCTTTCAATATATTTTTCAATAAACACTCTGCCATCTCCGAAACTTAATTTTGCCTCACTAGAAGCTAATTGAAATGCATCCTTTATTTCTTTCTCGCTTCTTACAATCCTCATTCCTTTGCCTCCGCCACCGGCAGATGCTTTTATCATTAGGGGAAAACCTATATCTTTTGAAATCTTAGTAGCATATTCATGATTTTTAATAACATCGTTAAAACCTGGAATAGTGTTCACTTTTGCCTTTCTTGCTAAATTTTTAGATTGAATTTTATCACCCATTATTTTAATAGCTTGAATGTTTGGGCCTATAAATTTTATTTTTGTTTTATCTAACTTTTTTACAAATTTAAAGTTTTCAGATAAAAAACCATAACCAGGATGAATCGCATCTGTTTTGGTTTTTTTTGCGGCATTAATTATTTTATCAATTGAGAGATAGCTTTCTGATGCTACAGCATTTCCAATAAAAACAGATTCATCGGCTTCAATAACATGTTTAGAATATTCATCAGCTTCAGAATAAACTGCTACAGTTTTAATTCCCATTTTCTTTGCAGTTTTTATTACTCTGCATGCAATTTCTCCTCTATTTGCAATGAGAATTTTTTTAAACATTTTTTTTAAAGAGGAATGTTGTTGTGTTTCTTGGGAGGATTCTTCAAAAACTTATTTTTTAACATTTTTAACGCTTTACAAAGTCTAGGTCTCGTTCCTGCAGGTCTTATTATATCATCGATAAAACCTCTGGATGCTGCAATAAAAGGATTTGCAAACTTTTTTCTATATTCTTCAGTTCTTTCTTCAATTTTCTTTTTATCTTTCATATCGTCACGAAAAATTATTTCAACAGCTCCCTTGGGACCCATTACTGCAATTTCTGCAGTTGGCCAAGCATAATTTACATCACCTCGTAGATGTTTTGAACTCATCACGTCATATGCTCCTCCATATGCTTTGCGTATGATAATTGTAATTTTAGGAACAGTTGCTTCTGTATATGCAAACAATAATTTTGAACCGTGCTTAATAATTCCTCCATATTCTTGTTTGGTGCCTGGTAAAAATCCTGGAACATCAACAAAAGTAATTATTGGGATATTAAAACAGTCACAAAATCTTACAAACCTTGCAGCTTTTCTAGAAGAGTCAATATCTAAACATCCTGCTAAAACTAATGGTTGATTAGCAACTATACCTACCGGATATCCATCCATTCTTGCAAAGCCTATAAGTATATTTTTTGCATAATTTTCTTGGATTTCAAAAAAGTCTCCGTCATCAATTATTTTGTATATTAATTCTTTCATATCATAAGGTTTATTAGGATTTTTTGGAACCAATGTATTAAGAGACTTTTCAATTCTATCGGGGTTGTCTTTGGTCTTTTTTTTTGGAGGTTTTTCCCTAAATGATAAAGGAAAAAAATCAAATAATCTTCTAATTTCTTTAAGAGCTATAATATCATTTTTAAAGGCTCCGTCAGCAACGCTCGATTTTGTTGTATGTGTTGATGCTCCTCCTAATTCTTCATATGTAACATCCTCATGTGTAACAGTTTTTACAACATCTGGTCCTGTCACAAACATATATGAAGTTTTGTTTACCATAAAAATAAAATCTGTCATAGCCGGTGAATAAACAGCCCCTCCAGCGCATGGCCCCATAATTACAGATATCTGTGGAATAACTCCAGAAGCCAAAACATTTTTCTCAAAAACTTTTGCATATGCTGCCAATGAATCAACGCCTTCTTGTATTCTTGCTCCGCCTGAATCATTTAAACCAATAACTGGCGCTCCAACTTTAAGTGCTTTATCCATAATTTTGACAATCTTATCTGCGTGAGCCTCAGATAAGGATCCACCAAAAACAGTAAAATCCTGACTGAAAACAAAAACCAATCTTCCATTGATAGTTCCATGTCCGGTAATGACACCATCGCCAGGTATTTTTTTTTTATCCATACCAAAATCTGAAGATCTATGTTCCACAAACATATCCCATTCTTCAAATGACCCTTTATCCAGCAACAGATCTATTCTTTCACTGGCTGTTAATTTACCTTTTTTGTGTTGTGCTTCTATGCGCGCTTTGCCCCCGCCTTCTTGAGCTTTCTTTCTTTTTTCTTCCAATTTTTTGATTATATCTTCCATATGAAAATTTAAAAAATAAAGACGTTACTTAAGTATAATTTTAAATAATTCTACTAATTTTTTTTAGAAGATAAAATGCAATTATTTAATTTATTGTTTTTTGGGAGATGGTAACTTAACTTCTTTGAATAAAACATGTTTCTTTGCAATTGGATCAAATTTTTTTACTTCTAATTTTTCTTTTTTATCACCCTTTGTTCCTCTTTTTATTATGTAAAAATAACCTGTACCGGCAGTACTTAATAATCTTTTTATTTCAAAAGTTCTAGCCATTTATTTATCGCCTCTTTTTTTTTCTATTTTTCTTGCAATTTCTTGATTTTCTTTTAAAGAATTTTCAGATAATTTTTGATTTAATCTTGGATCATTTTTTTGTTCAATTTTATTTACAGATTTTTCATCAGCTACAGGTTCTTGTTCAGTCTTTTTCTGTTGAATAGGACCAGAATCTAATCCTTTAGCTTTTAGATCTCTGTCAACTAATTCTATTATTGCTTGTGGAGCTAAATCGCCATAACGAAAACCATTCTTAATTATTCTAATATATCCACCGTTTCGAGATTCATATCTCTTTGCGATTTTAGTAAAGATTTTGTCTATTACTTTCTTATCTTTTAAGATAGACAATGTTTTTCTTTTTGATTCTAATCCACCTTTTTTTGCAAGAGTTATAATTTTCTCTGCATATGGTCTTAAATTTTTTGCTTTAATTAGTGTTGTGTTTATTTGTTCATGCTTAAATAATGCATGAGCCATATTCTCTAACATTGCTTTTCTGTGAGATGAGGTACGGTTCAATTTATATTTTGAAATACGGTGTCTCATAGTCTTTTTATTGTGTTAAATTTTCATCTATTGATTTCGATAATTCCTCGATATTTTCAGGTGGCCACTCAGGTACATCCATACCTAAATTTAATCCCATTTGCATTAAAATTTCTCTAATCTCATTTAAAGATTTTCTACCAAAATTTGGTGTTCTTAGCATATCATTTTCTGATTTTTGAACCAAATCACCTATATATATAATGTTATCATTTCTTAAACAATTAGCAGATCTAACAGAAAGTTCTAATTCCTCCACTTTCCTTAAAAGATTTTTATTAAATTTAATTTCCATTTCATCCTCAGCTTTTTTATCTTCAATTTCCGGTTCTTCAAAATTAATAAAGTATTGTAGTTGTTCTTGAAGAATACGCGCAGATAATGCTACTGAATCATCAAATGAAAGTGTTCCATTTGTTTCTACGTTAAGAGTTAATTTATCATAATCTGTGAATTGTCCTACTCTTGAATTTTCTATTTTATAAGAAACTTTTCTAATTGGTGAAAATAGTGAATCTACAAATAGCAATCCAATGGGTTCCTCTCCCTTTTTTTTCTGTTCTGCTGCAACATATCCTTTTCCGTTCTCAACTGTCATTTCTAAATTTATTTTTCCTGTTTTATCAAGATGACATAAAATTAGATCTGAATTTACAATTTCTATATCTGAACCTGCAGCGATTTGAGATGCTTTTATTACACCAGGACCTTTTGCTTCTAATGTCATTTTTTTTGGTTTATCAGAATCAAGTCTTACTGCTAAAGATTTAATATTCAAAATGAAGTCTGTTATATCTTCTATCATTCCAGGAATAGATGTAAATTCATGTAATATTCCATTAATTTGTACTGATGTTACTGCAGCGCCTTGTAGTGAAGAAAGTAATATACGTCTTAAAGCATTACCTAAAGTTAAACCAAAACCTCTTTCCAAAGGTTCTATAACAACACTGCCTTGTGTGGGTATTTCGCCTTCTACAACATCTATTCTTTTAGGTTTAATTAGTTCGGACCAATTTTTTTGTATGTGTGGTTGAATTATTTTCTTTTTTTCTTTTGTTTTTTCAACAGAATCTTTTTTTATTTCATTTTTCGACATAATTATATTTTCCTTTCTAAAAAAAAAAATTATACTCTTCTTCGCTTTGACGGCCTGCATCCATTATGAGGAATCGGTGTAACGTCTTTAATTGCCGTAATTGTAAAACCAACCGCCTGTAAAGATCTAAGCGCTGACTCTCTTCCAGCGCCAGGACCTTTAATAAAAACTTCTAAATTTTTTACACCATGATCTTGCGCTTTTTTACCAGCATCTTTAGCAGCTACTTGAGCTGCATATGGTGTAGATTTTCTAGAACCTTTGAATCCTTTAACTCCTGAAGAGGACCATGCAAGTGTATTACCATTTAAGTCAGTAATATTAATAACAGTATTATTAAATGTTGCACTAACATGGGCTATTGCGTTAGGGATGTTTTTTTTCACCTTTTTTTTAAAGATTTTTTTTGCCTTTGGCTTGGGCTTTAATTCTTTTTCCTTTTTATTATTATCTATTTTATCTTTTTTTTTATCAACCATAATACAATCTATGCTGTAACTTTTTTCTTATTTGCTATTGCAATCCCTTTTCCTTTACGTGTTCTTGCATTAGTATGTGTTCGTTGACCTCGAGTTGGAAGTTTTTTTCTATGTCTTAGACCTCTATATGTTCCAAGGTCTGTTAATCTCTTAATATTTAATGATACTTCACTTCTCAGATCACCTTCAACTTTATAACTTTTTTCAATAAATTCTCTTATTTTAACAACTTCTTGATCCGTTAGATTATTAACTCTTTTGTCGTCAGAGATTCCAACATTTTTACATATGTGTCTAGCGGTATTAATGCCAATACCACGAATATATGTTAGAGCAACTTCAACTCTTTTATTCGAAGGTAAATTTACTCCAGAAATTCGTGCCAATTAAAAACCTTTAAAATTAGAAAAATCAAACGAAGTATACTAATGAATATAATATAGTCAATACATTAAATATTTACTTATATAATTCAAGTATTTTTTAAACTTAAAATGAAATCATTTATCTGATTATTTACATCATTAATAGTTTGCATTCCATTGATTTTATTTAATTTATTTTCCTTTTGATAAAAATCTAATAATGGTTTTGTTTCATTTAAGTAAACCTTTAATCTTGATTTAAGTACATCTTCATTATCATCTTGTCTTTTTTCTTCTAACTTTCTTTTTTGTATCCTCTTTACAGCTTCTTTCTCATCAACATATAATTGAATAACAGTGGATAAAGTTTGATTACCTTTATTAAGTAAAGTATCTAAAGCTTGTGCTTGATCTAAATTTCTTGGAAATCCATCAAATAAAAAACCTTTATAATGGCCTAATTTTTCAGTAATTTTATTATCAACTATTTGAATAATTATTTTATCACTAATAAGTTTTCCTGCATTAATAATTGATTCTATCTCTTGTCCGATTTTTGTTTTTTCTTTTACTTCATTTCTTAAAATATTGCCTGTTGAAAAATGAAAAAAATTAAACTTTTTGTAAATTAATTCTGCTTGCGTTCCTTTCCCCGAACCAGGAGGCCCTAATAAAACAATTATCATTATTACAAACCGCCTTTAAAATCCGTTTTCTTAAGTAAATCCTCGTATCGATGTGCAAATAAATGTGATTGAATTTGTCCTATTGTATCCATCATAACTACTACAACTATTAATAAACTTGTACCACCAAAATAAAAAGGGACGGAAAACTTGGCTCTTAAAATTTCAGGTATAATACAAACTAATCCTAGATATAGAGCGCCGACAACAGTTATTCTCGTGATGACATAATCAAAATAATTAGCAGTATCTTCACCAGGTCTGATTCCTGGAACAAAACCACCATTTTTCTTTAAATTATCCGCAGTTTCTTTAGGGTTAAATACTATAGAGGTATAAAAAAAACAAAAAAACATTATCAAACTAAGATATAAAATTAAATATAATAATTTTCCAGGAGCAAGATAATTACTTAATATATTAAAACTCTCTGGCCCTCTACCACCAGATAGACCACTTAATGTAAGTGGTAATAACAAAACTGATGATGCAAAAATAGCTGGTATTACTCCTGACATATTTAATTTAAGAGGCATATGGCTTGCTTCACCTCCAAACATTTTATTACCAACTTGCCTTTTTGGATATTGTACAAAAACTTTTCTTTGCGCTCGTTCCATAAAAACTATAAAAGTAAAAATTAATAAAACAAAAAGAATTAAAATTATTATAAAAAAAGGTGATAAAGCTCCCGTTCTTGCTAATTCAAGTGTGCTAGCAACTGCTGCTGGTAAATTCGCAACTATTCCTGAAAAAATAATAAGAGATACACCATTTCCCACACCTCTTTGCGTAATTTGTTCTCCTAACCACAATAAAAACAAGGTTCCGCCTATAATTGTAACAACAGTAGTTAATCTAAAAAAAATGCCTGGATCTATTACTGCTGAACCAGTGGAACCCATCATATTTTCTAAACCAACAGCAAGGCCATAACCTTGAAGGGTTGCTAAAAAAACAGTTCCATATCTTGTATATTGATTAATTTTTTGCCTACCTTGTTCTCCTCCATCTTTTTTTAACTGTTCAAGTGTCGGATTTACAGCAGTTAATAAACTCATAATAATTGATGCTGAAATGTAAGGCATAACACCAAGTGCAAATATACTCATTCTTTGCACCGCACCGCCTACAAACATATCAAACATACCTAATAGTCCTCCGGAATTTTGAGAAAAAATCTCTTGAAATACATTGGAATCAATTCCTGGTATTGGAATAAATGTTCCTAATCTAAAAACAATTAAAGCAAATAAAACAAATAATAATTTTTTTTGTAGTTCCTTTGCGCGACTAAATGCTCCCATTTGAGCTTGCGAATTAGATTGTGAAGTAGATATAGACATAATTAATTTGTTGTGTTTTTTTTTATATCTTTATTTTCTACCTTTTCTTTCTTTGGTTTAACTTGAGTTTTTTTTAATTGTTCCTTTATTTTTATTAATTCTACTTTACCACCAACTTTTTCTATTTTTTTTAAAGCTGATTTACTAATTTTTGTTGCTTGAATCTTAATTTTATTTTTAATTTCACCATTACCTAATATTTTTATTCCGTTTAATTTCTTTTTAATAATTCTCTTTTTCAATAGTAAACTCACATTTATTTCTTCATTAGTATTTAAAATCTTTTTATCTATTAGACTCTGCAATTTAAGAAGATTAATAATATTAAAATTAATTTTAAAAATATTTTTAAAACCTCTTTTAGGAAGTCTTCTATAAATCGGCGTTTGTCCACCCTCAAATCCTTTAAGCGAAAATCCTGATCTAGACTTTTGTCCTTTATGGCCCCTGCCGGATGTTTTCCCAGTACCGGAGCCTATCCCTCTTCCAAGTTTTTTCTTTGTAAAATTCTTTTTTCTTAGATCTGATAAATTATTTAGCATGTTATTTTTGATCATCTATTTTTATTAAATGATTAACTTTTTTAATTAATCCACGAGTAGAATTACTTAAAGTCAATATTTTAGTTTGTCCAATTTTATTCAAACCTAATGCAAGTAAATGTTTTTTTTGAATCTTATTTCTTCCAATGGCGCTTTTAGTCTGAATTATTTTGATATTCTTATTTTGTTTTATTGATTGTTTCTTTTTCATTTTTTTCTTTCTTGTAATATAAATCAGTTGTTTTTTTTCCTCTTCGAAAAGCTATACGATCTAAGGAATCTAGTTGATTTAATGCATCAAACGTTGCTCTAATCATATTATGGGGGTTAGTTGTTCCAATTGATTTTGCAACAATATCTTTAATTCCTAGAGCCTCAAACACAGGCCTCATTGGGCCACCAGCAATTATACCAGTTCCTGGGGGAGCAGACTTAATTATGACATTACCAGCTCCATGCTTGCCATGGATATCATAATGAATAGTTCTATTTTTTTTTAAGGGATAATTTTTCATGTTTTTTTTTGCTTTTTCAGTTGCTTTCTTTATTGACTGAGGAAATTCTTTGGCTTTTCCAGTCTCATACCCAACCTTTCCTTTACCATTTCCAACAACAACTAAAGCAGCTGTTCCAAATCTGCGGCCTCCTTTGACAACTTTTGAAACTCTATTAACATTAACAACTTTTTCGATTAGACCATCATCCTTATTATTTCGACCAAATTTATTTATTTGAAATTGCATAAAAAAAATATTTAAAATTCTAAACCAGCTTTTCTTGCTGCTTCTGCAAGAGCCTTAACTCTTCCATGATACAGATATGGTCCACGATCAAAAAAAACTTTTTTAATTCCTTTTGTTTTCGCTTTTTCAGCAATTATTTTTCCAATCTCACTTGCTGCACCTTTATTAGTTGACTTTTTTATTTTAGATTTAATTTTTTTTTCAAGAGTAGATGCTGTAATAAGTGTTTTGCCGATATTATCATCAATTATTTGTACATAAATATTTTTATCAGATCTAAATACCGACATTCTTGGACGGTTATTAGAATTTCTTTTTATTTTAAATCTAATTCTTTTTTTTTTTGTATCTCTGGTTGTTGATTTCATTTATTTTTTCTTACCTTCTTTCCTATGAATAATTTCTGTATCTCTTTTAATTCCTCTTCCTTTATATGGTTCTGGTTTTCTAAATGATCTTATATCTGCTGTTACCTGACCAACTTGTTCTTTATTACATCCCGAAATTTCTATTGTATTTGGGTTTGGACATTTAATATTAATGCCTTCAGGTATATTGTAATCTATATCATGGCTATAGCCGACATTTATTTTCAAATTTGTACCTTGTAATACTGCCTTATAACCAGTACCAACTAATTTTAACGTTTTTTTATATTCATTTAATATTCCTAAAATAATATTGTTTATCAAACTTCTAGTTGTACCCCAAATCATTTTTGTTTTTTTGTTAACTGTTTTTACTTTTACTAATATTTGCTTATTTTCAATAGAAACAGACAAATCTTTTGAAAAATTAAATTTTTGTTCACCAGTCTTACCTTTTATAATAAGATTTAGATCATTGATTGATACCTCAATGCCCTCTGATATATCAATTGGTAAATTTCCTATTCTAGACATAATTAAAAAAAAAATAACAAATAAAATTATTTATTCAATTAAAAAACCTGACATAAAATTTCTCCACCTAAATTAGACCTTCTTGCTTTTTTATCGGTCATAATACCTTTTGATGTAGAAACAATAGTTACTCCATAACCATTGTAATAAGATGGCAATTTCTTAATCTTTGTATAAACTTTTCTACCAGGTTTTGATACTTTTGATATTTTTTTTATTGAAGGGTGGCCGTCGATATAAGATAAGACTATTTCTATTTTTTTTTTAGCTTTAGTTTCATTAATAATTTTATAATCTTTTATATAACCTTCTTCTGTTAAAACTTTTAATACATTTGATTTTACCTTAGAAAAAGGAGTTTGTACTTTTTCTTTTTGAACTAAAAGACCATTTCTAATCGTTGTTAACATATCTGCAATTGTATCTGTAAGTACCATATTAAATTTATTACCAACTTGATTTAGTTACGCCAGGTAATTTCCCTTCATTTGCAAGTTCTCTAAATGCAATCCTTGATAATCTAAATTTTCTATAAACGCCTCTAGGTCGACCAGTAACAATGCATCTATTTCTTAATCGACATGGAGAACTATTATTTGGAAGTTTAGATAATTTATTAATTGAATCTATCCTTGCTTCTGGAGTAGTTTTTTTATTTTTTATAATACTCTTCAACATTTTTCTTTTTTTTGAGTATCTTTGAACAAGTTTTGTTCTATTTATATTTTTTTGTATTAAACTTAATCGAGACATAAAATTATTTTTTTAATGGAAAATTAAAACCTTTTAATAAAGACTTGGCATGTTTATCTTTTATAGCTGACGTAACAATTGTTATATCCATTCCTCTAATTTTATCAACTTTATCATAATCTATCTCTGGAAATATGATGTGTTCCTTGATACCAAAAGTATAATTGCCTTCACCATCAAAACTTTTTGATGATAATCCTTGAAAATCCTTTGCACGTGGTAAAGCAATATTAATTAATCTGTCAATAAATTCGTACATTCTTTTTTTTCTAATTGTTACTTTGCATCCTATTGGCATGTTTTCTTTTATTTTAAAATTTGCAATTGCTTTTTTAGATTTTGTAACTATTGGCATTTGGCCTGATATTAACTTTAAATCCTCAATAGCTAATCCTAGTTTTCTTTTATCTTTAATAACATCCTCGCCCAATCCCATGTTTAAAACAATCTTTTTTAATTTTGGAACTTCATTAATATTTTTCATACCAAACTCTTTCATTAAATTTGGTTTTATTTTTTTATCGTATTTTTCTTGTAATCTTGTCATTTTATTTAATGATATTACCAGTTCTTTTTTCAAAACGTTGTTTTTTATTATTTTCGATTTTATAGCCAATCTTTGTACGTTTGTTATCTTTTTTGCTTATCATAGATAAATTAGATAAATGTATAGGAAGTTCTTTTTCAATTATTCCACCTCCGCTTTGTTTTGATGGTTTTTGGTGTTTCTTGAAGATGTTAATACCTTTAACTACAGCTTTATTATTTGAAGTTAAAATTGATAAAATCGTTCCTGTTTTTCCTTTATCTTTACCTAATAGAACTATAATGTTATCACCTTTTTTTAATTTTGTTTTAAATTTCATTTTTTTATAAAACCTCCGGTGCAAGTGAAATGATTTTT
>Ga0066376_10002413_pt1 | contig 17419 bp, 17 predicted proteins | sample Knorr_S15_td_Bot_FD_77009 | JGI IMG/M metagenome (GOLD analysis project Ga0066376, IMG submission 77009) | Marine microbial communities from Southern Atlantic Ocean transect - Knorr_S15_td_Bottom_ad_5009_LV_A | ecosystem: Environmental > Aquatic > Marine > Oceanic | place: Southern Atlantic... | reverse complement strand
GCACTACCCCCAAGGAAGCCCGCTAGTTGCCGCCCTCACCAAGTTCCGCGTCGAAGGCATCCAGCATCGCCCGGCGGGTCTCCTCGGGCGCGTAAGCACTCTCAAACCCATTCCTCGCTACCCGAACGATGTCCTCCCATGTGAATCCGAGATCGTCGCGGGCGTGCTCGTACTCTTCGGTGAGGGTAACGCCGGACATGAGCCTATTGTCGGTGCAGATACACACCGTCAGGCCCTCATCGAAGTAATGTCTCAACGGGTGTTCGGCGTGTGAGGCCGCGACTCGGGTTTGCACGTTCGACGTCATGCACATCTCGAGGGGGATGCCGGCGTCACGAACTCTCGCGAGCAGCTCGGGGTCCTCCAGGAGGCGTGTGCCGTGGCCGATTCGTCCGGCCCCGCCCATCTCGACGGCCTGCCTGATGGATGAGGCTCCGAAGCCCTCCCCGGCGTGGATCGTGATCGGGAGGTTCGCCGCTTCAGCGGTCTGCAGCGCCTCCAGATGGTCGCGCACGGGGTTGCCGGCCTCGGCCCCAGCGACGTCGAAAGCACATACCCCCTGGTCCGCGTACGAGACCGCGAGCTCGGCCATCTCTTTGGAGATCGATGGGTCGAGGCTTCGCAGCGCACACACGATTACGCCCGTGCGGATCGGGAAGTCTTGCTCGGCCCGATGGAGACCGGCGAGCGCCGCATCCAGCGCCTCGTGCGCCTCGAGCTCACCAGCGGCATTGAGTACGGGACTGAAGCGCGCCTCGACATACCACACGTTCTCCGCGGCGTGATCCCCGGCGAGCTCGTAGGCGATCCTCTCGATCGTTTCGGCGTCCTGCATGACAGCGAGCGTGAGACGAAACCGGGCGAGGTAATCCTCGAGGTTCTGCGCGTCGTCGACGACCATGTAGGCCGCGAGTGCGTCCACGTCTTTCGCCGGCAGCGCCACATCTCGCTCTTCGGCAAGCTCCAGCAGCGTCTGGGGCCGGAGGCTCCCGTCGAGATGTACGTGTAGTTCCGCTTTGGGTAGGGTCGTGAGCCGCTCGGTAGAGGGGCTTAGCACGTACCGGGACCCTCCGCGGTGACGAATCCCTTGTCCACGTCGACCAGCGGGGCAGGGTACTCCCCGGAGAAGCACGCGGTGCAATAGGGTCCGGCCTCGGCAACCGCCTCGACCATACCCTCCAGCGACAGATATCCGAGTGACTCGACATTCAGCTTCTCCCGGATCTCCTCGACCGGCGTCGATGACGCTATGAGCTCTCCCTTCGTCGGCATGTCGATTCCGTAGAAGCAGGGCCACTTGACTGGGGGACTTCCGAGGCGAAAGTGGATCTCCTTCGCGCCGGCCTGCCGAAGCATTCTCACGACGCTGCGGCTCGTCGTGCTGCGGACGAGCGAGTCGTCCACGACCACTATTCGTTTGCCCTCGATCACCTCGCGCACGGGGTTGTACTTCATTCTCGCCCCAAAATCCCGGTCCTTTTGAGACGGCTTGATGAAGGTCCGACCTACGTAGTGGTGCCGGACAATGCCGAGCTCGAAGGGGATGCCACTCTCCTCGGAATACCCGAGTGCCGCGGAGTTGGCGCTGTCGGGTACCGCCACGACCGCGTCAGCCTCGACAGGGTGCTCTCGAGCCAGTTGGCGCCCGAACGCTCGGCGGGCGCGGTCCACGCTGACGCCCCAGATACGGGAATCCGGGCGAGCGAAGTACACGAGCTCGAAGATGCACGGCGATTGGCGCTCGGCTGGTGGGAGCGATCGCATCTGCTCCACCGACCCGTCCGTGATCTTGAGTACCTCCCCCGGCTGTACGTCTCGGACGAACTCAGCACCCAGGATGTCGAGGGCGCATGTCTCGCTCGCCACGATGTGTCCGCCGTCTTTCTTTCCGAGAACGAGGGGCCGAAAGCCCCGCGGATCACGCGCCGCGTATATGACGTCGTTGATCAAGAGGACGATCGAATACGCACCTTCAAGGTGGGTAAGCGCATCGTCTACCTGGGCGTCGATCGTTTCGTGCCTCGACTTCGCGATGAGGTGCACCAGCGTTTCAGAGTCCGACGTGGTGCGGAAAATCGCACCCTCATCGACCAGCCGCTTACGTAGATCGAAATGGTTCGTGAGGTTGCCGTTGTGCGCCAGAGCGATGTCCCCACGGGCGTAGCGCGCCGTGATAGGCTGGACGTTGTCGAGGCTGCTGCCACCAGCCGTCGAGTACCGCACATGTCCCACCGCAGAACGGCCGCGCAGCTTCCGGATCGACCACGTATCGAAAACATCTCCAACCAGTCCCGCGCCCTTGAGCACGTGGGGTCCGTCCTCGTCGAATGACACGAGGCCGGCGGCCTCTTGCCCGCGGTGCTGCAGCGCATACAGCGCGAGGAACGCAAACTCCGACGCGTGATCCAGGCCACTGACGCCGACCACACCGCACTCATCGTGAGGGCCCTCATCCCACATGGACGAGAGTTGATCCACGTGGTCGGTGGAAAGCACGGGAAGGGCTTTCGAGTCGTTGGGCATGTCAGACCCCCGAGGACGCGGGCGCGTTCATTATGCGGGAAATCGATTCGAAATAGGCCTCGGCCATATCCGCCAGGTCCGATTCCACGCTCCCGTTGGCGACGCGCATTCGGAACGGATCACCCGGCCCAGTCACGCTTCCGATTACCTGCGCCGGTACGCCGTGGTCCTCGGCAATCGCAAGGATGTCCTGGCCCTTGTCCGGTCTACACGAGATGACGATCCGGCCCTGCGACTCTGCGAAGAGCGCAGATACTGCGGGTAGCGGATCATCCAGCGTCACTTCGACACCGAAGGGTGACTCTCCATCGCCGAGCGCACATTCGGCGAGCGCGCAGGCCAGGCCGCCCTCCGAGCAGTCGTGAGCGGAAACGACATGCCCCTCGCGGATCATGGTCAGGACGGCCTGTTGCAGTTGGCGTTCAGCCTCGAGGTCGACCTGGGGCGGCGCGCCGGCGACGACCTTGGCCGTGGCGTACAGGTACTCGGAACCGCCGATCTCGTCGGTGTTCTCGCCCAGCAGGATGACCTGATCACCCTGTTTCTGGAAGCTCTGCGGGGTGATGCGCTCCACGTCCTCAATCACACCGACCATGCCGATGACCGGGGTTGGGTAGATCGCCCGACCGTCCGTCTCGTTGTAGAACGAGACGTTGCCGCCCGTGACGGGCGTCTCGAAGGCCGTGCACGCATCCCTCATGCCCAGAACCGCCTCGCGGAATTCGTAGTAGATATGGGGCTTGAGCGGGTTGCCGAAGTTCAGGTTGTTCGTGATCGCGGTCGGAAGAGCGCCGACACAGACGAGGTTACGCGCAGCCTCCGCGACGGCGATCATCGCACCGGTTCTTGGCTCGAGGTACACGAGCCGCCCGTTACAGTCGGTAGTCGCCGCGATGGCCCTGCTCGTCCCCCGAATCCGGATCACACCCGCGTCCCCTCCTGGACGGACCGCGGTCGCGGTGCGCACCGTGGTGTCGTATTGGTGATAGATCCACCGCTTAGAGGCGACGTTCGGTGACCCGAGAAGGAGCAGGAACGTCTTGCTGAGATCACCGGTCGGGATGAGGTGCTCACTGAGATCCATGTCGCGGAGGGCCGTCACCTCCTCCGCCTCGATGCCTTCACGTTCGTACGTCGGGCACCCGTCGGTGAGCGGTAGGGCAGGGATGTTCGCGACCACCACCTCCGCCTCGAGGATCCGGAAGCACCCATCGTCCGTGACCTCACCGATCTCCACGGCCTCGAGCTCCCACTTCTCCAAGATCGTGCGGACGTCTTGCTCTCGACCCTTCTCGGCGACGACCAGCATCCGCTCCTGAGATTCCGAGAGAAGGATCTCGTACGGGGTCATGTCGGGCTCCCGAACCGGCACCCGGGACATATCGATCTCGACTCCATTGCCGGCGCGTCCCGCCATCTCTGCCGCCGATGACGTGATCCCCGCAGCTCCCATGTCCTGGATGCCGGTAATGGCGCCGCTGGCGATGAGCTCGAGGCTGGCTTCGAGGAGAAGCTTCTCCGTAAATGGATCCCCCACTTGGACTCGCGGGCGTGAGGACTCGTCGGAGTCTTCGCTCAATTCCTCGCTCGCGAAGGTCGCCCCGTGGATTCCGTCGCGGCCCGTCCTGGCTCCGACGGTCATGAGCGAATTGCCGACGCCGGAGGCTGACGCGGTGATGAGCTCTTCTCGCTTCATGAGGCCGAGGCACATCGCGTTGACGATCGGATTCCCCTCGTAGCCGCGGTCGAAAGCGACCTCGCCACCGATGTTGGGGATGCCGACACAGTTGCCGTAGTCACCGACCCCGCTCACGACGCCGCTGAAGAGATACCGTACCCGGCCCGTGTCGAGGTCACCGAAACGAAGTGAGTCCAATATGGCGACGGGCCGTGCACCCATCGTGAAGATGTCGCGTAGGATGCCGCCCACACCGGTGGCCGCACCCTGGTAGGGCTCCACCGCCGACGGGTGATTATGCGACTCGATTTTGAAGGCGAGGGCGTAGCCGTCGCCGACATCGATCACTCCGGCGTTCTCACCGGGACCTTGGATGACCCACGGCGCTTCGGTCGGCAGGAGGCTCAGCAGGCGTTTCGAGTTCTTGTAGCCGCAGTGCTCGGACCACATAGCGCTGAATACGCCCAACTCGGTGAAGGTCGGTGTCCGCCCCATGATCCGGAGAATGAGCTCGTACTCGCTCTCGGAGAGCCCGTGGTCGTCCACGAGTTCAGGGGTGATCTCCGGGTCACCCCGGCGCGGGGTGACTTGGACTTCCGTGGCGGTGCTTTCAACCGTGCTCACGGTATTTTGGCCTATCGGGTCTAGGTGGGTTGGGGGCTAGCTCGCAACGGCCGAAAGGCTCGCGGCGAGTGAGGTGAACACTCCGATGCCATCTGTAGATCCGAGGACTGCTTCCATGGCTCGTTCAGGGTGTGGCATCATACCCAGAACGTTCCCGGACTCGTTGGTTATTCCGGCGATACTGTTTCGAGAGCCGTTGGGATTGGCAGCAGCGGTGACCTCACCGGAGGCATCGACGTACCTGAACACGACCCGTCCCTCCGCCTCGACCCGCTCCAGCGTCTCGGCATCCGCCTCGTAGTTGCCTTCGCCGTGCGCGATGGGCACGCGCAGTAGCTGCCCCTCGGCGTACTCGCTGGTGAACTGCGTGTCCGGCTGCTCGACCCTCAGCAGGACGTCCTTGCTCTCGAAGGACAGACCCGCGTTGCGAATGAGCGCTCCAGGAAGAAGCCCCGCTTCGCACAGGATCTGAAAGCCGTTGCAGATGCCGAGAACCGGACCGCCGCGTCCCGCGAACGTAACAACGTCCTCCATCACCGGGCTCATACGGGCGATCGCACCCGCGCGGAGGTAATCTCCGTACGAGAAGCCGCCGGGCAGCAACACCGCGTCGTATTCGTCGAGCCCACGCTCCCTGTGCCAGACGAAGTCCACGTCGGCCCCCACCTGTTGAGCCGCCTTGTACAGATCGTAGTCACAGTTGGAACCGGGAAAGGTGACGACGGCGACCTTCATGCCTCGGCCCCCTCTAGCTCGGGTACGACGGACACGCTGAAGTCCTCGGTCACTGGGTTGGCGAGGATCTTTCGGCACATCGCCTCCCCGGTCTCCAGAGCCTCGTCCGTATCAGTCGCCTCTAGATCGACGTAAATCGCCTTCCCGACACGAACGTCATCGACACCGTCCCAGCCCAGGGAGCGAAGCGCTCGGTGGATGGCCTTTCCCTCGGGATCGAGAAGACCGGGACGGGGCTTCACACGGATTTCGATGCGAAAGTGGCTCAAGCTTGGTCCTCGCGTGCGGTGGGTATGTCAGGTTCGCGATCGGAGATCGGCGCACGTGGCCCGAGCTCGGCGTAGTCGAAGGACCGCACCTCGGCCCGATCATCCAGCTCGTCGTCTTCCTCGTCGAGCAACGGGTCTCCACCTGGGATGCGGTCGAGCAACCCGCTAAACACGGACTTCAGAAGACCCCAGCTGATGTAGAGCAGGAAGGCCGAGAAGAAGAAGTATCTGGGCACGAGGAGCGCGGCGAAAAGGCAGGCGAGAATGAACGCCGTGTTGGCCAGACCCTTCGCGCTCCGGAGTCCGATCTTCGGGAGCGTTCCGTAGGGCACATGGCTCACCATGAGCACGCTGAGGAGGACCATCCCTACCCCCGCGATCTGAGCCCAAGGCAGATCACTCAAGAACTCGTCGTAGAACGGGGTCTGACTGAACGGATAGTAGGTCGCCAGGGTCATGCCGGCGGCGGGAGTCGGAAGGCCGTGGAAGTAGCGTTTCCCTTCGTGGCCCTGCTCGATGTTGAAGCGGGCTAGACGAACAACGGCCGCGGTCACAAACACGAACGAGACGATCCAGCTCCACTGCGCGTCGGTGAAGAACAGTTGGTACATGACATAGCTCGGGGCGAACCCGAACGAGATCGCATCCACCAGCGAATCGAGTTCGGCCCCGAACCGGGAACCGGTTCTAGTGAAGCGGGCCACGGTGCCATCCAGCATGTCCAGCACGCCGGCGAAGATGATGAACCACCCTGCCCACACCAGGTCGCCGCGGCCGACCGCGACGATCGCGTACATACCGAAGAACAGGTTGCCCAGCGTGAAGGCCGACGGGAGGACGATGATGCCCCGCTGCAGAGTCTCCCTGCGGGGCGTGCGAGGCACCCTCATGCGTTCGCCTCCACCGGATGGCGCGCGAGAACTGTCGAGCCCACGCGCACGCGGTCTCCGACGGAGCACGTCACCTTCCAACTGAGCGGAAGAAAGAGGTCGACCCGAGAGCCGAAACGGATGAGCCCGATCCGTTCCCCGCGTTCGACGCGATCTCCTTCAGAGGGATACGTCACGATGCGCCGCGCCACCAAGCCCGCAATCTGTCGCACCAACACCTTGCCGTGGTCGCTCCTGATGCCCAGGGATGCCTGTTCGTTGTCCTCAGACGCCTTGTCGGCCCACGCTACCGCGTAAGCGCCGGCGCGGTACGACCGATGTTCGATCACGCCGGCGACCGGAGAGCGTTGAACATGGACGTCGAAGACGCTCAGAAAGATCGAGATCTTCCGGGCCCGCTCGCCCAGGAACGATTCCTCCTCAACCTCCGAAACACCGATGACGCGTCCCTCCCCGGGAGCGACCACTACCCCAGCCTCCGAGGACTGAGGCCGGTTGGGATCGCGGAAGAACCAAACCGTGAAAAGCGCGAGGAGCGAAAAGCCGACTGCGACCACCTGAAGGACGAGGCTACCGATACCGGCCAGGCTGCCTCCCCAACTCGCAGCGGCGAGAAGCAGGCCCGCCGCGATGAATGGGTACCCCTCGCGTGCGAAGCTCACCGATGGGCTCCGAACAGCGGGGGCTGATAGTCGTCCAACCCGATTCCCGTGAGTCGCTCGAAGATCTCCAGATAGCGGTCGGTCGAGGTCTGCACGACCTCCGCCGAAAGGTCCGGCGGTGGTGGAGACTTGTCCCAGTCAGGCAGCGCATCCAGCCAGTCGCGCACGGGCTGCTTGTCGAGCGACTGCTGCCCGCGCCCGATCGCATAGCTCTCTTTAGGCCAGAAGCGTGAGGAGTCAGGCGTCAGCACCTCGTCGATCAGCAGCAGGTCTCCGGAGCCCTCCACCCCGAACTCGAACTTCGTGTCGGCGAGGATGATATCCCTCTCCTCTGCGACACCGCGCCCGTAGTCGTAGATGTCGAGTGAGAGACCACTGAGGCGATCTGCGAGCTCCTGGCCCAGCGTCCCGACGGTCTGCGCGAACGTGATGTTCTCATCGTGCTCGCCCAGCTCGGCCTTGGTGGCGGGAGAAAAGATGGGTGGATCGAGGCGTTGGCTCTCCTCAAGGCCCTCCGGGAGGGGCTCACCCGCCAGCGTCCCGTGCTGTCGGTACTCCTTCCACGCCGAGCCGGTGATGTAGCCGCGGACCACGCACTCCACGAGTACGGGCTTCGTCCGCCGCACCAGCATCGCCCTGCGCTCCCACTCTGCCCGGCTCCCGGACAGCTCGGGATGGAGCCGCTCGATCACGTCGGGCTCCACCGCGATCAGGTGGTGCGGCATGTCCTTGTCGAGCTGTTCGAGCCACCAAGCGGTGATCTGTGTGAGCACCTCGCCCTTCCGTGGGATCGGTTGGGGCAGCACCACGTCGAACGCGCTGACGCGGTCACTCGCGATCATGAGCAGCGTGCTCTGATCGACCTCGTACACGTCGCGCACCTTGCCCTGATGGAGCAGAGGTAGGTCGATCTTCGATGCAGGTCCCGACGAGTTCTCAGACATGGATCTCAGTTTCGCCAATGCTCTGGGCCTCTTCGCTCAGGCGTTCGAGGACCGGGGTAGCGTACTGGGAGAGAAAGCTCACGACCTGCTCAGGCGCGCGGCCCACGAACCGGTGCGGGTCGACGAATGCTTCGAGATCTGAAGCGTTCAATCCGAACGCTGAATCGCCCGCGATGCGCACGAGCAGATCAGAGTCGACGCCTTCCTCTTTCATGCGTCTCGACGCTTCCATTGAATGCTGTCGAATCCGTTCGTGGAGCTCCTGACGATCACCGCCCGCGGCGGTCGCGTGCATCAAGATCGTCTCTGTGGCCATGAAAGGAAGGTGCTCGGCCAGGTTCCTTCGAACGACCGCAGGATTCACGATCAAGCCCCTGGCGACGTTCTCGGCAAGAACGAGACATCCGTCCAAAGCGAGGAAGGCATCGGGGATCGATAGGCGACGGTTTGCGGAGTCGTCGAGTGTACGTTCCAGCCACTGCGTCGCCGCCGTAATCGCTGGATCCTGAGCCAGCACGATCACGTGTCGGGCGAGTGCGCAAATCCGCTCAGCCCGCATGGGATTGCGCTTGTACGGCATCGCGGAGGAGCCGATTTGCTCCGACTCGAACGGCTCCTCGACCTCGCGTAGATGTGCCAATAGCCGCCAGTCGTGCGCCATCTTGGACAGGGAAACCGCTGTGCCGGCGAGTGAAGCGTGGACGGCGTAGTCGACTTTTCTCGAATACGTCTGCCCGCTGACCCCGTAGTTGTCTTCGAAGCCCATGCGACGACCCACCGCTGCATCCAAGGCGTCCACCTTCTCGTGGTCGCCGTCGAACAGCTCGAGGAAGGAAGCCTGCGTGCCCGTAGTGCCCCTGACGCCCCGGAAGCGCAGCGACGCCATGCGGTGCTCGACCTCTTCGATGTCGAGGAGCAGATCTTGAATCCAAAGTGTCGCACGCTTTCCGACCGTCGTTGGTTGCGCCGGCTGGAAATGAGTGTACGCGAGCGTCGGCAGGGAACGGTGCTCGTCCGCGAAGGTCACCAGTGCCGACACGCAGCGGACCAGACGCGCACGCACCAGGGCCAGCGCGTCGCGGTGTAGGATCAGGTCCGTATTGTCGCCTACGAATGCGCTGGTGGCCCCGAGGTGAATGACACCCCGGGCAGCGGGTGCCTCGTCGCCGAAGAGGTGCACGTGCGCCATGACGTCATGACGGAAACGGCGTTCGTACTCGGCCGCGGCGTCGAGGTCGATACTGTCGAGCGACGCCCGCATCTGGCCGATGGCCTCATGAGAGATCTCGATGCCCAGTTCGGCCTCCGACTCGGCCAGGGCGAGCCAGAGTCGGCGCCAAGTCCCGAACCGCTTCGCCGGCGAAAACACCGCTTGCATCTCAACCGAGGCGTAACGCTCCGTGAGCGGATGCACGTACAGGGTGGGGGCGGATGACGTCATCGCCGCCAATTGAACTGGCGCATGTTGTAGCGGCCATTCCTCTCGAAGTGCAGCGCGACGCGCCCGGTGCCGGTCAAGGAATCGAAGAGCGCGGCGAGCTCCTCGGCGCTCGAGACGAGCTTGCGATCCAGGCCGATGATCACGTCCCCGGGCACGAGGCTCAGGCGAGCAGAGAGTTCCTCGGAGATGCCCGTGATCAATGCGCCCTGCTCGCTCACGATGCCCCGCTCCGCGCGCACCTGCGGCGTAACCGTAATCAGCTCGATGTCCCGAAGCACCGTGATTCGCTCTGCCGTGCTCGACGGAAACTGCACGGCCTCCAGCACCGCGGGCCCGCTCCGTCCCTCGACCTCGATAGAGAGTCGGTCTCCGGCTCGCAGGTCGAGCAGCAACCCCTGGAAGTCCAGCGGGTCGGTCAGAGAGCGCCCATTCGCGGAGAGGAGTCGGTCGCCTGGGCGGAGCGCGGCCCGTGCCCCCGGGGATTCCGGAGCTACTCGGCCGATGCGAACACCGTGGGTGCGACCAAAGATATCGGCGTCCACGGGTTCGACATCGAGTCCGACCCACGCTCGCTGGACCTCACCCAGGCGGACCAGGTCGTCTGCGATTCTCAGGGCTCGGTCGATCGGGATCGCGAAGCCCAACCCCTCGCTGCCCCCGCCTCGGGAGATGATCGAGGCGTTGATGCCGATGACCTCGCCCGCGGCGTTTACGAGTGGACCGCCCGAGTTTCCGGGGTTGATCGAGGCGTCGGTCTGGATCATGCCGAAGTAGAAGCCCCCACCCTCGGAGGACGGCACGATATTGCGATTCAGAGCAGAGATCACGCCCGCGGTAACGGTCGGCTTCGTGTCGGCCGCGTAGTTCCCGAGTGGATTGCCGATCGCTAGCGCCCATTCTCCGATCAGGAGTCCCTGGGCCGTGCCCACCGCAGCGACCGGGAGGTTTTCGCCGCTGATACGAAGGACAGCGATATCCGCTAGTGGATCCGTGCCGATCAGCTCAGCGGTGTAGTCTCCGCCACCCGGTAACGTGACCCGAATCTGCTCAGCTCCGGCGATTACATGGTCGTTGGTGAGCACGATGCCGTCGCTTCGCACGATGACGCCCGAGCCGAATCCGGCGCTTCGGCGGGGGACCAGAAACGTCTGGAACATCGAGCGGGTAGGGACCTGCTGGGTGCGGATGACGCTGATGCTCACAACGGCCGGCGCCACCGCGTTCGCGGCGAGCACGATCGCGGTGCTTCGACTCTGACCGAGGTCAGCGGCGACTGTCGGCTGCTGCTCTTGGTCGGCGGTGGCTTCGGTCTCGGAACCCGACGATGCGTTTCCCATTGCCGTCAGGCCGGGCAGGGAATCCGGGGTTGTCGGTGTTTCGTCGACCGTCAGGTCAGGCTGGCAGGCGATCACTGCGATGAGGACGCACACCAGGCAGCCCTGAAGAGTCCGCGCGGAACTCGGGATGTTCACCCTCCGGTGCCCTCCACGGGGTGGCTCCCTGACGGGGCGTCGCGGCTAGAGCTCGGCACCGAGCTTGTCCCAATCGGCCAGAAAGCCTTCGAGCCCTCGATCGGTCAGAGGGTGCTTGGCAAGCTGCCACAACACCTTCGGGGGAAGGGTGCAGCAGTCCGCCCCGAGCATCATCGACTCGACGACGTGCGCGGGATGCCGGAGCGACGCGGCGAGGATCTGGGTCTCATACCCGTATCCGTCGTACACCTGCCGAATCTGATGGATGAGCTGCATCCCCTCGCCGGAGATGTCATCGATGCGCCCTACGAACGGCGACACATACGTCGCGCCGGCCTTGGCTGCCAACAGCGCTTGCGACACGGAGAAACACAACGTCACGTTGACTTTGAACCCTTCCATGACAAGGTCACGACATGCCTTGAGACCGTCCTCGGTGAGCGGGACCTTGACCACGGCGTTCTCGTGGATCGCGGCCAACTTCCGTCCTTCTGCCACCATCGTCTCGCGGTCGATAGCCACGACTTCCAGGCTGATGGGGCCGTCGACGATCTCGCAGATCTCAAGGTAGATCTCCTTCGGATCGCGGTCGCCGGCGACCTTGGCGATGAGCGACGGATTGGTGGTGATCCCGTCGATGAGGCCCGCGTCAGCAGCCCGACGAATTTCGCCGACGTCGGCAGTATCGAGGAAGATCTTCATGCGGTGGCGGCGCTCCGGACAGACGGTGAGGGCTCTACGAATTCGATGCTCTGTGGGTACTCCACGTGTGCCAGGAAGAGCCCTTCCGCCGGCGCCGGCGGGGAGGTTGTGACGTCCGCTTTCTTGGCCAGGAGGAGGCCCATGTCCTTCACGGGGCGTCGGCCGCGTGCGATGTCAACCATGGTGCCAACGAGATAGCGCACCATGTGATGCAGATACCGGTCGGCTGTGATCTCGAACCGTAGGCCCAACGCCCAGTCAGTCCACTGAGCAGCAGCCACCCGGCAGTCGTAGCCACGCTCCGGCTGTCCTGCCTTGGCGAACGCCTCGAACGAGTGGGCGCCGAGGATCGTTTCGCTCGCGGCCGTGAGCAGCGCCCGGTCGAGGGCATCGGAGACGGGCCAGCACGTCCGGTGGTGAAACGGCGATCGCGCGAGAGGGTCCGTGCCCACCTGATACCGATATGTGCGAGCCACTGCATCGAATCGTGGATGGAAGTCCGACGCCACGCGCCGCGCCGCCTCGATCCACACGTCCCCCGGGAGCGTCGCGTTGAGCGCGCGCCGGAGCTCGTCGGCGGTCCATCGCTCGGGGAGGTCGACCGCCGCCACTTGGCCGACCGCGTGGACGCCGGTATCGGTCCGACCGGAGCCCGTCACCGAGACGGGTTGGTCGGCCAATCGGCTGACCGCAGATTGCAACTCCCCTTGTACCGTCCTACGGTCTGGCTGAAACTGCCACCCGTGGAACTCAGAACCGTCGTAGTGGACGGTGAGATGCAGTCGGAGAGGATGCATGGCTTCCACCGCGAAAAGGTAGATCGGGACGGGTGGATGTCAACCTCGAGTGGAGCCTGCCGTTTGAGTGGAAAAAGCGCGTGTTGCCTAGGCTTTTCACCCTGGAGCAACACGCCCTGACCAAGGAAAGGGATATGTGTGTGAGGGAGCTTTCGAAGTGGAGCTGACCAAGCTCATCGGCCGCCTGGCCGACCGGGAGGACCTGAGCGGCTCGGAGGCCGAGGCGGCGTTCGATCGGTTCATGGAGGGCTCTGCCTCGGAGATCGAAATGGCTGCCCTTCTCATGGGGCTTCGGATGAAGGGCGTGCAGCCCGTTGAGGTCGCGGGCGGCGTGCGCGCGCTCCGAACGGCCATGATCCCGGTGTCTTCGAGCGATCCCGAGGCGCTCGTCGACACCGCCGGCACAGGTGGCGGATCGGTCACGACGTTCAACATTTCCACGGCCGCCGCGTTGATTGCTGCGGGCGGTGGCGTTCCGATCGCCAAGCACGGAAATCGATCGTTCACGTCCAGGTGCGGAAGCGCCGACGTGTTGGAGGCCCTCGGCGTCAAGATCGACCTCACCCCCGAACGAATGGGCGTTGTTCTGGAAAAGGCAGGTATCGTCTTCATGTTCGCGCCGTTGCTTCATCCGGCGATGCGGCACGTCGGTCCCGTGCGGCGCGGCCTCGGCATCACGACGATCATGAACATTCTCGGGCCGCTCACGAACCCAGCAGGCGCACGTCGTCAGGTCATCGGTGTCGCCGACCCGAAGCTCCGTGACCTGGTGGCCAACGCCTTGCGTGAACTCGGCCACATCCATGCGCTCGTCGTCCACGGGGAGCCAGGAATGGACGAGCTGAGTCCGTCCGGGGTCACCTACGTGTCCGAGCTCAGTGAGTCCGGCTTGACCGAGTACGAGGTGACTCCGGAGGGGTTGGGCCTCGAGCCCGCGGACCTCGTGTCCCTTGGGGGAGGTGAGCCCGCGGAGAACGCGAAGACCATCGAGGGCGTGCTCGCGGGGCAGGAGGGCGGCGCGCGGAGCGCAGCCGTAATCAATGCTGCTGCCGCCTTCCTAGTAAGCGGGAAGGCGGCATCGCTCACTGAGGGTGTCAGTCTGGCTCAGACCAGCATCGATTCGGGCGGGGCCGATGAAGCGCTAGGGCGCTTGAGGGAGGCCACCAACGAGTAGTTGCCGCAAATCGTGCGCCCCCTCAGCGCGGCCCAAAAGCGCGGCCTCAGTACTTCCGGATCACTCCCACGACGATGCCTTGAATCCTGACGTCCATAGCGCTCACGAAGATGGGGTCCATCGTCGGGTTCGCCGGCTGAAGTCGTATCCGGTCGCCCGGCTCGCGGTAGAGCTTCTTGACCGTCGCTGATTCCCCGGCCACCAGCGCGACGACCATCTGACCGTCTTCCGCGTTGTCCTGGGCCTGGACGACGATGTAATCGCCGTCGCGAATCTGTTCGTCGATCATCGAGTTGCCCTCCACGCGAAGGACGTAGTTGTCCTTCTGGCGCCGCACCATGTCGGGCGGAACAGCGAGGGTTTCGTCGTCCGTAATCGCCTCGATGGGGAGCCCTGCGGCGACTGAGCCAAGGAGCGGCAGCTCCACCGAAGGCTCACCTTGGCCGGGGCTCACCAGCTCGATCGAGCGGCTCTCGTTGTAAGACTTCCTTATGTAGCCCTTGCGCTCCAGATTGCTCAGATGCTCGTGCACGGTGGCGAGCGACGAGTATCCGAAGGACTCTGCGATCTCTTCGAAGCTCGGCGCGTAACCTTGCTCGACGATGAAGCCGCCGATGTAGTCGAGAATCTCCTTCTGACGCTTCGTCAGGGGCATTTCGGTGCCCTCCATCCTGGGAAAACCCGAACAGGAACCGAAGCAAGGATACCCGAACGTTGCCCGAAACGCAAGATCGTGACTCGCTTCCCAGCATCCTCGCGAAGATCGTTGAGACGAAGCGTGCGGAGATCAGCGAGCTGAGCCGCGACGTGCCCAGGCTCGAGGCTGCCGCCGAACGGGCGCCGGCGACGCGCGATCTGATCGGTGCGTTGCGGGCCGGTCCTACGGTATCGCTCATTGCCGAGTGCAAGCGTCGCTCGCCGGGTGCGGGAGACATTCGAGCAGACTTGGACACCCCGCTTCTAGCGCGAGCGTACGAGAGCGCGGGCGCCGCCGCGTTGAGCGTGCTCACGGACGCGACGTACTTCGGCGGCTCCCTCGAGGATCTTCGCAAGGCCCGCGCGGCGACGTCGCTTCCGGTGCTGAGAAAGGACTTCACGCTCGATCCGATTCAGGTCGTCGAGGCGCGCGCATCAGGTGCGGATGCGGTCCTTCTCATCGTCCGCATTCTCAGTGACGTTCGACTACGGAGGTTACTTGCGGACGCTGAGGCCCTCGGCATGACGGCCCTGGTCGAGACGCACGACGCCACCGAGCTGGGGCGGGCCATCGAAGCTGGTGCTAGCCTCATCGGCATCAACAATCGGGACCTCGCGACATTCACCACCGATCTACACACCACGCTGGGACTGCTCGAACAGGTGCCGGACGGGGTGGTCATTGTCTCCGAGAGCGGTATTCGAAATGCAGACGATGTTGCCCGGTTGGGTGATGTGGGAGTGGATGCCATCCTGGTAGGAGAGGCACTCCTCAAGGCTGACGACCCGAGCGCCGCCGCGCGCGAGCTCGCGCGAGTACCTCGAGGGCCTCGCGCCCATGATTGACGTGCCCCTAGTGAAGATCGACGGGTTTCAGCGGCGCGAGGACGTGGTCTTGGCCGAGGAGCTCGGAGCGGATTTTCTGGGCGTCATTCTTTCGGAAGGCTTCTCGAGAAGTGTGGCCCCGGCTGCAGCTGCGGCGCTCCTTGAGGGCGTTACGCTACCGACCGTCGCGGTGCTCGTGAACGAAACGGTGGTGGGGGCGATCGAGGCGGCTAGCGCGATCAGCGCGAGCGTTGTGCAGCTTCACGGCGATGAGCCCAGGACGGTCGTTCGGGAACTGTATGAGCGCGACGAGTGGCGGCTCTGGAAGGCGGTCCGCGCCCGGTCGCACGAGGACATCGTTCGCGCTGTCGAGGCCTACGCGGACATCGTCGACGGCTTCTTGGTCGAGGGATGGCGAGAGGGCGTCTACGGCGGAGGCGGGGTCGAGCTTGCGCTCGACCCCGAACAGGTGCGATCAACTCTGCCCGAGGGCTTGCAGTTCGTTCTCGCTGGAGGACTCACACCGCACAACCTGACAGAAGCGATCGCCCGCTTCCGACCGGATGTCGTGGACGTGTCGTCCGGAGTCGAATCGAGCCCGGGCGGAAAGGACCCCGAACTCTTGAGGAGCTTCGTGAGCACTGCGAAGAACGTGGACAGGGCGGCGGACAGACGAGGAACGGACAGGTGAGTTCCGACGACCCCACGCGCACGGGCCGGTTTGGTCCGTACGGGGGCCGGTACGTTCCGGAGACGCTCATCGCCGCACTCGAGGAGCTCACCGAGGCGTACGAGTTGGCTGGCTCCGACCCGACGTTCAAGGCAGACCTCGATGCCCTGCTCGGAGACTTCGTCGGTCGCCCCACCCCCCTCTATCATGCGCGGAGGCTCGGCGACGAGATCGGGCATCCGGAGGTCTACCTCAAACGGGAAGACCTGAACCACACGGGCGCGCATAAGATCAACAACACGCTGGGTCAGGTGCTCCTCGCTGTGAAGATGGGGAAGCGGCGGATCATCGCTGAGACCGGCGCTGGGCAACACGGGGTCGCGACCGCGACCGCCTGCGCCCTGTTCGACCTGGAGTGCGTGGTCTACATGGGCGAGGAGGATGTCGAACGTCAGGCGCTCAACGTGTATCGCATGGAGTTGCTGGGTGCCCAGGTGCGGCCGGTCGGCTCGGGAACGCGGACGTTGAAGGACGCCACAAACGAGGCGATCCGCGACTGGGTCACGAACGTGCGCACCACCCACTACATCATCGGGTCGGTGGTAGGCCCGGATCCGTTCCCCCGGATGGTTCGGGACTTTCAGGCGGTGATCGGACGAGAGGCCCGCGCTCAGATCCTGGACGCTTCAGGGTCCCTGCCCGCTGCGGTCATCGCATGCGTGGGCGGCGGCTCGAACGCGATGGGTATTTTCCATGCGTTCGTGCCCGACGAGGGCGTCGAATTGGTCGGCGTCGAGGCTGCGGGCGATGGAATCGAAAGCGGCAGACATTCGGCGTCGCTGGCCGCTGGACGTCCGGGTGTCCTACACGGCTCGCTGAGCTATCTTCTGCAGGATTCTGACGGGCAGGTCTCCCCGGCGCACTCGGTATCGGCCGGCCTGGATTATCCGGGAGTTGGACCCGAGCATTCCTATCTCAAAGATGCCGGGCGCGCCGCGTACACTTCGGTGACGGATGGGGAGGCCCTGCTGGCATTTCATAGGCTTTCTCGACTGGAGGGTATCATCCCGGCACTGGAATCTGCCCATGCGATCGCACACGTCCTCGCCCAGGGGAGTGACTACCGAGAGATAGGCTCCCTCGTGGTCTGCCTCTCCGGGCGCGGCGACAAGGACGTCGCGCACGTCGCTCGGCTCGAGGGCCGTGGGTCACTGCTGTAGCAGAGTGGAACCACGGATCCGATGACTGACCAGATCGCCCCCTCGGGGACTGCCGCATCCGGAGAGTGGAACGAGGAGAGCCTCCCAGTCGCACAGG
>Ga0066376_10002412_pt1 | contig 17444 bp, 12 predicted proteins | sample Knorr_S15_td_Bot_FD_77009 | JGI IMG/M metagenome (GOLD analysis project Ga0066376, IMG submission 77009) | Marine microbial communities from Southern Atlantic Ocean transect - Knorr_S15_td_Bottom_ad_5009_LV_A | ecosystem: Environmental > Aquatic > Marine > Oceanic | place: Southern Atlantic... | reverse complement strand
CTGAACCCGTCGACCTGGTTCCTCAGGTCTTGATAGTTCGGGTAGGAGAACGCGCGAAACCCGCCCGGCGGAATCGTCCTCTCGACATAGATCCCGGCGAGCTGACCGGGCCGGTCGATCGGTAGCGGCTTCAGCAGCAGCGCGTTGATGACGCTGAAGATGGCGCTGTTGGCCCCGATGCCGAGCGCGAGCACGAGGATCGCCACCGCACTGAATCCTCTGTGCTTGGCAAGCACCCGTACGCCGTATCGGAGGTCAGAGAACATGGTCACTCCCTCCGGACGGCTGGATCGGGAGAAAAGTTCCGGTGTCGCGCACCCGCGTGAACGCGAGACACCGGGATTCCGACACGAGGCTTCTATCGACTCAAGACGTCGTCGATCGACGACACCGAAATCGGGTGGTAGCCCGGCCTGGCACGCTCGTAGATGGCTTCTGCTCGTGCCCGTCCGTCTGTCGTCTTGACGAGCTCGTCGTAGAGCGGCTTGATCAGTTTCCGGCGACCGATTTCGATCAGATACGACTCGAGCCGCGGGTAGGCGGGCGCATAGTGATTCCGGATGGCGGTCAACAGCCAGAGGTGGGCCACCTCGGAGTTACCGACCTGCGTGAACCCAAAGGCGTCATCCAGCTCCCGCATCTGGTCAGCCGTCAAGGTGTCGGGCACCGACGTGAGGAAATGCAGCCATTCCTGGGTGGTCCAGGGGGCCGTGTCGAGGGCCCCGGCGGTGACCTCACCGCCGGCCCAGCGCGCCGCCTGCCCCGCCACTCGAGTCAGGGCGTCGGACTCCGCCAGGGGCGCGTTGGCTGGCAAGCCCGGCTCTTCGAGCCAACGGTCGAGCTGCAGCGCATCGACCACACCCGTCTCGACCTCCGACAACAGCTGGTCCTCGAGATAGGCGACAAAGTCGGCGGTCGTGATGCTGCGAAACGCGAAGTGATCGAAGTACGCGCGAAGGAAGCTGTCGAAACGCGCCCGACCGACCGTGTTCTCGAGTAGCCGCAGCAGGAGCTCGCCCTTGAGATACGGCACCTGGGTCATCCCATCGTCCGGGTCGCGCCCGCTCAGGTCGACGTGCAGAATCTGATCGGGGGGTTCCAGCCGCGCCAACTCCTCGGCCAGTGTCGCACGGTCGAGCGTCGCTTCCATATCGACACGTGCTCGCCCGAACACCTCCTCCAGGATGCGCCGTTCGAGATACACGGTGAACGCCTCGTTCAGCCAGAAGTCGCGCCAGGTGGCGTTCGTCACCAGGTTGCCCGACCAGGAGTGCGCCAGCTCGTGCGCCACCAGCACCACCAGGCTCTTGTCGCCCGCGATGATGGTCGGTGTCGCGAACGTCAGACGCGGGTTCTCCATCCCGCCGAACGGAAAGCTGGGTGGCAGCACCAGCAGGTCATAGCGCTCCCAGCGGTACGGCCCATACAACCGCTCGGTGGCCGCCATCATCGCCTCCGTGTCCTCGAATTCGGCGGCGGCTGATTCAACGACCAACGGTTCCGCGTACACCCCGGTTCGCGGGCTCATGGCCCGGAACTGGAGATCGCCGACCGCCAGCGCGATGAGATACGACGGAATCGGCTGCCGCATCTCGAACGTGAACTCACCGGAAAGCGGGGCGTCGGCCTGGTTGGCGGCGCTCATGACCGCACGCAACGCCGTCGGCGTCCGCACCGTGGCACGATAGGTCACCCGCACCCCTGGCGAGTCTTGCAGAGGGATCCAACTTCGGGCGTGGATCGCCTGAGACTGCGTGAACATGAACGGGTGCTGCTTGCCGGCCGTCTGGCTGGGCTCCAACCATTGCACACCCGAAGCATTCGGGTTCGTCGAGTAGGTCACTCTGACCGAGGTGGCGCCCGTCGACAGCGAGATCTCGAGCGGCGCCCCCAGGATCGGGTCGGCGTCGCCGAGAACGAACCGGGTTGGCGACCAGGTCTGTCCGTCATCCGTCAGGTCCACCGCCGTGACCGACAAGTCGCGTGTGTCGAGACGCAAGGTGTCGGCCGACTCTGACAGGCGCTCGATCTCCAACGTGGCGGTGCCGTCAAGAGCCCGACGGTCGAATCGGACGTCCCACTCCAGATCGAGATGACGCACCACCACTTCACCGGGATTGCCGTAGGAATGGAGGTCGCGAGCGGCGGGCTGGGGCATCTCGCCGGAGGACGCGGAGGAAGGCGAATCGGAAGCGGGGCGGTCACAGGCCATGGCGGAAGTGATGACGATAGCAAGACTGACACGGCTGAGGCGGTTGAGCGATGCAGAGGTGACGAATCGACCGCGCGGGATGCTCATGGACGGAATCAAAACTGGTTCAAGACTTGTGCAGAACCGATGTCAGACCTGCTGGATACCGTGGCCGAAGACGGAACGCCTCTGAATCAGGATATCAGAGGCCAAACGGGATACACTGAAGGGTCCGCGGCCCCGTGTCATCTGAATCGATAACAGCGGCCGCGCATCTAACTAGACAGTAGCCGTAGGGTACGACGCCGGTTGCGGAAGGAGAACCAACGATGGCCTCGGAACACACGTTGACATTCACCGATGGCGATTTTGAACAGACGGTCCTGAAGTCGGATACACCGGTTTTGGTTGATTTCTGGGCTGAGTGGTGCGGCCCCTGCCGCATGATCGCACCCGCCGTGGACGGGCTGGCGGACGAATACAAGGGCCGAGTCGCGGTGGGCAAGCTGAATATCGACGACAACCCGAACACCCCGTCGAAATACGGCGTTCGGTCGATTCCAATGCTGCTCCTGTTCAAAGGCGGCGAGGTCGTCGAAGCGTCGGTCGGCGTCACCGGGAAGGATCAGCTGGCCGAACTGCTGGACAAGCATCTGGCGCCCGCCACCGCCTGACAATCTCCGGTCGGAGTATGCAGGACGGGCCCGCAGTCCACTGGAGAGCGGGCCCGTTCTGCGTACTGCTCTCGTGCGGCGGGAGCGGGTAACGTATGTAGTTCTCCAGACCCCCGGACCGGGCCACGGCTGGCGCCGCCACACGAACGCATCGCCAGGAAACCCCCAGGAGGGTGCTGAAGAATGACGTGGCGCGGTTTTCGGAGCGCGGTGCCCAACTGGCTAGGCGCGACGAGGGAGCAGGGAGGCGGTGACCGAGGAAGCCACGCCGAAGGCGGACGCTTCCCTGCCTCGCCACGCATGGGGGGGTTCCTGGCGAGGTGTTCGTGTGGCAAGGCGCAAGGAGGGAGCATCCAGGCGGCATGTGACCGACGAAGCAACGCCGCCACACGGACACCTCGCCAGGAAACCGCTAGAAGATGTCTAGGTCGTGTCCGTACACGACCTCGCCGTCGAAGCTGAGGCGCACCTGATCGACCAGGGCCTCTTCGGTCTCACCACCTAGATGCAGCTGGTGGGTGAGAATCACCATCGCCACACCGGCTTGCGCCGCGATCTCGCCCACTTTCACGGCCGACGTATGCATCGCGGCGTGGTACTGCTGTATCGCGGCATCACGGTCCCGGAGCCCCTCGGCGCCATAGGCCTCGTGAATCAAGACGTCCGCACCCTCAGCAATGTCCGCCAGGCCGTCGAAGGGTCCGGTATCGCCGGAGATGACAACCGTGCGATCCGCCGTCATCAACTTGAAACCATACGCGTGGTCCCACGTTCCGTGCGGCACCGCGAACGCCTCGACGCGCAGCACATCGTCGTCGTAAATCAGCCCCGGCTCGACCTCATGTGTCTGCACGTCCAGGAAATCGCGGCGCAACTGCTCGGGACCCTCGACTCGGGCGCGAATGTCTTCCCGGTACGCCTCCAGCAACGCCGTCGTCATCGCCTCGAGGCCGGGCGGCCCATACGCGCGTAGCGGTTCGGACCGCCCGAGTACCCACGGCGACAGGATCAGGTCCGGATAGCCAAGCGTGTGGTCCGAGTGCAGGTGGGTGAAGAAGGCGACGCGCAGGTTCGCCGGTTGCAGCGCGGTCAGGCCGCTGACAATCGCGCCGGCCGCCGCGCGCCGCACGACGCCCGGCCCGGCGTCGATCACATATGCGTTCCCGCCGGCAACAATCGCCGTCGACGGTCCGAACCGATCGGGCTCGGACCCGGGCGTTCCCGTGCCGAGCAACACGACCCAGGTTCGCAACGGATCCCGCGGCTCGTCGGCACCCTGTGCCGGCGGTACGAACGGCGGCGGAGCGACCCCGGTCGGTTCCGACGCCACGGTCGGCGATGCCTCGTCGGTCGGCGCGGCCACACAGCCGACACCGACGAACAGAGCGAGAAGAAGCGAGGACGTGCAAAGCTGGCGGCGCATGACTACCCCGGATTATAGGTGGGTCGTCGGATGCCAGCTGGAGGACGCGGGCAGAAAACGAGTTGAGGTATTCTGGCTAGTGTGCTGCATCCCTGATTCGCTGCCGACGTCGACGGCGCGGCGCCCGACTGAACTGGCGAGACAAGAGAGCAAGAAAGGAGCGACTGCCATGATGGACGCCACGACCCGCGCCGCTCGCACTCGTGGACCGAGCGCATTCGCGCTTGTGGGGGCGCTCATGGTTCTGGTCACCGCCGCCTGCACCATCGAGGTGGGACCGGCCGAAACTGACACACCAGACGCGCCCGTTGTTCCCACCCGGCCGATCGCCGACGTCCAGGAGTCGTCCGTGCCGGAACCGTACAGCGACCTCCGCCCGGACGAGCAGGCGATCGTGAACCTGTTCGAAGACACGAGCCCGTCCGTCGTCTACATCACCACACTCACGAGGCGCGCCGACATCTTCGGCCGGACCGAGATCGTGCCAGGGGGCTCCGCCACGGGATTCGTTTGGGACGACCAGGGTCACATTGTCACCAACTACCACGTGATTCGGGGAGCGGACCAGGCGCGCGTGGTCATGCACGATCAGACCGGCTATCTGGCGACCTGGGTGGGCGGGTCAAGGCGGCACGATCTGGCGGTGCTACGCATCGAGGCGCCCCAGGACACGCTGGAGGGCGTCGCCCTCGGCGATAGTGACCGGCTTCGAGTGGGCCAGAACGTGTATGCGATTGGCAATCCGTTCGGGCTGAGCGCGACGTTGACGACCGGGATCATTTCGGCGCTGAACCGACAGATCGAAGGACTGAACGGCGACCTCATCGAAGACGTCATCCAGATCGACGCTGCGATCAACCCGGGAAACTCGGGTGGGCCGCTCCTCGATAGCCGCGGGCGCGTCATCGGGGTCAACAGCCAGATTCTCAGCCCGTCGGGCACGTCGGCCGGGCTCGGTTTCGCCGTCCCCGTCAACATCGTGCTCCGTGTCGTGCCGCAGCTCATCGCCACCGGCGAGTACACGCCGGCGCGCCTTGGGGTCACGTCGTTCAGCAGCCGGGTCAATCAGATTTGGACGCGGCGGGCTGAGGTGACCGGGGTACCGATAAATCAGGTGATCCCCGGGATGGGGGCAGCAGAAGCCGGACTTCAGGGCTGGAACCCGAGAGCGAGTCTCCTCGGCGACATCATCACGGAAGTTGACGGCGATGCGGTCCAAACTTACCGGGACCTCCGCCGTGTGCTGGACCGCTATCAGTCTGGGGACGAGGTAGAACTCGCCGTCTCGCGCGACGGAGAGATGCGGACGGTAGTGGCGACACTCCGGTGAGTCGCGGCCGCGAGGTCACTCGGGGATCCGTACCGCCCGCAGCCGCAAATAGGCACCCGGCTCGTACTCGTAGGCCACCGGAAGATGTGGCGGCGGGAACGGATTGCTCGGACTCGACGGGCGCAATTCGACCCAGAGTTTAAAGCGGTCGATCTCCTTGTCGCGAGCATCGCGAAGCCGGTACTCGATTCGTCTGAGCGTCGTCGGGTCGTCGAGCCACCCGGCCCGGGCGTACTCGGCGGTCCGGGCACCGTCGCGCTCAACCTTGCGCACCTCAAACCGGAACAGTCGGCCGTTGTGCACATACGGTTGATAGCGCCGCGTGCGGCGGGGGTCCTCTCCGGCCGCCACCGCGTCCGCCACGTCCTGTAGGCTCCGCTGGAGGGCGCCGAGAAAGGCCAGCGGGGCGTCGTACCGCTCGTCGCCCTGGTTCCGCAGATGCCGCGTCTCGGATGGCTCCTCGCCGTCCCACAGGGGCCGGATTTCGTCGTGCAGACTCCTCGCGCTATCCCAGCTGCCGGCCAACATGAGGTGCAGCACGCGACTGTCGGCGGCGCCACGTCGAATCAGGCTGTCGATGACGGAATAGGGCAGCAGCTCCGCGTCGTTGTCGAGCACCTCGTCGGCCTTCGCCATCGTGTCTTCACGGTCGGACGAGATGACGCCGAACTGCGCGGTCTCGGTCACCTGCCCCCGGGCTACCGTCAATGCCTCCCGGAGAAACCCGAGTCGATTCAGGCCACGGGCCCGCTCCGGGAACGATGCCGCATAGAACTCGTAGGCGCGGAGCCCCGTGCGGCGATCGGTGCGGAAATCACGTGCGGAGAAGCTCGTGACACCGACGCGCGCGCGCGAGGCGATCGGGATTCTGACGATGAGCAGTGGCAGTCGGATGGTGGCGTCGACCCGATAGGTGACATCCCACCGCTCGGAGACATCGCGCGGAGACTCGTCGAATGCGCCGGGCGCGGCGAGTTCGACCCAAGGCGTCGTCAGCGTGGACTCCTGAGTCGACGTGGTGGCGGCTACGAGCGGCAGTAACATGAGGAGCCAGACCCACCGTCGCAACGTGGCCGAGCGTGCACGCCGGAAGACTCTTCCACGAAGACCCGTGTCTGTCGGCATCTGCCAGTGGCGACCCATACGCCCTCGTATCTTCTCTCGCGTTGGATATTTCTGCGGCTGCTCGGGCTGACCTACCTGGTGGCGTTCGCCTCGCTGGGCACACAGGTCGTCGGGCTCATCGGCGCTGACGGCATCCTACCTGCCGCCGACTATTTCGACCGGCTGTTCGACACCTTTGGCACCGACGCCTACCGCACCTCTCCCAGCCTGTTGTGGCTCTCGTCGAGCGACCTCAGTCTCAGGGTACTCTGCGGGGCCGGGGTCGTGCTCTCCGGACTGCTCGCGGCCGGGGTCGCGCCGGCCGTGGTGCTGCCGCTGCTGTGGGTGAGCTACCTGTCGCTGACCATCGGCGGTCAGACGTTTCTGGCGTTCCAGTGGGACACCCTCCTGCTCGAGACCGGGTTGCTGGCGTGCTTCTATGCGCCATCCGGATGGCGACCCACGCTCGCCACCCAGACCCCGCCCGCTCCCATGGCGCGCTGGCTGCTCTGGTGGCTCCTGTTCCGGCTGATGTTTCTGTCCGGCATCACCAAACTCGCAACCGGCGACCCCACGTGGGCCAACCTGACCGCGTTGAGCTACCACTATCAGACGCAGCCGCTGCCCCTCTGGACGGGCTGGTATGCACACCAACTGCCGGTCTGGGCGCATCAGGCCTCAGCGGCGTGCATGTTCGTCGTGGAGCTAGTGTTGCCGTGGGCGATTTTCGCGCCGCCCCGGTATCGCCGATGGCGGCTGGGGGCGTGCGTCGGGTTCGTGTTGCTGCAGGTAGGAATCGGGGTGACGGGCAACTACGGGTTCTTCTCACTGTTGTCAGTACTGCTGTGCCTGACCCTGGTCGATGACCGGGGCTGGCGCCGGACGCTCCCGTTCCTGCCCGCCGGGTACGACGGGCTCGAGGACCGGGTTCGGGAGGCGGTCCGCGGATGGCGAGGTGCGCTCGTCACAACGGGCGCCGTTGTGCTGTTCGGGCTGGGGGGGCTGACCTTGGCCGGCGAGATCAACAGAGACCTGCAGCGCAGTGGTCGGCCCAGTCTGGATCTGTCGTGGTCTGAGCCGATCCTGGCGTGGGTACAGCCGCTGCGTTCGGTCAATGGCTACGGGCTCTTCCGCGTGATGACCCGGGAACGGCCGGAGCTCGTGATCGAAGGCAGCGCGGACGGCGTCGACTGGACCGAGTGGGACCTGCCTTGGAAACCGGGCGCCCCCACCCAGCGCCCTGGCCTCGTCGCGCCGCACCAGCCCCGCCTCGACTGGCAGCTCTGGTTCGCAGCGCTCGACCCACGAGGCAACAGCTATTGGCTGTCGTCGCTCCTCGCTCGTCTGCTCGAGGGCGAGCCGGCAGTGACCGCGCTGATGGGAGAAACCCCGTTCGCAGATGGCCCGCCGCGGTACTTGCGACTGGCGCTCTACGACTACCACTACACGACCTGGTCGGAACGGACCGAGAGCGGCGCGTGGTGGCGCCGGGAACTCATCGAATACCTGACCCAGTCGGTGTCGCTGGCCGACCTCCGGTAGGCTACGTCGACAGCGGCGGTCGTGCTTCAAATGTATGTATATATTTATATACTTAGATTGTGAGCCTCGAACACATCGTGCTGGGCTGCCTCGAAACACCAGCCAGCGGCTACGACATCAAGACCTATTTCGATCGACAGATCCGACAATTTTGGTCGGCGGAGCTGAGCCAGATCTATCCCACGCTGAAACGTCTTGAGGGCCGCGGGTGGCTCACGAGCCGCCGTGAACCGTCCACAAAGGGCCCCCCGCGCAAGGTCTACACTCGGACGCCCGCAGGCCGCGAGGCACTGATCGAGTGGCTCACCGGGGGTCCGCAGGTCGGGAGCGAGCGGTTCTCGTATCTCGCCCAGGTCTTTTTTATGGATCAGGTGGGCGACCTCCAGGCGACCCGCCGGTTCATCGTCGATGTGCGCGGGCGCATGGTGGCCTGGCGAGCCGCGCTCGCCCAGGTCGAGCGGGACGAAAGAGACCACGCTGGGAAGCCGCCCGAACAGTTCTCACCGAATGGGCTCCATCGATTCATCTCGCTACGGATGGGCATTCACTCGATCGGCGCCAAGGTCGCGTGGTGCGACGAAACTCTCGCACTGCTGGACACTCGGTTCGCCGCCACCACAGGGGGAGAGACGCGATGACTCTGATGCTCAACATCGTCGTCGGCGCGCACGTCATCGCCGGCTTCGTCGGACTGGGGGCCTTCTGGATTCCTGTGTTCGCCCGGAAAGGCGGGGTCTTGCACAAGCGATTCGGCGCGGTCTACGCCAACTGCGCGTATCTCGTGACGGGGTCCGCGGTCATCGCGGCGACGGGGCGGGTCGTCACCTACCAATCGCAGGGCATCGCGGTCGCCGACGCGCCGGAACTCTATGGGTTCGCACTGTTTCTGGGCTATCTCGGCCTCGCCACCTTCGCCGCGGTCCGACAGTCGATGCGAGCCGTGCAGACGCGTCACCACCCTGAGACACTCCGTACGCCGTTTCAACTCGCGCTGGCCTGGTTCTCAATCGGCGGGAGCGTCGCGGTCATCCTGTTCGCGGTCGCGTTCTGGTCGGATGCTTCGACGATTCTGCTGGCGCTGAGTCCGGTCGCCATCTTTACCGGAGCGCGGATGCTGAATCTGATGCGGAACCCGGGAGTCGAGCACATGGGCTGGTTCTACAGCCACATGGGGTCGATGCTGGGAGGCGGCATCGCGTTCCACACCGCCTTCGCGGTATTCGGGTTGCAGCGAATCTGGGACTACTCGTTCGCCGGAGCGCTTGGCGTGCTGCCCTGGATCCTGCCGACCCTCATCGGTGTCCCGGGCATTGTCCTTGGCACCCGCTACTACCGTCGAAAGTTCGGCCGCGGCCCCGTCGTCGCCGGCGCCTAGGAACCGTCGTCGCGGGTTTTCAGACCCGCCCGTCTATTCACCGGTTGTCTTGATCTGGTACCAGGCGGTAAGCCCTGGGTCGCGGAGCGCGCCGAAGATCTGTTCCCGATCGCGCCACATCTGGGTGCTGGTCGCATCGATGCCCGCCAGGTCGCAGTAGACGAGCGCGAAGGCCACCGCGTACTGCGCCGGCATGCGCGGCTCGTCGACCGCGGAGGCGATGTCGTCGTAGCTCCCATCGTCTTCGGCAATCCAGACCGCCGCCTGTTCCAGCCCGTGGAGACGGGGTATGTAGAGCGTCGGCGAATCGGCCACGGTGTAGGTGCCGGCCTGCATCCGGTGCATCAGGGCATCGAGGGCCGGGAGGCTCGATGGGGCCGCCATGGTCAACTGGTCGCTCGACCCGGGGGCCACTCGCGTCCGTTGGCGTCCCACCGCGCGCACCGCCCACTCGCGCGTCTCGCCATCAAAGAGTCGAATGGCGGCGTCCCGCCGCGACACCATGTCGCTCGTGTCCTGGCCACTGTCGCCCGCCTCAAACGACATGCCGGCCGGCATCGTCACGAGGAGTCGGTCGTCAGTCAGGTTGCGTATCCGGACGGTGACTCCGGAGTCGCTGTCGCCGACCGCGTCGGCCGCGATCAATCCGCGCTCGGACGCCTCGAGCAGGTCGAGGTTGAGAATCGGATCGCCGGGGACGGTGGCGTCGCCCGCCGCTTTCAGAATGAAGAGATGCTGCCCGGGCAGGAACTCGAGCAGGTCGACCAGCGCAAATCCGCCGGGGATCCATTCGGCCAGCACCTGCCGCACCGACATGGCGTGGTCCGCCTTCAGGTGGTCGCCGGTGCCATCTTCGACGCGGTATTCGAGCAACGCGATCTGACCGCCCGGGGCCAGCGAGCGGCGCATGCCGGCCAGCATGGCCTCGAAGTCCGACATCTCGTGATACACGTCGGCCAGAATGATCCAGTCGATCTCCCCTTCCGGGAGCTTCGGATCATCGACCTCGCTCAGCACCGGGACGATACCGGTGATCCCTTCTCGCTCCGCATGCTCGCCCATGATCTCGAGCATCTCCGGCTGGATGTCGACGCAGTAGACGCGCCCCGCGCCCCCGACCCGCACCGCCATCCGCCTGGCATAGTAGCCGGACCCGCAACCGATATCGGCGACCACATCGCCGGGCTCCAACGCCATCGCGTCAAGCACCGCATCCGGTTGCTCCTCCTCGACTCGCTCATCCCGCTCGAGCCAAGGCGCCCCCTGGAAGCTCATGAAGTCCGCCGGCACCCGGTGTCGCTCGGCCCGACCCGGCTCCTGGGCCTCGGTCGGTGCCGACAGCGCACCAAGCACACAGAAGAGCGCCACCAGCGTCCAGATGGGGGCCCGCTTCGCTGACAGTCGTACCGGCGCCCGAGTTCTCCTGTTGCATCTCTCCATGCCAGCAGCATAGGTCGAGCCGGAACCGGAATCAATCGGGTGATAGTCTGGCTTGAGGATACGCATGTCGCCGCCGTCATCATCATCGTCGCCATCCGCGCTCGAGCGCGAGCACGCCGCGTTCCTCGCGGCCTATCCGACCTACGCGGGAACCACCGCGATCGACGAGGTCCGCGCGACCGAATTCCGACGGCTGGACGACCAGCACCTGGTCTATCTCGACTACACCGGTGGCGGACTGTATCCGGAGTCCCTCATCGCGGACCATGCCGCGTTTCTGACGACGCACGTGCTCGGAAATCCGCACTCGGTGAACCCGGCGTCGGCGCTGTCAGGCTCGTTGATCGAGCGGTGCCGGGCGCACATCCTCAGCTTCTTCAACGCATCGGCGGACGAGTACGACGTGGTGTTTACAGCCAACGCGAGTCACGCCCTCAAGCTGGTCGGCGAGGCCTACCCCTTCGAGCCGGGCGACCAGCTGCTGCTGACATTCGACAACCACAACTCGGTGAATGGCATACGCGAGTTCGACCGCGCGCATGGCGCCACCACGACCTACGTGCCGGTCGAGCCACCCGATCTCCGGGTGGACGGGTCGGGGCTCGAACGGCTCCTGGACGAACTGCCCAACCGGACGGCACCGGGCGGACGCCATCTGTTCGCCTACCCAGCCCAATCGAACTTCTCGGGCGTACAGCACCCGCTCGAGTGGATCGCGGCGGCGCAGGGTCGCGGATGGGACGTGCTGCTCGACGCGGCGGCCTTTGTCCCGACCAACCGACTCGACCTGAGCCGCGTACACCCAGACTATGTCGCGCTGTCGTTCTACAAGATGTTCGGGTACCCGACCGGCATCGGCTGCTTGATCGCCAAGCGAGACGCACTCCAGAAGCTGCACCGTCCGTGGTTCTCGGGGGGCACCATCACCGTGGCCTCGGTCCAGAGCGACCGACACTTTCTGGCCGAGGGGGCGGCGGCCTTCGAAGACGGCACGCTGGACTATTCGAACATCCCCGCGGTGGACGCCGGGCTGACGTTCCTTGAACACATGGGGGTGGATCTGGTGCATGAGCGGGTCCGATGTCTGACCGGATGGCTGTTGGACGCGCTGAGCTCGCTACGACACGGTGATGGAGCACGGCTTGTGACCATCTTCGGTCCGCTGAGCACCGAGGAGCGGGGGGGCACCATCGCCTTCAGCGTGCATGACACGGCAGGCTCCGTGCTGAGCCACACCGCGATAGAGACCAGCGCGGCCCAGTCAGGGATCGCGCTTCGCACCGGGTGTTTCTGTAATCCGGGCGCGGGAGAGGTGGCGCTGGGGCTGTCACCAGGCGAGCTCGACCGTTGTCTGGCGGCCAGTGGCGACCGGATGACGAAAGATGACTTCGGCCAGTGCCTGGACGGAGGGGAAAGCCCGGGCGCCGTCCGCGTCTCGCTCGGTCTGGCCTCGACCTTCGCCGACGCCCACGCGTTCGTCACGTTTCTTCGGCGGTTTCTGGCCTGATGATATTCTGCGGTTCATGCGCATGCGCCCCGTCTTTGCGGCCGCTCTGATCCTGTGGCTCGCGGTCGCCCCATCGGCCGCCGGTCAGGAGATCCCTCATCCGACCGACTTCTTCGGCTTCGAGATCGGGACCGATGGCGAGCTGGCCCGGTACCCGCGTATTCTCGAGTATCTCCAGCTGCTGGCGAACCGGTCAGACCGGGTCGAGTACGAGCGCAGGGGCACCACCACGCTGGGCAACCCGTATGTGCTGGCGACCATCAGTTCGGCCGCCAACCTGGCGCGGATGGACCGGCTGGTCGAGATCAACCACCGGTTGAACGATCCCCGCGGGCTGTCCGAAGCAGACGCCCTGGCACTCGCCCGAGAAGGAGTACCGTTCTACTTCCTCTACGCGACCATTCACTCGACCGAGGTCGGCAACACGCAAACGCTCATCAAGATTGCGCACGACCTGGCCACCGACGCGTCTCCCGAGATCGCCGCGCTGCTCGACAACGTGGTGGTGCTCGTCGTCCCGTCCCAGAACCCGGACGGACAGGTGCTGGTGATCGACCACTGGTACGACACGAAAGACACCGCCTTCGACCGCACGTATCCAGACCTGTATCACCACTACACGGGGCACGATGACAACCGTGACTGGTTCATGTTCACCCAGACGGAGACCCGGCTGGCGCTGGATATTCACCGTGAGCTGAAGCCGCAGGTGACCCACGACATGCACCAGATGGGGCCAAACGGAGCCCGCATCTTCGTGCCGCCCTATCGCGATCCGCACGACCCCAACATTCATCCGCTGTTGCTCGAAGGTCAGGCCCAGATCGGCACCGCGATGGCCGCCGCCCTGGTCTCGGACGGCAAGCGTGGGGTGGTGTATGGCGAGCAGTACGACCTGTGGGCCCCCGCGCGGCAATACATGCTGTACCACGGCCAACCGCGGATCCTGACCGAAATCGCCAGCGCCCGGCTGGCCGACCCGTTCGTGAACTCGGCCGGCGACCAGGTGCCCCTGGGCCCACAAGACGCACGGGTCAATTTTCCGGTGCCGTACGACAAAGGGGTATGGCGATTGCGCGACATCGTCGACTACGGCTACACGGCGGTGTTCGCCGCCTTGGAGCAGGTGTCCAAGAACCGCACCTCGTGGATGGAGAACTACTACAAGGTGCATCGCGACTGGGTGACGCGGGACGAGGCGCCATACGCCTTCGTCATCAGCGCCGACCAGCGCGACCCGTTCGAGACCTACGAGCTGCTCGAGCTGCTACACACGGCCGAGGTCGACATCGATCAGGCGCGGAGTCCCTTCACCGCCGGGGGCCACCGCTATCCCACCGGCTCATGGGTGGTGCAGCTCGCTCAGCCGGCCGGGGCCTTCGCGAAGACGATGCTCGAAATACAGGTGTATCCGGACCTCCGATACTACCCCGGCGGTCCGCCCATCCCGCCGTATGACGTGACCGCGCAGACGCTGGGCCTGCTCATGGGCGTAGACGTCGACCAGATCGACCAACCGGTGGCGGCGGACCTGGTGGACGCCAACCTCGTGCAGCTCTCCGAGATCACGCCGCGGCGCACACCGATACCGGCAACGCCGGGCTGGGCCTATTTGATCGGACCGGAATCGAACGCGGGCTTCCTGGCCGTCGCGCGGTTGCAACAGGCTGGGATCAGCCTGTCACGCGTGTCCGAAGGATTCACCAGTCAGGGGCGCGACCACGCGCCGGGCACCTGGGTGGTGCCGCCCACGGACGACGCGACCCGTCTGCTCCGGGCCGTCGCCGACGAGACGGGGCTCGTGGTGACGGGAGCCGATGAACCGCCCGACGTCTCCGGGTTCCGATGGGATACTCCGACCCGCGTCGGACTGTGGCGCGCGGCCAACAGCATGCCGGGCGGCTGGATGCGGTGGTTGTTCGAACAGTACGAGCTGGGTCACACCGAAGTGTCGTCGCTCGATTTCGCGGGTGATCTGTCCGACACCTACGACGTCATCGTGCTGCCATCGGGGACGACCCGAAGCCGCATCGTCTCTGGCCTCGATCCGGAGCGGCACGACGAGACGTGGCGGTGGGCGTTCGGGGTCGGCGACGCGGGCTGGCGAAAACTCGCCGACTGGGTGCGCGACGGCGGCACCCTCGTGGCGCTTGGCAGCGCCGTGAGCACGGCGCGCGAGCTGCTGGATCTGCCGATTGAGCCGGTCCTGCCCGCGCGCGGGCTCCGACCTCCCGCGTCGGACTCGCGGCGCCGCGGAGGGGACGAGGCCACCGAGGCATTGCGTGACGCGTTTCAGAGCCCGGCGCAGCTGCTGGCCGCGCTGCGTGACCGGGTGGTGGAGTCAACATCGGTCTTCTATTGCCCCGGTTCGCTCCTGAAACAGGAATTCAATCCGACGCATCCGGTCGCGTTCGGCATGCCGGCACGCTGGCCGGTCTTCTTTCGCTTCGATCAGGCGTATCGACTGACGCCCAGCTTTGGCATCTCGGCCGAAACGGTGTCGAGGTATCCGGACGAAGAGGACATGGTGGCCAGCGGCTGGCTGCTGGGGGACGAGCTACTGCGCAACCAAGCCAACGTGGTGGCGTTCACGGTCGGTCAGGGATCGGTCGTCACGCTCGGGAGCCAGGTTGCGTTCCGCACTCAGACGCGGGCCACGTTCAAACTGCTGTTCAACGCTATCTTCCAGGGTCCAGCCGACGTGGTCGGTCCGGCTGAGCTCGCCCACCTGAATTGACACGCCCCCGGTGCCCACGCCTTCTCCACCGCTGGACACGTACCAACGGCTGCTGGCCAAGCGCCGTGGCGACTCGGCCGCGCTCGCGCGAAAGTCCGATCAGGTCAGCCACGCCCGCCTCGTCACCTTCCTGACGGGCGGCGTGCTCCTGTGGGGCGCGGTGTACGGAGGATGGATGTCGGCCTGGTGGCTCGCCGCCCCGGTCGCCGCGTTCACTGGTCTGGTCGTCGCGCACGACCGAGTACTGCTGGCGCGGGACCGGCTCAACCGAGCGGTCGCGTGGTACGAACATGGGCTGGCGCGCCTCGGCGACACCTGGTCCGGAATCGGCGCGACGGGCGAACAGTTTGCCGACGTCGATCACCTGTTCAGCCAAGACCTCGATCTGTTCGGCCCGGGGTCGGTGTTTCAACTCCTGAATACGGCCCAAACCCGGACGGGAGAGTCGACGCTCGCCACATGGCTCCTGACCCCGGGCGACCGGCAGACGGTGCACGGCCGGCAGGAAGCGGTCCGCGAGCTGCGGGGTCGGGTGGATATGCGCGAGCAGCTGGCCGCCGCCGGCGCTGACATGCGTGCCGCGGTGCAACCGCGCGCTCTCGTGCACTGGGCGACGGCGGCTCCGGTGCTCAGCGGACGCTGGCCGCAGGTCGTCGCGGTCGTGCTGACGACCCTGACGCCGTTGACCTTCGTCGCGTGGAATCAGGGCGCGACGATCGCGCTGCCGACAGCCGCGTTGCTCGCCCTCGCGCTCTTCGTGCGTCTGTTCGCCGGCCGAACCCAAGAGATCCTCCATGCCGCCGACGCACCCGCCCGAGAGCTGGTGGTCCTTGGCGCGGTCTGCCGACTCGTGCGCGGCGAGTCGGTGACATCGGCGCGACTGTCCGCGATTCAAGACGCGCTCACCACCTCCGATGGAGAGATTCCGGACGCGGTCCGTCAGTTGGAACGGCTGCTCGAGCGGCACGACTGGGCTCACAACATCGTCTTCATGCCGATCGCCGTGCTCCTGTTCTGGCAACTGCACCTGGCGTTTGCGGTCGAACGCTGGCGGGCGCGACACGGTGCCGATGTCTCACGCTGGCTCGACCATATCGGCGAATTCGAAGCGTTGTCCGCGCTGAGCGCCTATGCATACGAACACCCGGAGGATCCGTTCCCAGACGTGGTCGACATCGCCACGCCACCGGTCTACGAGGCGGAGGCGTTGGCGCATCCGCTGATTCCCGTCGTCGCGGCCGTGCCCAACGACGTGACCCTGGGCGCCGCGCCACAGGTCTTGATCGTGAGCGGCTCGAACATGTCGGGGAAGACCACGCTACTGCGCAGCTTTGGCGTCAGCTCGGTCATGGCTCTGATGGGCGCGCCGGTACGAGCGCGCCGCATGCGACTCTCGCCCGCGGCGCTCGGCGCGACCTTGCGAATCGAAGACTCGCTCCAGGCCGGCCGGTCCCGGTTCTACGCTGAAGTGCTCCGCCTGGGCCAGGTGGTGGACGCGGCCCGAACCGGACCGACCGTGTTCTTGTTCGACGAACTGTTCCACGGCACCAACTCGCACGACCGCACCGAAGGCGCGCGTGGCCTGCTCCGATCACTGCTCTCGCTGGGTGCGTGCGGTCTGGTCACGACGCACGACCTCGCGCTGGCCGAGATCGCCGACGACCTTGCGCCGCGGGCCTGCAACGTGCACTTCGACGACGCACTGGTCGAGGGCGAAATGCGGTTCGACTACCGCTTGAAACCAGGACCGGTGACCCGCAGCAACGCCCTCGCGATCATGCGCGCGGTGGGGCTGGACATCCGCCTTTCTCGCCCTGACGCCGACTCGGCGCCGAGGGTCCGATCCGAGCGTCACCCCGAACCAGGCGACGGACCGGCCCAAGATGACGGCTGAACGATCGGCCCGATTCGCTAGGCGAGGCGGTGGGCGTGCCTCGCCAGCCACGGCCGTCGTGCCCACAACGCCACAGCGGCCGCGATAAACACGAACAACTCCGTCGCGTTGAGGTATCTGGCTTGAGGATACAGGAAGACCACCATGATCACTGCGTTGCCTGCGTGGAGAGACAGTAACCCCCAGACGAACGTGCGTACCCAACGTCTCGATTGAGTCCATGCGAG
>Ga0066376_10002411_pt1 | contig 17447 bp, 17 predicted proteins | sample Knorr_S15_td_Bot_FD_77009 | JGI IMG/M metagenome (GOLD analysis project Ga0066376, IMG submission 77009) | Marine microbial communities from Southern Atlantic Ocean transect - Knorr_S15_td_Bottom_ad_5009_LV_A | ecosystem: Environmental > Aquatic > Marine > Oceanic | place: Southern Atlantic... | reverse complement strand
GGCCCCGGAGCCCCCACCGGCAGCGTTCTGCGCAGCTATTCAATACGGCTTCACCGATCTCGGGTTGGTGTTCAGCGCGACAGACGTCGGCCAGGTCGATCCCTTGGCCCCGGTCGCCAATCCGAGCGCCCTCTTGCTCGCTGATGGGCGCGTGCGTCTGTTCTTCACCAACGCGGGGAGCGGCATCGGGAGTGCCATCTCAAACGACGGTGTGACGTTCGCCTATGAAGGCATTCGTATCTCCGGGCGGGATGCCCGTGAGCAAGGCGCGCCGTTGGGTCCTTCTCGGATCTTCCGACTGCCCGATGGTTGGGTACGTCTCTATGTCGGTTCATCAGAATCTGGTGTGTCGTCGTTCATCAGCAGCGATGATGGTGTGACCTTTACTCTTGAAACCGGAGAGCGTATCACCCAAGCCCAGGCGCAGATGGACGCCATCCAGAAACTGAGCATCGTGGCCCTGGCCGGCGGGGTGTATCGCGGCTATTTCGGCCCGGCGCCGCAGAGCAAGCAAGACATGGCAAGCGCGAACCAGAGCGGCCCACCCGACCATTGGCTGCGTAGTGCCACGTCGTCAGACCTCCTGCAATGGGACGTTGAACCTGGAGTCCTGATTGGGCCGGGCGCAGCGATATTGACGGCGTCGGCGCGCGAGGTCGATCCGGTGCTCCGCAACGACGGATGCCTCACCCTGTTCTATCAGCTCAATAAACCGCAAGACGCTGGTATCACGGACTTCGAGGGCGTCGCCGTGGTCGGCTACAGCACGTCCAACGACGGTCTGTCCTTCACCGAGCAGTTCCCGCTCATCACCACACGCGACCCCGCCGGACCCGATGTGCTGACGATGCCGGATGGCAGCTGGCTGTTCTATCACGATTCGACGGACCCGGATGACTACGGCCACGGCATACGGGTGGGCCGGCTGACCACAACCAGTCCAGAATGACGCAGGCAGACGGTGAGGTGCGAGGGAGCGCTGTCGAAGGTCGCGACCGAGCTGCAGGCCAGATGGACCCCACCCAGATTGCCGAAGCCCAACGCCTCGCTCGCGAGTGGGACGCCGCGCACCCGCGTGAGCCGTACGCCCCGCAGTGAACCGTCTGGGCGCCAGGCGGTGGACGAGTCGCATCACCCAGCGACGCACATCTTTACGATCTGGACCATCTCGTCACGCTTACGACCCTTGAAGTCGAGCCAATCGACGTCTAGCAGCCCGTGGTGAAAGTCGCGCGTCGCACCGAGACCGGCGCTGGGCCGGTCGAACAAGGCGAGAAGAGGGAAAATACCGGCAGTATTTGACCGATGAACAACGCCGATCGACCGGATTCAGCGCCGATCGAATGCAGCGGGACTTTCACCACGGGCTGCTAGACTAGGCGTCGACCCTGACCGCGCTAGGGGCCCTGCGCCACGCGAGGTGCCTCTCGGCCGAGCGTTCATGCCGTGCGGCTGGCCACTTGTCGCTGGCGAACGGCTTCAAAGAGCCCGACCCCGGCGGCGACGGCGACGTTGAGACTGTTCACCCGCCCGCGCATCGGGATCGACGCGACGCGATCGCAGCGGTCGCGTACGAGACGCCGCAACCCCTGCCCTTCGCTCCCCAACACCAGAGCAGTCGGCAGGGTCAGGTCGACGTCGCCGTACAGGTCGTCGCCGTCAGCCTCGAGCCCCACCGTCCAAATGCCGGCCGCCCTCAGTTCGGTAAGCGCCCGCGCGATGTTCACGACTGACGCGAGTCGCACGTGCGCGAGGGCTCCCGCCGACGTCTTCGCCACCGGACCGAGTGCGGCGGCCCGCCGCGTCTGCCTCACGACGCCGTCGACGCCAGCGGTCTCGCCCACGCGGAGGATAGCGCCCACATTCTGCGGATCCTCGATACCGTCCAGCACCAATATCAGCGCGGGATGCGTCGCCTGGGCAATCAACTCGTCGAGTGTGAGCAATCCGGGCGGCTCCACATCGGCCGCAACGCCCTGATGGACCGCACCACCGGAGGCCCGGTCCAAGGCGGCTACCGCCACCCGCGTCACCGAGACGCCCCGGGCCTCGGCCAGCCGCTGCACCTCCGCTATTCTGGTCGAGGCGGTCGCAATCCGAACGGCGCGCACCTGGCCCGCACGTAACGCTTCGATGACGGCGTTCACGCCGTAGACGATCATGCGGTCCCCTGGTCGTCCACCGTCACCTCGTCCCGTCGGAGGCCCGCAGCATCGCCACGGCGTGGGCGGCAATCGCCTCACCGCGACCGGTTGCGTCCACGCCTTCATTGGTCTTACCTTTGACACTCACGCGCTCGACGTCGATGCCCGCGACCGCCGCCAGAGACTCTCGCATGCGGTTCACGAACGGACCAATCTTCGGCTCCTCGGCCACGACGACGACGTCCAGGTTGACCACGTCGAGCCCCCGAGTTCGCACGAGGTCGACGACCGCCCGGAGGAGCTCGATGCTCGACGCACCCTTCCACCGTGGGTCGGCATCCGGAAAGTGCTGACCAATGTCTCCAGCGGCCGCCGCCCCGAGAATCGCATCCGTCACCGCGTGACACACCGCGTCGGCGTCGGAATGCCCCAGCAGACCACGGTCACACGGAATCTCGATCCCGCCCAAGATGAGCGGACGGCCGTCGACCAGTCGATGCAGGTCGTATCCGAATCCGACGCGTCCGGTCGTCACGTCCTCGTCTCCTCTCACCAGCTGTCGCGCCATGGCCAGATCGTCGGCGGTCGTGATCTTGATGTTCCGAGGATCTCCGTCGACCAGGGCCACCCGGTGGCCCGCATGCTCCGCCAGCGCCGCCTCGTCGGTTACCTCGAGGCCGTCGTGACCTAGTTGGATCGCCTCAGCCAGTACCTCACGCCGGAACGCCTGCGGCGTCTGGGCGAGCACGAGTGTCTTGCGGGCAATCGTACCGTCCGCGAAACGTCCCTCGTCTTCGTCAGCGGCGAGTCGCTTGATGGTGTCGTGCGTCGGCATTGACGCGATCGCGGCGCCGTGGCGACTGGCGGCATCGATCGTCCGGGCAATCAGATCGGCAGTGCAGAGCGGCCGTGCCGCGTCGTGGATGACGACGAGGGTAACATCCGGCGACACGGCGTCGAACCCGCGAGCCACGGAGTCCTGGCGGCGAGCGCCCCCGACCACGGTGCGCAACGGCGTGCCACGAGGGGCGGACACCGGGAGCACATCCGCCGACAGCTCCGGCAGCACCACCACGATTTCGTCGATCCGATCAGAGCCGTCAAACGTGGCCACGCTCCGCTGCAAGATCGTCATCCCTCCGAGCGTCAGGTGCTGCTTAGGGCGTGCGGCGCCCATCCGGATTCCGCGCCCACCGGCAGCGATGATGGCGGCCACCTTGGTCACGAGAACAACCCTTCCAGGGCGTCCTGCACAGAATCCACGCCTTGCCGTTCGCAACCGGCGGCGGTGACGTCCGGTCCAAGATTCCCCGACGGCATGATGCAGCGAGTGAAACCGAGCTGGGCGGCCTCCCGCACCCGCAATCCGGCGTGGGTGCTGGCCCTGATTTCACCGGCCAGTCCGATTTCTCCGAACAACGCAACCTGTGGTGACACCGGCTGATTGCGCATGCTCGAGGCGACCGCCGCGGCGATCGCGAGGTCCGCCGCCGGCTCGTTGATGAGGAGACCGCCCGGAATATTGACGAACACGTCCTCACCGGTCAGATGCAGGCCGGCCCGTTTCTCGAGCACGGTCAACAGCAAAGACAGCCGCTGCCGGTCGACACCGCTGGTGACGCGCTGTGCGTTGCCGTATGCACCCGTGCCGACCAGCGCCTGCACCTCGACCAAGATCGGACGTGAGCCCTCGACGGAGCACAACACCACCGACCCGGCGACATCGGCCTTCCGCTCCGCAAGAAAGAGCTTCGATGGATTCTCGACCGTCTCGAGGCCACCGGCAGTCATCCGGAACACCCCCAGTTCGCTCACCGCGCCGAACCGGTTCTTGACCGCGCGAACCACGCGATGGGCGTGATGGCGATCCCCTTCGAAGTAGAGCACCGTATCGACGATATGCTCCAGCACCTTCGGCCCGGCCAGACCGCCGTCCTTCGTGACATGACCCACGATGAGGACCGGCACGTTACGGCCCTTCGCCATGAAGAGCAATTGCGTCGCCGCCTCGCGCACCTGGCCGATCGTTCCGGGCGCCGACTCGAGCTTCGAGGAATACATGGTCTGGATCGAGTCGACGACCACCATTCCGGGCGACACCCGTCCCCATTCCTCCAGGACCCGCTCAAGACAGGTCTCCGCGAGCAGATACAGCGGCGCGTCGGACACGCCGAGCCGGTCGCCGCGCGCTCGCACCTGGTGAGGGGACTCTTCGCCGGAACAGTACAGCACCGGCCGGCCCATCTCGGCCATGCGTCCCGCCGCTTGCAACAGCAGTGTGGACTTCCCGATACCCGGCTCCCCCCCGAGGAGCACCAGCGATCCGGGCACCAGCCCACCGCCAAGCACCCGGTCGAGTTCGCTCACCCCTGTGGACAGGCGCTCCGCATCGCTGGTGTCGATCTCGGCGAACAGTGTGGCCCGCTCGGTCGTCAGCGGCGACCGACCCGCCTTGCCGGCCGACGCGGGCGTCGCCCGCTCCTCGACCAGTGAGTTCCACTGACCACAGTCGCCGCATCGCCCCAGCCACTTGCGTGATTGGGCTCCACAGTTCTGGCAGACGAAAACGGTGTGTGGCCCCTTCATGGTGTGGCTCGGCTGGCTACCGGGCTCGGCTCCGCGTCGTAGGTTCGAACGATCCGGGCGCCCGTGCGACAGAGAATCTCATGCGGCACGGTGCCGATGGTCGCCGCCACCTCCGCGACCCCGATGACGGCCCCCGACTGGGACCCAAGCAAGACCACCTCGTCACCGGGCGTCACGTCAAGACCGGTGACGTCGATGGTGATGGAGTCCATGCACACCGAGCCCACGACTGACACCCGGCGCCCCCCGACGAGCACCGAACCACGCCCGGCCAGTCGCACGTCGAGCCCATCCGCGTAGCCGGCGGGAACGATGGCGACCGTGGTGGCCCGGGTCACGGCTTCACGCGCCCCGTACCCGGCGGTCTCCCCGACGCGCATGCCCTTCACGGCCACGACCCGGCTGTGTAGCGTCATCACCGGTTTCAGCGACAACCGTCCGGCCCACGCGAGCGGCGCCACGCCGTACAGCAACAACCCCGGCCGGACCGCATCGAACCACGTGGCGCGGTCGCGCAACAGCGCGCCGCTGTTCCCCGCGTGCCGCACGCGGGGACGTACGCCCAGCCCCGAGAGCGTCGTCAGGGCCTGGTCGAATCGCTCGCGCTGCTGGTCGAACAGCGGGTGGGCCGCGTCCTCGGCGGTTGCGAAATGCGTATAGACGGCGTCAATCTCCAAACTTGCCCCCGCCAGCGCCGCCGGCACCGTACTCGCAAGGTTGTCGTAGCGGAACCCCAGGCGATTCATGCCGGTGTCGATCTTCAGATGACAGCGAACCCGCACCCCCCGCCGCGCCGCCGCGTCATGCAACGCCCGAGCCGCGAACGGCGACGAAATCGTCGGCGTCAGGTCGTGCCTGAACACGCCGTCGAGGTCGCTGACACTGAGCGCGCCAAACACCAGAATCGGCGCGCGCACGCCCCCGCGACGAAGTTCTACCCCTTCTTCGATGTCCGCACACGCCAGCATCCGAGCCCCGGCCGCCTCCAGCGCACGGGCCACGGGCACCGCGCCGTGTCCGTAACCGTTCGCCTTGACGACCGCGATGACATCCACACCGCCCGAAGGTCCACCAACATGCGCCAAGACAGACTGAAAATTGGCGCGTATCGCGTCGAGATCGATATGGGCGTAGGTCGGTCGGACCACGACGGCTGGAGACCTCCAAGGGGGGACGGGTCCCACCCTCATTCGTAGGACCTGGTCAGATTCGCGAAGCGGGTTTGTTGCTTGAGAAAGGCGAGTTTCACGACGCCAGTCGGCCCGTTCCGTTGCTTGCCGATGATGATCTCGGCCATGTTCTCGTTTTCCGGCTTCTTCTCTTCCGGAGTCCGTTCGTACATCTCTTCGCGGTAGATGAACATCACCAGGTCCGCGTCCTGCTCAAGTGCGCCAGACTCACGTAGGTCCGACAGCTGGGGCCGGCGGTCTGACCGGGACTCCGTGGCACGACTCAGCTGTGAGAGCACGATGACCGGTACGCTGAGCTCCTTGGCCAACCCCTTCAGGGAACGCGAGATGGCGGCCAGCTCCAACGTTCGGTTCTCGAACCGCCCGCGCCCCTGCATCAACTGGATGTAGTCGACGACGATCAAGTCCAGACCATGTTCCGACTTGAGTCGACGCGATTTGGCGCGCATCTCGAGCACCCCGATCGAGGCGCTGTCGTCGATGAACACTTTCGCGTCTCCGAGCCGGCCGAGGGCGGCCGAGAGCTCGCCGTATTCGCGCTCGCTCAGGAAGGCGCCGCGGAACTTCTGCGAATCGATCTGCGCCTCGGTGGTGAGCATCCGCATGAACAGCTGCTCTTTCGACATCTCCAGGCTGAAGACACCGACCGATTTGTCGGTTTTCACGCCAAGATACTGCGCGATGTTCAAGACGAACGCCGTCTTGCCCATCGATGGCCGAGCCGCGACGATGATGAGATCCGACGGCTGGAACCCAGCTGTCAGTTTGTCGAGGTCGTCGAACCCGCTTGGCACCCCGGTGACGACGCCCTTGTGCTGCTGCAGCTTCTCGATGGTCTCGAAGCTGTCCTGCACCATGGCTCGTAGCGGCACGAAACCGGTGTGGATGTTCTCGTCGGCGATAGAGAAGATTTCCTGCTCCGCGGTGTCGAGCAGGGTGTCGGCGTCCTCTTGCGCGTTGTAGGCCGTGTCCAGAATTCGGTTGGCCGAAAAGATGAGATTGCGGAGGGTCGCCTTCTCCTTGACGATTCGGGCGTAGTACTCGACATGCGTAGACCGGGGCACCCCATCGACCAGCCCGGCGATGTACGCAGGTCCGCCCACGTCGTCCAAATCCCCAGACCGCCCGAGCTCGTCTTTCAACGTGACGAGGTCGATCGCGTCGCCTCGCTCGTTGAGGTTGATCATCTTGTCGAAGACGCGCCGGTGCGCGTCCCGAAAGAAATCGTCGGAGTCAAGCAACTCCGCCGCCTGATTGAAGGCGTCGTTGTGGATGAGAATCGCCCCGAGCACGCCGCGCTCCGCCTCGAGATTGTGCGGCAGCGAGCGCTCGGAAGGGGCAGAGGAGTCAGGCTCGGACATGGCGCCCGTCCGGGATGGCGCAGCGAATGGGCGGCGTCACCGCCCAGCCCGCTCCGCGTGCTACTCGTCAGTCGATTCAGGATCCGCGGTTGACGAGGCATCGCCGGACTCGGCACTCGGGGCGTCAACCTCTTCGACCAGGGGCTCGTTCTCGGTCCCCTCTTTGACCACATGCACCGTGACCTCGGTGGTCACCAGCCGATGCACCTTGATGCGAACGACATACTTGCCAAGCTGCTTTATGGGCTCGTCGAGCAAGATTTTGCGGCGGTCCACCTCGAACGACTGTGCGGACAGGCTGTCCGCCACGTCCACATTGGTCACAGAGCCATACATCGTGTTCGTCTGACCGACCCGCCGGCCAATGATGCAGACGGCCTGACCGAGTCGAGCGGCGAACGCCTCCGCGGCCTCTTTCTCCGCCGCGTCGCGCGCGTCGGCTACCACCCGTTCGCGGGAGACTCGGTGTCGGTTGGACTCGGTGACCGGCAACGCCAGCTTGCGGGGCAGCAAATAGTTGCGCGCGTACCCGTTGGCCACCTTCACGACGTCGCCACGGCTACCGAGGTTGTCAACTGGTTCCCTGAGAATGACCTGCACGGACATCTGTCTTGCTCCGATCGCAACTGGCGGTGCACCGCCCGGCTCGGCCGGGCACGGTCCGCCGTCGCCTCTAGTGAACGGACCCCACGCACCACCAGTCGGTTGGACGGGGTAGCGCGAGCCTTCACTCGCGCACACTGGCACTATTCGCCGTCAATCCTGTCGAGCCCTCAATCGGTCACATACGGGATCAGAGCCAGCTGCCGGGCCCGCTTGATGGCCGTTTGCAACTTCCGCTGATGCTTCGCGCAGGTGCCAGACAGTCGTCGAGGCTGGATCTTGCCGCGCTCTGGGATGCTCGCAATGAGCAACCGGACTTCCTTGTAGTCGATGAACTCGACCTTGTCGACGCAGAAACGACAGACTCGCTTGCGCCGGAACATGCCGCGCCGCGGCCGGTCGGTTTTCGGTTTGCCTCTGCTCGCGCCAGCGCCCCTCATTCCTTCACCTCCGGTGTCTGTGCGGCCGCGTCAGTCGACGCGGCATCCGCAGTCGGTGTGGCCGCCTCAGTCTCAGGAGCCGGAGCAGTATCGGCTGCGCTGGCGGCCGGGTCGGCCGACGGCGCCGCGGCCGGAGCCGGGGCCTCGGGAGACGTCGTATCCGCCGACGGTGTCTCGACCGGCGGCGCCGGAGTCGCCGCCGCCGCGTCCGACGGTGGGGCGGGCGCCGCATCGGCTACGCCCAATGGCGGAAGACCGCGAGCTGCACGTCGTCGGTCTACGGTCGCTTTGCGTTTTTCCTTCAGTCTTCGCGCCTTCCGCAGGTCCTCGTCAACCCGAACGGTGAGATGACGCAGAACCTGATCGCGGACCCTCAGTCGGCGCTCGAGTTCGCCGATCATCGTACCGGGGCCGCTGATCAGCTGACAAATGTAAATGCCTTCGCCATAGTTGCCGATCTGATAGGCGAGCTTCCGCCGGCCCCAAAGGTCAGTGTTCTCCACCGTACCGCCGAGGGACGCGATGTGGCCGTCTACTTCGGCCTGCAGCGCCGCTACCTCGGCATCGGTGGCCACCGGGGCGACGATATAGATGAGTTCGTATTGTCGTTCGCTTACAACGCTTGCCATGGTGCTCCTTCTGGACTGACGGCCGCCGTTGGCGGCAAGGAGTTGAATAGACGACGCGTCGAGCGCGCCGCGCTGGAACCGTGGAGTTTATCTGAGGACCGTCAGGCGGTCAAGGTCCCTTACTCACCTGCCTCCTCATCAGCTTCGCCCTCGGCCGTGTCCTGCCGGTTGAATTGATTCATCACCGGCTCGATCCCAAGTTCGACGAAGAGGCCGACCGCGTCGGCCGCCCGGCCTACCGCTTCGTCCATCGCCGGTCGTTCCTCCGCGTCAAAACGCGACAACACCCGACCTGCCAGACCGCGCCTCGGATCACCCCGGCCGACTCCAATCCGAAGACGCGAAAACGTCTGGGTGCCCAGACACTCAATCACGGACCGGAGCCCGTTGTGCCCCCCGTCTGACCCTTGGCGCCGCGCACGAAGGCGTCCGAGCGACAAGTTGACGTCTTCCGTCACGACGAACAGGTCTGAAAACTCAACTCGATAGTACCGCTGCACGGTACCCACGGCCTGACCACTGCGGTTCATGAAGGTGAGCGGTTTCAGGAGTAGCGCGGCGGGCGGCCCGCCCGGCGGCCCATGCGACTTGGCGAACACGGCGTCGGCTGGGGCCGATTGAAACTCCAGGCCCCATCGGCGCGCCACCTCGTCCACGACGTCGAAGCCGACATTGTGTCGGGTGCCGTCATACTCGGCGCCCGGGTTGCCGAGTCCGACAATCAGCTTCACAGCTCGCGCCCTGTTGGCGCGGTTCGCGGAATGGTTCCCGAGGCAGGCATCCCGTGGATCGCTGGCGTCGCTTAGTGCCGCCGGTCACAACTCCGGCAACGAATTCGGGCGCTGAGGCGCCCGGATCGCCAGGCGCGAGAAGGAAGCATGCCGGGAGCCGGGATGCATCGGCGGCCGATACGGTGCCGTAGTTGTGACCGGCAGTACTTAGTCGCCGGACTTCGCACCCTCGTCGTCCGTTTTCTCGCCATCGACGGCCTCGGCAACGTCCCCTTCCCCTTCTTCCTCCCCGTCCGTGGGCTCCTCTTCCTCAAGCGTGGGCGCGATGACGTGGACCAACAGTGTCTCGGTGTCGGTGATCGGCTTCCACGACACACCCTCGATCAGATCGCCGAGACGCACGCCCTGACCGATGGTCAACGGTGAGACGTCGATCGTGAGATGCTCTGGGATCTCCGACGGCAGACACGCGATGGCAACCTCGCGCTGGACGAAGTCGATGAGACCACCCTGCACCTTGACTCCCTCGGCTTCGCCGGTGAGCTCGATGGGCACCGTGACCGTAAGGACCTTGTCCATGGCCACCCGGTAGAAGTCCACGTGCAAGAGGGCGCGGGTCAGCGGGCCCACCTGGTAGTCCTTGATCAGGACCTGACTCGGGACCCCACCGTCGACGCTCAGCCCGATCAGCGTATTGACTCCGGTGTCGGACCGCAGAATCTGCGTGAGTTCGCCGGGATCAACACTGACAGCCACCGAATTGGCGGTCGAGTCTGAGCCGGTGCGGCCATACACGACGCCCGGGAGCCGCCCGTTCCGACGAAGCTCACGCGCGCTGTTTTTTCCGCGACCCGATCGGGTCTGGGTGTTCAGATTGGTGCTCATAGCAAAACCTGTGGGGTCACGAACCGGGTCATCGTCAGATGAACAACGACGAAACGGACGTCTCCTGATGAATGCTCTGTATCGCTTTCCCCAACAGTGGGGCCACGGACAAGATCTCGACCTTGTCCGACGCAGCGAAGTCAGGCTTGGGCGGAATGGTGTTGGTGATGACGAGCTTCTCGAGCTCAGACGCCTGGATACGGTCGAACGCCGGTCCGGAGAGCACACCGTGCACCGCACAGGCCATGACCCGCGAGGCCCCGCTGGCCCGCAAGGCAGCCACCGCCTGCGTGAGCGTGCCCGCCGTGTCGACGATGTCATCCACGATGATACAGACGCGTTCTTTCACCTCGCCGACGACGTTCATGACCTCGGCGGTGCCGTCGTCCGAGCGTCGTTTGTCGATGATGGCAAGGTCAGCGCTCATGCGTCTCGCGTACGCCCGTGCTCGCTCTACGCCGCCGGCGTCGGGCGACACGATGGTCACGTTCGACTCTGTGCGACCGCCGAGGTAGTCGATGAAGACCGGCGCCGCGAAGAGGTGGTCGACGGGAATATCGAAGAACCCCTGGATCTGCGCCTTGTGCAGATCCATGGTCAATATGCGATTCGCTCCCGCGGCGCTCACCAGATTAGCGACGAGCTTGGCCGAGATCGGCACGCGCGGCTTGTCCTTCCGGTCCTGCCGGGCATAGCCGTAGTAGGGCATGACCGCGGTGATCCGGGCCGCGGATGACCGACGAAATGCGTCGATCATCACGCACAGTTCAACCAGATTGGGGTCGACCGGCGTGCAGGTCGGCTGCAAGATGAAAACGTCCGTGCCGCGGATGTTCTCATCGATCTGAAACGCCACTTCCGTGTCGGTAAACCGTCTGAGCTTCGACCGCCCCAGCGGAACGCCAATATAGGTAGCGATCTCCCGCGCCAACTCGGCGTGCGCCGTCCCGGAAAAAAGTTTCAGTTGCCCGTTTTGCATGGCCGTTCGTCGCCGCTCTGTCCCCCGCGCCGGCCCCCCGTTGCCCCGGGGCGCTCGCGCGCGTCTGTGTTGGCTGGGGCGGAAGGATTCGAACCTTCGCATACGGGAGCCAAAGTCCCGCGCCTTACCGCTTGGCCACGCCCCAATAATCGGGTCCCCGATACGCGGCTGCGCGCCTGTATCGCTGAGGGCACCCCTCGACACGGACCACCTGTGCCCCAGCAGGTCTCCTGGCCACCCGCGCAATCCTGTATTTTATCCTGGCCACCTCGGGCGAGCAAGCGACCAATCGAGACGTCATGCCCAGAACCGCCGGGCAAGACCCTCGCGGCTCATGGTCCGCGTGACGATGACACGCCAGCCTGGTCGCTTGGCCCCCCGGGCAGCGTCGGCGGCGCGCGCCCGACTGGTAAACAGACCAAACACCGCCGACCCGCTCCCGGTCATGGCCGCCACCACCGCACCCGCTCCTCGCAACGTCCGCGTCGCCTCCCGGAGCTCTCGGCGGCGCCGCGTCACGGGTCCCTCGAGATCGTTGGTCAACGCAGCCAGGTCCAGGGTCGGACCGGCGTACGGGGGCACGTGTCGTGCTGGCCTGCCCCTCCGCCCGCGACGGCCCCTATCGCGGTCCAACCACCCATACGCGCGAGCCGTCGGCACCCCCCGAGGGGGCACGACGATCAGCACCCAGTGGGGTGACAACTCTGCTAGCGGATAGACAGCGTCTCCCCGCCCCAGCCCGAGCGCCGTGCCGCCAACCAAGAAGAACGGACCGTCCGACCCCACCTCAGCCGCGACCTCGCGTAAACCCTGCGGCGCAAGCGACACATCCCAAATGCGACACAATCCCGGCAGCGCCGCCACCGCATCGGCGGTGCCGCCCCCGAGCCCTGCCTCCGCGGGAATGCGCTTGGTGATCGTGACGACCGCGCCCTGAGGGTCGCCACGGCGCCCCACGGCGCGCCAGAGCGCGGCGGCTGCCGTCCAGACGAGGTTGCCTCGATCGGAGGGCACACCGGTCGCCGAGCATCGCACCCGACACGGCCCGTCGCCCGCCCGGAGCGTCACCGTGTCGTGAAGCGCGACGGATTGTAGAACGGTGCTCAGGCGGTGATACCCGTCGTCGCTGCGTGGACCGACCCGCAGGTCAAGATTGACCTTGGCATACGCGCGCGCGCGAAGCCGCCCAGACGTCATCGGGCGTCCGACGCGGGCGGGTCGGGTGATGCGTCCAGCGGCCCGGCGCCACGGAGCTCTTGTAGCGTCATCGGGAGAACATCCGGTGGAATGCCGATCGAGAACGCTGAGTCGGGCGGCGCGACGTTCGTATCGACTTGCGACAACGAGACCGTCACGTCCGTGGCCGGCTCCGAGTCAAGGGCTCCTCGAGAGTCGGAGACTACACGCACCTCTCGCGCCAGCCCGCCTACGAACTGATCGTAGTAGATCTCGAAACCGTCCCGACGCCCGGCCGTCAGGCGATAGTCGCCGTCGACGCGCCGCAGATAGGCTACGGCCCCGCCGGTCAGTTCGACCACGATCCAGTCGCCGATCGTCCGCGCCGTCGTCGGCCGTGGTTGCTCCACCAAACAACCGGTCAAGACCGACCGTAGGGCACCCGGGCTCAGTGACACCCCCACGAGGCCCTCCAACATGTCGGCGAACGGCACATCCCGCAGCACCCGTTTCTCCCGGGTCAACCACAGTGTCGCCTCGCCTGGCCGCGCCACCAGGAAGAATACCGGCGCGCCGAACGGCGCGAGCCCCTCGAGACGCGCCGAGCCGGGCGCCGACAGGCCGACCCGCACCCGCACCCGGCTATTCAATCCGACGCCGCCGCCCCGCCCGCGAAGCCTGAGCAACGCATCAAGGTGCTGTACCTGTCCACAGTCCGCGACCGCGGTCTCGAAGAGCGGCAGGAAGTCTGGGAGTGGCGTGCCTGGCCCGTCCGGTAGTCGGGGCCGAGTCGTGGCACAGCCAGTCAGCACGGCGGGCAGCGCTACGGCTAGCAAGACAGCGCGCAGGAGGGTCATCGGTCGCCACGCCGGGTGGCCGGGCGCGCCGCGTCGGACGTCAGCGGCGGAGACGGTCACGGGCGGTGCCGAGCTTCCGCTCGATGCCGGAAATATCCACACCATCCCGGTCGCCGGCCAGCGCTCGCTCCCATACCGTGACCGCTTCGTCGTACCGTTCCATCTTGAACAGCAGATCGGCCAGATGGTCTTGCACGACCGAGTTGCGCAGCAGCTGGTCGCCGGCTCGACGCAGCACCGGCTCGGCAAGGTCCAGCGCATTCTGCTTGTAGTACGCCCAACCGAGGCTATCGAGATAGGACCCGTTGTCCGGATCGAGTTCGAGCGCGCGGCGAATCAGCTCGACCGATTCATCCAAGCGATCGCCTCGGTCCGCCATCATGTAGCCCAGGTAGTTCAACGTCTGCGCATCTTCCGGGTTGCGCTCCAGCACCCGACGAAAGGCCCCCTCGGCCTCCGTGAATCGCTGTCCGCGTTCAAAGACGGCCCCCAGCTGGAACACGACCTGTGTGTCGCCCGGGAACTGCATCTCCGCGTCCCTCAACACCCGCACAGCCTCGTCGATCCGGTCGTGTTCGCTGTACAAATTGGCGAGTGCCACATGCGCCACAGGCTGCTCCTGGTGCTTCCGAAGCGCGCCCTCGAGCACCGCCACGGCGTCGCCGACCGCTCCCCGAGCCGACAGGGCTCTCGCTTCCAGTCGCGACAACGCGAGATTGTCCGGGCGCTGTCGCTTCGCCTGTTCGACAACGTCATCCGCCTCGTCGTAGCGCCCGGCCTCGATGTAGGCCTGCGCCAACTGAGCCTGCACGCCCAGGTCCGACGGGCTGAGATCGCGGGCAGACCTGAGGGCCTGGATGGCGGCGTCGTGGTCGCCCAGTTGTTCATGAGCGGCCGCCAGTCGCTGCAACAGGCTCGCCACCTGTCTCGGATCGACGTCCGCGATGGCCGCCCGCTCCACAATCGGCCCAAGTACCTCGATGAGATCCTGATACCGGCTCTGCGCACCAAGAATACGTGTGAGCAGGTACGGTCCGCGAAGCGCCTCGGGCTCCAGTTCGATGACCCGTCGAACCGCGGCCTCCGCCTCAGTTGGATGCCGGAGTTGAAGCTCCAGATCGGACAGCACATACCACCCGGCCGCATCATCCGGCCGGAACTCTACGAGATCGCGCAGCACTTCGACCGCCCGCTCCGGCTGTCCGGCGTTCACCAGCGCGGTGGCCAGCTGGCGCCGGTATCGTGCGCGCCGGGGCCCGACGAGGACCGCACGCTCGTACACGGCGGACGCCTCATCCCACTGGCCGAGGACTTCGTGCGCCTGCGCGAGCAACGCCAGAGCCTCGGCGAACTGGGGTTCGGCGTCGACGACTTCGTTCAGAACCTCGACCGCCTTGTCAGCGTTCTCTGTCGTCAGGTAGAGACGGCCCAGGGTGAGATACAGCGCCGGGTCCGACGACAACTGCTTCCGAGCACGTTCCAGATGTTCGATCGCGCGATCGAGGTCCGCCTCATCGCCGCCCCCGCGGCCGCCGGCCCTGGCGGCGTACACAAGCCCCAGAATTCGATGCGCTTCGAGGTTGTCCGGTTCACGCTCGAGCGCCGCGTTGGCCGCCTCGATGGCCGGTTCCGTGTCGCTCCGCCTGGCATACAGACCGGCCAACTCCGCCCAGATATCGGATGCGGTCGGGTCGAGCTCGGCGGCCCGGGCGTAGGAGGCCACCGCAGCGTCGATGTCCCCGGCGCCCTCTTGCGAACGCCCCACGATAAAGGCGTGGTACGCCGCGGCCCGGTCCTCGACGGACGGCTGGTCAGATTCGACCGATTGCGCGTGCACCGACGCTCCCAAGGCGAGAACGCCGACAAGAGAGAGGAAATAGAGCATAAACCGCATAAGGACAGATTGTTCCACAGGCGACGACCGGGGACAACCCGGCCCAGTCTGGTATAGTCTGGTCTGTTCAAGCTAGAGGAGAACCCCATGGGCGTTGACGCCGAGCTTCTGAGCATACTTGCCTGTCCCGAGTGTAAGACCCCAGTCGTGCTGGTGCATGACGATACGGCGTTAAAGTGCGGCACCTGTCACCGGGTCTACCCGATCAAGGACGACATTCCCGTGATGCTCATCGATGAGGCCACGATCGAGGAGTAACCGGGCGCGACGGCTCTCGTGCTCTCCACTCCGGAAAAGCGCCCTGCGGCCATGAGTCTTCTGCCGGACGTCGACGACGGCAGTTCCACACTAGAAATCGCGGCGCTGTATTCGCTGCTGGCGTTCGTGGCCGTGCTACCGGTCTCGATCGCCGCCTCACAGGTCCTGCTCACCATCACCCTTGGTTGCTGGATTGCACTGCTGGTCACGCAACGGGAACGGCCGACGGCCCCGCCATTCTTCGGTGCGCTGCTCGGCTATGCGATGCTCACCATGGTCTCGGTCCTGTTCTCGCTGGACCGCGGCATCAGCATCGTCGACTCCAAAGAGGTTCTGCTCTTCCTCGTAGTCCCGGTCGTGTTCCGACTTGCACGGGGCCCGCGGGCCCAGACCGTGGCCACCGTCATCGTAACCGTCGGCGCCGCCACCGCCGTGTTTGGCATCGTGCAGTACAGCATCCTTGAATACGACAACCTCGGCCAGCGCCCCAGCGGCTCGATGGGGCACTACATGACGTATTCCGGATTGCTCACGCTCGTCATCGCCCTCGCCGGCGCGCGGGCCCTTTTCGACAGACGCGAGCGGATATGGTCGCTGCTCGCACTGCCGGCACTGCTCGCTGCCCTGGCCGTCACCCTCACCCGAGGCTACATGATCGGTGCGGCAGCCGCGATCGGCGTCCTGTGCGTACTGCGGGACTTCCGTCTGGTGGTGGTCGCGCCGATGGTGGCCGCCCTGTTCGTCGTCGTGGCGCCGCCACAGATCACGGCCCGCCTCTACTCGAGCTTCGACATGGCGGACCCGACTGTGCGTGACCGGTTCGCAATGGGCCGATCCGGCATCCGGATCATCGGCGATCACCCGTTGACCGGGGTCGGTCCGGACATGGTCAAAGAGGTGTATCCGGACTATCGAGACCCCGGCGCCGTGCAAGACGAAAATCCACATTTGCACAACGTCCCCCTACAGATCGCGGCCGAGCGTGGACTGCCGGCACTCGGGGCGTGGCTTCTGTTTCTCGCGATGGTGCTGCGCGACCTGTATCGGCGGTTGCGCAGTGAGGCCAACCCCGCGCTAGCCGCCGCAGGACTGGCCGCGGTCGTCGGCATGCTCACCGGCGGATTGTTCGAGTACAACTTCGGTGATTCTGAATTTCTGATGCTATTCCTGGTGCTGATGACCCTGCCGGCCGCGGCGGCCTACCAAGGCACGGTAGACCCGTCGGTTGGCAGTCACCCCGAGAAGAGCACTTAGGGACGGGTGCTTCTTGGGGAAGGGCTACACCTCGCGTCGTGCGACGGGACCATGCATCTCGCTCCCGCCGCCCGCTCCGGGGTCGTGGACCTGCCACCTCGCCTGACCGCATACCCCTGCCGCGCCGACCTGCTCCGGAGGGCCGAGCGGATCGACAGTCGCACCCCCCGTTTCCTTCCGAAGGCTCAGGCCACGCGTGTGACGGACTGGACGGCCCGGGCGCGCGACAATGCGCGCCCCGCGGCGGCGGAGTGGGGCACTCGGGGTCCCCGCGGAGTCGCCGGGGTTCGGGGTACAGCCCCGTCAAATGCAATCCCAGCCAGGCCGTGTGTGACCGACGCAGCAACGCCACCACTCGGACGCCTCGCCAGGAAAACCTAGCAGGCTGTCAAAAAAGGTCCGAGGGGGTTTTCTGACGAGGCGTCTGTCTGGCCAGGCGCAAGGAGGGAGCAGCCAGGTG
>Ga0066376_10002410_pt1 | contig 17447 bp, 15 predicted proteins | sample Knorr_S15_td_Bot_FD_77009 | JGI IMG/M metagenome (GOLD analysis project Ga0066376, IMG submission 77009) | Marine microbial communities from Southern Atlantic Ocean transect - Knorr_S15_td_Bottom_ad_5009_LV_A | ecosystem: Environmental > Aquatic > Marine > Oceanic | place: Southern Atlantic... | reverse complement strand
GTGGATCCAGGTATCCTCCTCGAGCCAGCCATTGCTACATCTGTGACACATGGGAACAATCGTCACAGGCCGGTAGGCGGGTCCACCTTTCCAGGGACTCGCCAGTGTCCGGAACCAGCAGAAAAAAACGGGACGCAGCGTTTCCTTCTGAGTCTTCAATGCAATACCACACACTGTGACGACTGTTCCTACAGGTCACAAGCGTAGCAATGAGTAGTGCAGGTCTGGAGACCTTCCTCTGCGTCCCGTGTGTTGTTAATCGAATATAAAACAGGATGTTACGCACCATAGTTGGTCTCTTGGCACGCCAATTGCGTTGGCCGTGGCAGTCAGAATCTGGACCTGAACAGAGAAGCGCCATGCGCTCAGTACTACTTCAAGGGCTCGGTAGAGAGGAGGTGAGTAAAGAGCCATCGCACACATTCATCCAAGCAGAACAGCCTCACTCTATCACACGCTGGCTTTCTAAAGGAGGATTTTTATGGACAGCCCATCGCAGAGGCCGGGCGGCTCCCTGCACTCACACGCTCAGCACAACACACCGGGTCTGACGCGGCGCCGGTTTCTCCAAACCAGCGCCGCAGCTACGGCCGGTCTCATGACCACACCGGCTTCCCAACTGGCCGCCCAGGTTGTGCTTGCGCCTTTCCCTGGCATGCCCAGACCCATTCCCGGTGGTCTCACCATTACAGAGGAAGTGACGTGGCACCTGTACCTACCCACCGTCGTCCTGGACCCCGAAGCCGAAAGCATTCAGGAAGGTGAGGGCGAACCCCTCCACCATCACCGATTTCGATGGGGTCGTGGCCATCTACGAAGGCTTCGGGGGGATTGGCACCGAGACCGTCGGCGGCGTGGAAGCCCAGCGCTTTTGGGCCGTTGACGCCCGCTATATCGCTGGCCGCTATATCGACATGGACGGCCAGGAGCGGCAGGGCGCATTCACCTTTCTCTGACTGGATGTCTTCGAGGACTCAGGTCTGAGTTCCCAGATACTCGATTTCAACCCGGGCATCTCCGAAAATGGTCTGTTCTGGACGACCGTCATCCCCGAGGAACAGGGAACTGGTACCGTGGACGTGGCGGCGGGTACGGCTTCAATGCAGCTGACGAACTTTGCCCTGTTCAACGGCTGGACGGTGCCCGAGGCCAACTTCGGCGGCGGGCGAGACCCGGTGCCGGCCACTGTTGATGTCGGTATTTCCTGGAGCGATCCGCAGGAGCCCGTCGAAAGGAGCAATAGCGGCAAAGGGTTCGATGGCACCTTTGTGCACAATGTGGCGACCATGAGCTGGCCGGCTCAATGGGGCGACGACACCTTTGTGGCCCAGCCCTTCAGCGACGGTTTCGCCATGGTTGGAAAGATGCGCAACGGCCACTTTTTCGATCCATCGGTCACGGCGGTGGCGGCGGAGTCATGGGGTCGGATGAAGCGGCAACAGGCAACACGGAGCAGGCTCTACAGCCCATAGGCCCGTGTGACGAGTGGGTCATCATTGCGATAACCGTTACTCGCTCACTGCGTTTTCTCGCACACCGGCTGCCCTCGGCTACCGATTCCTGCGCTACTTCCACCCATTGTAAGGTGGCGGTCGCGGGGCCTAACGCGTTCAATCCGATCGCGGCGTGCGAGTGATCGTGGTGTGCGCGTGTACTCTCCATGGACGTCACACGAAGTCGCCTGATCGGAGAACGCCGGCGTGGATCTGGAGAGCAGTGATTGGCAGTTGGTGAAAATCCCCCTTACCTGCTCGATCCGGAGAACTCGAGAGTATCGAGTTCTCCGGGTACCTGCTCGGCTCCTTCTTCCTGGACGATATCCGCCTGGTAATGGAGAAGCCGCCCCTGACGGACAACGCTGTCCTGGAGGATCAGAGCAGTGAACTCTTGCTCTTGCGCTTGGTTTCCAGCCGATGGCCATCCCACCAGCCGGTGTGGTTTTTTAAACGGTTAATAGACAGATAAACACAGGAGGCAGTAATAATCCCGAGTAAACCCCCGGCTCTGCGCTCTGCTGGGGGACGACGGGAATAGCTGCCTCCATGGCGTGCCCGGTGACATCGGCCATCGACAAAGACAGTGTGTCGGCCTGATGAAAATACTGGAAGAAATCTCCACACACCTGCGCCGCTGGCACGCATCGGGCGGCCAGTTTAAACTCCTCGATTCTGGGTGACGTCTTCGGCATGAGGCCCATCTGCGCATTGCGGGCAATTTGTAATTCCCGCTCCATTCCTGCTCTCAACGCGCGTTCCTGTCTCCAGATTCTCTTCAGACAGCCTGCTGACCAGAATGAGCTGCCTCTGCAATAGCAGGTGAGTGCGCACCCGCATCAGCACCTCCTTATCGCGGAATGGCTTGCCTATGTAGTCTACGCCACCGGCCTCGAAGCCGGCGACAACGCTTTCCGTCTGGTCTTCCGCAGTAATGAAAATCACGGGAATATCCTTCGTTCTTTCGACGCCCTTGAGCCGGCGACAGACTTCGGTCCCCTTCAGGTCCGACCACTGCTACATGTGTTACCCAGAGGAGCAACCGTCACAGTTGACCGGTGACCGGCCTGGCGGAATGCTCGTGAGCGGCTTGGATCTTCCCACACCGCTGGTGCGCAAAGGGGAATTATGGGGGGATCGGAAGGAGGGGTCCGTCCAGACGAAACACAACGCCACGGCACCGAACCCGTGACGCGGACCGGCTTTCAGGCCACGCCGAGCTCGCGTTCGTCGATGCTCGTTGGTTGCGACCGCTGGCCTCTTTTCCTATGCCACCTGGCGATGACGACGAGACCGTGCGCAATGAGTGACAGGATGACGATGACCCACGACGCTTTCATGTCATTTCTCTCCATCTCTCGCCTTTCAGGCGACCTCACCCAGGGGCAGGGCGTACTCATCCGCCATCTCTTCCCCCCTCGGTGGAGCACTCACCCGCATGTCCTTTATCAGGACCTCCGCATGCCCGCGCGGGATGTGGGCTCTCTCCTCGAGGAGGGTCAGGGCCAGGCTCAGATCGCGGTTCTTCTCCCGCAGCGATTGCTCCAGGCTCCACTCCCTTTCCTGAATCTGCCTGACCTTGGCGTTGTCCTGCACCAGCTTGTGGCACATGATCTCGACAATGTTGCGGTAAATGACCGCACTCATCTCCTTGTCGCCGCGCAGAATCGATTCAAACGATTGCCGCCCGATGGCGAGGGCGCTGCTGTCGCAGATAGCCCGCACCGTAGCCGAACGGTCCTGCCGGGTGACGACGCCCATTTCGCCTACTGTGGTAACCGGCTTGATCACGGCCAGGCGGGTGTCTGCGTCGCTCAGCACCTCGAGCTCTCCCGAGATCAGTATATACATCCCGTCACTGGGTGTACCGACCTCGCACACGCTGTCCCCAGCTGCGAACCTGCTGGAGGTGCAGATGGAGAGGATAAGCCTGATCTGTGAGGGCGACAGTCCGTTAACAGACGGATCTTCTTGAGCACCGGAATCAAGCGGCGGTCGGCTACTCCTGACATTTTGCAGCTTTCATCGAAAAAACACCTTCGTTCTCTCCCAGCTCCGCTGAATCCGACGCCGGTCGCGTCACCTGCCGCGGCTCTCCCGAGATACCGGCCGTTGTGGACGCCTGTTTACTCATCGGCAGAACAGGCCGATCGGGACACCTGTTTGCCCCGTCACCTTGCCGCAATCGGAGTGCCTGCAACAGGTCGATCTGGAAACATCGCTGGTCACAATCCAACTAAGCTGTTGATTTAAAACGAATTGCTAAGATTTACCGAGAAGGAGATAAGCCCCGAACACGGTGCGGGGTTGGATGGTAAATGCGCTGGTAGTGAGCGCCAGCGCGCAGGCTTTTCCAATCATGCGGCAGTGCGGCAGCTCAGGCGTAGCGTTCCTCGAAAGTCGCGATAGCGCGCTTCGCAGCCAGCACCGACGTGTCCACCCGCTCCTCAAATCCGCCCTTCATGGTCATCCCAGTCTCAATGGTGAAAGCAGGGCCGTATTTACTGGCCGCAAAATCGGCCAGATTCAGGCCCTCTCCCCGTTGTTGCGCCACCAACCAGAACACGCCGCGTTCGCCCTTCTCGAAGAACGAACCGGGAAGGTACTCCTCAGGTGCAAGATTCGCACCTGACTCCCGAACCGCATTGATCATCGCGTCGGCCATTCGACGCTCCCACTCTTCATCATCGTCCGTTTGCTGGTGACGGGCGGAGAACCAGAACCCGTCCCCGCCATACTCGTGAAGATCCAGCGTAAGCCCCGGTTGAATCCGCGCCATCAAGTCGCGTGTGCATCGTGGTTCCACAGGCGCCCAGACCGTGTCGTGAAACCGGTTGAGATGCAGGATCTCACCCTCCGGGCTGACAATCAGCGAGTAGGCGCGCTGGCAGCAAGCTGTTCCTTCAATCCCGCTTGCACTGGAAGGAAAGAAAATTCTGCGCCCGATCAACGGCTCCAGAAACTCCACTCCCTTGTCAAACTTCCCAAGGAGGCCACAGGTGGCATAGCCATATTCACCGATGATGGCCAGCACCGTGTCTCCTTTTTCGTAAAGCACCTCCCCCTCTGCCTTCAATATTTCCCGAACCTGTTCAACAGAACCCACTTCCGGCACGTCGCCCATGCTCAGCCCCAGAACATAGCTGAAACCATTCATACCCATCGGATCCCGGCTCGGAATCAGGTAGACTTTGTGATCCGTTTCGAGCTCGTCAAAAAGCCTCGCGCCTGCACTCACCCCCGCCTGTTCGGTAGAGTGGGTCCCGGCGCTTATAAGAATCGCAGGATCCCTCTCACCCCCTCCTTTGAACGCCACCACCGGCGCCCCATCCGGCGCGCGCCCCAGCACACATGGCGCCGCCCCCCTGCTCCCTAGCCATTCCAACAAGTCCGCATATTGATCAAAAGCCTGCATAACCACCTCTCTCCTTTACGAGCTGATTTGGGCCACGGCCAGCGTCTCACCGGTGCAGAAACACGAAGTGGTTCTGCACTCGCGCGCATGAACGACCGATAGGTCAGCAGCCCACAAGTGCGCGCGTCGTTACTTGCGGATACTGTTCAGCGCCACAAAAGTGCCGCCATTCTCGTGACACAGGAGGCGCATCAAGGTGGCGAAACGGACACCGGTATACTCGCGCACACCGGCGAGCGTGAAAACCGTCGGGAAGCCGATGCCGTGGATGCGCGCGTGGCGCTCTCCCCGGTCGCTCTTCCGGTTGATCCGGCGGACGGTCTCCAACACCGCGTCGATGGAGTTGCCGGTAAACTCGTCGCCCAGCACGTAGAGACTGATCTTCTTGTCCGGCCGGGCGAAGACCCGGATGGCGCGGGTGATCCCCTCTACCGGGCTGCTGTTGCTGAACAGCTGCCAGGTGCGCAATCGCTTCAAAATGGCCTTGCGCCGGCCCGGGGTGTCGGGAATCCACTTGCCCGCGTACTGGGAGAACAGATACTGCCCCATGTCGCTCATGACCTGAATGCCCTTGACCTTGGGGTAGATGTTCAGCGTCTGCTCGATCTTCTCCAGCACCAGAGACCAGGTCATCTTCATGCTGCCGGAGGTGTCGATGATGAAGATGATGTACTCGCTGTCGACGGGAATGCCGCCCACCAGATTGTTGGGGACCTTTCGTTGCTGACGCTGCAGCCGCTTCATCTCTTCGGTCAGGGTTTGGCGGGCCGCTACCAGACGGCCGGAGATGATATCGCTGATTTCCGAGCTCTGTCGACTGGCGGCGAACTCGCCTTGAATCTTCGACAGGTCACCCTTGAGACGGGCGATCTTCGCCCGCTCCTGGGAGATCTGCTCCTCTCTGGAGGTGAGGTCGCGATTGAGAATCCGGGTCTCGCCGCGGATCTCGTGAAGCTCCTCCTCCAGCTCTGCTACCAGGCCATCCAGGTCCTGGCGCGCCTGCTCCAGCACCATCGGCTCGCCGATCTTGGTCAGCACCAGGAGCAGAATGATCCCACCGAAACCCCCCGAAATGACGTCGAGAAAAGACAGCGTGAAATCGGGAATACCGCGTCGCCGACCTTTCACGGCCAGTCCTCCGACGGGCTGAGAAAGGCGCCGCCATGGCCGATCGCCAGCTTCCAGAAGGCGCTGGACGCCATCGGGTCGCCCTCCATGGGAAAGAGGATGACGTTGACGGGGATACGGGTCGGCAGCTTCCTCACCGCCTGGGCAAACAGCTTCATGCGCTGCTCGCCCGTCACCGTGCGACCCCGTGGCGGCTTTTCGCCCTGTGTCGGCAGACCGTCCACCAGCAGGATCAGGTTGTCCGGCGGCGGCTGCATGCTCAATACGGCGGCCAGGCCGTTGTAGAGACTGGTGCCGTCCGCGGGCACGACCTGGCGCAACCCCTTCATCGCCCGTTCCAGCAGCTCGCGGTCTCCCCCGTCCAGCCACTGACCGTCGGTGCCGGCGACGACGGGCGACGACGACGTGTTGAAGGTGTAGATCTGGAAGCGGCTGCTGCGCGGGATCTGGCTGGTCAGCCAGTCGACGGTGGCCACGGCCTGCTGCCACTTTCCCGCTCGGACCTTCTGCTCGTCGGCGAGGTTGCGGCGCCGGATGATATTCACCACGTGTTTGCCGAGCATGCTGGCGGAGGCGTCTACGAGGATAAAGATTCGCGCCCCGCCGACCTTCAGCCCGGTGAGATACTGCCGATCGCCGTCACCGACGAAGCTGCGCAGCCGGTCTCCCGGCGTCTCCTCCTTGGGCGGGCCACCGGAGAGTCGCTTCGCCGCCTCCTCCAGCGATTTCAGGTCGGCCTTCAGCTTGTTCAGGTGCTCCTTGCGGGCGATGGTCGTGTTCTCGTAGGGGGCCAACTCCTCCTCGACATCTTCGATATCCTCGATCACGCGCGCCGCCAGACCGCGGGCGGTGACCAGAAGATCGACGACCTCCCGCACCGAGTTGCGCAGTTCCACCAGGTTCTGAAATCCGTCCAGGACCTCGTCCTGAAGACGGTCCACTTCGGCGCGCCGGTCGGCGGTGATCTCATTGGCGCGCTGTTCGACGGAGGCGTTGATGACCACGAAGAGAAGGATAACCGCGCCCAGCCCGCAGGTCATGGCATCGAGGAAAGAAAGGCTAAAGACATTGAGCTCTCTTCGCGCCATGACTCAACTCAACCCTCTTTCCCCATCCACCCCGCCCTCATCCACGACGAGGATGAGAATGAGCTCGATGCCCGGATTGCCCAGCCGCAACCGGTCACCCGGCTGCAGTTCCTCCTGGCCGTCGAGCCGCTCTTGGTTGAGGAGGGTGCCGTGGGTACTGTGATCCTCCGCGATGACGCGGTCACCCTCCCGGCGAATGCTGCAGTGGGCGCGGGAAATACCAGCGGTTTGGCCGCGCAGGCTGATACCCCGTCTCCCCACGGGAACGGCGATACCGAGCACGAAGGGTTCCTCGGTGATGGCATAGGCGCGCCCTTGGTACAGCACGTGCGTCGGATCGGATCCTGCTCGGACGGACCCCTTGTCCGCGACGACCGTTGGGCGATCTGTAGGCGGCGGGGGGCGGACGGCAGGAGCTCGATTTGCCGGTGGTGGGGGTCCGACGGCGGGAGCTGACGTTGTTACCGCTGGAGCCGGTGCTGTCGGACCAGGAATAGCGGCCGACGGGGTCCTCCCGGTTGTTTGAGCTGCCTCAGCGGGAAGACGCGTGATGAACGGCAGGGACTCCCCCTGGGCGCGGACCCACGCTCGCATGCGCAGCGCTCCAGCACCGGCCACCCCCTCCGACAGCGGGGCGATTCGGATGCCGTCGATGTCGGCCAGCCGCTCGCGCAGACCGGGGAGGGCAGAGGCCCGGTGCGAGAGCATGAGCGCGGTGCGCTCGCCCGCGCTCTTCAGCGTCCCGACGAGGTTGGAGACTCGCCGATAGTCGGCGTCGACGGCGTCCCCGATCTCCGCTCGCGTCAGCGTCACCGCGTACGCCTTCTGACCCGCTTCGATCTGGAGAACGGCGGTATCGCCACCCGACAGCTCCTGCATGAACGCGGGCAGAGCGCTGTACAGCCGCTGTTCGGTCTCACCCGCATGGAGGGGATCCAGGCGCGTCTGACGCACGAACGCCGCCGCGATTCGCCGTACCCATGTCTCGCGCAACGACTCGAGCCCGGGCTGACCAAGTACCTCCACGCGATGGCGCACCACCTCGTCACCCTCCCGCATTATCTCCGTCAATACCGTCTTGTGCAGCTGCAGGTCCAGATGCAGGAGATGCTTCTCGGCGAACCCGGTCGCGGGTGATTCCACTCCCGTATCGAGACTCCCCATTGTCGCTGCCAGGGCAGCGTCGACCATCCCGGTGACGGGCATGCGGCACGCCCGGGCGATCCCCAGGACAAGACCGAGCTGAGCATCGGAGTACGAGCCGGGAATTACTAGCAGGACCTCTGCATCGCCGCCGCGCCCGACCTCCCCCCCCTCGCGCACCTCTTCCCAGATGGCGGAAAGATGAGCGTGGGCAAGATCCGCGTGAGTGAGCGAGTGGGGGGAGGAGGAAGAGACTGCTGGATTCGCGGCGTCCACCTCGCTCCAGAAGCGAGTGTTGATCTGCTTGGGCTTGAGCCGCGCCTCTGCTGCGGCCGCCGCGCCCGTCACTGTCCTGCCGCCATCGATGAGGGCGTATCCCGGACTCGGCGAAGGTAGGTGCGCTGCTGCGTACCCGTCGCCACTCACCAGAATCCCAGCGTCGTGGATTTCTACCGCTAGCGTACTCACCAAGACGGCCTGTCCTACGATGAAACCTGCAGGCGCTGGATCAAGTGCCGGTCCAGGTAGTTCTTGGTATCCATCACCAGGCGCTCCTGCTGAAGCTGGAGCTGGTGCAGGAGGAACATGAGCACGAGACTGATAAGGAGGGCGATAAGAGTGGAGTTGAAGGCGACGCCCAGACTCTGGGTGACCCCGGCAATGTCTCCCTCGACAGCCTTGTGGGCCTGACCGAGAGCCTCCCCGATGCCTCGCACCGTACCGATGAAGCCGATAGAGGGGATCGCCCAGGCGATGTAGCGCACCATGGACAGCTCCGACTCCATCCGCTCCGACTCCGCCTCGCACGCCCCGTGAGCCGTGCCCGAGACGTCCTGGATGCTGCGGGTAGCTGTGAAGCGATGCAGTCCGGTCAGCAGCGCCCGGGGTAACAGTGAGCTCCGGTCAGGCGCCGGCAGCGACTCGATCTGCCGGGCGTATTCGCGGGCGTCCTCTGGCAGAATCGTCGTGCCCTCGGCTACCGGCACCAGGTCCCGATCCAGCAGTCTGAAGCTTTGAGACGAGCGCGTGCTCTTGTAGCCCATGATCGCAAAGGCCCACAGCGCCAGCACGAAGCAGGACTCCTGCTCGAAGTCGCGGATGATGATCCAGACCGAGCGCTCCGCCACATGCCCGGGATCGACCAGCACCAGCTCCGCCTGTTCCTTCAGAACCGCATTGGCCTGGGGGCGCACGACGAACATGTACACCGCGTGCACCAGGATGGCGGCGACGATCAGCGAAGCCGCCTGGAAGATGAACTCTCGAGGATAGGCCCTGTCCATTTTAGATATCCACCGGGAAGGAGATGGGGAGGTCGGCGGGGACTTTCTCTGTTGGTTTGAACTCCTGCAGCGGCGTCTTTGTCGAGTCGGATGATGCCGCGGCGCCGTCCACCAGGGCGCTGAGGCCGACCGAAACCGCCGCCGCCACCACAAGGAGACCGACCAGCAGGGCTATTCGCTTCTTCATGCTTAATACTCCCATGTGCGATGCGTTGCCGCTTGAGGGCACCTGAGGAGACAGAGCCCGAGAAGATTGAGCCGAACAAATTGAGCCTAACAAGGTGTTGAGCACAGGAGGGAATCTCCGTCAGATAAGTTACTCAGCATATCGCGCCAGGCGAAATCCCACGTCGGGGCGAGGTTTGCGACCGTAGTCGCGGTAGGCGAGGCGCAATTCGGTGACCGTGGCATCCTGCCAGCTCGATCCCCGGATTACATGGAGCTCTCCCTCCTGTGGTCCGACCGGATCCCGGACGAGGCCACCGGAGGCGTAGATCGTGTAGAAATCGTGGACCCACTCGGAGGCGTTGCCGCCGATGTTGTAGAGGCCGATGGCGTTGGTAGCAAAGCTCTGCACCGGCGCGGTGGCCGGAAAACCGTCGTCATAACCCGGCAGTGTGCTAAGCAGAATCCTGCGGGAGGAAGAGCCGGCGTAGTTTCCCGATCTTGGCTTCACCGGCAGGGAGTCGCCCCACGGGTACTTCGCCGCCTTCTGCCGACCAGCGTAACGGGCCGACCAGGCCCACTCCGCCTCGGTGGGCAGACGGTAGCCGATGGTCAGCGGGAGCACCGCCACCATCTGGCCATCCACCTTCCTGTATACGGGAGGCAGCGATTCCTGCCCGCTCAGCCAGTTGCAGTACTGCGCCGCCTCCTCCCAGGTGACCCGGACCACGGGGTGGTGATCGATCTCCAGATTGGCCGAGCCGACAGCCCCCGACAGGTGCTTCTTGTCGAAGCCGCGAAATTCCTCGTTGGAAACCTCCATGATCCCCATGTAAAACGGCCGCGTCAGCTCCACCTCGCGCCGACTTTCATTGGTGCGGCGTCCCGGCTCGCGTCGCGAAGCGCCCATCCGAAAGCGCCCTCCCCGGATCAGCATCAAAGCTTGATCCTGCGCGGTTCGAATAAGCAAAGGCGTCTTCTTCGCCTGCAGCTCTTCGTTGGTTTTGAGGGTGACTTGGATCGACTGCGCCAGACCCGGCCTCGGCGTTACCGTGCCGCGGTAGCTCTGATACCCCTCCTTGCGAATCTCCACCGCGTGCGGCACAGCCGTCAGACTCAGGCTCTGATCAGCCCGCCCGCGCGGCTTGCCGTCCACCAGTAATTCGGCGTCGGCTGGCACCGCCACGACCGTGACCTCACCCAGGCGCGCGGCGAGCTCGACGCTGAGGATCTCCTGTTGGTCCGACGCCAGACGGACCTGTCTCGATGTCGGCTCGTACCCGGCCAGGACGAACGCAATCTCGTGATCGACGCCCGGGGCGAGGGACAGCTCGATCGGCGTCTGGCCCTGATAGGCGCCGTCCGCGGTCACCGTGGCGCCCGACGGATGGCTCTTTACCGCCAACCCGCCATCGGAGCCGGTAAGGTTGACCAGTGGCAGGGTCTGCGGCTTGTCGGCCTCTACCTCCACAGTGCCGCGGAATGACCGGTACCCGGAAAGCTTCAGCTCGTAGGTGTGGCGACCGGCCAGCAGGTCGATCGTGACCGGTGAGTTGCCTACCTCTTCGCTATCTACACCGACCCGGGCGCCCGCCGGTGTTGTCTGGAACGTGACCGCCGCCCACAGCGGCAGGAGCAGGGCGTTCAGTGTCTGCGCCTCTCCTTCACCCTTCATCTCGACGGTCGCCTCGAAGCTCCGATAGCGGGGGGCCGCCTCGAGGCGCACGTGGTGTGTGCCCGCGTCGAGCTCTACCGGAGCAAGGGGGGTGACCCCCACCACACCACCATCTATCGTCACCTGCGCTCCCTCGACCTGATTCGCATCGATAGTCAGCAGTCCCGGCAATTTCTCCAGCGCGAAGGCGAGCGACTGGTAGGACTCGTCGGTCACCTCGACCTCAATATCGAGACGGCGGTAACCGGCCTTCTGCGCCAGCAGCCGGTAGGTGCCCGGCCGCAGGAGGTGCCGCCCGGAGATCTCCCAGGCCAGGCCGCCGTGGAAGGAGAGGCTGTCAGGCTGCGGCTCGACCGCAACCTCTACCGATCGCATGGTGAACAGCAGCCACGCAGCCGCTCCAAGCGCCACCAGTCCCGCCCAGACCAGCACCACAACCGGGCGAATCCGCCGTCGCGTGGCAGCTCCGCTTTCAAGGCTGCGAGGCGTAAAGGCCGCGGGCTCAATCGCCCCTCCGGCCGCGGAATCTGTACTGGCCTCGGAGGATTCTGCTGGCGGAGCGACCGCGGGGTCGCTGCCGGCGGCAGCGGCGGGTTCTGCTGCCGGAGGGACCGACGCGGCCGGCAACTCAGTGCTCTCGCCAGACCTCACCGGGGGCTCGGTAGCGACATCGGCGACGGCGTGTTCCACGCTCAGGATAGTGCCGCCGTCATCGATGGCCAACGTGATGCGGGTATCACCGATGTGGACCACATCGCCGTCGCGCAACCATCGGGAGGTCGTCACCGGGATGCCGCCGCACACTACCTGCCTGTCACTGCCGGCCGGCTGCAGGTAGAGCTCGCCTTCCTCCACACCCACCCAGGCCGTCGGCTCCGGGTCGTGCACCCCTAATAGCTCGATGCCCGCTTCACGCCCTCCTAAGGCCACGGGAAAGTCGCCTGTGTCGAGGCGTCGCTCTCCCCCCGCGCCATCCCGAATTACAACAGGGAAGCTCAAATTCTCTCCTCGCAGCGGACCGGCAAGGGCGGCGGCTGGTGTCCGGGTTTTACCACAAGCTTAAGTCTCACGTCCCGATATCCCTTCAATTGCCCCACTACCGTGTAAGTACCGGGACGCAACTCCAGCTCATGGCGCACGAAGGTGCCCAGACGCCCCACCTGGTAGACAGCGACCTCGGTCTGGCCATCTGACTCGAGGATGACGAGCACGGGTTGTCCCATGGTCTCGAGCAATTTTTCGAACTGCTCCAATTGCTGGCGGTGTCGCGCGCCGGCCACCTCGACCAGTGCGGCCTCCTGCGCCAGCTCCAACGCCTCTTCCAGGACCGCATTGGCGGAGAGGCGACCTGGATGCCCCAGGTGATAGGCGATTTTCGCGGCTAGCTCCGCTCTCGCCAGGGCCCGGGACTTTCCCTCCTGCGCAAACACTAGGGTTGGATCGACCTGAAGGACGGTGTCGTACTGAGCGGCAGCGGACCGCCATCTCTCCAGTTCTTCCAGGCGCACTGCCCACCCCTGTCGCTTGGCGATATGGGCGCTCTTCTCCGCCTCGACAACCCGCGCGACAGCCTCGGCCACTTGAGGCGCATCCGGCCGGATTTTCCCAGCGCGCGCGAAGGCCTGCCGGGCGGAACTGAAATCTGCCCGCCCGAGCGCCGCCAGTCCCTGGGTCATGAAGCCGCCGAAGGACTCGTCCCGGCTCCGCGCCCGCACCCGCGCCAGGGCCTCCCGCGCCGGCCGCGACACGGGGTCGAGCGCAACAGCCGACTTGTAGGAACTCTCGGCCGCTCGAAGATCGCCGTCGTGTTCGGCCTGCGCTCCGGCTGCCATCAACGTCTGGACTTCCACCAGATTCTCGGCACTCCGCAGGCCGCGGCTGGCGACCTGGTTGTCGGGCGCCAGCTGTAAGGCCAGGGCAAAGGCGGCGGCAGCGGAGGTCGCCTCGCCGGCCGCCAGAGCCTGCCCGCCATCGGCCAGCACCTGCTGCAGGACGCTGGGGGCCCGCGCCTCGAGGCCTTGGAGCAGGCGACTCGCCTCGCGGTACTGGATGGCAGCGGTGGCGTAGTCGCCCGTCTTTACTCCTCTGTCACCGGTGGTCAGATGGCCCGCGGCGAGGGCGTACTCCTGGGCGCCCCAGATCGACACGCCGGCCGCCTCGAGCGCGTGCTGTAAGCCCTTGGCTCTGGCCAGCGCCTCGCCGGCCTGCTGCTCCAGGTAGGCGCGGTCGCGCAGTTCCTCGGCGGAAAAACTCCCCGTGGAAGACAAAGGGGCAGTCGATACCGTGCCCGGGGCATCCCCCTCCCGTTGTCGTGAGTCGGTTGCCCGCTCGACTTCAGGCACAGCCGTCGATGACCCACTTGACGACACCACCGGTGCCTGGGAATCGGTGCCGGAATCCGCCTTCTCCAGCCAGTCGGGCAGGAGTACGAAAACCTGTATGGCGACTAGCCCGAGGATCGCGAAGATCGCCACATTCGTCCTGCTCCACCGTTTCGGTCTCGGCCCGACGCTTTCGGCGCCGATGCCGGCATTCGGCGTCGCCGGCGCCCCCAGATCGGGCCGCGGAGGAATTGGCTGGATGGTCTGCACGCGGGGAGGAGGGGTCAGCGACGCCGCTGGCGGCGTAGTTTCCTCGTCAGTATCGGGGCCGGCCTCTGCGCCGATGTCTGTAGCTGCCACACCGGTTCCAACCTCAGCGCCGCTCGTCCCGGTGATCTCGTCAGCGATAGCCGCCAACTCAGCCTTGACGGCCTCCATACTGGCGGGTCGCTGCGCGGGAAACTTCTCCAGCATCGACACTACGAGATCCTGGAATCGCCTGGGCAGCGGATGCACCGACTGCAACGGCTCGGGGATTTCCGACTGGATCTTGTGCGAAGTGATCTCTGGCCAGAATGGGGGGTGACCGCTGATCAGCTCGTAGAGCAGCACGCCAAAGGCGTAGACGTCATCATCCGGCTGGGGCTCCTGACCGGCGAGCTGCTGCGGTCCGACGTTGTATCGCGATCCGCCGCCGCGGGATCGGATCTCCTCACCGCTGTCCGGCCCGGTCAACTCCGGGCTCTCCGGTTCCGTCGAAACACCCTCACCGAGTAATCCTGCGATCCCGAAGTCAATCAGCTGCGGGCGCTGGCCCGCGTCGACGATCACATTGCTCACCTTGACGTCCCGGTGAACGACACCCATCCGATGGGAGTACGCCAGCGCATCGGCGATGGGGATGGCCAGGGACAGGATTTCATTCGGGGCGCGCCCACGAAAGCGCCCGAGATCTTCCCCGTCCACGTGGACCATGCTGATGAAGTGGTGCCCGCTGTCACCGCGATGGAAATCGAAGACCCGGGGGATGTTGGGATGCACCAGCCGACGCGCCTGCTGGCACTCCCGTCGCAGCAGCGCCACCAGCTCGTCGGAAGCGTTCGGCGGCAGGATCTTGGCCACCATCTCCTCGTCGAGTTCGAGGTCGCGCACCAGCCACACGTGGGCCATACCTCCCTTGCCGAGGGGGCGAATCAATTTGAATCTGGTATTGAGGGAGTTACCGCCGACAAGCTCTGACATACGCTAGTGCTTCCCGGCGCAAATGAGTCGGTGTAACGGGCATCGAGGCGGGATGGATCGGTGGCCGTGCGCCGACGGAATTGCGCCGGGCAGCACTAGATCAGTGACCCGATTGGAGGGATGCGGATCGGGTCACCGGAGTCAGCCCTCTTCGGCGGCCAACGACTCCACGACGGCATCGCTGTCGTCCGGATCCACCGAGAGACCGGTCTCGGAGTTGAAGATTTCAATCAGCAGTCGGCGCCACTCTGCGTATTGGGTCTCGGCCGAGCCCTCCAGCCGCAGCGCCTGCCCCTCCACCTCCACCAGCATCGGAGCCACTTCAGCATCGAAGGAACTGGCCAGCTCCTTGAGGGCCTCGACGTGGATCTGGGACTCCCTCCCCTTCTCAATGCCGCTGGAGATCGTCATGACACCGCCGTAGATAGCGGCCTCCTTGGCTGCTCTCTCAACCTGGGTGTCGCCGTCACCGAGGAAAATGCCGCCGATGACGAGAAGGGCGCCAATCCACTTCAGCTTGCTCGCCTCCTGCCTCTGCCCGTGAAGGGCCATTTCCTCGTCGTAGCTGAACTTGCGCCACTCGTCGTACGAGGTACCCATGCGGGTGTAAAACCCGGCGTAGTGCTCGTTGAGCAGGTCCACGAACATGAAGTCGCGCTCGCGAATGAGGGAGACGCGCTGCATCATCGGGTCATCGTCAGCGGGGAGCCGCCTCACCTTCACCCTCCCCTTTCGGTTCGTCTTCAAATAGTCGCTGTAAACGGTGGGGGCCAGATCGGCGGCGAACTGCAGGCGCGTGACCGTGCGGATTTTCGCGATGTCACTGTCGGACAGATTGTCTCTGGCTGCCAGCATGTCGTTGGCAATCCGATTGTAGAGGTGCTGGTACGGATCGCCTGCCGAAACCGCATTCTCATTGTAGGCGCGAGCGTAAGCCACTTCCTTGTATTTGCGACGCTTCCATCGACGACCGGTGGCATCGACGATCCGCGCTTGCAGTTCCAGCTTGTAGCCGGTGGATTTGCGGATTTCAGCATACACCCGCACATCGGTGGTGCCGACACCCCGTGGCAAGACCCGGACGGCCCCCCACTGACCGGTAGCTTCCAGGGTGTTCTTCAGGTGATAGGCCATGTACCGCGCCTCGGATTTGCGCAGCTCGGAAAATACGCCCTTGCTTGGGCTGACTCTCTCGTCATCCGGCGGCAGTCCGGGATCGAAGACCTCGATGCCCACATCCAGAAGAAGCCCCTCGGGGATCTCCTCGCGGGCCTGAATAGCGATGATTCTGTTCGCGGCGGCGACCGAGCTTCCCCCGAGTCCGAAGGTGAGGAGAAGGAGGAGGAGAGCAGACGGCTGAAACCGGATTCGCACTATCATGTCCCCAATTTGAATTCCATGAGAGGACCTACGCTCCCGATACTTGTGCGGCGGTCCTACTCGCCTTCGCCTTCGCCATCACCCGCCTAGCTCTTGTCGCCTGCGTTGCTTTCGCCGTCATCCGCATCGCCATCGTTGGCCTCTTCTTTAGCACGGTCTTGGTTGTCGGCCCGCTCATCTTTCTTCTTGCCGGCCTCTTTCTTGCCGGTGCTTTCTCCGCTGTAGCCGGTCTTGTACTTCCGGTATTCAGCCCACAGCTTTTCACGCAGCTCTGGATCCTTCTCGGTCATGGCGGCTTCGCGAAGCTGGCGCGCCACGATGTCGTCATCCCTCCCATCCGGCATGCCGGGTGGGATCCCGCCCAGCGCCTCGCCCGGGCCAGCGGGACCAGGGCCACCTCCACCGCCACCGGGAAGCTCTCCCGCGCCCGGCAGGGGCCCACCGCCATTCCCACCACTAGAGTATGCGCCACCTGCCGTTTCGAATCCACCACCGCCGCCGGAGCCAGAGTCTGTCTCCTCCTCTCTCTCGGCGGATCTCTCCTCTGCCTCGAGCTGGTGGTCGAGCACATCCTCCTGCTCCCGCAACAGCTTCTCATCGTACTCCCGAAGTGAGTTCGCCAGCGTCTGGTCCAGAGTGACGCGGATCTCTCCATAAGTCTGGGACCCGTCAGCCTCACCGGGGGCCCAGCCGTGTTCGGCGCCTTCTCCCGGCCAATCCTGCAGCCCTGGGGGCAGGCCACCGCCCATCGATTCCGGTAAGTCCTGGGCGCCGGGAAGTCCTGAGTCCTGCGTTCTGGAGGACGCCGAACCCCGCGCCGTGGACGAAACCTCCTCCCCGGAAGACGGCATGCCCCCTGTTTCAGATACTTCTTGGATACCAGAGGACTCAGAACCGCTCGAGGCCCCGGTCCCGGAGGATCCGCCAGCCGGCATTCCTGGCGGAGGCGCTCCGGCGGCGACCGACGCTGGCTCGGACTGCGACGCCGACTCTGATGCCGACGCTGACTCGGACTGCGACGCCGACTCCGCCGACTCCGATGCCGACGCTGACTCGGACTGCGACGCCGACTCCGCCGACTCCGATGCCGACGCTGACTCGGACTGCGACGCCG
>Ga0066376_10002409_pt1 | contig 17455 bp, 12 predicted proteins | sample Knorr_S15_td_Bot_FD_77009 | JGI IMG/M metagenome (GOLD analysis project Ga0066376, IMG submission 77009) | Marine microbial communities from Southern Atlantic Ocean transect - Knorr_S15_td_Bottom_ad_5009_LV_A | ecosystem: Environmental > Aquatic > Marine > Oceanic | place: Southern Atlantic... | reverse complement strand
GTCGAACGCGATCGCGTCGCCCCCATACTTCTTCGCCTGCGTCAACGTGATCGCCGCAGTCAGCGTCGTCTTGCCATGATCCACGTGGCCGATCGTGCCCACGTTTACGTGTGGCTTCGTTCGCTCGAACTTTACCTTGCCCATCGTTGTCCTCTTCTGCTCAGTCGACTGGAAGTTCTGCTACCTGGACCCGCCACCGTTGGCAGCCATGATTTCGTCCGCTTTGGACTTGGGGACCTGCTCGTAGTGCGCAAACTGCATCGTGTACACGGCCCGGCCCTGGCTCAGGGAGCGGAGGGTGGTCGAGTACCCGAACATTTCACCGAGTGGCACCGACGCGCCGATCACGCGAGCGCCCGCCCGTTCGGTCATGCCACCGACTTTGCCCCGCCTCGCGGACAGGTCGCCGATGATGTCACCCATGTAGTCAGCCGGTGTTACGACCTCGACGTCCATGATCGGCTCGAGGAGCACGGGCTTGGCCTTCCGGATCCCCTCCTTGAGCGCCATCGACCCCGCGATCTTGAACGCCATCTCGCTCGAGTCCACGTCGTGGTATGAGCCGTCGATCAACTCGACCTTGAGGTCGATGACCGGGTAGCCGGCCAGGACGCCTGAGGCGAGCGATTCCCGAATACCACTCTCCACAGATCCGATGTACTCACGTGGGATCGAGCCACCCACGATCTTGTTCTCGAAGATGAAGCCCGTGCCCGGTAGACCCGGCTCGATGTTGATGACGACATGTCCATACTGCCCGCGGCCACCGGTCTGACGAACGAACTTCGCGGCGACCTTCTCGGCGCGGTTCCGGATCGTCTCTCGGTACGCGACCTGCGGGCGGCCGATGTTCGCCTCGACCCCGAACTCGCGCTTCAGACGGTCTACGATGATCTCGAGATGCAGCTCGCCCATCCCCGAGATGATCGTCTGATTGGTCTCGGTGTCCGTGAAGACCCGGAACGTGGGGTCCTCATCGGCGAGCTTGGCCAGTCCATTGGTCAGCTTGTCCTGGTCGGCCCTGGTCTTCGGCTCGATCGCGACAGCGATGACCGGCTCGGGGAACTTCATCGCCTCGAGAATGATCGGGTGGGTCTCGACGCACAGCGTGTCGCCGGTCTTCACCTGCTTCAGGCCGATCGCCGCAGCTATGTCGCCCGCGAACACCTCTTCGCGCTCCTCACGCTTGTTGGCGTGCATCTGAAGGATGCGACCAACACGCTCACGTCGGCCCTTCGTGGCATTGTACACGTAGCTGCCAGACGGGAGCGAGCCTGAATAGACCCGGAAGAACGTCAGCTTACCGACGTAGGGATCGGTGGCGATCTTAAAAGCCAAAGCCGCGAAGGGAGCGTCATCACTCGCCTCGCGGGTTTCGAAGGTCTCGTCGTGGTGGGGCAGATGACCCTGAATCGGCTCGACATCTACGGGTGACGGGAGATAGTCGATCACCCCATCGAGGAGTGCCTGTACGCCTTTGTTCTTGAAGGCGGAGCCACAGAACACCGGGAACAGCACACCCTTGTTCGTGGCCGCGCGGATCGCGTGCCGAAACTCCTCGTCGCTGAGCTCGTCTCCGGCCAGGTACTTCTCGATCAGGTCGTCGTCGTGCTCGATCGCGGCCTCGAGAAGCGTCGAGCGAAGCTCCTCGATCTTGTCCTTGAGTCCGTCGGGCACCTCGCCTTCCACGATGTCGGCGCCCATCTCGTCCCGATAGATGATCGACTTGCGCTCGACGATATCGACGTGGCCCGTGAACAGCTCACCCTCACCGAGCGGATACTGAACCGGGTGCGCGTTGGCGCCGAGCCGGTCGCTCATCATTTCGACGACGTTCATGAAGTCGGCGCCGATCCGGTCCATCTTGTTGACGAAGGCGATGCGGGGGACCGCGTACCGATCCGCCTGACGCCAAACCGTCTCGGACTGGGGCTCGACACCGCCGACCGCACAAAAAACGGCCACCGCACCGTCCAGAATGCGCAGTGACCGTTCGACCTCGGCCGTGAAGTCCACGTGGCCGGGTGTATCGATAATGTTAATTCGATACTCCGTGCCGCGACGTAGCCAGTGACAGGTCGTTGCTGCAGAGGTAATCGTGATCCCCCGCTCCTGCTCCTGTTCCATCCAGTCCATGGTCGCCGCACCGTCATGCACTTCGCCCACCCGATGCACGCGCCCCGTGTAATACAGGATGCGCTCGGTGGTCGTGGTCTTACCGGCATCGATATGCGCCATGATGCCGATGTTTCGCAGCTGCGGCAGTGGCGTAATCCTGGGCATCTATCTAGGTCCTTCCCTGACTGTCTCGTTGTCTAGCGCCCCATGTGGGCACAAAAAAGGGAGGGCGGCCTATGCCTCCGCAGCCCCGAAGGGCTAGCAGTCGTCCGCGCTCCCGTGATCGGAGAGGGCCCCACCTGTTCCTGGGGCCATCGCGTCCCTAATTGTCCGTGCGCCAAAGTCGGCGTCGGTCCTACCTGACAGCTACCAGCGGTAGTGAGCGAACGCCTTGTTCGCCTCAGCCATCCGGTGCGTGTCATCCTTCTTCTTGATGGTGTTGCCCTCGCCGCGACTGGCGGCCAGGAGCTCTCCAGCGAGTCGCTCCGACATGCTCTTTTCCGGGCGGGCCCGCGCGAATCCGATCAGCCAGCGGGTAGCCAGCGCGGTGCGACGCTCGGGGCGAACCTCGATCGGCACCTGGTACGTTGCACCACCCACCCTGCGACTTTTCACCTCGAGGGCGGGCTTGGCGTTATTGAGTGCTTGTTCAAAGACCTGCACGCCCGGCTGACCAGATCGCTGCTCAAGTAGCTCTACCGCATCGTAGAAGATCTTCTCAGCGATCGACTTCTTACCGTCGAGCATCAGGTTGTTGACGAACTTGGTAACGATTCGCGATTCGAAACGCGGATCGGGAGGGGTCTCCCTCTTCTCAGCTGCGGAACGGCGGCTCATCGAAAGTCTACCTTACTTACTTAGGCCGCTTGGCCCCGTATTTGGAGCGTCCCTGACGCCGCTCGCTGACTCCAGAAGCATCCAGGGTGCCGCGGATGATGTGGTACCGCACGCCTGGAAGGTCCTTCACACGACCCCCGCGGATGAGCACGATCGAGTGCTCCTGAAGGTTGTGACCCTCACCGCCAATGTATGCCGAGACCTCAAACCCATTGGTGAGGCGTACACGAGCCACTTTCCGGAGCGCCGAATTCGGCTTCTTCGGGGTGGTCGTATACACACGAGTACAGACCCCGCGTTTCTGCGGGTTCTGTTGAAGAGCGGGGGCCTTGTTCTTCTTCTGGCCCGCCTTACGGCCCTTCCTCACGAGTTGGTTGATCGTCGGCATTCTGGCTGTTCCGCTACCTCTGATCGTGAAAAAAACGCGCCACTCGGCGCGTCGTTGAGCCTCTCGCTGTCATTGCGAGCGCCCGGTTCTACTAGAGCATGGGAAGGTAGGCACAGTATTAGGGAGTGTCAACGGGTTTCCCGTTCTGCCGTTTGGTCTTTCGGGGTGTCGAGGGGTCGACTCGACCCCTCGCTTGGGCGCCGGTACGGGGGGAACCGAACGGCGCGGCTGCCAGCCCCGCTATTCGCGGGCCCGCGGATCGAACAGTTCTTGGTTCGGTGATGCTGGAGAGCGGCCCCGATACGCCATCCACCGAGCAATATCAGCGGCGTAGCGAGCCCAACCGAGTGCGCCACGGCTCCCGTACCGTGCGCCGAGCCAGCGGGCTGGCGGGAACATCGCTTCTTGCAGGTCCGCGAAGAGGGCCCCGGGCGATCCCAACAAGCGCCCTCGGTGGATGAGCCCATTGAGTCGTCCCTCAACCACCCGGCGCTTTCCAAGTAGCGCGGTCGGTGCCAGGGACAGCCCGAGATCGCCCTTCACACCGTCGAAGAGGGGCTGTGGAATCGGCGCGCCCAGGTCCTCGCGCCAGAACGGAAAGCAGCGCCCTGAGGCCGTTTTGCAGCCGACTCGCCTCCACAAGAACCGCGACACGGTCCCAGTCGTGCACCGTCGCCGCAATACGCACGAGATCCGGGTAGGCGTGCACGAGAACGATGAAACGGAGATGCTTCAGGAAGTGCTCCGCGATGCACACCAGGTGAGTCGCCGGTGACGGACGTCCCTTCTCGAGGTCCGCACCCTCCCAGAGCGCGCTGTCCTGATCCCCACCGAAGCGCAGCCGGTGGTAGTCGGTTCTCCAGTGAAGGTCGATGGCCGGGGCAAACGGAGTCGCGGCCTGTCGATCGTGAAGTGTGACGGCGTCGACCCAGTCGACCCTGCCCGCCTCCCACCCGGTAACGGGCGAGAATCCTTGCGCCACGAGGCCCTCGACCGCCCGCGTGGCGTCCTCGATTCGAACCAGGAGATCCGCATCGTCCATACGCCGGGCACCAGGATCGGGATATCCGACCTCTCCAATAAGTGCGGCGCCCTTGAACACCAGGGAGGGGATGCCCAACGCCGAGAGCGCTGCCCGGGCACGGTCGGCAGACTCCAAGACCAGGGTCGTCTCCAGACCGCGACCGTGGTACACCGGCTCGAGCTCGGACCGCGCCGCGGCAGGAATCAGCCCACCGCCCATCGCCCGATCCCGGGCCACGACCATGCCCTCGAGCAGGTGGAAACGCACGAGCCGCTCGGCCTCGGCCCAGTCGCGCGCCGGAGCCGGATCGGAGAGCCCGAAGAGGCTCGTGACGAATTGGGCGCCCATACTAGTGTCCCGAGTCAGAAGTTCGGCGGCGTTGTTCTCGCGTATCCGCTACAGGCCACTGGGAAAGTAGGCAGGCCGACCAACAGGCGCACAAGCCGCCACGCACAAAAAAGGGGCGCCCCGCTATGGGGGCGCCCCTCGGCATGTGCCCAGAGTCTGCCGGGCCATGGTCGCGCGCGGTCGTCAGCCTTCCTTGCCCGCGACCTCCTCTCCGAGCCCCACCAACTCGCCCGGGTCCGTGAGCGGGATGATCTCCTCGTCGTAGAACGACTGCTCGACCATGAACTCGACAGTCTGGTACCGATGTAAACCCGTCCCCGCCGGGATCAAGTGGCCGATGATGATGTTTTCCTTCAGCCCCTTGAGGTCGTCCCGTGCACCGCGCACCGCAGCGTCGGTGAGCACCCGCGTTGTCTCCTGGAACGATGCCGCCGAAATGAACGACTCAGTCGTAAGGCTCGCCTTGGTGATTCCAAGCAAGAGTGGCTCGGAGCGAGCCGGCGTCAACTCAGCCGCAAGCGCCTTCTCGTTGACCTTGCGGAACTCCACCCGGTCGACGTTCTCTCCCTCGAGAAGGGCCGTCTGTCCGGCATCGATAACCCGAACCTTCTGCAGCATCTGCCGAACGATCACGCCGATGTGCTTGTCGTTGATCTTCACGCCCTGGAGGCGATAAACCTCCTGGATCTCGTTCAGCAAGTACTCCTGGACAGCCCTAGCGCCTCGGATGGCCAGGATGTCGTGTGGATTGATCGGGCCTTCACTCAGCCGATCACCCGCTCGGACCCTGTCGCCCTCATGCACCCGCATGTGTTTGCCGACCGGGACGGGGTACGTGCGTAGCTCGCCGATCTCCGGCGTGACGTGGACTTCTCGCTTCCCTCGCTTGATGCCACCGAAGGAAACCTCCCCGTCGATTTCCGTGATCACTGCTGGGTCCTTCGGACGCCTGGCCTCGAACAGCTCGGCGACGCGTGGCAGACCACCGGTGATGTCACGGGTTTTGTACACCTCACGACTGATCTTCGCGATCGGCTCGCCGAGGGTGACCTCATCGCCGTCCCGCACGGTGAGCTGCGCACCCACCGGTACGATGAACTCGCGAAGCTTCTCCGCCTTCTTGCCCTTCGAACGAATCTGGATGGTCGGGTGAAGCTTCTTCTCCCGGTCCTCGATGATGGTCATCTGCCGACGGCCGGTGGATTCGTCGAGCTCCTCGCGCATGGTCTGCTCATCGACAATGTCGACGAACTGAATCACACCCTTGGCATCAGCGACGATGGGCTCCGAATAGGGGTCCCAACTGAACAGCAGGTCACCGGCTTCGATCGCCTCGTCCTCACCGACCGTTAGCGTCGCGCCGTACGGTACGGAGAGTCGGCTGCGAATGGCGCCGTCCTTGGTCTTGAGGAGGATCTGGCCCTCTCTCGAGGTCACGATCCGGTCCTTGCTCGGCGTCTCGACGGTGGTTACACGCTCCAACGCGACGATGCCGTCGATCTTGGACTTCCGCTGTGTCTGCGCGGCGATGCGCGAAGCCGTACCACCGATGTGGAAGGTCCGGAGCGTCAGCTGCGTGCCCGGCTCCCCGATCGACTGAGCTGCGAGAATCCCAACCGCCTCTCCGGTGTCGACCATCTTCATCGTCGCGAGGTTCCGCGCGTAGCACGTCTGGCAGATCCCGCGCTTAGACTCACACGTGAGTACCGAGCGAATCCTGACCATCTGTAAGCCGGCATCTTCGACCGCTTCAGCCGCCGGCTCGTCGATCAGCGCTCCGGCTTCGATCAGCAGCTCTCCATCGATCGGATCGTAGACATCTTCGAGCGCCACGTTGCCGACAATGCGGTCGGCGAGCGGCTCGATGATGTCCTCACCCTCTTTCAGCGCCGTCATGTCGAGACCGAGAATCGTGCCGCAATCGAGGCTGGATATAGTCACATCCTGCGCAACATCGACGAGGCGCCTGGTCAGGTATCCGGCATCCGCAGTCTTCAGCGCTGTGTCGGCCAGTCCCTTCCGGGCACCGTGCGTGGAGATGAAGTACTCCACCACGCTCAGCCCCTCGCGGAAGTTCGCCTTGATGGGGCTCTCGATGATCTCGCCGATGCCACCCGTCAGCTTCTTCTGTGGCTTGGCCATCAGACCGCGCATGCCCGCGAGCTGACGCATCTGGTCCCGATTACCCCGGGCGCCCGATGTCATCATCATGTACACGGGGTTGAACCCGTTCTTCGAGCGCTCCAGGCGCCGCACCATCGCGTCCGCGACATCGTTGTTCGCGTGCGTCCAGGTGTCGATGACCTTGTTGTAACGCTCACCGTTCGAGATGAATCCGCTCGAGTAGGCCTTCTGAAAGCGACCCACCTGCTCGTTGGCTTCCTTCAGGATCTCGTCCTTCTCGTGCGGCACCTCGAGATCCGAGATGCCCACGCTGATGCCGCCCATAGTGGCGTAGCGGAATCCGAACGTCTTCAGTTCGTCGAGGAACTCGGTCGTGCGGCTGAGGCCACACTGGTCGAAGGACTCGAAGACCAGGTCCCCGAGTTTCTTCTTGTCGAACGTACGATTGTAGAAGCCGAGCTCGTCGGGGATGATCGAGTTGAACAGCACGCGACCGGCTGACGAGCGCACCCAATACCCTTTCTCCTTCCCGTGCTGCTGTCCGACCCAGTACCACACAAGAGACTTGAACTGCAGGTACTCGTGTATGAGTGCCATTTCGATCTCGCCGTACGTCGAGAAGCGAGGCGCATCCTTGTAGAGCTTGTCGAGCGCCTTGTCGGCCGCCTCCTGACGGGCCTTCGGCGCCTTCGGGTCGTACGCGTCGCGCTCGAGATCCGTGACGTGCAGCCCAGGGTTGGTCAGGTAGTACAATCCGATGACCATGTCCTGGGTCGGCGCCGTAACCGGACGCCCGTTCGAGGGCAGAAGGATGTTATTCGACGAGAGCATGAGGACTCGTGCCTCGAGCTGCGCCTCGAACGACAGCGGTACGTGGACCGCCATCTGGTCACCGTCGAAGTCCGCGTTGAAGGCCGCGCAGACGAGAGGGTGGATCCGAATCGCCTTACCCTCGACCAGGACCGGTTCGAACGCCTGAATCCCCAGCCTATGCAACGTCGGCGCTCGGTTCAGCAGAACCGGATGGTCCTTGATGATGTCCTCGAGAACCTCATAGACCTTCGGATCGGCCCGCTCCACAATCTTCTTGGCGCGCTTGACCGTCTCCGCCTCGCCCCGCTTTTCGAGCTCGTGAATGATGAACGGCTTGAAGAGCTCGACCGCCATCGCCTTGGGCAAGCCGCACTGGTGCAACTTGAGTTCGGGGCCGACCACGATGACCGAACGGCCGGAGTAGTCGACGCGCTTGCCGAGCAGGTTCTGCCTGAAGCGCCCCTGCTTGCCCTTGAGCATGTCACTGAGCGATTTGAGCGGGCGCTTGCCTCGACCGCGAATCGCCTTCGAACGACGACCGTTGTCGAACAGGGCATCGACCGCCTCCTGCAACATGCGTTTTTCGTTCCGGAGAATGACTTCCGGAGCGCGCATGTCGATGAGCTTCTTGAGCCTGTTGTTCCGGTTGATGACACGCCGGTAGAGGTCGTTCAAGTCGGACGTGGCGAAACGACCACCGTCGAGCGGCACGAGCGGCCGCAGGTCGGGCGGAATGACCGGGATCACGTCCAGGATCATCCACTCGGGTCGGTTCCTCGTATCGGACGTGTCACCGGAGTTGCGTAGCGCATCGACGACCTTGAGCCGCTTGAGCTTCTTCTTCTTCCTATGCTGAGAGGTCTCAGTGACGATCTCATGGCGGAGCCACAGGGCCAGACGGTCCAGACCTTTGCCGTCGGTGTTGCGGTCCTTGATCTTCTTTTCGGGCGTGTCGAGGAGCTTCAGAAGCGTCCTCGCAGCCTCGGCGCCGATTTCGGCCATGAACCGCTCGTCACCCTCGTCGCGCGCCTTGACCCGGAGGTCGTAGTACTCGTCCTCATCGAGGAGGTCCTGAAACTCGACCTCCTGCTTTCCGGGATGCGTGACCACGTACGCCGCGTAATAGATGACCTTTTCGAGGTCGCGCAGCGTCATGCCGAGCAAGTATCCGAGCTGGCTGGGGAGCGTCTTGAAGAACCAGATGTGTGCGACCGGCACGGCGAGTTCGATATGCCCCATGCGCTCGCGCCGGACCTTGGAAAGCGTCACTTCGACGCCGCAGCGGTCGCAGACATGACCGCGGAAGCGGATGCGCTTGAACTTCCCGCAGTGACACTCCCAGTCCTTTACCGGCCCGAAGATACGCTCACAGAAGAGGCCGTCGCGTTCGGGCTTGAACGATCGGTAATTGATCGTTTCCGGCTTGACCACTTCGCCGAACGACCAGCCGCGGATGTCTTCCGGTGACGCGAGCCGTATGCGGATGAACTCGAAGTCCGAACCGCGCTGATCCCGGGTCCTAGGAAAGTCGATCATTTATTCCTCCTCTCCGAGCGTAACGTGTAACGCGAGGGCTTGTAGTTCCTTGACGAGCACGTTGAACGACTCCGGGATGCCTGGTTTGGGGAGGTTGTCACCCTTCACGATCGCTTCGTACACCTTGGAGCGTCCCTGCACGTCGTCGGATTTCACAGTGAGTATCTCCTGGAGCGTGTGTGCCGCGCCGTAGGCTTCCAGGGCCCACACCTCCATCTCTCCGAAACGCTGGCCGCCGAACTGGGCCTTACCGGCCAGTGGCTGCTGCGTGACCAGCGAGTAAGGTCCGATCGAGCGGGCGTGGATCTTATCGTCCACGAGGTGACTCAGCTTGAGCATGTATATGGCTCCCACCGTTATCGGATGATCGAAGCGTCGACCGCTCCTTCCGTCTCTGAGCCAGATCTTTCCGTTCGGGAAGATCTGGCAGTACTCCATGAGTTCCACGACCGCCTCATCGAGCCCGGACTTGATCGCCGATCTTCCCTTCAGCTTGAGAATGACCGGGAATAGGTCACTCACCTTGCTGTCCGTCCGATCCGCGAGCTCTTGGGCGGCCTCGACAAGAAACGTCACCAGGTCAGCGAAGAACTTGGCTTCCTTCTTATGGAGATCGATCGACAGATAGGCGTCGAGCGACTGGCCGATCCCGCGCGTGTGTCCGACGGGAGCGGTGCCGTTGCCGTTGCCGTGCGTCTCTTCGCCCCCGGCCATGATGACCGGCAGCTGACCGGCGGCCGACACCAGGGCCTCGATGTCGTCGAGACCGGCCGGGAGCTTGGCGGTCAGGTCGTTCGCCGTCGTAAGCCACTTGAGTCCGGCGAGCTTCAGCAGCGCCCCGACCTCGTTCTCGGTCGCGCCGTGGAAAACAGGGGTCTTGGACTCGAATCCGAGGACCTGTCCCGCCCAACCCAGGTGGGTTTCGAGAATCTGTCCGACGTTCATGCGCGAGGGCACGCCCAGCGGATTCAGCACGATTTCCACGGGTGACCCGTCCGGCAGGAACGGCATCTCCTCTTCGGGCGCGATGCGGGCAATGATGCCCTTGTTGCCATGGCGGCCGGCCATTTTGTCACCGACCGAGATCTTGCGCTTTTCGGCGACGTAGACCTTCACGAGCTGCACCACCCCAGGCGGCAGCTCGTCCGGCTGGAAGACCTTGTCGATCTGCTCCTCGGTCCGCTCTTTCACCCTCTGAATGCGGCGCTGAGCCTCTTCGACGACGCGTCTGATGCGCTCGCTGGCGTCTTTATTCTGAACCTTCAGCGTCTGAAGATCGACCTTCCTGAACTCGATTTCGTCAATGTTCTCCTTGGCCAGCTTGGTGCCCTCCTTCATGGCCGGCTCGACCGTGCCCTTCTTGAGCATCAGGCTCACAGTCTGGCGCAGCAATACGACGCGCAGCTCATCGTCGCGGGCGTCAGAGATTCTCAAGATCTCTTCACGCTCCGAGCTTCTCAGCTCACCGATCTTCTCGCCGTGCTCCTTCTCGAGAAGCGGATCGTCGATGCGCCTCGAGAAGATCTTCACGTCGATGATCGTCCCGGTCATGCCCGGAGGCACGCGCAGCGACGAGTCCTTCACGTCCTTGGCCTTCTCCCCGAAGATCGCGGTGAGAAGCTTTTCCTCAGGGGACAGCTCCGTCTCACCCTTTGGCGTGATCTTGCCCGAGAGGATGTCGCCGGCCTTTACCCTGGCCCCGATGCGTACGATGCCGCGCTCGTCGAGATCGACAAGGCCCTCCTCGGCAACGTTCGGAATCTCCCGGGTGATCTCCTCCATGCCACGCTTTGTGTCCCGAACGTGCAGCTCGAGTTCCTGAATGTGGATCGACGTGAAGATGTCGTCCCTCACCAGCTTCTCGCTGATGACGATGGCGTCCTCGAAGTTCGATCCATACCAGGGCATGAAAGCGACCAGCACGTTGCGGCCGAGCGCGAGCTCACCTGAATCGGTGCTCGGTCCGTCCGCGATGATGTCACCGGGCTTCACTGCCTCGCCCACGTTCACCAGCGGCCGCTGGTTGATCGCCGTGTCCTGGTTAGTCCGCCAGAACTTCTTCAGGCGGTACCGATCGTACTGGGCCAGCTTGGCGAGCGGCTGATCCGCGCTGCCCGCCTTTGGCGTGCCGGTGTCGAGTACGATCTCATCCGCGGTCACGTGCACGATCTTTCCACCACGGCGCGCCGTGATCACCGCGCCTGAGTCTGAGGCCACCTTCGCCTCGAGCCCGGTGCCCACCAGGGGAGCATCCGTGTACAGAAGCGGCACAGCCTGACGCTGCATGTTCGAGCCCATCAGTGCCCGGTTTGCGTCGTCGTGCTCCAAGAAGGGGATGAGCGCCGCCGCGACCGATACGAGCTGGTCGGGTGCAACGTCCATGTAGTCGATTTGTTCAGGCCGGAGCAGCGGGAAGTCACCGCGTTCGCGGCACAGGACGAACTCGTTCTTGAATTTGCCCTTCGCATCGAGCGGCGCGTTGGCCTGAGCGATACGGACCTCTTCCTCTTCGTTCGCAGACAGCCACTCGATCTTGTCGGTGACTCTGTTCTTCTCGACACGCCGATAGGGTGTCTCGACGAAGCCGAGATCGTTGATGCGCGAGTACGTCGTCAGCGACGTGATGAGGCCGATGTTCGGACCCTCAGGGGTCTCGATCGGACACATGCGACCGTAGTGCGAATAGTGCACGTCGCGCACCTCGAAGCCCGCTCTCTCTCTCGTTAGACCACCCGGGCCAAGCGCGGACAAACGACGCTTATGCGTCATCTCCGCGAGCGGGTTGGTCTGGTCCATGAACTGACTGAGCTGGCTCGATCCGAAAAACGCTTGGATGACCGCCGAAACCGTGCGGGCGTTCACCAAGTCGTCGATGTTGATCTTCTCGGGGTCGGTATTGATCGACATCCGCTCTTTCACCAGCCGCGCCATGCGGCTGAGACCAACACTGAACTGGTTGGCGATGAGCTCACCCACGGTCCGAACGCGCCGGTTGCCGAGGTGATCGATATCGTCGGTGTAGCCACGGCCCTCGTTCAACTCGATCAAGTGCGCCATGATCGAGACGAAGTCTTCCTTGGTGAGCACCGTCATGGTGCGCGGTGAGTCGAGGCCTAGGCGCTGGTTGATCTTGTAACGGCCGACACGACCCAGGTCGTACCGCTTCGGGCTGAAGAACACCCGCTCGAGTGCGGCACGCGCCGTCTCGACGTTGGGTGCCTCACCGGGCCGCAGCAGCGAGTAGATCGCGTGCAATGCGTCCGCTTCAGTCTCCGTCGGATCCTTCTTACACGTGTTCTTGATGAGCGGGCTGTCGCCACGAGGCGTGACCCGATCGGTCGTGTAGATCTTGAGCTTCTTGACCTTGAGGCGCTGGAGGATCTCGATGACCTCCTCCTCGATCTCCTCACCGTTGTCGATGAGGACCTCGCCGGTCTCAGGATCGACGAACTCTTCCGCGATCACCTTGCCCGTCAAGTCCTCGATAGCAACGGCGTTCTTACCCGTCAGCTTGAAGGTGCTGACGTCGTAGAAGAGCTGGAAGATCTCGGCGTCCGTGCCGTACCCGAGGGCCCTGAGCAGGGCCGTCGCCGGAAACTTCTTCTTCTTGTCGATGTGGACATAGCAGATGTCGTTGATGTCGAGCGTGAACTCGACCCACGACCCCCGGAAGGGGATGATCCGCGCGCTATACAGCTTGGTCCCGTTCGGGTGAATGTTCTCTTCGAACACCACGCCGGGAGACCTGTGCAGCTGACTCACAACTACCCGTTCGGCACCGTTGATGATGAACGTGCCGAGTTCCGTCAGGAGGGGGAGGTCACCCAGATAGACCTCCTTCTCGATGATGTCTGTCGGACGACGATCCTCAGGGGGCGGGACCTTCCGCTTCTTCCGCTTCTTCCCCTTGGGAGCGTTCTCATCCTCTTCGGGCATCTCCCAGACGATGAGACGCAGCCTCGCCTTGAGGGGCGCCGCGTAGGTCATATCGCGCTCGATGCACTCCTCGACCGAATACTTCGGCTCACCGAGCGATGCGCTGATGAACTCGAGCGTGAAGTTGTCGTTCACGTCCGAAATGGGAAAAATCTCCCCGAACACACGCTCTAGCCCGAAATCCCACTGCTCCTCGGGATCGACCTGACCACCTACCAACTTTTCGAACGAGCGGAGCTGAACGTCCAGCAGGTTCGGCATGGGCATAATTGACCGGAGCTTGGCGAAGCTGAGAATCGGTCGATTGTCTTTGCGCAGTTCCAACGTACGTCCCCCTTACCGGGTCAGCGTCGTGCCTGACCGGCGTGCATTGTGATCCTGGGACAAACGCGCGAATCCCCATCCTGCGGACGCACCTCTATGAGGGCGGCGTCCGTAGCGGGGAGCCACACGAGTCCGGAGTGTCGAGCGGAGCTGATCACGGATCAGCTGCGGTCCCAACGCTCTACTTGAGCGCTACGGCTGCTCCGACATCCTCCAGCTTTGCCTTCATCTGCTCCGCTTCGTCCTTGGAGACGCCTTCCTTTACGGTGTTCGGAGCTCCGTCAACGACCTCTTTGGCCTCTTTGAGGCCGAGACCAGTGAGCTCTCTCACCACCTTGATGACCTGGATCTTCTTGTCGCCGATGCCTTCGAGAACGACGTCGAACTCATGCTGCTCTTCAGCCGCAGCCGCGTCGGCACCCGGATCAGCCGGCATCGCCATCGGAGCCGCGAGCGCCGTGACGTTGAACTTGTCCTTGAACGCGTCGACGAACTCAGAGAGCTCGAGAACGGTCATGTTGCCAAAGGTTTCGAGCAATTCTTCGTGATTCGTGGCCATATTTTCCTGGTTCCTCTCGATTCATCCCGACTACAGAGCCGGGATCTGGGTTGACCTTTTACTTGCCAGGAACGCGCCCGCGTCCCCCGTACTGGCCCGGGATGCGGGCTATCCTTCCTTCTCGCGCTCTTCCTGCAGAGCGCTGATCAGACCTGCCATTTCCTGCGCTTTCCCCTCCAGAGCCCCTACCAACGCCGCCATCGGCGCTTCGAAGGCCCCCACGATCTGGGAGAGCAACACTTCTCGCGATGGCAGTTTCGCCAGGCGATCGATCTGTTCGGTATCGAGGATCTGGGAGTCCATGATTCCGAGCTTGAATACCGGCTTGTTGTCGTGGGCCTTAGCGAACTCACTCAGGGCCTTGGCCGCAGATACCGGACCGTCATAGCCGAAGACCATTCCGGTTGGACCCTCGAGGGTCTCCGTGATGTCCGGCAGCTCGGTGTCGGCGAACGCGCGCTTCGCCAGGCGATTCTTGACCACGAGGTACTCGGCCCCGGACTCCTTTAGAGACCGGCGGAGGCCCGTCATCGCCTTCACATCGAGACCGGTGAAGTCGGTTAGATACACCACGGGCGCCTTGTTCAGCCGATCCCGCAGATCAGTAACGAATGCCTCTTTCGCTCCGCGATCCATCAGGCCCCCTTCCGATACGTGTTCGTATCGATGGCGACGCCCGGGCCCATGGTGCTGGACACGGTAACGCTCTTCAGGTACGTGCCCTTCGTCGTCGACGGCCTGGCCCGTACGATCTGGTCCATGAACGCTCCGAGGTTCTCGCTCAACTGCTCCTCGGAGAACGATGCCCTGCCGATTGGCGCATGTACGTTGCCCGTCTTGTCGACGCGGAACTCGATCTTACCCGCTTTGATCTCGCTGACCGCTCTGGCGATATCGAAGGTGACCGTGCCCGCCTTGGGCGTCGGCATCAGCCCTCGTGGCCCCAGGACGCGTCCGAGCGGCCCCACCTTCCCCATGAGGTCGGGTGTCGCCACACAGACATCGAAGTCGAGCCATCCGCCCTGGATCTTTTCCACGAACTCGACCCCGACGAAGTCAGCACCGGCTTCGGTGGCCTCGGCCTCCTTCTCTCCCTGTGCGATCACCAGCACGCGCACCGACTTCCCGGTGCCATGGGGGAGAACGACAGTGCCTCGGACCAACTGGTCCGCCTTGCGGGGATCGACCCCGAGTCGTGTCGCGACTTCGATCGTCTCGTCGAACTTCGCGAACGCGAGCTCCTTCACGAGCTTGACCGCCTCATCCGGAGCAAACTTTACCCCTGTCGGCACGCCGGAACGCGCGGCGGCATACCGTTTACCTGTCTTGGTCATTGAGATTTCGAGCCGTTCGTTTGCCCTCCCACCGCTGACGGCTCTCAGTCGGTGGTCCGGGTGGGGTAGCTACCCCTCCGCTACTTCAGCTTCTTCACCGGCGCCCTCGCCGGCATCCTCACCTTCCACCACCCCACCCTGAGTCTTCGTCAGTGAGGGGTCCACGATCTCCACATTCGCAGCTTCGGCCGTCCCGGCAACAACCACGCCCATGGAGCGCGCCGTGCCCGCGATCATGTTGATCGCCGAATCGATATCGCTCGCGTTTAGATCCTCCATCTTCGTCTCGGCGATCTTCTGTAGCTGAGCACGAGTGATCTTGCCGACCTTGGCACGGTTGGGCTCGCCCGAACCAGAGGTGAGTCCGATCTCACGCATGATCAACACCGACGCCGGGGGCGTCTTGGTGATGAATGAGAAGGAACGGTCTCCGTAGACCGAAATCTCCACGGGGATCGTGATCCCCTGCTTGTCCTGGGTCTTCGCGTTGAACTGCTTGCAGAACTCCATGATGTTGACACCATGCTGACCCAGCGCGGGGCCCACCGGTGGAGCAGGATTTGCCTGCCCGCCCGGCACATGCAGCTTGATGAAGCCAACGACCTTTCTCGCCATTCTCTATCGCCCTCGAGCGCTCGCGCTCAGTAGCCCTTTAGATCCGTGTAGTCGAGCTCGACCGAAGTGGGCCGGCCAAACAGCGACACCTCGACCTTTACCTTCCCCTTGTCGGGGTACACTTCCTGGACGGTTCCACTGAAATCTGTAAACGGTCCTTGTGTCACCTCGACGACCTGGTCGACATGGAACGGGATCTCCTCGCGGCTCTCGTCCTCAGTCTCAACCTCGACGCCCAGAATCTTGTTGATCTCATCCTCACGCAGCGGCTGCGGCACGCGGCCCTGTCCGACGAACTTGATGACGCCCTGGATGTTGTTGATCTCATGCTGCGTGCGCTGGTTCAACAGCATCTCCACGAGCACGTAGCCAGGGTACAGCCGCCTCGTGACGGTCACCCGCTTCCCGTTGCGGATCTCGAGAACTTCCTGAGTCGGGACCAGGACCTCACGGATCTCCCGCTTCGCCTCACTCCCCGGCTCCTCTTCAATCCGCCGCTGAATCAGCCTCTCGACCTTGTTCTCGTGTCCGGAATACGTCTGGATCGCGTACCACTTGGTCTCGACCGTCGTAGTCTCGCTCATCAGGCCCCGAAGATCCCCATGATGAGATTGACCACCCACCCTGAGATGCTGTCCATCAGCCAAATGATAGCCGACACGACTATCGTGAACAGCCCAACCACGATGGTGGCTCCCTTCAGCTGGTCCCAATCAGGCCAGGTGACCTTCTGAAGCTCGATCCATGATTCTTCGATGAACGTCCGAGTCTCTCGGACCTTGTCTAACGCTGCCATCTACTTCGTTTCCTTGTGCTGCGTGTGCGTTCTGCATCTCGGGCAATACTTACGGTGCTCCGCCCGCTCAGGGTGCAGCCGCTTGTTCTTGGTCTGGTTGTAGTTCCGTTCCTTACAGTCCTGACACGCCAAAACCATTTTGTCTCGTGCCACTCTTTTGCTCCTTCGGAGCCGCAGTGCCGGCGCCCGTTCTCTCTCAGCCGTTCGGCCGCTGGTTTCTCCAGTCCCTCTTCTTTACTCCGCCTGCCTCACTCTGCTGCTACTCGCAGCAGAGCGTCGTTCGATCGGGCGCCGGTACTGCGTCTCCTCCGGCAAACCGATGGCTCGATCCTTTTTAACACGATGGTTATGCGACCGTGTTTGTTGTGTCTTAACGCTCGGTACGTGATCGCGAGGGCGAACCCTAGCGGTCGTGAACCCAGATCCTGCTATGTGCTCAGAGGGCATTGGCGCGAACCATCTCTGGCGAAGGCTCGATGGGGGGATTTGGTCGCCCCCCCATCGGCGTAGCCTCGACTCCGGCCGGCGTATCCACCTGTCCCCAGGCGAAGTGGCCTGAGCCGGAGATGGTTCGTGACGATGCCCGCATTACCTATTCCAGTATCTCAGTAACAACACCCGCACCCACTGTCCGTCCGCCCTCGCGAATCGCGAACCGCAGCTCCGGATCCATGGCGATCGGCATGATCAGCTCCACTTCCAT
>Ga0066376_10002407_pt1 | contig 17462 bp, 19 predicted proteins | sample Knorr_S15_td_Bot_FD_77009 | JGI IMG/M metagenome (GOLD analysis project Ga0066376, IMG submission 77009) | Marine microbial communities from Southern Atlantic Ocean transect - Knorr_S15_td_Bottom_ad_5009_LV_A | ecosystem: Environmental > Aquatic > Marine > Oceanic | place: Southern Atlantic... | reverse complement strand
TGCCTCTTCACGAATGGCTGAAGGTAACTTCGAGTGCCTGATGTTCGGACACGGCGGATCGGTCCGTGACCCGTACTTCACCATGAAGCTTTACCAGTCGTCTTCAGTGAACATTCCTGGTGGCCACCAGGTGAACTTCTACAACTGGGAAGACGCCAAATGGGACGAGCTCACTGACGAAGTCGGTCGAACTCACCCCGATAACGTGGACAAGATGCAGGAACTGTGGCACGAAGCCATGGAAATCTGGCTCGACGAGCTCCCTGACGTTCCAATCCTTGAGTTCTACCACCGCATCATCATGAGTGAGAAGCGATGGACGAACTGGCCGCTGGGTGGAGAGGTCTCCGGTTACGTGAACGAGGCCTCGTGGCACCTCACGTGGGGACTGGTCCTTCATGCACTTACAGCCAAGTAAAGAGTTCAAATAGCAGTTCTACTGCTTGAGAACAGAGATTCGAAGAAGTGCCCCGCCGATTTCGGCGGGGCACTTCACTTTCTGGCTGATTCCTGATAGTGAACACATGCGGTATGCTTTCGGCCGGTAAGATCATGAAATCCTATTCGGTTTCTAAAATCGAGAAAGGCACGTTCCACTTGCGCAGGCAGGCATTCGGCAGTCGAATCGCTACGACCAGAGTTGCTTTGTTATTGTGGCTGCCCTTTGCGCTGCTGCTCGTTGTTGCTGTGACCGGTTGCGGCTCGTCGACAGATGCAGTCAGTTCTGGGGAATCTGCGATCGGCACGCCTGACGAAGAGGGCATCCGATTGATCACCCGTGCTGACGCGATCTACACGGTCGACGACCTGGTTGCTGCGGGTTTCAAGAAGAGCAAGCAGTTCGAGGTGGATACGCTTCCCGGCGCTACCGACGTCTGGTACGGCTTCTTCCGGCAAAAAGACATCGAAGTTCGGTTTTATGAGTCACACAGCGCTGCAATCGAGTTGGGTGTGGAACCGGCCGAGGTGGTGATCGGCAAGACTGCAGGGCAGCGCGATTACTTGATCCCCGTCGTTAATTTGTACCCGGCCTACGCGGTCGCAGGAAACATGATCATGCTGTGCGAGCGCGAGCTCGCAACCTGCGTGGCTCTCATCGACGCGCTCGAATAGAAGTGACTGGTACACCGCGGTGTGCCAGTGAAAATACAAAGGCCGGCAACCAGGTTGCCGGCCTTTCATATATAGGGTGCGAATGAATTCACCGCTGGGGAATCGGAATCCTTACCGTGGAATTTCCTACACCGGGTTCATCAACTTCATCAGGTCTTCGCAGTTTTCAAAAGCATCGGACGATTCGTTGCCCTCGCAGAACAGGATCATGTTCCCGCGAATGACATATTCGAGATACCGGGCCGAATATGTGCAACTTGAGTGCGGAGTCTCCGCCGCCCGGCTGCACTTCCTTCGATCGCGCTTACCCTCTTCCCACAAAATGTCGTCGCCCGTGACGACGGCGTCCTCGCCTGTCACCGAGTCGGCAAATGAGGTCCCCTGGGCCACCGCGTCTTCGTGCGTTGCGTAGAACCGGGCTTCGTAGTCGAGTTGGTTGAACACGGTCTTCCAGACCGCCATTGCGCCCGGCAGGTCTTCGACGTCATATTCTTTGACCGTCTTTGCCCCCGCGGCTTTCAGATCATCGACACTGTAGATGCGATCGCTCGCGACTACCCTCGAGACAGCCGAACCGCCACTGCCAGCGGCATCAGTACCGCACGCCACCGCCACGATCGCCAGCACGACCGTCAGCACCAGAGTCGTAACAATCTTCTTAACGACCCGGTTGAATTGGTTCAACGCCTATTGCACCACGGCCATCAGGTCGGCGCAGTTCTGCAACGATATTGATGAGTCCTTGCCCTGGCACATCAGGACCATGTTACCGATAACGACATAGTCGAAGTACTTGGGGAGGTCGCACTTGCCAACGTGGTGTCCGCCGTTCCCTGTACACAGCCGTCGCTCAGTCAAACCCTCTTTGTAACGCTGAATGTCCTTTAGGAGCACAGCGTCGGGACCTGTCGCTTCGTCTGCGTAGTCAATTCCGGTAGCGATTGCTTCGGCGTGACTCGGGTAGAAGCGCACTTCGTATTCTTGTCGGTTGTAAGGGTCTATGCCGTAAAAGCCGTAGAGCACTTCCAAGGCCTGGGGCAGGCCCTCAACGGAATAGATCTTGTTCTTCTTGAACCCCGCATCGATAAAGTCTTGGATCGTGTAAATGCGGGATGTATCGTTGATTTTGGCAATTGGACCATCTGATGATGAGCCACCACTGCTGTCGCTGCCACATGCAACCGCGGCAATCGCTAGTGCTGCCACTGCTAACAGCAAGATCAGCAGCCGTGCCTTGCCACTGTTTGCCTGTCTCATAAACTAGCTCCCTGTTGTCGTTCGGGCCCGCCGTTTCAATATCATGAAATTTCGCGAAACGGTCGATGCCACAAATATACATCCCCGCAACTCGGTAGTCATTCGGTCCGATCGGATATACCCACACACAAACCGGTCAGCCGGGATGCCCGTCAGCCAATTATGCACCTTCGCCACGCAAGAGGGTGACAAATGGCAAGCACCGTTCCATTGCGTGCTCCGATGTGCGGCCCTCGCAGAGTATTACAAGGTTGTTCAGTATTACGTAATCGAAGTAGAGAGGGTTCTGGCTGCCGCGCGAGCCACCACCCACTACAACCCTGCGATCACGGACACCTTCGGGCCACATTGCGTCGTCAGCGTCGAGAACGGCGTCTTCGCCCGTGCTTTCCTCCGCGAATGGCGTGCCCATTTCGACTGCTGTCTGGTGCGAGGGGTAGATGCGAATTTCGTAGTTCACTGACGTAAGCCCGGGCGGAGACCAGAACCCCAAAAAGGCGGTTTTGGCCCCGGTAAGACCTTCAACGTTGTATTCCTTGCCCCGTTTCCAGCCGATCGATTCGACATCTTCGATCTCCAGAATCAAATCGGTATCGGAGATTTTTTCAAACGAACCCGTGTCCGATACGCCTTCCGAATTGGAACCGCACCCGGAAAATGGCGCTGCAACTACGAAGAAGAGGACGAGTAGAAACAGAATGTTGGTTGAACGGTTCTTGCTGCTATTCATTCGGGATAAGTTCGTTGGCCAGAAGCCCGCACCGTTCAATTGATTGCGCCTCGTCCGACCCCTCGCAAAGCATCACGATGTTACCGAAGATCACATAGCTGCCGAACCTCGGTCCTATCCCACTGCGGGCACCCCCGCCGACACCGCTGCCGATAATCACCCGGCGGTTGGTGACGCCCTCTTTGTACATGGCATCGTCTGCATTCAAAATCGCATTTTTGCCCGAACCTTCGATGGCCAGTGCAGTCCCCAGTTCGACCGCCTGCTGATGTGACTCGTAGAACCTGACCTCGTACCCGTAAGGGTCGCCCCCGCCGACGCGCAAAAACCCGTAACCGACATAAGTTGCCCCAGGCAGACCTTCAAGCGCGTATTCCTTCGACTGCTTGAACGCTGTTGCTCGCAACATTTCGACCGTGATCGTCTGGCCGGGGTCGCTTATCTGCTGGAACCGTTCATCTTCCGAAGTACCACCACACGCACTGGCCGATATCAACGCGAACGCAAATCCGATGATCAGGACCGAAATTCTGCGCGTTTGCGTGTTCATCAGGTGGGTCAAGCCCCGTCTCCCCTTCGTTGGCGATTGTCAATTCGATACTGTCTGCGGCGGATGATACCGGTTCTCAATTTGAAGTGAACCGATACTTGGGAAAATATTTCGAAAGTCACCCGGGCTCCGGGTAGGTCAGGCCCGGAATTCGGAAATCGCCGGGCTCTCCGCGCAAGAACGATTTATAGCCCTGCCACAGGCACCCGGCTTCAGTATCTTTGGGCCCTGGCATCTCTGAGGACGAACCAGCCCAGGTGCTCCCCATCCAGGGTCCACACCAGCGCCAGGCCCTCCCTGACGAGCTGTTCTTCGATCGACCGACCCTCTGCCGTGAAGAGATAGTAGTGGTCTGAATTGTTGCGCACGGTGTCCAGAGGACCCGGCTCGATGCGGATCGCGCCGCCGGCCATCGAGGTAAGTCTTTCCCTGGCCAGGGCGGCGCAGTCGGCGGGCTGATCTACGACGTAGGCGCCGTACATCTGGATATCGCCAATCGAAGTCCGCACCGTGTTGGCGTCTATCACTTCGATCACGTCAACCAGTTCGCACTTCGGACACAATAACGAGTCGGGCGACGGCCCCCGGGGGGTCGCAGGGGCAGCCCCAACTTCGGTATCGGCCTCACCACTGGGCGAGACGGATTCACTTGCGCAACTCAGCGACAACGCAAGCAGCAGCAGAAGGGCACCGACAGCCACAGCCAGACGCGCTCGACAATTACTTGCGAATATTTTGCGTTTGAATGGCTCCACGGCGTTAGTATCTACGAGCCGGATGCGGTGGTCGGGTTAAATTGCCCGCATTTCAACAACGTGGAGTCGAACATTGAAAGTGCTAATAACGTCGGCAGCCTCTGCAACCGCGCAGATCATCACCAGCGCCCTCGAGGAAACGTACCAACTGCGGCTGACCGACCTTCCCGGTAATTCGGAGAATCGGACTGCGGCCAACGGCACACAAACAGTCCCCTGCGATCTGAACCACGAGAAACCAACAGACGACCTGGTCGCAGGGATCGATGCGATTGTGAATATCGGCTACCAGGGGCAGACGGGTGAGGCGACCCACCTCGTCGATTACCACACCCGGCGCATGTACAACCTCCTGCAGGCCGCATCGGACGCCGGGGTGGCCCGGTACGTGAACGTCAGCACTCTGCGACTTTTCGAGGGCCACGAGGAAAATCTCGTGGTAACCGAAAGGTGGCGCAGCGACCCATCGGCCGAGGACGCCGAGTTGCTGAGTGCACACCTGGCAGAGGCAGTGTGCAAGGAATTCGCCAGGGACCGCCTGATCCAAGTCGCAAACCTGAGGCTGGGCTGGCCTTTCGTCGGCGATTCGTCCGCCGGTCCAGATGACACCGCAGCAATTTCTCACGATCTGATTGGCGCTGCCGTCGCCGAGTCCCTCGAAAGCGACCAACTCGACCAGTGGCAGGACATTCATATCCAGTCGCCCGTATCCAACCAGCGTTTCGTTACCGGAACGGCAGCCAGGTTACTCCCGGGTCTGGCGGAAAGGCTGACGCAATGAAAATTCTGATTCTTGGAGGCAACGGGATGCTCGGCCCCTGGGCCATCAAGGCACTGAAAAACCGCCACGATGTGCTGCTAACGGATATCAACGAACCACGCTCCGATTACCGGGGTGAGTACCTGAAACTCTCTGTCGATGACGTCGATGGGGTGGTGAAAGCGGCCGCGGGCATGGACGTGATCGTCAACCTGTCAGTCCTGCGCCCCCACAGGAAGCTCGCGTTCGATGTCAACGTAATCGGCAACTACGCCATGATGGTCGCTGCCCGTGAGCAAGGAATCAAGCGAGTTGTCAATTCGGGACCCCATTACCAGATGGCCGGAATGCAGTACGAGAACTGGGACTTCGACTTGAACCCCGACATGCCCCCGGCGTCCGGCACCCGTCTGTACGCTCACACGAAGGCCCTTGGACAGGAAGTTTGCAGGGTCTTTAGCGAACGCCACGGTATTCAGGTCGTCACGCTGCTTTACTACAACATGAAGCATTCGTGGGACCTGAGCGGCATGGAACCCGGTGGCCCGGAGTATCACCACGACATGACGCCATATAGCACCGCGTGGCCCGACTGTGGAACGGCCGTGCGCGCCGCGGTTGAGGTTCCCGAGGAACGGCTGGCGACACGCTGCGAGACGTTCTTTGTGTTTCCCGATCTGCCACATCGCAAGTTCAACAACGAAAAGATCAAGCGTGTATTGGGATGGCAGCCGCGATATCACGTCGAAGGTCTGTGGAACAAGGACTGGCGGACTCCCCCCGATAACCTTCACGGTGCCTTTTAGCACGCTTGCGTATTTGGCTGAGGACGAAAAAAAAGCACCGCATGATCGCGGGGCTTTTCTTTAGTGGCATCGGCAGTTTCCTGCCTCAGAGGGCCTTTACCTCGGCCGTGATCTTCTCGACCGAGTCTTTCGCGTCGCCGAACAGCATCATCGTCTTGTCGAGGAAGAAAAGCTCGTTCTGGACGCCCGCGAATCCCGATGACATCGACCGCTTCATTACGATCACCGACTGCGCCTGGTCGACGTTCAGAATCGGCATGCCGTAGATCGGGCTCGATTTGTCCGTACGTGCTGAAGGATTGGTGACGTCGTTCGCTCCGATCACTACCGCGACATCCGTGCGCTGGAATTCAGAGTTGATCTGGTCGAGGTCCTTGAGCTCGTCATACGGCACATTTGCTTCGGCAAGCAGCACGTTCATATGCCCCGGCATGCGGCCCGCCACCGGGTGGATGGCGTAGCTGACGCGGATGCCGCGGTCTTTCAACAGGTCGGCCAGCTCACGGACCTGGTGCTGTGCCTGGGCGACCGCAAGACCGTAACCGGGCACAAAGATCACCGACTGGGCATAACCCAGGATTGTTGCAGCGTCGTCTGCCTGGATGGAGCGGACCGGACGGTCGTCGTCGCCGCCGGAACCCCCGGCACCGTCCTCGACGCCGAACCCGCCGAGCATCACGTTTACGAGGGACCTGTTCATGGCCTTTGTCATGATCCGCGTCAGGATCAGGCCGGATGCACCTACAAGCGAACCGGCGATTATCAGGATGGTATTGCCAAGAACGAACCCGGTCGCCGCTCCTGCGATGCCTGAATATGAGTTCAGCAGTGCAATGACCACCGGCATATCAGCGCCACCGATCGGGATCACAACAAGGATGCCCAGCGCCAGCGCGGTCCCGGCGGCGATCAGGAAAGGAGTGATGGAAGGGTCGGCCACGAGCCAGACCGTCGAAGCGATCATTGTGATCAGCAGACCTACGTTTATCACGTTGCGAATCGGCAGCAACAGCGGTCGGGTCGGGACCAGGCCCTGGAGTTTTCCATATGCGATAAAGCTACCCGTGAGCGTCACACTGCCGATAATGACCGAAGCCATAATCGTGATTGAAACGTTCTCGGCGATTGGGTCTGACTTGTCCATCAGGTGAATCAGCTCGGCCGCCGCGACCACGGCCGAAGCCGCTCCGCCGAAACCGTTGAAGACCGCCACAAGTTGCGGCATCGATGTCATCTGGACCCGGCGGGCTGAGAGAGCGCCGATTCCGGAACCGACGATGACTCCGCCAAGGATCCATTCCCACGACGCGATATCGTTGCCGACTACCGTTGCCACGACTGCAACCAGCATGGCGAGCGCCGAAAGCCGGTTACCGTTGCGGGCGGTTGCCGGTGAACCCAGCTGCTTCAGGCCGACGATAAACAGAATTGCGGCGACGATGTAGGCCGCATTGGTGAAATCTAAGGTGAACAGTGCTTCAGTGGTCATTACCTGCCCTCACCACTTCGCCTGAACATCTTCAACATCCGGTCGGTAACCATGAACCCGCCAACCACGTTGATCATGGCGAGACCAACCGCGACGGCTCCCAGGATGCGGCCCGCAATCCCGTCGGCCTGCCCGGCAACCAGCAGCGCTCCGACAATGACAATGCCCGATATGGCGTTCGAGCCCGACATCAGCGGGGTGTGCAGTGTTGGCGGTACCTTGGTAATAACTTCGTACCCGATAAAAATAGCGAGCACGAACACGGTCAGCGCAATAATCAGTGCTGATGCATCAAACATTTTCCAGTGGCTCCCTTGTGCGGCCCAACTGTGGAACAGTCATACCCAAATTGCTAAGCACCCAGTCCGTGCCGGGCTTCACCTTCGTGAGCCACACAGATCGCGTCGATTACTTCATCGTCAAAATCGAGATTCAACGTGCCCTCTTTTTTGTCGATGATCAGATGGAAGAGCGCCATGACATTTCTTGAATAGAGTTGGCTCGCGTCAAACGGCATTGAACTCGGTACATTGATCGGCCCGTTGATCGAAACCCCGTTGATAATGACGACTTCGCCCGCAACCGTGCCCTCCACGTTGCCGCCCGATTCAGCAGCCAGGTCGATCACGACGCTGCCCGGTCGCATTACAGCCACCATATCGGCAGTCATCAGCAGCGGGGCAGGGCGGCCCGGGATGGCAGCGGTTGTGATTACCGCGTCGGCTTCCGCAATATGCTCTTTCAGGAATTCGCGCTGGGCTGCCTGTTCATCGTCGGTCTGCTCGCGGGCATATCCACCCGCGGCCTCGGCATCCTCGGCGGCAGGGGGCTGGATGAACCTGGCACCCAGGCTTTCAACCTGCTCGCCAGCTGCAGCACGAACGTCGAACGCTTCGACTACTGCCCCCAGCCGGCGCGCCGTTGCGATTGCCTGCAGACCGGCAACCCCGGCCCCGAGCACGAGGATCCGTGCAGGCGGAATCGTCCCCGCGGCTGTCATCATCATTGGCAGATATTTGCCCAGCGAATTTGCGGCCAGCAGTACTGCTTTGTAACCGGCGATAGAGGCCTGCGACGAAAGGACGTCCATGCGCTGCGCACGGGCGATTCGTGGAACCAGCTCCATGGAAAGCGCGGTAGCGCCAGCCGATGCCAGTGCGGACACACCTGCAGAATCGGTCCGGGCGTTCAACAGGCCAATGACTACGGTGCCTTTTTTCAGGGCGCTCAGTTCGGCGGGCGTTGGGGAGTGGACATGAACAAATATATCGACGGAACCGGCTATATCACCCCTGGCTGCTGTTTTTGCGCCTGCCCCGGCATACGCTGAGTCGGGAAATCCGGCGGCGGTGCCTGCACCTTCCTCTATAAACACCTCGTGGCCCGCTTTGACGAGACGCTCTACCGTCTCAGGCACCAGTGCCACGCGCTGTTCATTGGGATCTGACTCCCTTGGCGCGCCGATCTTCATTCAATGCTCCAGTCGAACGTAACGTTGTTTCGCGCAAAAATATGTCTGGCAACAACCTTTCAATGATATCGCCGGGCACCGTAGCGAGGACGTGAGATCACGCTGATTTTGGTGTGCGGCCATTTACGGAATGCGGTTTCTAGTTGTAATTTATCCGTGTCCAGTTACTACCACCCCCGATAATCGGAAATAGCGGTGGAAATATCCCAGTAATTCGAGGAGCAATCCATGTATCTGATCAGGCGTGTCTACAACGTGAAACCCGGAACAGCTCGACGCGCTGCGACGCTCATTAAGCAACAGGCCGCGGTTTACACCGACGCCGGTCAACGATCCGAAGTGCAGGTCTACTTCAACGGGGGCACCCTTCCAGGCGATACCAACCGCGTCTACTCACAATGGACCGCCGACGTGATCGACTCGCCGTACAGAGAAGGGAATGTGATGCCGGGCGATGTATCGGGAGCCGGCGCCAAGCTCCGGGAAATCGTCATCAGCAACTACATCGAGTTCTTTGAACTGATGGTCCCCGCAAAGGAACAGCACGAATAAGTTTCGCTGCATTTGAACCCGCCAACAGGCCTGACCAGAGAGAACTCTCCCCGACTTGAAAATTAAAGAAATTACCGCGTTTCCAATCCGAATCCCAAGAGAAATGGAAGACGAAGGCAACGGTCGTCCCTCAGTAATCGACTATGGCGACTACTTCGTCGATGCCCAGGTCTTTACTTCGATCTATTCGAAGCACCACGAAACAACCGTCATCAAGATCGAAACCGATACCGGGATAGTTGGTTGGGGTGAAGCGCAATCACCGGTTTCGCCCCGTACGACGCAAACGATTATCGAAGACCTTGTGCGTCCCCTGATACTGGGACGTGACCCGTTCGATATCGAGGCGATCTGGACCCGCAATTACGGTGCCATGCGCGAGCGCGGGCACCCGACGGGTTTTTACGTCGATGCCATTGGGGGGACCGATACCGCCCTCTGGGACATTGTCGGAAAATCCACCGGCAAACCGGTTCACAAGCTTGCCGGAGGTCGATATCGCGATCGTGTAAAGCTCTACGTCGGGATGGGCGGTACCGACCCTGAAAAGGTCGCAGATACAGCCGAGGAACATGTCGGTTACGGCTACGAGGCACTGAAGCTTCACCTTCTGCTCGATGCCGATGGCGTTGCGGAAATTGCCCGGGCGGTACGCGAGCGCGTCGGGCCAGAAATCATGCTGATGTGCGATGTCCACATGCGCCACTCCGTTGCCAGCGCCATCAAGCTTGGAAGGGAACTCGAAAAGCTCGATTTCACGTGGCTCGAATCGCCACTTGTCCCCGATGACATTCCGGGTGCCGCCGCGCTGACAGACGCACTCGATATAGCCGTTGCTATTGGCGAGTGGAGCCGGACACGCTACGAAATGCGCGAGGCGTTTGAACGGCGTGCCTACGACATCGTGATGCACGACATTGGCCGAACGGGCATCACCGAGGGCCACCGCATCGGGACCATTGCCGATACCTACAACATTCCGGTTGCACCCCATGTCGGCGGTGGAGGCATCCTGTCCGTGGCCGCGACGGTTGAATACTCAGCGTCCTGTTCCAACTTCATGATTATGGAACACAGCCATCACGCGAATACGTACAAGAACGCAATTACGGCGGAGAATTACGAACCGAGCAACGGCTTTTTCGAAGTCACCGACAGGCCGGGGCTCGGAATCGAGATCGACCAATCGTCGGTCGAGAAATACCTGATTTCCTGACGGGAATATATGGGCGACGATCTGAATAAATACGAAACCCCGTTCATCCTTGCCGTAGATATCGGTACTTCATCGATCAAAGTGGGGCTGTACGATGCACTTGCCCGCAGTGTGCCCGATATCGACGAGACGGTCCCTCACAGCCAGACTGTGGCTTCCGACGGTACGTCGGAAGAAGACGCTGACCAGATCAGGAACGCGGTCGAACAGGCAATCGACAACGTTCTCGCAAGAGCAGACAAACTTGTGACCGGAATAGCAGGCGTTGGTTTCGACTGCATGGCGAGCACCGTTCTGGGCCTCGATCGCACAGGCGATCCTGTCACGCCTGTCTATACATATGCAGACACACGGTCGGCACCCGACGTCGAGCGCCTGCGGAATGAGCTCAATGTCCCGATCGTCTACGACCGTACCGGCGTCATGCAGCACACATCGTACGTGCCGGGACGGATCAGGTGGCTCCGGCGAACCCGCCCGGAACTTGCCGACCGCACGGCGAAGTACGTCGATCTATCCACCTATCTGTTTTCGAGGTGGTTTGGCAGGACGGACGTGAAGGCCAGCTACTGTGTGTCTTCGTGGAGCGGAATGCTGAACCGTCACGACATGTGCTGGGACGCGGGTTTGCTCGGCAGGCTCGGCATCACAGTCGAAAACCTGCCCGAGTTGGCCCCCTGGAGCGAGCCCGAAAAAGGCCTGTCGCCTGAATACGCCAGCCGGTGGCCAGCGCTGGCGGACCTGCCGTTTTTCCTGTCGGTGGGCGATGGCGCTGCGGTCAACGTCGGCACCGGCTGTGTCGACGAAACCAGGGTGGCGCTCACGATTGGGACGACCGGGGCGATGCGGGTATTGAGCAGGGGACCGGCGCCCGATGTCCCGACCGGTTTGTGGGCATACCGGCTGGGCACCGATCGGACACTGCTCGGTGGCTCATTCTCGGAAGGAGGGAACGTCGTTCAGTGGGCCCTCGACAACCTGCGTCTGCCGACGGCCGAAAAGCTGAACGCCGCGCTATCCAAACTGAGGCCGGCGGCGCACGGGATAAACGTTCTGCCGTTTATAGCGGGCGAACGGGCCACTGGCTGGTCGACTTCGGCCACCGGTGTGCTGGAGGGTGTCAGGGTATCGACCGCGCCCATCGAAATACTTCAAGCCATGCTGGAATCGGTCGCCTATCGGTTCGCGCTCGTTGCCGACCTCCTCTTGCCCGGTGTGAAAACGGGTTATCAGATGATCGCCAGCGGCGGGGCCATCAAGAACTCGCCGTGGTGGCTCCAGACGATGGCGGATGTGCTCGGCGTTCCGGTGGGAGTCTCGGCCGAGGAGCAGGACACCAGTCGCGGAACGGCAATCCTTGCCCTGAACGCACTTGGCATATGGGACGATCTCGACGCCCACCCGGCTCAGATCGCCGAAACCTACGAACCCGATCCAGCGAATGCGGATGTCTACGCCGACGCCCGCGGCCGACAGACGGAGCTTTACACGCGTCTCCACGGCTAACTTCATCTTGGCTGTATTCGCGTGATTAATGGACGATTTACGTTGTATCCCGATGAAAAAATTCTGTCACGCGTCCAGCGTTTACACCCGGTGGATGATTTCGTTGTGATGGTCTATAGTACTCGCAAATATGCGCATGAAGCATATGCAAGCACGGTAAAAGATGTTTCCCCGGGGGGGTGGAATGGATGGCAAATCGGTGTTGCTGGTTGTCCACGGAATGGGCGACGCAGCGCAGGGCTCGACGCTGAGGACTAGCGTCAGCAAGCTCCTCGAAGCAATGCGACTCCGAATGCGCGACAAAAAAACAGTCCGGGTGGAAGGTGGCTCAGATCTGAGAAAAATCGCGAAAAACGATCCCGATATCCGGATCGTTATTCTTGCGCACTCGACCGGGAACCTGATCGTTTACGAAGCCCTTGCCGAACTGAGAACAAATTCCGGGAAACTTGAGCGAAAAAAGGAATTAGCAGATACCAGGGTTCAAGATGCAGCCAGTCCCGGGGCAGTTTCGATGCCGGAGGCCCGGGAAGAACTGAAAAGGGAAGCCGCCGAAATTGGTGAACTACTCGAATTAGAAAGACAGACGATAAAAAGTATCGAGACCTGGGTCAGTATCGGTTCGGTGATGTCTCTGGCGTGGAGCACAGGAGTTGTGAGGGAGTCCAACCCCAAATACCAGCGCCCAATTCCCACAGGCGAAGAGATCAAATGGTTAAATCTCTGGACTACCTTCGATATCGCAACCGGCGCGAAACTTGCGCCGCCCGATGCAGCTCCGACGATTCCGGGGCCGATGAACCTCCGAGTCAATAATTTCGGCAGTATCGCGCTGGATCACTCCGGGTACTGGGACAACATCGAAGAGGTCTACTTACTGCTGCTGGAAGAGCTCGGCGGGCGCGATAAAAGCAACGATTTCTGGCGGGGGGAACCTGTGGGCAAGTCTCACAAGCGTTACCCGAGGCGATCGGAACACGAGATTAAGGACCTGAGAAGTCGCGAAGGAATTTTGCAATATTCGATGTTGTTGAACGGGCTTGTCTGGATGTCGCTGCCGATCACCCTGGTCGCTTCAGCGCTGGATCACGACATAGCGCGCACTATTGCGCAGGCAGCCCAGCTTGATCACATCGCCGCGTTCTGGAATTTGGACTGGTTCACGACTGCGACTAATCAGCCAAACGGGATGATCTGGTGGCAGCAAATACGCTACTTCGTGGTGACCGGTTTTGGTGTTTTTGCGCTGCTATGGGGCATCTGGTACTTCGTGATGCACAAGATTGTCTGGAATATAAAGATTTCCATTATGAGGAGGCTACGCACGAAGGATTTCAGAAATAATCGGCCCGCCGACGCCTAGCATTTGGAAGATTGCAAATACTGTAAACGAACCGGACTTGTGTCGAACGTTTCGGGCTATTTCTGGCGTCTGGCATCCAGCGTATCGGCTACTCTGCCGATCGGCCCGGCTCGTCTGAGTGTCGCTCTACACGCTCGGCAATGATGGTCCCCATGAGTTGCCGTAATTCCTGGATTAAATGCTCAGATGGCGCGTCAGCTTCATTGGCCATCTCGGCCGCGTTTACCCACGTCCAGATTTCATTGAGGACTTCCCGGAGTTCCCGCGCGGTCATCATCTGGGTGTCGATGTCACCGAAATCGGGTGGTGGTGGAAATGTCTGGTTCGCCATTGCTGACCCCTCACGGTTTCTATTTACCGAAGGTTATCAGCAAGCCGTCGATTCGACCCTATTCACCCGACTTTTTTACTGCGTGGCCGCCAAAACCCCTGCGCATCGCGGCAAGCATCTTTCCACCCAGTGGGTCGACCTGTCTCGACCTGAACCTCACCTGCAACGCGGCAGTGATTACTGGCGCCGGCACCGCCAGCTCGATCGAGGCATCGACAGTCCACCTGCCCTCGCCAGAATCGTCAACATATGAGCTGAGCGATTCCAGCGTTGGCTCTCGTTCCAACTCGTCTGCAATCAGGTCAAGCAGCCAGGACCGAATTACGCTGCCCCTCCTCCAGTTCTCGGCAATTGCGCCGAGGTCGAGATCGAAATCCGTCTTGGCAGCAAGCAACTCGAAACCCTCGGCAAATGCCTGCATCATGCCGTATTCGACCCCGTTGTGGATCATCTTCGTATAGTGCCCCGAACCACTGGGCCCAACATAGAGACTGCCATCGGACTCGGTCGGCGCGAGTGTCGTGAATATCGGCCGGTTCCGGTCATATGCCGCACGGTTTCCACCGACCGTGAGGCAGTAGCCGTTCGCAAGCCCCCACACACCGCCGCTGGTGCCCGAATCGAGAAAGTCGACGCCGCTCGCGCCGGCGCGCTCGGCACGTCGCTGCGACTCCTTGTAGTTCGAGTTTCCACCGTCGATAAGCGTGTCGCCCTCGTCCAGCAACTCCACCAGGTCGTTCACCGTCTTTTCCGTGATGTCGCCCGCCGGGACCATCACCCAGACCGTTCGCGGAGATTCCAACTGTTCGACAAGTTCAGCCAGCGAACCGGCCGGTGAAGCTCCTTTTTTGACGAGCACTCCCACCGCCTCAGAATCGGGGTCGTAAACAACAAGCTCGTGCCCATCGTCCAACAGTCGTTCAGTCATGTTGCCGCCCATGCGACCGAGGCCAACCATCCCGAGTTTCATATATTTGCTCCGCAACGCGGTGGCCAACGTGGTAGCGCCGTTCACCCTTGTTCTATTAATTCGATCCGACGAGTAACAGTTTCGTTGAGTTTAGCTGGATCGTGCACGGTCCACTCTGGCTCGATCCACGGGGCCGCTGCAATTGCCGCACGGGAAAACGCGGTGGTCACGCATATCCACGCGGCTCCCGAAGCCATGGCGGCCCGCGTGCCGATCGGCGAATCTTCGATGATCACGACCTCACTTGGTGAGATACCAAGGCGATCCATCGCCAGCAGGTAAATTTCCGGGTCGGGCTTTGGATTATCAATCAAATCGCGCCCCACAACGTCGTCCAACAGCACGCGCAGGCCCAGTACATCGAGCACGCGACGCGCTTCGTCGGTGAACGAAGAAGTAGCCACGGAAACGGTCCTCCCGACCGATTTTTGATGGCGTAGCAGGTCGATGTTGTGCTGGTAGACGTTGGCCTCCAGTTGCCCGGGTGCTCCGTGGTTTTTGCGATACTCTTCCATACGTAACCGGTGCAGGTCTTTCCAGGGTTTCCCGTCTACAGGTTCGAGCGAGCCCGCCAGATCGAACTCGTCGATCAACTGCCGGCAGACCATCTCATCGGTAGAACCGACAATTCTCTCGTACAGTTCAACCGCCCGACTGTCCGGGGTGTTTGCACCGGTGAGCCGACCCACGACCTCGGCGTAAGAAAGGGCTTTGAGTCGCTCCGTCTCAACAAGAGTCCCGTCGAGATCAAAGATGAACGCGCTGACGCGTCCTTTTGAATCGGAATGGGCAGGCATGCGTGAAGCGGCTCGTAAAGGCGCTAAAGGGCCTTCGAGGCAGCGTGCGACCGCTCGAACAACTCGTTTGATTCGTTCAGGTGCGATGCAATCGCACCGATGGCCTCATGACGCTCAATCAAGCCCTCGTTGAGCCGCACCAGGTGTCGGTAGTAAGCACCGGGACCGATCAACAGGCCATCTACGCCATGAGTCCGCGCCGCCAGCTTCACGACCTGCCGCTCGCTTTCCGAGAGACCCGGTCCCACGTGTCCGGGGGCCAGGTTGCCCGAGACGACCAGCATCATTCTTGTGTGATATCGGTCGTCGAGGTGCACCTGAGCTGCAATCGCTGCGGTATACGTCGCATCGGCAACTGGCTCAAAAACCCAGACTGCCGGTTCGACGCCTGAGTCCTGAAGTTGTTGGACCGCGCTCAGCAGCGACATTGAGCGCGCCTCGATCGCACTCCCATACATTTCGATCTGGGTCGGAGTCGGGGTAGCTCCCAACTCAATCAGCAGCGGCATCGATTCATCGCGCGCCCTATCCGAAACGATTTTCAGGCGGTTGAGGAGCTCGTTACGCGTCTCCTTCGGGCTGTCGGGGTTGAACGTCAATTGCACACCCGTGTAATCGACATTCAGCTTGCCGAGAGAGTGCGTTCCGTTTCCTGGAGATGCGACCGTAGTCATCGACATCGACCTGGCCCGCAGAAGCACAGACTCACCAAGGTCGCTATCGGCCCATATTCCTACGTTCGACTTCGCAAGTCCGTTTTCGATCGCGGTGGTGATCCCTTCGAAAACGACACGTTTCAGGTCAGCTGCTTTTTCGCGCTCCGACGCCGAGGGTTCGCCAGACGTATTGAGCAACTCCGCACAGAAGTCGACCCGGTTGTCGAGTGTGACGATAAAAAGAGGGTTCGAATCTATTTCCGAGCCATTCATGTGATGCTCTCCGAATCAGGATCCCGTCTTAGCCGAATACCCGATGCTATGGCAGTTGCCAGCGCCTCGATCTGGCCATCCTCGGGGCGAATGGGCAGTACCGTCTGACCGTATTCAGTCATCACAGCAAAATCGCCGGCCGCCTGTGCTGCTGACAACTGCCCAAAAGTGTAACTCGTATCGGGCACAGCCAGATCATCGTATTTCCCTGATACGAAGCCCAGCACTGTGGCGTTTCGTGGACCCCCTTTGTACAGCTGCCCGATTGAATGAAGATAACGCGGTCCGTAGCCAAACGTTGTCGCCATCCCGGTTTTTTCGGATATCAAACGGCGGAGTCCCGTGAACGCCGCGGTCAACTCTGGCGATTCGGGCAAATATGCGATCAGGGCAACATAAGACGGTGGAGCGATATTCCCAAGCCGATCAAGGGCGCTGACAAGCGAATAAGTAAACGGACTCTGACTGGTTTCGGTGAGCAATTCCCGTGACTTTACCTTCGCGGCCTCCACGTCCGGTTGATCGAACGGATAGATATCCATGAGCGAGGCGGCAGCTGCCGTTGCGAACTGCCATCTGAAGAATTCGCCCGCGATCCCGTGCTTGTCCGATCCTGATGCCTTTATGACCAGTACCGGATGACCGGCCGACTCGAGTCCCTTTTGCGCTTGCTGAAATTGCGAATCTGCCTCACCAGTGTCAAAAACGATGAACTGGCGGTCGTTGCCATAACTTTCCGGCCTAAGCCGAGGTTCACCCGCAATTGGAATCAGGCCTTTGCCGCCTTTGCCCGTCGATTCTGCGAGCAGCTGCTCGACCCACAGGCCGAAAACGGAATACTCGCCAGAGGTGATGAGAGTGACCTTA
>Ga0066376_10002406_pt1 | contig 17468 bp, 18 predicted proteins | sample Knorr_S15_td_Bot_FD_77009 | JGI IMG/M metagenome (GOLD analysis project Ga0066376, IMG submission 77009) | Marine microbial communities from Southern Atlantic Ocean transect - Knorr_S15_td_Bottom_ad_5009_LV_A | ecosystem: Environmental > Aquatic > Marine > Oceanic | place: Southern Atlantic... | reverse complement strand
TGCTCGTCCACGGCGCCTCGATCAATGTGCGAGCCGAACCTCGATTCGGGATGTTCGTCAAATTCAAGCACCGACACCAGGAGAAGATCAAGACCGAAATCCCCGAAGACCTGTGGAAGTACTGGGGGATTTAAGCCCGTAAGGAGAGGCAAGAGTGGCAAAAGAATCGTGTGTAATCGTCGGGGCCGGCGGCATCAGCAACGCCTGGTTCCCGCCCCTGATCGCTGAGAAGGTGGACATCCGCGGCGTCGTCGACCTCGATGTCGACCGCGCCCGGGCCCAGTGCGAGAAATACGAGATCGAGGCCGAAATCTCCGACAACCAGACTGCCATGCTGAAGAAGACCCGGCCGGATTTCGTCGTCGACCTGACCGTGCCCGGGGCCCACTGCAAGGTCGTCTGCAGCGCCCTCAGGTCCGGCTGTCACGTCATCGGCGAGAAGCCCATGGCCAACAGCATGACCGAGGCTCGGCGCATGGTTCGCACCAGTGAGCAGACCGGCAGGATGTATATGGTCAGCCAGTCCCGACGCTGGGTGCCGCGGCACGAAGCCGTCCGCAAGATGGTCGCCGGCCGCAAAATCGGCGACCTGACCACGCTCAACTGCGACTTCTTCATGGCCTGCCACTTCGGTGGCTTCCGCGACCAGATGGAGAGTCCGCTGATCCTCGACATGTCCATCCATCACTTCGACCTGGCGCGCTATCTCGCGGGCAGCGACCCGGTGGCCGTCTACGCCCTGGAGACCAGCCCCAGGGGCAGTTGGTACGCCGGCGACGCGGCGGCCAGCTGCATCTTCGAGATGACCGACGGCGTCACTTTCACCTATCGAGGCAGCTGGTGCGCCGAGGGCCTCCACACCAGCTGGCAGGGCAACTGGCGCATCACCGGCGAGCGGGGCAGCATCCTTTACGAGCAGGATCAGCCACCGGTCGCACAGGTGGCGACCGGAAAGACCGGATTCACTCGCACTCTGAAAGACCTCAAGCCGCCCAGAGAGACGATGAAGCACGAAGGCATGCGCGGCTCCCTGCGCGAGATGCTCGCCTTCCTGCGTAACGGCAAGCTCCCCCAGACCGAGTGCCACGACAACATCAAGTCGCTCGCCATGGTCTTCGGGGTCATGAAAAGTGCCCGCACGGGCAGACGAGTGAAGATCACCTAGATCACATCAAGTCGCTCGCCATGGTCTTCGGGATCGTGGCGGACCCGCAAGCGTATGAACATTGACGTGTTGAGAGGGAGGAAGTGATGGCGAAAACAACCGCGAAGAGACAGACCCCCCGAGCCACCCCGGCGCCCGCCCACCCGGCCGGCATCCGCATCGGTACCATGGCCAACACCGGCGAGCCCGAGTACCTCAGACAGATTCTGCCGCACGGCTTCGAGTCCTTCCAGATCAACTTCTGGCAGGAGATCGGCATCCACCTGCCGACCCGTGCCCGCGAGATACAGGAAACGCTGGACGGCACCAGTGCCGTCGTCAGCTGTCTGGGCATGTTTGGCAACGCCCTCGACCCGTCCGACCCCAAGCACAAGCAGACCCTGGCCGGCTGGCGTGCCTGCATCGACAATGCCCACCTCTTCGGTTGCGACCTGGTCTGTGGCTTTTCCGGGCGCATGGTCGGCCAGCCGATCGACGCCTCCATGAAACGCTTCAAGAAAGTCTTCGGAGATCTGTCAAAACGCGCCTCCGACCGGGGCGTGCGCATCGCCTTCGAGAACTGTGACATGGGCGGCGACTGGAACAGCGGCGCCTGGAACATCGCTCACAATCCAACTGCCTGGGAGATGATGTTCAACGAAGTACCGGCCGACAACCTGGGCCTGGAATGGGAGCCCTGCCACCAGATGGTCAGCCTCATCGAGCCCATCCCGCAGCTGCGCAAGTGGGCCCCCAAGGTCTTCCACGTGCACGGCAAGGACTGCACCATCGCCTGGGACATCGTGCGCGAATACGGCGTCCACGGACCGAACCAGTTCGCCTGGCACCGCACCCCGGGCTTCGGCGACACCAACTGGGCCGACGTCATCAGCATCCTGCGGACCAACGGCTATGTCGGCAGCATCGACATCGAAGGCTGGCACGACCCGGTCTACCGCGGCGATCTGGAAATGACCGGCCAGGTGCGGGGCCTCAACTACCTCAAGGACTGCCGCGGGGGCGAGTTCGTCGCCAATCCGGAGTAGCTGCCGGATCGACCACGCCATCGCTCTTGCCGATGCCCTCGGCGACCTGAGGCAGCCGGGTACTTCACAGCCGTACCGCTTTGGTTACTTATCGGTAAAGCGCGTCCCCCTGCAGCCGGCAGTCGAAGCGAACCAGGTACGGCCACTGCCGATGATGCACCATGGACACCCCCCATGACACACCTGGGGCGCGTCCTTCGGTGAAGTCATCGTCGCGACAGGGACCCGGCGCCTTGGGAGGATCCGTATCGGCGATCTTGTGAAAATGCAGTCCGTCATCGCTATACTGCAGCGTGTTGCCCTGCGGCCCGACACTGGCAACCAGACAGCCGACGCCGCTGGCATGCGGCCAGACACAGACTTCGTGACCGCTGTCCAGCACGGGATTGCCGTCGCACTTGCGGTAGGGACCCGCCGGCGAGTCGGCGATCGCCAGGCCCATGCGGGTTTCGCTCGGCGTGCGGTTGTGCTGCCTTCCTTTGTAGTACATCCAATAACCACCCTCGCGCACGACCAGGCAGCTGTCGTCCACCCGCATGCTGTCGAATTGCTCCGGATCGTCGCTGGGGCGCAGAATGGGATGGTCCTCGACGCGCGTCCAGGGCCCGCGTGGCGATGCGGCCGAAGCCACGCCAATGGCGGTGCGAGTGCCTCCCGGTCCGCCATCGTCGTTGGTGAACGGCTCGGGGACCGCGGTGTAGAACAGATAGTACAATCCCGAAGCGACCAGAATGGTCGGGGTGAAGACGGCGTGCTGGTCGAAGGAGCCCTCCCCTCCCGCACCCAGCGCTTCGCCCTGCTCCGACCACGTGTGACCGTCGTCGCTGGTGGCGTACCACACCGTCGCGGAATAGCCGTCCACCGAATGCGTGGTGCGCGAGTACCACACGTAGTAGACCTCGTCCACCCGAATCACCGGGCTCGGGTCTCGACGGGTCACCCCCTCCTGGAGGGGAATGGCGGCTGAGTAGGTGAAGCCGTCGAAGTGCGGGAATGGATTCGGCACGGGCAATCGCCAGCCTTCCTACAGGGCGTACTGTGGGATCTTCATCAGTTCGCCGTCCTTGAGAGCCGATTCGTGCGCGACGATGCCGCTGACCGTCATGGTCAGGGCCTGGACCACGTCGATGAGCGGTTTGCGATCCTGCAGGATCGCCTCAACGAACTCGCACATCAGATAGCCGTGGGAGCCGCCGTGGCCGCCGGCGTCGACACCGGGCGGAAGCGGCGGCCGGCTGGAGGCTGACGGCACTTGGTCCTTCTGACCACTCTGGAACTCACCGTAGAAGGTCCCCTTCTCGGTGCGGATCCTCCCCCTCTCGCCACCCACGCCCGGCGTATCCCAACTGACCGCCATCCGCGCCATGCCGCCTTCGCTGGTTCGGAACAACGCGATCTCGGTGCCAAACGGATTTCCGAATTGATTGTTTTCCGGCTTCAGATGCTCGACCGGGCTTGTCATGCCCATACAGGAAACCTCGGTAAAGCTGCCGCCGGTCACGCCCACATAGTAGGCGTTGGAGTGCGTGGGGTACCACTGCGGTGGCAGACCCGTGCGCCAGCTCTTGTGCGCGGCCAGCGGCGTGCCGAAGTAGTGCCAGTACTCGCCTTCGGCGTAGACGACCTTGCCCAGGGTTCCAGACTTGTACATCTCCCGCATGCAATAGAGATCATCGTGGAAATAGGATGTTTCGAACATCATATACTTGCGGCCCGTTGTCTTGACCGCTGCGAAGAGCGCGTCCGCCTCCTCCAGCGAACCAAAGACGGCCGGCACGGCCGAAGCCACATGCTTGCCGGCCTTGAGCGCGGCGATGGCCAGGCGGCCGTGGCTCGGCGCGTCGGTGGCGACGAAGATGGCCTCGAGCGAATCGTCACCGATCAGCTCTTCACACGTCGAATACGTCGTCTCGCAGCGACACAGCTTTGCCAACTCGGCGCACTTGTCCGGATTCAGATCGGCAACGGCGGCGACGATCACATTCGGATGGTCCTGAAAATGGAAAGCCGCGCCGAAGCCGCACACGCCATACCCGGCGATGCCGATCCGGATCTTGCGATCTGAAACGGGCTGCCAGTTCTTGGCCGCCTCCGTATCGGTGACCGCCTGCTCGAAACCCTGGATCGCGGCCGCTCCGGCGGTGCCCTCGGGCCCACTGTCTCCCCCTACGGAGGCCGCCTGTCGACCGGAGTGACCTGCCTTACTCCTCGCGCTCATATAAGCCCTCCTCTGCTCTGCATTCGTCTTCCCTCGATTTGGTCTACTCGTCCTTGAAGGCGTACAGATGTTTCTCTGTCCGCACGTATTGGCCTAGGGACCAGGCCGCGCTACCCTTCCGCCTCGATGCCCCCACCGCCCCCTTCACGAGGCGCCTCCCACCTCAACCGCGGCGTAGATGCCGGCCCGCGTGGCCGCCAGGCCGATCTCGACATGCGTGGTCCAGCTCGTCGCAATAACCACTCCCTGCAGATCTCCCCGTGCCAGCATGGCCCGATAGTCGGTGTAACCATCGGCGCGTTACCCCTGCGACTCCTGCAGGCGGTCTATCTTCCGATCGACGCGATCCTGATACACATCGCACACCGCCGGGATGTGCACATCCTCCATGTCCGCTACTAGGTCGGCCAGGCCTGCGCCACGACCGCCGAGTCAGACGAATCCGAGGTTGACGCGATCCATTCCTCTCCTTCTTCTCCAGGGCAATGGTTATCGGCTGCCCCTCACAGCGCCTGAGGTTACGACGGACAACCGGCTGTGATGTGGCGTTGCTTCAGATGGCGACAGCGGGCGCTTGACCGACCACCCGTTGAGCCGACACGCAAGAGAAAGCACGATAGGCTGGCTGCGCAAGGGGTGCGGCCCATATCGCCGCCAGGATGCGTGACACACGCGATGAAACCGGGGGTTTGAGGGAAACTGTTGCACCAACAGGTAAATCCGCAACACCCCTCGCGCTCGCCGTCGTCTCCCGCCGCCTGCACCAACGCGGTCAGCAATGTCCGCGGGCCCCGCCTTCGTCGCCCGCCGGCGCGAGCACCAGACGGAGATGTCATCTTCGTGCTTCCGGCTTGATTTGTATATGATTGTAATATACATTCACGCCTATGGCCGATACGACATCCATGCCGGAGTTTGAGGGATTTCAGTGGAGCGGTGGGAACGCGGAGAAGAACTGGGAACACCATGGAGTCGCGCCCGCCGAATCCGAGCAGGTATTCTTCAACAGACCGCTCCTTGTCGGGGATGATGTAAAACACTCGTCCCGTGAGAAGCGATGGTACGCACTCGGCCAGTCGGATGAAGGACGGGAACTGTTCATCGCGTTTACGATGCGAAATAGGCTTATCCGGGTTATTTCTTCCCGTGATATGAGTCGAGAGGAAAGGAGAATCTACAGATGATGAAGAAGCGCATGCCAAAATTCAAGAGTGAAGACCAAGAGCGAGAGTTCTGGAAAAAGCACGATTCATCGGACTACATCGACTGGGCAAAGGCAAAACCGACCGTGTTCCCGAATCTCAAGCCATCCACCAAAACCATCTCACTTCGCCTTCCCGAATCGATGGTTGAAGAACTGAAGCTCCTCGCCAACAAGCGAGATGTGCCGTACCAATCCCTTCTCAAGATCTTCCTCGCAGAACGCATCGAGGCGGAATTCGCGCGGCGCCAGCCAAAATCCGCCTGAGTGGCAACACGGATCAAGATGGCTCGACGATTGTCACGGCCGAGTGCGCACCGGTTCCGCTGGTCAGAAGGTGCAGTTTATCGAAGCTCATCAGGACCAGATCTTCATCGCCGAATGCCCCCCAGACAAAGAGACGCGGCCGTCCCAGCGCACCACGTGCGCGCCGGAGCTGCGGCCGCTCGCCTCCCAGCCGGCCGCCACTTTGTCGCCGACCCATGCCGACCCGACTCACCTCGATTGTGCGTCATCGCTACGGGTGACTGCCTGAACCCACAGATGCACGAAAAGGCTGTCTGCCCATCCGTGGGAGGCAATGGCCCACCGGCCCGGCTCAATCTCGAACACCTTGGTGCCACAGTGGTGCTCGAAGCGATCGTCCAGCACGTGCCGGTACCAGGCCGTGCCTTCCGGATTGGCCCTCTTGTATACCAGCAGCCGACAGCGGCTGCGATAGGGAGTGGTGGGATCGTGCTCACCCACCACAATCTCGTTCTGGCCGTCGCCGTCCAGATCGGCCACGTCCAGCGAGTGGGGCCATCGGAGCTGATGGTCGATCACGTGCCCGTTCCATCCCGCGCCGTTCTCCAGCCAGACCAGCTTTCTCTGGGGCGCGGCCTGTCCATGCAGCTTTTCCGGATTCTGTTCCGCCAGGATGATATCCAGTTTGCCGTTTCCGCTTATGTCGGCCACGCTGGTCTGCGCGGCTTGAAATCCATCCAGGAGCGAGTGCGTCTCGAAGGTGCCATCTCCCCGATTTTCCAGCATGAACTGTCCCAGCACCAGGTCGGTAAGACCATTCCCCAACAGGTCGCCGCTGGCTATTTGCTCGCTGTATCGGATCTCCGCAAGGGTCCGCTTCGGCCAGGGCCCGGCGGCGGGATCTGCCGGCACACAGAACAGCTCGGGGTACTGGTCCTCTCGCCAGGCGCCGTGATGAGCAATGACCAGAGCCAGCTTTCCACCGGGCAGGACCGGCGCGATGACAGATCCGTGTGGCCAGTCGCCCATGCCCGTGCCGACCAGGTGTTTTTCCCATCTTCCCGCTTCCGGATCCGTCGCCTTCAACCAGACCAGGTTTTCCGTTAGCCGTTGATACGGCGCGGCGGCTTCGTCTTCGGGCTTGTCCAGACAGATCAGCTCATTGCGCCCGTCGCCATCGATATCTGCTGCGGCGATTACCTGTTCGATACCCGGAATCTCGAACCGTTTCCAGTCGGAATTCCGATACCACCAGGCCCCGCAGATAATGTCATGGCTGCCGTCGCCGGCGACGTCGCAGGGCAGGATCTCCAGGGCGGGATAGGGTTTGTCCAGGTCGACATAGTGGTGCTCGAAGCAGGCAAAGGACGGGCGCTCCGCTAGGCGCTTGAACACCTGCACCTGTGCCCTTTTCCACTCTTTGCCGACGATCTCCTGTTCTCCGTCGCCATCGACATCCATCGCGAAAGCCTCGTGGGTACCCTGTCCCCGGGTATGGACCACACACTCCCAGCTGGCGCCCTTGTCTCTGGTTTCGTAGGTCATCATCCGGGCGTCCCGATTGCGCGGAGCACTCCATCCCCCCTCGGCCATTTCCGCCACGAACACCCTGGTCGCGCCTTCTTCTGGCTGAACCTGCATGGAATGCCCGAACGTCAGACCGGAGTCGATCTCGTGCTCTTTCCACGGCGCTTGCGGATTTTCCCGGTACAGATTCTCGAACCAGGAGAATTTCCCCTCCTGGTACTCCGATTCGCACATCAGAATATCCGGCCTGCCGTTGCCGCTGATATCGACGAATGCTGCCCGGCACATATTGCGGAAATCCCGGGTGATAGGGGCCTCGATCCAGGCATCGGTAAAGGGATCGTCCCCGGAGCAGGTGAACAGGCTGGGACCGCACATGATCTCCATGCGTCCGTCGCCATTCACGTCGGCTAGGTCGGTGCCTTCCCGCAGCTCTTTTTCAGTCGTAATGGTACACCGCTGCCATGGTTGGGTCTGGCCCGGCCTTGTAGATATCCACGGCCCCGGGGGTTATAGCGGCGGTAAGGGATGACGATGTCGGCCAGACCGTTGCCGCCAACATCGCCCATGGCCTTGATATGCGGATCAGGCGGGGTGTCGGCGTCGACGATCACATGTTCGAACGGTATCGGGTTGGTCATCTTTTTCGCTTTCTGAAAGCACCTCGATCAACGGCTCGTAAAGCTGGAGAGTGGCAAGACCTGCCGTCCATCGCCTCCTGTCTCTCCAGGGAAGGCGGGGCCGTAGAGTTAACGCGGTGAGTGAGGTGAGGGCAAGGCGCCCGGACAGGCCAATCACCATTGCTGCCTGATGCCAGATGGCCTAGCTTGTGACCGGCCATTGAGACTTGGACCGGGGCGTCACGCGCCGCGTTGACGAGAGCATCGAAGCGGTCACTTTCGAGCACATGCTCTCACAGGCCCATCAAAGGATCTCCCACATGCCCAACAAACCCAATGTCCTCTGGATCTACGGCGAAGACCTCTATCCAGACCTAGCCTGTTACAGCACGCCTGTTGTGCAGACGCCAAACATCGACCGATTGGCCTCTGAAGGCACACTCTTTGACAACGCGTTCGTAACCTGTCCGGTTTGCTCGGCCAGCAGATCGGCCATCATCACCGGGCGCTACCAGACCAGCTTTGGCGCGCACAATCATCGCAGTAAACGCGATACCGCGCTCCCGGAAGACATCCGCCTGATCACCGACTACTTCCGCGATGCCGGCTATTACACCTGCAACAGCCCGGGGCCGCCCTTCGATAAACCAGGAAAAACCGACTTCAATTTCCAGCGCAAAGACATCTTTGACGGTATCGACTGGACCGAACGTGCCGCAGGACAGCCCTTCTATGCCCAGAACAACATCACCGACACCCACCGCAACTTCACCCCGGACCCGGACAACCCGATAGATCCCGATGCCGTTGAACTGCCCCCCTATTATCCCGATCACCCGCTGGTCCGCAAAGACTGGGCCATGTATCTGGAAAGCGTTCAAGTCTTTGACCGAAAAGTCGGCCAGGTCCTCCAGCGCCTTGACGACGCCGGCGTAGCAGACAACACCATCGTCTTCCTCATCAGCGATCACGGACGCGCACATATTCGCGATAAGCAATTCCTCTACGACGGTGGCATTCGCGTACCCTGTATTGTTCGCTGGCCAGGCCACATCGACGCCGGTGTGGTCAGCGACGAACTCGTCAGCGGCGTTGACTTCGCTCCCACGGCTCTCTCACTTTCAGGCCGCGATGTGCCCGAGGGCATGGAGGGCAACATCTTCCTGGGGGCGGACGCCAGATTGCGCCCTGAAATAATCTCTGCCCGGGACCGATGCGACGGCACTGTGGACCGTATTCGCTGTATACGCACCAAAGAACACAAATACATTCGCAACTATTATCCAGACCGTGCCTATATGCAATTCAACGGCTATAAACACCAGCAATATCCGCTCTGGACACTCCTCCCCCTGCTGGCCAGAGAGGGCAACCTCACCGAAGCGCAGGCCAGATTCCTTGCGCCCTGTCGTCCGTATGAAGAACTCTATGACCTGGACGCAGATCCCCATGAGGTGAATGACCTGTCCACATCCGACGATCACCAGGATGTCCTGAATGACTTGGGTGCTCGTCTCGACAACTGGATCGAAACCTATGGCGACCAGGGCGCTAGCCCGGAAGATCCCGCCATTATTGCCAAACAAGCAGAAGACATGCACGCCAGACATCAAATGCGCATGGAAAACGAGCACGGCATCAAGGATCCCTTAACGGCTGAAGCATACATGAAGGTTTGGGAGAAGAGAATTCTTGGGTGAGGAACCGCCCCTGGAGAAGCCTGGCGGAATGGGCGACAAGCACTACTGACTACGAATGGATCCAGGTAACCGACGACGACGCATTACCCCTTGGCTGACGGAAAGTTACGCTTGGGCCTCCCGACGGCGCTCGACGAACGCCTCCGGCGGCGCCATCAGCAGAGCGCGTTTGCGCTCGTCGGCGTTGTCCCAGCCGTCGGCGTCCGATGGTTGGAAGAAGCGCCCAGGCCCGGAATACGCCTCGCCGGACGGTGTGTACTTATAGAACAGGGTGGTACGTCGGTCTGGCACCGTCCACGGCAGCGTGCCGTGGGCGAGCGACTCGGTGAAGATGATCGCCGTGCCAGCGGCGGCAGGAACCCGCTTGATCATCGGGTGCACCCCCTGCGACAAATCGACCCAGTCCGCCGGCACGGGGTCGTGCGCCTTGTGCGATCCTGGCAGACAGCAGAACCCGCCGTCGTTGCAGATCGTGTCTTCCAGCTCGTAGGTGACGGCGACGAGTCCGTTGCGGAAGGCCCCGGTCTCGGCGTCCCGGCTGAAGTAGAGAGGCTGCAGCTCGGGCGGCCGGTCGGGACGCTGCAGCCGTTGATTGTGATTGTGAATCGTGCCCCCCGCCAGGTTCTTGTTGAACACCCCTTGAGTGTGGACGTTGATGTGATCGATGCGGTAGGCGGGCAGGCCGTCGTCACCGGCACCACCGTAGATATCATCGAGCAAGTCGGCAATGACGGGGACGTCGAGCAGGTCGAAGAAGTCCTGCGACCAGAAGCCGCCGTCCCGGCTCAGCTGCGTACCCGTGTCGGCGCCCCGTTCGTTGGCTGTGGCGCACAGTCGCTCGGCCTGGTCCGGTGTCAGGGCGCCCTCGACGACGAGGAAACCCCAGGTATCGAAGGCGAATCGCTGTTCATCATCCATTTCGTGACCTCCCGTAAGAAGCGGCATGCGCCGCCTTGCTGTCTGCGCCGTTGATGAGCACCAACGGTGCGAGGTCGTCAGCCATCGCGAACCCTCGGAACTCTTCGAGATCTAATCGTCTTCGATTATTGCTGAGCACCACACCGCTGCATGACCAGAAGACCGGCGTGGTCAGCAGGCGCGATGAATTGACGCAACGCGTCTGTCCTACAAACTCGAACGCTGTTGCTACCGACGCAAGAACGGTTCGCCTAGTCGCCAATCAGCGTACATTTACTTCTGTTCGGATGCCCTATGAATCTTCAGCGACTTCATATCAACATCTTTTATTCGGAGGAAGATGCCGGTTACATCGCCGATATCCCCGACCTCGAATCCTGTTCCGCCTTTGGCTCAACGCGAAAAGAAGCACTGGCTGACGTGAGCAGGGCAAAGCAAGCGTGGCTCGAGGCCGCAGGGGCCGAGGGGAAGCCAATCCCTCCCCAAAAATACCGCCCGGGCATTTACCAGGTATAGGCACCTCAAGCGGCACGGAACGTGCGTTGGCGCCCAGTGCACCCTACACCTCACCACCCACCTCAGCCAAACACTCGCGAGCGCCTGGAGCTGACACACCCAGCTGGCCGAACTCGTAAACTCGCACCAGAGTGTGATCTCAGAGATCGAACGGGGCGTACTGGACCCGCCGGTGGGTGTCTTCCTGACTCTGTGCGGAGGCCCTCGACATTCTGCCGGAGCCCGGCTGCCACACGAGTCGGACAGCCCGGATGCACTCGGTGGGAAGAAGAGGCGCGTTAATCGGGAGGAAAAAGACATGCCGACGGAATCACTTGCGACCGCAGCACGCGAAGTCGAAGCGCTACAAGAGTCATTTGCTGCCGCCGATACCTCAGGCCGGCAAGACCTCCTGGCGCCGATTCACGACCCCGGTCGTCTCGATGACTTTCGGGAGGGTGACACCCGGCTCACGCTGCCAGATGCGCGATTGATCGTCGCCAACCGCAACGGCTACGCGCTCTGGCGCAAGTACGAGCTTTATCTGTCTCTCGATTCGCGCGTGCGCGACCTGATCGCCGCGGTTCGCGTCGGCGACATAGAGACAGCGCGCGATATTCTCGCCGCCGCACCCCAGGTGGCCAACCCGGTCATCGAACCTGGTCTTGGGTGCAATCTACGCACTGAGGCCGGCCACATCGCCAACGACTCGATCCCCCTCTTCTGCCTCTCGGAAGGCGTTTTCAATGACACCAACCAGCGCGGCAACGAGGGTGAGATTGCCGAATTGCTGCTGTCGAACGGCGCGGATCCCGATCTGGCCTGGCAACCGATGGAAGGCGCCGTCAGCTTCAACTGCCCGAGCATCGCCGCCGCCTTGATTCGCCATGGCGCAAATGTGGAAGGACCGTCACCGGGGGTTCTGCTCGCGTATCCAATGCTGTTCGGCTACACGACGATCTGTGAGCAGCTGGCCGCGGCGGGTGCCCGGCTCGACCTTCGATTCGCCGCTGGATTGGGCCACCTGGCCGCCATGGAAGCGTGTCTGAACGACGATGATTCTTTAAAGGAAGATCCTGGCCTTGCGGATCCCTATGCGAATCAGTCGCCAAGCCCTATTCGCGTGCCGCGATCCGATGCCGTGGTACTGGGTCAAGCGCTCCTGTATGCGTGCTTGCACGGTAGACTGGGAGCAGCGAAGTGGCTCATCGAGCACAACGCCAACCCCAGCGCCCTCGTCCTGGGAACCGATCACGACTGCACGATTCTGCAACGGATGACGTGTCATTTCGGCGGTTCCGAGGCAAAGATCAAGGCCTTGGAGACTTCTCGGATGCCCATGGTGCGCTGGTTGCTCGACCGGGGCGCGGACCCCGCGATTCAGGATGCAGAGATCCCCGCCGACGCTCTCGGCTGGGCGAGACATCACGGCATGCACGGGATGGCTAAGCTGTTCGAGCATGCCGGAGAGGACAAGCTCAACCCAGGAGCCTGATGAAAGAACAAAATCGAGTTGACGACCGACGAGCTTGAGCGGGCTGTCGTGACCCCTGAGCGCGTGTGGGAACTCAATAAACGGCAGGATGCGGTTGACCAGCTGCCTGATGTACCTGTTTCTTGATCGACAGAAAAATCTATATCGGCACTCCTCATATCTAAGATGTACTTGCATTCGTAGAGACGGTTCGTATGATCGAGCGGTTGTATCCACTGAAGGATAGATCCTCAACTTGGATGCTGTATGCCGGCATCCTGGCCGTTGTTTCGGCGGCGTGTTTCGGCAGTCTGCGGCACCATCAGATCTACTTCCACGACGATGAGACGTTCAGGGACAATGTCGCCATAAGTGCCGACTTCTCCTTCTTCTTCTCCGCTGAGAAGGAGCAGTTTACCGGGCGGCCCGTCGCCGAGCTGGTCAAGTGGATCGCCTTCGCGGCGGTCGACAACGACCCAGGTCTCAGTCACCTCGTCGTCGTGGGATTCCACACTCTGGCCAGCTTCTTGCTCGCCTTGATGTTCAGTCGGATGGGGCTGAATCTGGAGCTCGCCTTCCTCGGAGGGTTATTCTTCCTCGTCGATGTCTCCCACTTCCACTCCGTGCACCACATCTCCGCACTGGACTTTGTGCTGGGTTTGATCTGGGGTACTCTGGCGGTGATCTGCTACCTGCGTTATCTGACCACGTCCAGGCGTCAATACTGGGTCGGCACCTGTGCCAGCCTGCTGGCCGGCGTGGCGACCCACGTAGCCATGGCCGCGGCGTGGCCCTTTCTCCTGTTCTGGTCCTGGAATCGGGGTATGAAGCTCAAGGACAGCTGGCGTCATCACCTGCCCTTGCTGGTGAGCATAGTGCTGGCCTCCACTTACCTGCTCAGCATCACGCCGGCGGACACCACCACCGGAGCGTCTTTCTCCAGCTTCGGTACCCGCGACCTTCCAACGCTCCTGGCCGGCTTCTGCCGCATGCTCACGTGGAATGTCAGTCGGCTTTTCACCACCGCCCACTGGGTGCCGTTTCCACTGTACCTGCGTCAGACCTGGGAGTTTTACACCGGGGGACTCATCCTCATGGCGCTGCTGGTGGCGATCTGGCGCGGACGGTTTCCGCTGTCCGCGGGAGGGGCGTGGGTCCTGCTGTTCACTCTGCCCTTCGCCCTGGTCGCTGAAGCGGTCACCAATGAAGCGATGGAAGGGCCGTCGCACTACCTCTACCCGGCCAGCGCCGGCTCTTCGCTGCTGCTGGCCTGGGTGGTGCAGCAGGGCGGTCTGCGATTGACCGCCAGGCTGCGTTCCTGGGGATCGATCCTGTACGGCCTCGGATTGCTGGTGATCCTCGGCTCAAGTTACGTGTCGCTGAAGCGAGTCGAGGCCTTCTCCTATTACAACTCGGGCAGATATCTGTTCGCCACAGATCTGAAGGCCGCCCTCGACTGCTTTCAGCGTGCGCTGGATATGGGACAGGAGGTACTGAAACTGGACGAAACCTACACCCGCCTCGCGATCGCCATGCCCATTGTGGGCGACGATCCGCTACCCCTGCTCCGAGAGGGACTGGCGCGTTTCCCCGACAGCTTCGCGCTCAATACGGCGATGGCGGTTGTCGAGTCAGAGGCGGCGGATCCAGAGTCACGCAAACGCGGCCAGCGGCGTCTGAAAGTAACGCGGGAGAGCGCCCAACGCGCTGGCGTGAGTCGCACCTTCGACCTCAATGCCACCTCGATGTATCACAATATGGCGAGAGGATATGTCAAGAGCGGCGATCCCATTCGCGCCATCGGCATTTTCAACCGCGCACTCAAACTCAGCCCCGTCAGGGACAAGACCCTGTCGTTGCTGGGCGATGCCTGCCTGGCGCTGGGTGCCCAGATCGAGCAGCAGGAGATGTTGGCCGAAGCCTATGACGTTTTTCAGGCCGAGTGCGCCAACCACACAGCAGCCCAGCTGAAGCTGGGATCGCACCTCGCCCAAAAAGGACAATGGGACGAAGCTATCGAAATGTACCAATCCCTGCTGGCGCGTGAATCCAACAGCCAGGCTCGACTCAACCTGGGTCTAATCTTGCTCGCCACGGGTGACGTGACTCAGGCGGAAGTCGCCATAACCCGGGCGTTGGACGAAGTCGATTCAGAGAGAGACCAGACCATCCGTAACGTGGAGGATCAGCTGAGACTCATCGAGAAAGGCTCGTTCGGGACGGAAGCCCTCCGGATCGTCCAGGCGCACGCTCGATCAGTATCCGCCGACAGCCTGACAATCCGTTGATAAGGGCAGTTCAGTCCTGACTCGGGTTGCCGCCGTCGGCTTCCACGGCCTCCTGTTTCAATCGCCGCAGTGAGAAGTGCGACCGATACAACGCCAGAGCTCCCAGAATACTGCCCGGAACATATACGACGAAGTGCAGCACAAAGGCGAAACTGAGCCCGGTCTCCCGATCTACGTCGAACAGTGCCAGCGCCTCCATGCAGATGTACTGGAAGATACCGATCCCGCCCAAGGGCGCCGCCGGCAGCACCTTGCCGCCGATCTGCAGGGCGACCAACAGAAACACCGCCGCCACCCAGGGCGCCTCCACCGCAAAGGCGCGCATCACCGAGTAGTTCACCAGGATACCCAGCCCGGCGATTACCAGCGTCCAGACCCACAACATCGCCAGCGCGCTCCTCCCCTGCAGCGTCGTCAGTCCTTCCAAACCGGACTCCAACTTCTGCAGAAGCCCGATGCGCTCTGCCCAGCGCACCCTCTCCAGTACCGCCCTCACCAGCCGCAGCGCGTGCCGGCGCTGGTAGGTGAGCAGCACCATGACTGGAAAGATGGCCACAAACAGTCCGGTGCTCAGCCGCAGCGAAGACCAGTGGAACCAGTCCGGCGCGAAGACCGGCAGGATCGCGGCGAAGAACAACACAAAAACCAGGCTGTCAAACACCTTCTCGGCCACCACCGTCGCAAGAACGGCAATCTTGCTCTGCCCCTCTTCTCTCCCCACCAGGTAGGCGCGCACCAGCATCCCCAGCCGAACGGGAATCACCCCGTTGGCCAGTTGAGCAATCAGCAGCGAACTGACCAGTCGGGAAAACTCTGGCCGCTGGCGGAAAAACAACCTCCAACGGCCGGCAATGGCACCGATAACCAGCAGCTGGAGTCCGGCCGCTGCGGCAATCAACAGGTAGTCGGCCTGGACAAGCGCAGCTGCCATCTTGCCCGCATCCACCTGCCGAAAAGCCAGGTAGAGCGCCGCTATGCTGAGCCCTCCGCCAAACCAGAAGTGGCTTCTCTTCACCTGTCCGTCATTCCAGCTCTCGCATCAGCGTCTCCAGGCTTTTCGACTACGATGGCGCGGCGCAGCCGCTCGAGCTCCGGCCGTCCGCGACGACGGCGCACCTGATCGGCCAGAGCCTCTGGCACCGACCCAAAGCGCACCTCCAGTGCTGCCAACACATCGTCCAGCAAGCCCGCCAGCCGGCCCTCTTCTCGGCCCTCTTCTCGACCTTCCTCCCGTATCTCGCGGTACACCGGCGACTCCATCATGAGCTCCCTCTTCTGCAGAATCTGACTTACCAGCCCCGACGGGTATCTGATCGCACTCAATACCCGCAATCCCACATACGGGTCAGCCCGGGCCTGCAGCGGTTTGATCTCATCTAGAATCAACCGCCGACCGCGCTCCACGGTGCTGAACCGGAGGCAACGTCGACATCGACCTCCAGGGCGCATCGCAGTTCGAGTAGGCTTTATCAGCAGGCTGCTACTGCGAAATGCACGTATCGCGGGTGAACACCGATATCAACCGCTTCATGGTCCTGTCGTACTGCATCACGGAGTGCATCCCGTCTCTGGTGAATGTACCCGGACCCCTGAATCCGGACAAGCACATCAAAAGATCGCCGCTGTTCAGTTGAAGGTTCAGATCGTCGCCGGCGCCGACTGCGAGGGAGTGGCCACTGTCGAGACGAAGCCTCATCGGATCGCAGCCGGCCACGTCCAGCTCAATGACAGCAACGCCATCGGCGCGCCATCTGGCCAGCGTCTAACTCCCGCCCCTTCAGTGCTTTGCGGCTGCCGCCAATTCTCAGACCAATGCTGGATCCCAGCCCCTCGTGAAGAGGAGACCTGTACTGGCGCTCGAGGCGCGAACTCCCCACGGGACGTTGTATTCGGCCGCCTTCCCAGGGCGCAGATCCGGTCTAGGTGCTCAATGGTACAGGGCGTCTTTTGGCACTCCCGGAGAGGTGGCCGGCACGGCGAACATCACTGCAAGTTATCCAACCACCAAAATCTCGGAGAAGAGGTTAGTGAAAAGGTACAGGGCGTCTTGTTACGCGGCGATAGCGGGAATTCTACTCCAATACAAAAGCGGTGCCATCTTCCTTCGTGATCTCCCACTTTTGGTTGGGCACGCCCTCACATTTCCACTGCTGGACATTACCCCCGTTTGCCACACTACCAGCCGCAACATCCAGGCACTTACTGCTGTGGACGGCCTTGATCTAGAAATACTGCTCGATGGGTACAAGCTCCCACTTCTGGTTTGTCCCGCCGTAACACTCCCATTGATGGACAGTGCCCCCGTTTGCCATACTAACAGCCACAACATCCAGGCATTTACCGCTGACGACGGACTTGATCTGGAGATAATTTCCGTCGGGTACAAGTTCCCACGCTTGGCTGCTCATGCCATGACATTCCCATTGCTGGACATTGACTCCATTATCTAACCCAGATGCGGAAACGTCCAGGCATTTGCCGCTGTGGACGGCATTGATGTCCACCACGGGCGAAGGTGGTGGTGGTGGCAGAGGTGGTATCGGCGTTATTGTGTTCAAAACCTCAACTATAGCGTCATTGAGTCGCTCTTG
>Ga0066376_10002405_pt1 | contig 17470 bp, 16 predicted proteins | sample Knorr_S15_td_Bot_FD_77009 | JGI IMG/M metagenome (GOLD analysis project Ga0066376, IMG submission 77009) | Marine microbial communities from Southern Atlantic Ocean transect - Knorr_S15_td_Bottom_ad_5009_LV_A | ecosystem: Environmental > Aquatic > Marine > Oceanic | place: Southern Atlantic... | reverse complement strand
TCGATCACCCTGATGGGTTTGATAGGCATTGTTTTTATTAGCCTCGGAATTTTATCGATGGGCATGACCGTTATACGTAACACCGGCCAGATGAAACATGGTTTTATCTCTGCGCTTGGCGTGGGCGCGACGATCGTAGGGTATTCTCTGGTCGACAAACTCGGTGTAGGGATCGTCCATCCTGTGGTGTATATCGGCTTCATGTTCGTTTTAACAGCGATGATCGTCACGCCGGTAGTCGCCTTACGTTTCCGGAAACAATTACTTGGAACGGCAAAGACCGCCTGGCGTTCTATTTTACTGATCGGAATCGGCTCTGCCGGGACCTATCTCATGATCCTTTTTGCGCTGACGACCGGGCCGGTCAGCTATATTGTCGCATTACGTGAATTCGCCGTGGTGATAGGCGCCCTGTTGGGCATCGTTTTCATGAAAGAACAGTTGACGCCGGGAAAAATAGGGGCAATACTGGCTATCACTATAGGTTTGATATGTATTAAGTTGGGGTGAGGGAAATGATTGCGGAACACGATGCAGCAATTGATGATGTCCGTTATGTCCTGACCCTTATCCAGGTATTACGTGATGAATTTGCCATTGATACGGCCCGCAATTTTGCTGCCGGTGTGTCTAACAGCGGGATGTTTGTTCAGCGTCTGGCCATTGAACATGCGGAAATATTCGCCGGCGTAGCCTCCATTATCAGCAGCATCCCTGAACCGCTTAAAGATGGCTTTCAGCCGAGTATGCCCGTATCCGTGCTGTTTATCAATGGCACGGATGATCCGTTTGTTCCCTATGATGGCGGTGAGGTGACCATCAATCTGTTCCCCAACGTACCACGCAGAAAATCCCAGCCCAGCCGAGGCCGGGTTCTATCAACAGATGAATCGATCCGCTTGTGGTAAAAAGAAACGGGATAGGCAGCTTGAGCGTCTCGGCGCATGTCCCGGATCTTGAACCTCAAGACGGCGCAGTAGGACGGATCAAGACCTATGCTGATGGGGAGCGAGGCACCCATGTATCCCTGTACAAGGTTTTGGGCGGTGGCCACACCATCCCGGGCGGCAGTAAGTTTATCGCTCCAAAAGATATTTTCGGTAACACCTGTACCGATTTCGATGCCACCGAAGCGATATGGGGGTTCTTCGAACATATGGGCAGGAAGTAGTATTCCCTTCGTCCTTTGTGCTCTGAAAAGCGTATGGTATGCCCGAAAATATCAGGGTCCAACATCTTGTACCTTGAATCTTATATCCTCTTTTACTCCCCTTGCCTTCCATACACATTCAACGTATATTAAAAACGGCATTTTCCATAATCTAATGATTACAAATTGTGGTACCGTTTTAAGAGGCTGTCCAAGAAGTTCATCCTCTGAGGAATGACTGCATGTCTCAGCTTGTCGCTGTGATAAACGGCGCTGTTCGACAGCTTGACCCGGTAGAACTTAAACGCCTGGCCCGCTGGCGTGTTTCTACCTTCTGGGTGATGCTGTTCGGTTACATCGGTTATTATCTCTGTCGCGGCAATCTGTCTGCCGCGCTTCCCCTGCTCAGTGAGATCTTCGGCTATACCAAAACGGAGCTCGGCGCCATAGGCGGCTGGGCTACGCTGGCCTATGCCATAGGGAAATTCATCAATGGCCCCCTGGGCGATAAGATCGGCGGACGAAATATATTCCTGATCGGCATGGTCGGGGCTATCGGCGCTAATATCATGTTCGCCATGTCAACCGGTCTTACGGCCTTTACCGTCATCTGGTGTGTAAACCGTTTTTTTCTGTCTATGGGGTGGGGTGGTATTACCAAAATTATCGGCGCCTGGTATCCGCCGCATCGGCACGGCACGATCATGGGATTTATCAGCGTTAATTTTCAATTCGGCGGGGTAGCAGCGCTGCTATTTTCCAGTGTATTGATTTGGTATGGTATCGGGTGGCAGGGCCTGTTCCTGTATCCGGCCGCAGCACTAAGCATTATTCTGATCTGGTCGTACCTGTCCTCACGTGATGCGCCTGATCTGGTCATTAAAGGCGCCCGATATCACACGCAGGACAGTGAGCCGCATCACCGGATCGCTCATTTCGAAACAGATAACGACAAGCCCGGTGTCACCCTGATTCTTAAAACGCTGTTCCGGATGTCTATTTTTCGTCGTCTACTGATCTTCAGTATGCTGACTACCTCTTTACGGACCTTTTTTATATTCTGGCTCCCCACCTTTCTGGTCGATATGGGATTGGATAATATTGACGCCCTGACGCGATCGGCTTTTATCGCGTTTATGGGGGTGCTGGGAACCCTCCTTTTAGGCTGGTATACCGATAAATATGCGAAAGACGGTAATCGAGCACATGCCACCTGGATTATGCTGTCGGGATTGGGCGTCTGCCTCTTAGCTATCGCCAGCTTGACTGAAGTCGGGCCGAGTGCTCGGAGCCTCATCGTCGGCTTGCTGGGTTTGAGCTGTTTCTTTCTGCTGGGGCCGTATTCCATGAGTTCCGGCGCGTTTACACTTGATATTGCCGGTTCAAAGGGCGCAGGGAGTTGTACTGGAATGATTGACGGCCTCGGTTATGTAGGCGGCGCTGCCGCCACCTGGGGAGCCGGATTACTGGCGGATAGCGCAGGCTGGGGACAGGTGTTCGTTCTTCTGGCCATATGTGCCTTTATCGCTACCGGCGCCGCCTACCTGATGAGCCAAAGCTATAAACGAGAGGCAGAAAAAGCACACATCCAGGCAGCTTGATCCGTATAACGGTGAAGCTACGAAACGACAAAGCTGCGAATCAGTATTGATATGGATAAAGTTTCGTAGTTGCGTAGTTTCGTAGTTGCGTAGTTTCTGTAGGCGCCAAACATCGTGTCAAAACTGAATCGTCGGTCATTTCTACACCATACGGCCATTACCGTCGGGGCGATTGCTCTGAACGGGCTGATAGCGCGCCGGAACCTGGCACAAGAGAATTTCCACCGTCTACGGGCTGGACCAGGTGAAGGGGGCTATGGCCCATTATCTCCCAGATCGACATGCAATACCGGTGAAACGCTGATGGAACTGCCCCCGGGCTTTCAGTACACTACTTTCGGAAAAACCGGCGCCGTCATGTCGGACGGCAACCCCACGCCACGGGCACATGACGGCATGGCCGCCTATGCAGACGAAAGCGGTATCCGCCTGATCAGGAATCATGAGATCAACAGCGGCAGGGGGCAACCCGGCGTTGCCATCGGCGGCCAGGGACCGGCGTATGATTATTCGGCAGGCGGAGGAACCACGACGTTGATCATCGATCCGGAAAGCCGGATGCTGATTCGGGATTTTGTCAGTGCCAGCGGTACGCTCCATAATTGCGCCGGCGGGCCAACCCCGTGGGGAACCTGGATTACCTGTGAAGAAACCACCCAGGGGACGGATCAGGTGTTTATCGAAAGATTAAATCGCCATATAGGCGGTTTCAATAAGAATCATGGCTATTGCTTTGAAGTCCCGGCGCAATCAGACGAACTCGCACCGCGCGAACCCCTCCTGGCCATGGGGCGATTTGTCCATGAGGCCATCGCCGTAGATCCCGAGACCGGTATCGTCTATGAAACCGAAGACCGTAATCCAGCCGGTTTTTATCGATTTATTCCAAATCAACCCGGCCAACTGAGCCGGGGCGGCCGGCTCCAGATGCTGGCAGTCAAAGACCCCCCGGAATACGATACGCGTACAGGACAAACGATGGGTGTTGAACTGTCTGTAGCCTGGGTTGACATTGACGATCCGGACCCCTCAAATGCAAGTCAGGATGCGAGTATTGTCTTCCGTCAAGGTCTTGAAAAAGGCGGGGCGGCGTTCAATGGGCTTGAAGGATGCTGGTATGGCGATGGTCATATCTTTTTCACAGCGAAAAGCGGTGGCGATAAGAAACTGGGGCAGGTCTGGCAATATCGTCCATCAGGCGATAGCGCAGGGGCACTGACCCTGCTTTTCGAATCGCCGGATAAAACGCTGCTCACCATGCCGGACAACGTCTGCGTGAGCCCCCAGGGCAGCCTTGTGGTGTGTGAAGATGGGGGCGCTCGTGTCATGCATATACGCGGTCTGACGAGAGCGGGCAAAATATTTGATATCGCCAGGGACATCGCCGGTATAGAAGCCAGAGGAGAATTCGCCGGCGCCACCTTCAGTCCGGACGGCCAGACTCTGTTCGTCAATATGCAACGCCCAGGCATAACATATGCCATATGGGGGCCGTGGCAGGATGGAGCACTGTAGGATTTGATGATTTGATGATTTGATGATTGAAAAACAATACAGGTCGCATAAACGATTTTAAGGTAACTATAGACTGACCAATCAGACAATCATCAAATCAACAAATCAGACAATTATAATCGCGAGGTTACTCATGAGAGGCGATCATTTACCATTACGCCGCGTGGATCATATAAAATTCATTGTCGGCAATGCGCGGCAATCCGCCTATTTTTATCGGAATGCCTTCGGTTTCGATGTGACGGCGTACGCCGGTCTGGAGACCGGGATGCGGGAAGAGGCGGGGTATGTTCTTCAACAGGGGAAAATCAACTTTGTCGTGGCCTCGCCGTTGCACAGGGATCATCCGGACAATCAGCGCCTGGCTCTTCATGGGGACGGCGTTAAAGACATTGCGCTGGAGGTGGACCAGGTGGCCGATGCCTATGAGGCTACGGTGAGCCGCGGCGCCGTCGGTGTGACGGAACCGACACGTATCGAGGACGATAACGGCGTATATGAATACGCGACGATTGAAACGTATGGAGATACCACACATACGTTTGTAAATCACGATGCCTATCACGGCGTTTTCTCCCCCGGATTCCAATCACTCGATCCGGCCAGATACAGCCCTTCCACACGTCGTCCCGTAGGCCTTAAAGCCATAGACCATATTGTCGGCAACGTCGAACTGGGTAAAATGGACGAATGGGTGGATTTTTATAAGCAGGTGATGGGCTTCTCACAATACATCCATTTTGATGACAACGACATCAGCACCGAATACAGCGCGCTGATGTCCAAGGTGGTGCAGAACGGTAACGGGCGCATCAAGTTTCCCATCAACGAGCCGGCGAAAGGGAAACGCAAATCCCAGATCGATGAGTATCTTGATTTCTACAGCGGCCCCGGGGTACAGCATATCGCCATGAGTTCCGCAGGTATTATCGATACCGTGACTTCCATGCTGGCCAACGATGTCAGCTTCCTCAGCGTGCCGCAGACCTATTACGACACCCTGCCGGAACGCGTTGGTGAAATCAACGAAAATATGGCCAGAATCACGGAGCTCGGTATCTTGGTAGATCGTGATGAAGAAGGCTATTTGCTCCAGCTTTTCACCAAACCTGTAGAAGACCGACCAACCTTATTTTTCGAGGTTATCCAGCGGCACGGATCACGAGGTTTCGGCATCGGCAACTTCAAAGCCCTGTTTGAAGCGATTGAACGTGATCAGGCCCTACGAGGCACGTTATGAGAACACCGATCAAGGATCGAAGGATGGCCGTTAATCCTTGAGATGGATTTACATTCATCCCTCCCTCCCTCCATCCTCCACCCTTCCATCCTTAAAGGATCTGGCTATGCGATACGTACAACTAGGCGATGTTCCTGCCAAACATCATATTCAGTTCAAACAACCGGATGGCACGCTGTATAAAGAGCAACTCTTCGGAATACAAGGCTTTTCCGGTCGCTCTTCAACCATGTATCATATCCATCTGCCGACCTGTGTGTCAGAGATCGAGCGTATCGGGGAGCGACGCCTTGAGGCCGTGCCGGATGACATGCTGAAGCACCGGCATTTGAAAACACGGTCATTTCAAGCACAAGGAGACGCCGTATCAGGTCGTATACCGCTGTGTTTCAATAACGATGTGATCCTGGCCTATGCGCGACCGACCGACCGGATGTCCTATTTTTTCAAAAATGCGGATGGCGATGAAGCGCTTTATATCCATCAGGGCAGCGGGCGTCTGGAATCCATGTTCGGCACTCTGTCCTACACGTCCGGCGACTATCTGATTATCCCGCGCGGCACGATTTACCGGTTGGTCGAAGAGACCGTCGATACGGAAATATTCGTCATTGAATCATTAAGCCCTATAGAAATACCACGTCGTTACCGCAACGAATACGGTCAGCTTCTGGAGCACGCCCCCTACCGTGAAAGGGATATCCGGGTGCCGGAATCCCTGGAGACCCATCGGGAAGATGGTCGGTATAAGGTGCGCATTCTCGCACGCGGTATCTTCCACGACTATTATTATGATTTTCATCCCTTCGATATCGTCGGGTGGGACGGCTATGTCTATCCATGGGCCTTCAACATTAATAATTTCCAGCCCATTACCGGACTAATTCACATGCCGCCGCCGATCCATCAGACCTTCGAGGCGCGTAACTACGTCATCTGCTCTTTTGTGCCGCGTATGCTGGACTATCATCCGGATGCCGTGCCTGTACCGTATCATCACAGCAATATCGACAGCGATGAAGTCATCTATTATGCGAACGATAAATTCGGCAGCAGAAAAGGCATCGAAGAAGGGTCTGTCACCCTGCATCCGTCAGGAATTCCACACGGTCCACAACCGGGTGCCACGGAAGCCAGCATCGGTGCAAAAGAAACTAAAGAGCTTGCTGTTATGGTAGACACCTTCCATCCATTACAAATAACGAAACAGGCATTAGAGGTCGAAGACCCGACTTACGCCATGAGTTGGAAAGGATAACCGCCGGCTTTTGATATGAATAACGCGACATTGAATCGATGATCATCGACGCACATGCACATATTTTTCCGGAAGTCCGTGGCCGTATCAAAGACGGAATAACCCGATCTGCAGGATATGGCAAAATACGCGTAGGCACAGATCAGATTTTACGCGTACTGCCACCGACGGCCATCGAAACCGTTCATCCGCCCGAAGTGCTGATTGAACACATGGATTGGGTGGGCGTCGATAAAACCGTCCTGTTGCAGGGCGCCTTTTATGGGGAATGTAACCGGTACGTCGCCGAGGCGATACATCGCTGGCCGGATAGATTTCTGGGGGCGGCCTTCCTTGATCCCTGGTCTCCAGGTGCTCGGCATATGTTCGATAATGCTACAGGAGAACTGGGGTTTCGAGCGGTCAAACTGGAACTCAGCGAGGCAGCCGGCTTAAGCGGCGTTCATCCTGATCTCAGGTTGGATGACCCGGATGTGGCCTGGTTGTGGGAGGCCATGGAACAGCATAATTTCTTATTGACACTCGACCTCGGCGCCATCGGTTCCATATCCTATCAAACAGCTGCCATACGAAACATTATTGATCAGCACCCGCATTTGCGTGTGGTAATCGCCCATCTGTGCCAGCCAAGCCCGGCAGCGGAGCAGGATGAAGTGCTCTGGAAGGCATGGAAAGAGCAGATCACCCTGGCGCAACATCCCCACGTCTGGCTGGATACAGCGGCCCTGCCGGCTTATCTGGCAGAGGAAGGCTATCCGTTCCCCTCGGCCAGACGCTATATTCAAATGGCAGCGGACCTGGTAGGGGCGGATAAAATTATGTGGGGGACGGATGTCCCCGGGTTGTTGACTGTGGCTACTTATCGTCAGCTTGTAGATCTGGGATGGGCTCATACGGATTTTCTTTCATCCGAAGATCAGAAAAAAATCATGGGGCTGAATGCCGCTGAAGTGTATGGTTGACGCGTTGCGTCAACGGGCTTGACTACAAGCACAACGTGCCCAGCATATACACATTTATTATTAAGGAATCGTTTTGTCTGCCAATCTGCCTTCTCCTTTCGCATTACGTACTTCTTCTAAGTTGCTCATCGATTTCTGTAAGAACGCCATGACCACCGTGGGACTTTCGGAAACGGATGCCTGTTTAACGGCTGAGATGCTGGTTCGAACCGACATGCGGGGTATTTACACCCACGGCACGGTTTCATTGCGTCGCTACGTTCAGTTGATGCGAGATGGCGGTATTGATACGAAGGCCGTACCGGAAATTACTGGTGAAGGGACGGCCTGGGCTCAGATTGATGCGCACCAGGCCGTCGGCATGGTGGCCGGGCATGCGGGGATGCAGACCGCCATTCAGAAAGCGAGGGGGTGCGGCGTAGGCATGGCCGGGGTTCGTCACAGTAATCATTTCGGCGCTGCGTCGGCCTACGCGCTGATGGCGCTTGAGCATACCATGGTCGGGATTTCCATGAGCAACACCGATGTGGTCATGAACATCCCCGGCGGACGAGGCGCCGTGCTCGGCAACAATCCGCTGTCCTATGCCGTCCCCGCCAGAACCCAACCGCCTATCGTCCTGGATATTGCGATGATTACCGTAGCGGGAGGCAAGGTGGTTTCCGCGAAAGAACGTGGAGAACCGTTGCCGGAAGGCTGGCTGACCAATGAAGACGGTCTGCCGACGACCGACCCCGGTGTGTTTACCGTAACCGGTGCCCTGACCCCGTTCGGCAACCACAAAGGATATGGCCTGGCGTTACTCGTAGAATCCCTGGCCGGTGTGCTGGCCGGCGCTGCAATGACGCTCGATATCCTATCCTGGTCGAAAGAATCTGAAAAACGATGTGACGAGGGCCATTCGTTTATCGCCATCGATGTCGGGGCGATGATGCCGATGAATCAATTTTACGAACGCATTGACGAATTGATCCGTAGAATGCGCGAAGCGCCGAAAGCGAAAGGGGCAACACGTACCTACGTGCCCGGTGAGATGGAATACGATAGTGAGAACACAGCACAGGAAGCAGGCGTCCCGCTGACACAGATGGCTGTAGACAGTTTGGTAGGCTTAGCCGAAGATACGGGACTGAAGGATCAATTACCGTTTTAATCATCACGTATCACGAGACCGTTGTATGACATCCTACAGCATTTATTTTGCCGGTGGCCTGTTCGATCACAAACATCTGATCGGCAATGCATTACTGGCAGAAGCCATTGAGAAATATTCTGATGGAAGATACGTCTGTGTTCTTCCACAAGATCTTGAACAGGCCACCGAACGCGCAGCCGATATCCGGAATCAGGATCTGAAACAGGTGATGGCCTGTGATCTGAGCCTGTTTAATTTCGACGGGACGGATCTGGATTCCGGCACGGTTGTTGAATTTATGGTCGCTAAATTTCTGGATATCCCTTCCGTCATTCTCCGGACCGATTTTCGCTCATCCGGTGATCAGGGTAAAGACGGGGACGACTGGAACCTGATGTGTTCTTTCTATCCACGAACGCGTCAGGTACAGTTCAACGGTATGGCATGGTATCAGGAAGCTCGTGAGGCCGGCGGTGATCTGAACGAAATTTCAAACCGCCTGTATAAACGAACAGCCACAGCAGTTATTGAACAACTGGATGCCGTTCGTACCGAACCGGCGGTAATCGATCACGATGAAAATCATTTGAAGCGGATATACGCATGGGCCGTCCGGTTTCCTGGCAGTGGGTTTGATACCTTCTGCGGCCCTGATTTTGTAGATCAAATTTTAGCAGCAAAACGAAAAAAGGATCTATTATAAGTATGCTCTGCAATCTGCACTCTGTTCTATAGGAGTTTTTGTACATGATTGATTATGGTATGTTTTTAATGCCGGTGCATAACCCGGAGAAGCCGCCGGCGCAGTGTTATGATGAAGACATGGAACTGCTCGTTCGCTCGGAGGAATTTGGTTTCTGTGAGTTCTGGGTAGGTGAACATCACTTAATATGATTATGACTCTGTGGACCACGGATCCACCTTGGATGATGGAAGAAACCAGAGAATTCGGCACCCTGATCATGACCGCGCACGATCGGGATGATCAAGACGCCTGGATCAACTCCCTCGAACTCTTCGCCAAAGAAGTCATGCCGTCTTTGAATAAATCATTGGGATATAATTAAGGTGATGGAATGCAGATGATTCGCTTTGTGTCTTTCGCATTACGCGCCAACTATTTGAAGGAGCAACCATGAAGGGGCCCCGCTTGCCGTATCGGTACGACCATTACACCTGGGTTGAACTAAAAGATATTGTTAAAAACCAACCAGTAGTGGTTCTACCGGTCGGCTCTACGGAAGATCATGGGCATCATATGCCGCTTGATGTGGATTCGTTTCTGGCCAGCAGTGTCTGTGAGGCAGCAGCACAGATTATCCCGGATCAGGTGCTGGTTCTGCCGGCCGTTCCGTACGGTTTCGAAGATCACCACATGGATTTCCCGGGGACAATCACGATTCACGATGATCATATGCTGAATTTCATCCTGGATATCACCAAGAGTGTCGCTCATCACGGATTCAAAAAAATCCTGATTGTAAACGGGCATGGTTCCAATGCCACTATTCTGGAAACGGCCGCTCGGCGTACGGTGATCGAAACCGATGTCCATTGCGGCATGTTGAACTGGTGGAGTATGGCCCAGTCCACTTTATGGAAAATCGGTGATTCGGAATTGCAATCCCATGCAGACGAAATCGAAACCTCCGTCTACAGGTATCTCAACGATGAAGCCGTACAGATGGACAAGGCCACACGTGAAATCAAGATCCCCGAGTCTAAGTACTACTGGCGCGGTTGGGTCCGCGGCAAAGGCGCTTCTCCTCTTCGTATGATGGACCATTGGTCCCGCATTTCAGATACGGGGGTCATCGGTGATGCCACCGTAGCCACCGTGGAAAAGGGCGAGCAGCTGTTCAAAGCCGCCGCCCAGGGGCTGGCCGAATTGATCAAGGAATTTCGTGACCTGCCCATCGAACCGCGGGTGGATCGGCATTAGTTGCGATCTGTAATCACAGAGTGCTCGATGCGTTCTCGAAGTGAACCATCCACCCGCAATCCCATGGTTGGGGGATAGGTCACTTCACGAGTGTAACCCGTCTCGCCGCCTGGAAACCGCTATCCGTCGCATGATCATAGCACGTTGTGTATCATCTGTCATTTCAGGTATATTAATACCTGTATCCATATTCATTAATTCGATTCACGATGCATCTGTTTACCTGCCACGAGCGATGCCAGCAAATAACATCCGATTGCCGAGAGTAGCGTTGTGTTGAAACCCCATTGCATAGCCAGAGCGATCGCTGCCGGCGATGCCAGCACGGAGGCAAAGCCGTTGACACCCCATGCCCAGGGGACGAGAACGGTCGTATGGTGCTCGATCTGGCGGAGGGCGACCGGGAAAGGGATCCCCATTAAGAAGGCGATAGGTCCGATCAGGACAACGGTCATGACGAGTCGCGATCCGAGAGACCATGTGCCTGTCCAGGCGGCGAGCCAATCGATGGATGCATAGGTCGGCCATACCAGGATCGTCAGCAGGATCAGCAAACGCGGCAGGGTGACCCATGACCGTGCCACGATACGGGTTGCGGTTATACTGCCCAATCCGGAAAATAACAAGAAACCGGCAATCGTCACCGCCCCGGCCAGCACCGGATCACCGACAAGCCGCTGTATCCTGGAAAGAAAGGTGATCTCCAGCATCAGATAGGCCAGACCGATAGTGAAAAAATAGCCGGCGGTCGTCATACGGCCGGATGCCCTGCGCACCTCACCCAGACATAAGACCGGTATGACCGTCAGCGTCACACCAGCTATAGCAATCATCCCGAGGGCTGCCAGGACGAAGAGAAGCGCCATTTCCGTTCTGCTCAGCCATTGGTCACCGTACGCTGCCTGAAAGTCTGGTAGGGCACTCAGCTTACCGAAGTTGCCGAAAAAGGGCCGGTCGTCGGTGGCCGGCGTCACATCGAACGGCCAGGCATCCAAAAACCCCTCGACATCATCAGAGAAAAGCCGGAGCAATGCATGATACAGCCAATCACCCTGTTCATCCGCCGGACCGGGCAGCCTGTCAGGTTGATTCAATTCCTCCGGTCGTATACCCGTAAAATACACCGGCGTTAAGTTACGTGTTGCGTATAGCTCGCGTAACCATCGGATCTCATCGGACGTCCATGGGCGTGGGCGGACCATCGTACAAACGCCTAAAAAATCACGAACCACAGCGATATGCCGTTCGGGATGGGCTATCCCCTTTCTTTTTAATGCTTCTATCAAAGTAGCAAGTAATTTCACATTATCTCTCGGCGGAAGCTGAATGCCGCGGGATACGTGCAGGATACCATCCGTCTTCAATTTACTGATGCAGGCCCACATCCCTTCTACCGTCATGAGATGATCCTCGTTAAGACCTTCCAGTCCTCCCGTTGCTGCCCCCCACGATTCCATGCCGGCCAGTTGGATCAGGTCAAACGTCGTCGTATCCGTCTCGATATACTGGCGCGGTGTGGCCTGATGGCGAATGACCTGAGGTAGATCGAATACTATCCCTCCCTCGTGTCTCATGGGGCCTGCCAGGAGATCGAGAAGGCTTCGATTGGGCTGTACGATATGAACCGCCTGCGCTTTGTTTCGAACGGCCAGCCATATATTGCCGCCGCCGCGCTCATCCAGCAGTAACACCCGTGGATTCTGTGCAACAAGTGCGTATGGGAAGGCCATCAGCGTCTCATCGAGTACCCCGGCTTTGTCAGGATGATCAATACGTAATAACGAACCAGCCCAGTGACCGTCCATGACAAGCGCATTCATACCTGGCGGTGCACTCTGGCCGGTAAGAAACGGCATATTATGAAACGTATCGCTTTGAAAAACCTGCATGACGCCACGCGGACTATACTCGGTTGCCAATAGACCGGCCTGACCATCGGTGACAAGCCGGTCGACATACGCCTGATATTTCTGATCATCGATATGTATGAAAGGCGGATCGAGGATTACCCAGACAAGAGCCGTCAGGCCGACCGTCCCTATCAGACCAAGAGTCAGTCGTATGCGGTCGAAGCGTAAACATCCCAGGAGGGTAATCCCGCCCATGGCCACACTCAGCCAGGCAGGAGGGAGGATGTACATACTCAAGGTGACGACTATAGCGCCCGCAGCACTGCCGAGTAAATTGACTGCGTAGACTTTGGGCAACAGATCCTGCGATATCATCAGCATCAATCCGATAGCCGAAGCGCCCAGCGTAAAAGGAATGGTCAACAAAACCCAATAGACAATCCAGTAGCCGATTTGTGTGGTGATCATCCCGGATGTGATCCGAGCCGACACAGGCAGATATTGTGCAATCTGCACCGCCCCCAGCATGGTAAAGGCCGTGAGGGCGATCAGCACCGGTATGGCCGTATCGCCATGTCGTAGAAACCAGCACCGGAACAGCGTCAATATCGTACCGCTCATACCGAATCCCAATAGAGCGATGCTGATAATCAGGAAGGCGAAATGATGCCAGCTTGCGTACAACAGCACCCGCATCAAACCGACTTCATAGCCGATCAATCCACACGATAATAGGGCCATAGAAAAGTAAAGGCGAACCGGAGGCTCGCCTTTGTACTTTGTGCTTTGTGCTTTGTACATTATTACTGTTCCATCTGGCCGGTCATCGGGACGAACCGTACCGGCATAACGGTACGCGACAGGCGACTTCCGTCCTCGGCTTTCTCTAAGATGATGAGCCGTTGCACCTCAGATACGTTCCCGATGGGTACAACGATACGCCCCCCCGGCTTCAACTGTGCCCAAAGGGCCGGCGGTAAATGACCGGCAGCACAGGTAACTATGATCGCGTCGAACGGCCCGGCGTCTTCCCAACCGTAATATCCATCGGCGTGACGGGTCTGTACCTGGTCATATCCCTGATCATCCAGAACCTCTCGGGCGAGATCCGCCAGCGGTTTGATGATCTCGATACTGTATACATGCGGCGTCAACTGCGCCAGGATGGCGGCCTGATATCCCGATCCCGTTCCAATTTCAAGCACTCTGGATGCAGCATCAATTGAAAGCAATTCGGTCATGAATGCTACGATATACGGCTGTGATATGGTCTGGCCCAATCCGATAGGCAGCGGAGTGTCGGCATAGGCCTGCGTTTGTAGCGCTTCAGGCACAAATACATGCCGTGGGACGGTGCGCATAGCCTCCATAACAGTCTCACTTTGCACAGCCGGTGCGCCGAACGTCCTTCGTATAATTTGTTCGTTGACCATCCTCTCCCGCTCGGTACGCCGTTCATCTATAGACCTGGGACGCGGCGGGGACCAGGACGCAGAGACTGAATCCGCATGAACGGAGGAGTTCTGTGCCGCATCCAAGTCGGGCGCCTCTATAGCTGACGAGGTGTCCTCGGTCGAGCAGGCGACGAACCAGATAATAATGGCGGAGAGATATCCATAGCGCGTCATAATATGTATCCCCTGCATGTTACCATCAGAGAGAAGGGCACGTGTCATCCGCGTCAGAAATCGGAGAAGGCGTTGTCATCGGGATGACGGCGCATGGTACGAAGACGCCAGGAGGTTGCGCGGTTTTTTTCGAGGCCTTCTTCTGAAATTTCAAAACCCAGTCCCGGTTTTTGAGGCAGTTCGATAAATCCGTCCTTAAATGCGAGCGGTTCCACGAACAGAGAATCACCGGCCCCGCCACCATATTCCTGAATCATAAAATTGGGGGTGGCTGCCATCGCCTGTATGGAGGCGGCTACACCGACCGGATCGGCAGCGGAATGAGGGGCGAGTGCAATATAATGGATCTCAGCCAGGGTGGCGATCTTTCGCATCTCCAGAATCCCGCCGCAATGCCGGATATCCGGCTGAAGGATCGCCGCCGCCTTTTTCTCTACTATTTCCCGGAACCCCCAGCGCGTGGTGTTACGCTCCCCCGTCGCGATCGGGATGGTCGTTGAACGTGTGATTTCCAGTAGGGCATCCACGTTCTCCGGATGGGTGGGCTCTTCGACGAACATGGGCCTGTAGGGCTCCAGTTCCTTCAAAAGCAATCTGGCCATAGCAGGACTGACCGCTCGGTGAAAATCGATACCGATATCAATGGAAGGGCCCACCGCTTCACGTATAGCGGCGACGCGTGCGACGATGGAATCGGTCATGGCCGGGCTATCCACATATCTAACCGGATCGGGGAACGGGGTGCATTTAACAGCAGTAAACCCTTCCGCCACGCGCGCTTTGGCATTGGCGGCATACTCTTCCGGCGTGTTACCCCCCGTCCCGGCATACACGCGTATGCGGTCCCGACAGGAGCCGCCGAGCAGCCGCCAGACTGGAACATCAAGTGATTTACCTAAAATATCAAGGCACGCGTGTTCGATACCGCTAAGCGCCGACAACATAATCGGCATCTGGCGGCTGTAGCTGGACCGGAACAGCGTCTGCCAGTGGTCCTCGATCTGCCTGGGATCACGACCGATCAGATAGTCCCCCATATCATGAATCGCCCGCTCCACCGTCCGCCCATGCTCATAATTCATTGGCGATCCATACCCGACAAGCCCTTCATCTGTATGCACTTTCAGCAACAAGCCCCGCTGTATCAACGGTGTTACTTCAAACCGGGTGATTTTCATTCTACATCCTCATTCTCAAAACTTCTGTCCCAGGGGCGTCAGAATGATTTCATCCACATTGACGCCATCGGGCTGTGACAACATAAAAAGCACCGCCCTGGCGACTTCCGATCGGCTCAGGCGTTCCCGGCGGCCATCGGTCATCAGTATACTCGGCTCAGGATGATCTACCTCGGTATTGGCAACGCTGCCCAAGGTGATGCATCCGACATGGACCCCGTATTCAGCCGCCTCCCAGCGAAGGCTTTCGCATAATCCACGGACAGCAGACTCAACGGTTGCATACAATACCGGTGGCCGCTGGCGTATGAAAGCCTGTAGTCCATTAATATGTACAATACGGCCTGCTTTGTGTGCTTTCAACACAGGTAAAATTGCTCTTGTAATGAGCGTTGCACCGACCACATCGGTCTGTATAAACCGCTGGATATCCGCCACCTCCGCCTCTGCCAGCGGATCATCAACCCAATCACCGGCGGCATTCACCAGCCCATCCAGCCGGCCAAATATCTCGAAACCGCCATCTACCGCCCGAACACAATCAGCCCATTGGCCCACATCACCTGCCACGGCCACAGCGCGTACGGTATCATACGTCGCATTCAGTGATTCGGTCAGGGTATCCAATAAATCAGCGCGCCGTGCGAACAGGACAACGGAATGTCCGTTCTCCACCAGCTTACGTGCAACGCTTTCGCCGATACCGGAACTGCTGCCTGTTACGAGATAGTTCATGGACTGATTGGATGATTGACTGATTGGTGATTTAACAAACCGGGCGTTTATAATAGGCCTCTACTCGTTCTTTCGGTTCGTACCCCAAAATCCGTCGTGCTTTGTCGATTGTATATTTCCCCTGGGCCAGGTAGCTGTTCATATTAAACGCCTGAAAATTATCCGGCACGGACTCGATCTCGATGGCCAATCGACAGGCTTCGACCAGATCTTCCCAGACGATGGTAAATGGTGGGAAGTCGGCATTCTTGACCGGCTCATGGGGTTTGGCGTTCAAGCCGTTGAACTGATAACAGATGGTCTGAATGCCGTATTTACGGGCATATGATTTACAGATTTCCATAGCCAGATGTTTGGTGAGCATATAATAGCCGGTCCCCGGTGCCTGCGGGACATCACCGATATCGAAATCATGCCGATATCCCTGGACAATGATCTCCGGACCGGTTTGAAGCACCTTCCTGATGCCCAGTTCCGCTGCGGCTTTCATCACATGATAGGCGCCTCGCGTACTGACGATGAAGCTCAGATCGGGTTTGTCGCGAACGACGGTCCAATTCATGATGGCATCCATACCGCGAGCCGCTTCCAGCACCTGCTGATAGTCCCCCATATCCACCATCATTACCGGCTTTCCGGTGGGATGCGGTTTGATATCCGCCAGACGCAGGTTGTAATACTGTTCCAGTCCTGGGATAATATGAGGCGCAATGTGCCCGGATGCCCCCAGCAGTAAGACGTTTTTCATGCTATACTCCGTTTGGATGCAGGATATATGACCTAAACACATACACCGATCGTCTCTACATTTTCGCAATCACATCTCGCAGTACCTCGCGAGAAGCTTCCAACAGCCGGTCGATGTCTTCATCCGTATGAACCAGAGAAAGGTATATTTTTTCATAAGGCGTAACGAAACACCCGCGTTTGATCATCTCCACGCCATATACATAGGCTTTCTGCTTGTCGGCCCGGAACATGGACATATAGTCGATAATTTCCGTATCGGTCGTAAACAGAATTTGCAGGACCGGGCCTTCGCCGCCGACCAGCAGCGGTATGGAAAACTCCTTGCCCATGGATACGATCTCGCGGGTAATACGGTCTCCCATCTCGAATAACCGTTCGTATGTACCGGGCTGTTCCAGCACATCGAGCGTGGCCATGCCGGCTACCGCTCCAATGGGGTTGGCATTAAATGTACCCGATGCAATCACGCGTTTCGGATCATCCGCCGGACGCCAGCCGTCCATCACATCCATGACGTCCGCCCGGC
>Ga0066376_10002404_pt1 | contig 17474 bp, 17 predicted proteins | sample Knorr_S15_td_Bot_FD_77009 | JGI IMG/M metagenome (GOLD analysis project Ga0066376, IMG submission 77009) | Marine microbial communities from Southern Atlantic Ocean transect - Knorr_S15_td_Bottom_ad_5009_LV_A | ecosystem: Environmental > Aquatic > Marine > Oceanic | place: Southern Atlantic... | reverse complement strand
GGGGCAGCTCTTAACCAGGGTGACGGGCCGACTCGACGCCGCCTTGGAGCCGGACTTAGCTGATCTGCTGGACAATGCCTCGGAACTTGTCGTGCAGCGAGGCCAGCTGGATCGCGACACGCTGTTGGTGACATTCGATGCGCGTGCGATCGAGGCTGCACTGGTAGCAAGCGGTCAGCCGATCTGGGGCCCAGAGCGACCGCTGACATTGGTATGGCTTGCTATCGATAACGGTCAAGGCGAACGGGGAATACTCTCGGCAGGCGATGTTTTTACTGATGCCAGTCCCGAGTTTTTGCAGCTGCAGGCCGACTTTCGGGCCGAATTGGCGACGGCTGAGGAGGAGCGCGGTTTACCGCTGACCTTGCCGCTGATGGATCTCGAGGATATGGCCGCGGTGGATTTTGTCGACATCTGGGCTGGCTTCAACGCTCAGGTGACACAGGCATCGAGCCGCTACGGTGTGGATGCCGCACTGACCGGTCGGGTCCGGCAGACCCAATTCGGCGTCAATGTTCGGTGGGTGCTGCTTAAGGACGGCGAGGAGTTCGCGCTGACTGGCACGACGCTGCGCGACGGCCTCGATCGGCTAGCGGATTTCTATGCTGCCGAATTCAGTACGCTCGGCGGTGTTCGCGCGATACTGATCACGGTCGTGGGTGTCGAGACGCTGGATGATTACGGTCGCGTGATGCGACATCTGGGGTCCGTGAGTCTGCTCGACTCCGTTAGCCCGGAGGAGCTCGTTGACGGCGCACTATCGCTACGGGTAGCAGCGCGCGGTGGCGCGGCCGTTCTGGAGCGCGTGCTGGGACTGAGTACGATGCTGACACCGATCGCTGAACAGACGGGTCAGACGGCGAACGAAGACCGACTGACGTTTACGCTGAATCGCTAAGAGACGCCGATAGATGACGCTGAGGTGGATCCCGAACGCAATCTGCGTGTTTCGCGTGTTGCTCGTCGGGCCGGCCGTCGTGGTGCTACTGCGGGAGCAGTATCTTGCCGCGTTAATATTGATCGTAATCGCCGGAGTGTCGGACGCGCTGGATGGCTTGCTCGCCCGGAGTTTTAACTGGCGAACGCGGCTCGGCAGCGTGTTGGATCCCGCTGCGGATAAACTGCTGGTCGTCAGCGTTTTCTTGACCCTGACCTACCTGGGACTCGTTCCGCTTGGTTTGACCGCATTGGTCGTCGCGCGGGACATCGTGATCGTCTTTGGGGCGATGACCTACCAGATTCTCATTGCCCCGGTGTTTGGCGAGCCAAGCCTGATCAGCAAGCTGAATACCGCCTGCCAGCTTAGTTTCGTCTTGTTCACGCTGACTGCCGCCGCGTTTCAATGGCCGCCGCATACAGTCCTGATAGCGCTCGGTGCGGCCGTGGCCTTTACCAGCATCACGAGCGGCCTGAACTATGTCGTAGGCTGGAGTAAACGGGCCTGGCGTAAGACGCACAGCGAGCTCGGCGCGACGGACTGACGCCATGGCACAGATTCCATTGCCGCTGGTGCTTAGAAAGTACAGCCGGTTCGATACCTTCGTCGCGGGCGACAATCGCGCGCTCGTCGGTCATCTTAAGTCGCTGGGTCCCGGCAGCGATCCGGTCATTCTTTGGATCTGGGGCCCGGCGGGATCCGGTAAAAGCCACTTGCTCCAGGCGATCTGTGCGAGCAGCCCAGCGCAGCGGGCGATGTATCTGCCGCTGCGTCCGGTGCAGCCAGCGGGCGTCGATGTCTTGCAGGGCCTGGAGATGCTGGACATTGTGGCCCTCGACAATGTCGACACGGTTAGCGGCGATGCCGTCTGGGAGCAGGCGTTGTTCGGGCTCTATAACCGCATCCAGATGGCGCGGACTCATCTTATTTTCGCCGCCCGTCGAGCGCCGGCAGGTACGCCATTCGCGTTGCCGGATCTTGCTTCACGCGCCGCGGGTGCGGTCGTCTATCAGGTACACACCCTGGACGACGATCAGTCGCTAACTGCGCTGCAGGGGCACGCGAACGCGCGTGGCCTCGATCTGCCGGATGCGGCCGCGCGCTATCTCTTCGCGCGGGTAAGCAGAGATATGGTCGGAATCTGCCGTTGGTTGGACGAGCTCGACACGGCTTCGCTGGTGGCGAAGCGCAAGTTGACGATCCCGTTTATTCGCGCCGCGCTGACGGAGCGTTCCTGATCATGGTCAGGAGGACGCCGAGTTCAGCCAGAGCTGCCAACATGACGACGACGGCCGCCGCGGATGTGCGTTGTGATGCCACAACCTCGGTGCTGCCAGCGCCTATTATTGATCACGAGGACAAGACTCAGCCAGCGATAGGTGTCGATTCGCTCGCGAATCAGCCCCCGGATAGCGAACAGGAGTGGCGCGATCATTACGGCTGTTAATAGGATCAGCCACGGCTCCGGGGATGGCCGCGCCAGGAGCCACGCAGCACTCGCCACGAGCAGCACGATATGGCAGATGCACAGCAGCGTTCTCGAGACCGCCCGCCATTCATTCGTCGTTATGACCCGGAGGCCGCAAGCAGTCCGGCTAATCTCGCTACACGCTCGCCCAACGCGTGGGCGAGATCACGTTCGTGCTGGGAAAGCGATTCGTTCCACGGCGCTGCGAGATGAGACGCGCCGTACGGACCACCACCGGTACGAGTCTCTCGAATCGCGGCATCGGTATAGGGAATGCCTGTCCAAACCATACCGTGGTGAATCAGCGGCAGTACCATCGTCAGTAGCGTGGTTTCTTGTCCCCCGTGCAGGCTGCTGGTTGAAGTGAATACGCCGGCGGGTTTGTCGACGAGTGCCCCATCGAGCCAGAGTCCACTTGTCCCGTCCAGGAAGTACTTTAACGGCGCGGCCATGTTGCCGAAGCGGGTCGGGCTGCCCAGCAATAGGCCGTCGCACGCCTGCAGATCCTCGAGCGACGCGTATGGCGGACCGGTTTCCGGTATCGCCGGCTCGACGGCCTCGATAGCGGTCGAGACCCGCGGCACCGTACGCAGCTTCGCTTCGGCGCCGGCGGCCTCGACGCCGCGAGCGGCGTGTCTCGCGAGTTCGGCCGTTCGGCCTTTGCGAGAGTAATACAGCAATAGTACGTTGATGGTCATTCGAACAGGTCCAATACGGCTTCCGGTGGGCGGCCGATGCGCGCTGTCTCGCCAACTTCCACGATCGGTCGCTGGATCAGCTTCGGGTGGGCCGCCATAAGAGCCACGATCTGCTCGTCCGATGCCGATTGCAGATCCACACCAGCATCCTTGAACTCCGTTTCGCCGCTGCGCACGAGGTCTTTCGGTTTCAACCCGAGTTTCGTGACCAGGGCTCTGAGTGTTTTCTCAGATGGCGGGGTATTCAAATATTCGACGACATCCAGTTCCACGCCTTTGGCCTCCAGAAGTGCTATTGTCGCCCGTGATTTGGAACACCTGGGATTATGGTAAATTATCGCTTTCATATATAACATCCTGATTATGCTAAAAAAAATATAGAAATCGGCGCGCCGGAGGCAAGCGCCTCAGATTAGCAGTGTAAAAATCCCTCCAGCGGCTTTCCAGCTATTTCTCGCCTGGCTTGACGGCTGTGAGAGCCCCCTGTTAGGTTTCTCTAGTCTGGACGTTCAAGAATAATAATGATTCACACACGAGTCACGACTCGACTCTTCGCACTACTAGTAGCCGTCTTCGTCGTTGGGTGCGCTACCTCTCCGCCGGTTCAGGAGATGAGTGATGCGCGTCAGGCTATCGCGGCGGCTGAAGATGCGGATGCCGCACGGCTTGCCCCTGCGCCACTGGATGATGCAAGGCGCTTTCTGAGTCAGGCAGAGACTCAGATTCGAGAGCGCTCATTCACTATGGCCCGCAGCAACGCGATCCGCGCGAAGAACAGTGCCGTGGATGCACTTCAAGCCAGTCAGGAAGCGAGTCGGTCCGGGGACAATTGACCGTCCACTCATGAGCGCGGACGAGCAGGCCGTACGCTGCCTAGTCGAAGGTCGTGTACAAGGCGTTTGGTATCGGGCGGCCACGGCAAAACGAGCGGAACAATTACAACTGCGCGGATGGGCAAAGAATCTCGCGGACGGGCAGGTCGAGGTCATCTTAGCCGGATCGTCGGATGCCGTCGCTGAGATGTGTCGTTGGTTGTGGGCCGGCCCGTCCGGCGCGCAGGTCGTCGGGGTCACCGTGGCAGAGTGGAGTGGCGTCGTTGCACCTGGGTTCGACGTAAGTTAGTCGTCTAGCGGTCTTGCGACTCAAGCGGGCTAGCCTCCGTACTATCTGGAACGCAGCGCGCTGACGACCCGGTCCGAATAGTCGCGGCGTCCCAAGCTGCCGTTATAGTGGCCCAGTGCGCGCACCAATTCGCCGTTCTCCATATCTAGATAATACTTGAGGATCCGGCAGCCCAGCAGCCCAGCAGCCCAGCAGCACGTTGTACTGGACATCAAGCAGATCGCTCTGACTGTCGCCGCCAAGTTCCTCGACCCAAAACGGCACCACCTGCATTAGGCCAAGCGCGCTGCTTGAGGAGATCGCATAACGATCGAAATTACTTTCGACTTTGATCACTGCGAGAACGAGTTCGGGAGCGATCTCGCTTCGCGTGGCTTCGTGGTGAACCGTTCGGAGGATATGTAGGCGCTCGTCGAGGTCCGGTACTCGCCCGGCGAGCCGCTGTGACATGTCGGTTAACCAGACTTCGGCAGAAAATCGATCGTTAAAGCTGTCCGCATTGACGACGGCCTTGAGCAGAACCGTCCGGAGTTGAGGGTCCAGGTCGTGGCGGACACTTCCCGGTGACGCCTCTTGGCCCGAACTCCCACCCGCAAACAGACTGAGGACCAATAACGGCGCCAGCGCGCCGCGTCGGTCAGCGGAAGGACTGCCGATCTGCTGAGCGTTCAATCCGCCGGGTTCTCGCCGAGAAACGTCGCGACGGCGGTGACCGGGATCATCTCGGTGTCCGGAGAGCGGCGCAGCTTGTATTCGACTTCGCCTCGATCCCAGGCCTTCTCGGCGACGACGAGTCGATGGGGGATGCCGATCAAGTCAGCGTCGGCGAATTTAACCCCCGGCCTTTGCGGGCGATCGTCCAGCAGGACGTCGAACCCGGCTTCCTGTAAGTCCTGATAGAGAGACTCGGCGGCTTCCTTGACGCGGTAGGATTTGTCGGCGTTTATCGGTATCAGAACGACATCGAATGGCGCAATCGCCTCGGGCCATATGATTCCTCGATCATCGTTGTTTTGCTCGATTGCCGCTGCGACTACGCGCGTGACGCCGATGCCATAGCAACCCATCTCCATTGCGCGCGATCTGCCGTCTTTATCGAGAACCGTGGCTTCCATGGCGTTACTATATTTATCGCCAAGCTGAAAGATGTGACCCACTTCAATTCCTCGCGCAATGGCTAGCGAGCCGCCGCCCGCCGGGCTCGCGTCGCCGGTGACGGCATTGCGCAGGTCTGCGACAGCCGGCGACAGAAGATCCCGCTCCCAGTTGACGCCGCGGAGGTGATGGTCCGCTTTGTTTGCGCCACAGACGAAATCGCTCAGAGCGGCTGCTGCCTGGTCCGCGTAGATCGGGATGGGGAGGTCCTTCGGACCGAGAGATCCGGGTTCGCAGCCCGTCGCGTCGTGTACTTCTGCTGCACGAAGCATTCGGAGCGGACGTGCTACGCCTTCTAGCATTTCCGCCTTGAGTCGATTGAGTTCGTGGTCGCCGCGGAGGAGCAGCGCGACCGCGGCGCTTTCTGTCCCCGCGACGAGTAGCGTCTTAACGCAGCTGGCAGGCGCTACGTCCATGAAAGCACTGAGTTCCTCGATTGTGCGTATGCCAGGGGTCGACACGAACTCGAGGTCGGTTTGCGGCTCATCGGGTGCGTCAGCACGTACTGGAATTGCGACGGTCTCGATATTCGCGGCGAAACCATCGGCCTCACAGTACGCGATCGCATCTTCGCCGGACTCGGCGAGGACATGAAATTCCTCCGAACGGTTACCGCCGATCGCGCCTGGATCTGCTTGAACGATCCGAAACTCCAATTGCATGCGTGTGAAGATTCGATCGTAGGTGACGCGCATCTTCTCGTAACCCTCGACCAGGGAGTCCGGATCCAGATGAAAGGAGTACGCATCCTTCATTGTGAACTCACGCGCACGCATCACGCCAAACCGTGGTCTGATCTCGTCTCGAAATTTGGTCTGAATCTGATAATAGTTAACGGGAAGTTGCCGATAACTCTTGAGCTCACTACGGGCAATGTCCGTAATGACTTCCTCGTGTGTCGGGCCCAGACAGAACTCGCGTTGATGTCGATCGTTGAATCGCAGCAGTTCCGGGCCATACTCCTCCCACCGACCCGACTCCTGCCAGAGTTCGGCCGGTTGCGCTACAGGCATGAGAAGCTCCAGCGCGCCGGCACGATCCATCTCTTCGCGGATGATTGCTTCGACCTTGCGCAGCACGCGTAGACCAAGCGGAAGCCAGGTGTAGAGTCCCGAGGCGAGGCGCCTGATGATGCCCGCGCGCAGCATCAACTGGTGACTGATAACCTCGGCCTCCGCCGGCACTTCTTTGAATGTCTTGAGGGGGAAAGCTGATAGTCGCATGATTACTAGTGTCTCAAGAAAGCATTGCGTCGGCCAGGAAATTCCAGCAGCATCACAAACGTGATTTCTTGGCAGTTGAACGACGATGCCCGACTCTTCAGCAGATAAATCTCGTCGCAGAGGGATTTACCTGCTACCGAACCTCCTGACAACCGGCGCGCTGTTCGCCGGGTTCTACTCGATTGTTGCTGCGATCGACGGTAATTTTCTCGGCGCGGCATGGGCGATCTATATCGCCATGTTCCTGGACGGTCTCGACGGCCGTGTTGCGCGCATGACGAGTACCGAAAGCGACTTTGGGAAAGAATTCGACAGCTTGGCCGATATGGTGTCGTTCGGTCTAGCGCCGGCCATCGTCATCTACCAATGGGGGCTCGAGCGGCTACCCGAATACGCGGCCGTGTGGGGTAGGTTGGGTTGGTTGGCCGCGTTTCTTTTTACTGTGGCTGCCGCATTTCGGCTCGCGCGATTCAATACCAGCACGGCGATCAACGACAAGCATTTCTTCCAGGGTCTGCCGAGCCCGCCGGCGGCGTCGGGAATCGCCGCCACGGTATGGCTTAGCATCGAATATGACATCGGGGGGTTATTAGCCCTCGTCACGGGACTCGCAGTCACGGCGCTCGGCGGTCTCGCCATGATGTCGAATCTTCGTTATCTCAGCTTCAAGGACTTCAATCTGAGTAGTCGAGTCAGATTCGGTAATTTGTTGATGATTCCCCTACTGCTAATCGTCGTCTCGCTGAATCCGCCTGTGGTTCTCTTTTCGATGTACTTTACGTACGCTACCGCGGGGCCGGTAATCTGGTTGTGGCGAAAGATCCGACGCCACCGAAAGTCGCCCGGAGCATGAACGAGTGACGGCCACGCGTGAACAGTATCTCGCCGCGATGGGTATCCCGGTGTGGGTGCTGCGCAACGGCGAACCTCCGCTGAGCAGTGAGACATCGGTCGCGGAGCTCGACTGGCCAGCACTGGCCGAACGGGTACGTACCTGCACGAACTGTGAACTCCACGGTACCCGTATCCAAACCGTATTCGGTGTGGGTAGCGAAAACGCAGACCTGTTGATCATCGGGGAAGCACCGGGCGCTGAGGAGGATAGCAAGGGCGAGCCATTCGTCGGGCGTGCCGGAAAGCTGTTGGACGCCATGCTTGGGGCGATCGCTCTTTCCCGCGACCATGTTTACATAGCCAATATTCTCAAGTGCCGGCCACCGAATAATCGTGACCCGCAACGCGATGAATCGACGGCCTGTACACCTTATCTAGAGCGCCAGATTCAGCTCCTACAACCGAAGGTAATATTGGCGTTGGGACGAATCGCTGCGCAGTGGTTGTTGCAGTCAGATGCGCCCATCGGTAGGCTCCGAGGGCAGAAATTAGGTTTTGGCAACCCGGAAACTCCGCTGGTCGCGAGCTATCATCCGGCTTACCTGCTGCGCTCTCCAGCGGCGAAGGCCAAGTCCTGGGAAGACCTCAGACTCGTAAGGAAAATTCTTCGAACAACACCATGAGCGCGTCATTACAACCCAAAACTCAAATTCGCACCATGCGCCCGTCCGACCTGAAGGCCGTGGCCGCGGTAGAGAGTTCGAGCTATCAGTTTCCGTGGAGTATCGGAATCGTTAGGGATTGCCTGCTGGCGGGTTATTATAGTCAGGTGCTTGAGTTTTCGGGTGTGATTAGCGGCTACAGCATCATGTCCGTTGCCGGTGCAGAAGCGCATCTGCTAAATCTCTGTGTGCATCCAGACTGTCAACGACTCGGCTTTGGTCGCCGCTTACTCAATGTAGCGTTGTCGAAAGCAGTAGAGCTGGCAGTAGAACGTGTGTTTCTAGAAGTTCGCCCATCGAACGCTATCGCGATCGCGCTCTACCAATCGGCCGGCTTCGAAATAGTCGGCACCCGCCCCTCCTACTATAAGGCGGAGAGTGGGCAAGAGGACGCAGTCGTCCTGGCCGCGGCCGTCAACCCGACCCACTGACTCCCCTCAATAGCGCCCGAACCATGTCAGAGCAGCTGGAGCGTCGTACGTTTGCGATCATTTCGCATCCGGATGCCGGGAAGACCACACTCACGGAGAAACTTCTCCTGTTCGGTGGCGCTATCCAGATGGCCGGCGCGGTAAAAGGCCGCAAAGCGCAGCGTCATGCGAGAGCGGACTGGATGCAACTCGAGCAGGAGCGGGGCATTTCCATCACTTCCTCCGTCATGCAATTCCCGTACGCCCAGCGAGTCATCAACCTGCTGGATACGCCGGGTCATGAGGACTTTTCCGAGGACACCTATCGCACACTGACGGCCGTAGACAGCGCATTAATGGTGATTGACGCCGGTAAGGGTGTAGAGATACGGACGATCAAACTCATGGAGGTCTGCCGCCTACGTAACACGCCCATCATGGGCTTTATCAACAAGCTCGACCGAGACGGCCGTGATCCGTTGGAGCTGCTCGATGAGATTGAAACGGTGCTGAAGATCGAGTGTGCTCCGGTGACGTGGCCGATCGGCATGGGGCGGGAGTTTCGCGGCATCTATCACCTGTCGGACGACTGCATCTACGTTCATGACCGCGGCGATTCAAACCGGATCTCCGACTCGCACCGGATCGACGGCCTGGCGTCACCGGAGGCGGGCGAGCTACTCGGGGACGACGCAGACGCATTGCGAGAACAAGTCGACCTGATTCGCGGCGCCAGCCCGAGTTTCGACGCCAAGCGTTATCTTCAGGGGCGCCAGATGCCGGTGTTCTTCGGCTCGGCGATACAAAATTTCGGAGTGAGGGAATTGTTGGACGCGTTTGTCGCCAACGCACCACCACCACAGCCGCGAGAAACTATCGGCCGGCTGGTGGAGCCTGCCGAGAAAGAGCTCAGCGGTTTCGTTTTTAAAATTCAAGCCAACATGGACCCGGCACACCGAGATCGGATCGCATTTTTGCGTGTCTGTTCTGGTACCTATAAGCCGGGAATGCGTCTTTATCACACGAGATTGAAACGTGAAGTGCGCGTCGGCAAGGCGATTACATTCATGGCTGCCGATCGGCAGCATGTCGATGAGGCCGTTGCGGGTGACATTATCGGTCTCCATAATCACGGGACCATCAATATCGGCGACAGCTTTTCTCAGGGTGAGGATCTCGTCTTCACCGGAATTCCTGATTTCGCACCGGAGCTGTTTCGGCGAGCCGTACTCAAAGATCCGCTCCGTTTAAAAGCGCTGAGTAAAGGCCTCGATCAGCTCTGCGAGGAGGGGGCAACGCAGCTCTTCCGGCCGCTGACGAGTAACGATCTGATCCTCGGAGCGGTTGGCCCGCTTCAGTTCGACGTCGCGTCGTTCCGGTTGCAAGACGAATACAGTGTCGAGTGCGTTTTCGAAGCGGTCAACGTCGCGACCGCTCGTTGGATCGACTGTGCGGACGATGGGATGCTGGATGAATTCTCGCGGAAACTAAAGAGCATCCTGGCGTTGGATCATACGGGCCGACTCGTTTTTCTGGCGTCGAGCTTGGTGAATCTGAACCTCACCCAGGAGCGCTGGCCGGATATCGAGTTCAAGGCGACGCGGGAACACGGTAGCGCGCCCAGTTGAAAGGTGCCGCTTGACGTTCAAGTCGCGCGGTTCGGATCGAAATTTCTGACGAGTGCCTTGAGCCGCTCGAGTTCATCGCCGCCGTGGTCCGGCTCGTAACGCGCCCTGACGTATGTCTCGGTAATTTCACCAATACTAACGGACGCATTCGGGACGGCCTCGGCCGCGCGCCTGCCGAAATTTACAGGGCCCTCATTGAGACGGCGCGGCTGCGGGTCACATTATCCGGCTAACCGATTGTCCGCAAGCGCTCGAGCTGAGTCTGCAGCTGTGCGAGTTTTTGGGTCAACTCAGTCGCCCGGTCCTGTGTCTTCGTGACAATTGCCGCTGGCGCGTGGGCTATAAACTGGGAATTGGCGAGCTTGGTCTGGCACAGATCGAGATCGGCTTGCGCCTGCTGGCGTTGTTTAGTGAGCCGTGTCACCTCGGCATCCAGATCGATCAACCCAGCCAGCGGGACGAGTAAACGCATCCGACCGACGAGCGCGGTCGCTGTGCCACTGACGGTCGTCGCTTCGTCGACAATCTCAAGTTCTTCGAGGCGCCCCACCGCTGTCAGATACGCGCCGTGTTCATCGATCCGCCTGCGATCGGTCGCGCTCGAATCGGCCAGCTTGACGGGGAGCCTCTTGCCGGGGTTGATCCCCATCTCGCCGCGAATCTGACGGATGCCGCTGATAAAAGTCTTGATCCACTCGATCTCCTCATCTGCCTCGCTATCCGCGGCGAAGTCGGAGCTCTCGGGCAAGGTTTCGAGCATGAGCGACGGGCTGGTTCGCTGCGTCCGCGCGCAAAGTTCGAGCCACAATTCTTCCGTGATGAAAGGCATGATCGGATGCAGAAGTTTCAGAATCGAGCCCAAGGTATCCGCCAACGTTCTACGTGTGCCACGGAGCCGCGCTGAGCTCGCATCAGGATCCATGATGACCGGTTTGGTTAGCTCCAGGTACCAATCGCAGAACTCACGCCAGATAAAGTCGTATAGCGCCTGCGCAGCCAGGTCGAGCCGGTAGGCGCCGATGCTCTTGTGCACGTTGGTGACGGTCTCGTGCAGCTGCGACTGAATCCAGCGATCCGCTACGGTTAATTCCATATCGCCGTCGCTGAGATCGTCGATGTGCGTAAATACGTACTGCGCGGCATTCCAGAGTTTGTTGCAGAAATTTCGATACCCCTCGACCCGGCCCAGGTCGAGACTGATCTCCCGACCGGTCGTCGCCAGCGACGCCAGGGTCATTCGCAGGGCGTCCGCGCCGCAGGGTGCGATACCGTTCGGGAAATTTTTTCTGGTTGCTTGCTCGATCTGTTTTATCAGATGAGGCTGCATGAGGCCGTCAGTGCGCTTTACCAGCAGACCGTCGAGATTGATACCGTCGATGATGTCCAGGGGATCCAGGACATTGCCTTTGCTCTTCGACATTTTCTGGCCGTCCTGATCTCGAATCAGGCCGTGAATATAGACTTCTCGAAAGGGCACGTCGTTCATGAACTTGAGCCCCATCATGATCATGCGTGCTACCCAGAAGAAAATAATATCGAATCCCGTAACAAGAACGGATGTCGGGTAGAAGGTGTTGAGCGTCTGCGTATTTTCCGGCCAGCCCATCGTCGAGAACGGCCACAATGCCGACGAGAACCACGTATCGAGGACGTCGTCATCCTGCCGCAGCTCAATGTCGTCGCTAACGTTGAATTTTTCTCGGACGGCGGCTTCGTTCCGCGCGACATAGATATTCCCTTCTGCGTCGTACCAGGCTGGAATCCGATGCCCCCACCAGAGCTGACGCGAGATACACCAATCATCGATGTTGTGCATCCATTCAAAGTAGGTCTTGGACCAGTTCTCGGGAATAAATCGTATCGCCCCGGACTCGACGGCTTCGATTGCGGGTTCGGCCAACGGTTTCGTTTGTACGTACCATTGATCGGTGAGGAACGGCTCGATTATCGTGCCGCTGCGATCGCCGCGCGGCACCTTCATCGTATGTGCATCGATACCGTCGAGCAGGCCGAGCGCGTCGAGATCGGCCACCACTCGTTCTCGAGCGTCGAATCGGTCCAGTCCCTGATACGCCTCCGGCACCTGGTCGTTTAGGCGGGCGTCTTCATCCAGAATATTGATCAGCGTCAAATTGTGGCGTCGCCCGACTTCATAGTCGTTAAAATCGTGAGCTGGGGTGATTTTGACGCAGCCGGTACCGAACTCCGGATCCACGTAGTCGTCGGCGACGATGGGGATTTCGCGATCGGCGAGCGGCAGTGTGACGGACTGGCCGACCAGCTGACGATAGCGTTCATCATCCGGGTGTACGGCAACGGCCGAATCGCCGAGCATCGTCTCCGGCCGCGTAGTTGCTACAATCACATGGCCCTCTCCGTTCGTCAGCGGATAGCGAAAACGCCAAAGCTTCCCTTGCTCTTCATTGGATAGGACTTCCAGGTCCGAGACCGCGGTCTGGAGCACTGGATCCCAGTTCACGAGACGTTTGCCCCGGTAGATCAAGCCGTCTTCATAGAGTCGAACGAACGCCTCGGTCACCGCCGCGGAGAGTCCAGGATCCATCGTGAACCGTTCTCGCGACCAGTCGACCGAACTCCCAAGTCGTCGAAGTTGTTGGCTTATTCGGTCGCCGGAGCGGGTCTTCCATTCCCAGACACGCTCGACGAATGCAGCTCGGCCGAGATCGTGCTTCGATTTGCCTTCGCCGGCCAGCAGCCGCTCCACGACCATTTGTGTGGCGATACCGGCGTGATCGGTCCCGGGTTGCCATAGCGTCTTGCGACCGCGCATTCGCTGGTAGCGAGTCAGCGCGTCCATGATCGTGTTGCCGAATGCGTGGCCGATGTGCAGCGTGCCGGTAACATTCGGCGGTGGGATGACGATAGAGTAGGCGTCACCGTCGCTCGACGGTGCGAAGTAGCCCGCTTCCTCCCAGCGCTGATAGTGCCGCGACTCGATCTCCGCGGGTTGATAGCCTTTTGCCACTCGGGTGCCTCGACTACTCGTCGTCGATCTCGAAGCCGAAGTGCTCTCGGAGCACCGTGTCGATGAGCTCCGGAAGTTCCTGGCGGAGCCGAATCAGTACCTGCTCACGGAGCGTGGACTCCATTTCGGATATTGCCGACAGTAATAACTGTTCCGTCAGGTCGAACGCGCTTACCGAGAGCTTGGCCTGAAGTTCTGCGATCAGCATTTCCCCATCGAAGGGGGGCTCGTCTGAATCTGTCTCGGATCTCGGCTCATCTTCTACGACATCGGTGAGCACGGGGATATCGTCGCTGTCGGTAGATTCATCGTGCATGCTGATCTCAGATATTGTGCGTGTTGAGCTCGTAACCTCGGTCGCGATAGAAGCGAAATCGCTCCCGTCCGCTCGCGCGCCTGGCCGGATCTGCGTCGATCACTTCGGCGACACGGTGATAGCGGCTGAAGAATTCCGGCACTTGCGCCGCCATGTTGATCATCAGATCCCAGCTTTGGCTCACCGGCGTATCCGTCGGTAAGCCTGCAGCGGGATCACCGCGACCGATCAATACCGGTTCTTCATAGGGTGGCGTCGAGTCTTGCCCAACGACTCGATGCGGAATGAAGCTTCCCTGGGAAAAAGTCCAGAGCAGCCCGTCCAACCGTGTCACTACCGCATCGTTCTCAGAGTGCAGGTACACCTGGAGTTTGCGCTGCCTGGCTTTCGCGGTAATGCGGCAGGCGAGGCGCAGCCAGGAGTCGTCGGAACTCGTCGCAAGTATGTAGAAATCGACCTGGGTCACTGTCGTTCTTGGGTCTCTTATAGAGCCAATAGAAAATCTGTTAGCAGGGGTACCGGGCGTCCCGTGGCACCCTTATCGGCGCCGGTGGTCCAGGCCGAACCCGCTATGTCCAGATGCGCCCACGGCGTGTCACCGACGAATCGGGACAGGAACTGCGCTGCGATGCTTGCGCCAGCGTCTCGGCTGCCGATGTTGGCGAAATCGGCGAACTGACTCTTCAGGGATTGCCCGTATTCTTCATCGACCGGCAGTCGCCAGGCTGGGTCGAGAGAACGCTTGCCGGCGTCGAGTAAGGCGTCGGCGAGTTGATCGTCATTGCTGAACAGCCCCGTATAGAGATGGCCGACGGCGACGACGCAGGCGCCGGTCAACGTGGCAACGTCAAGCAGGTAGCGCGGGTTGAAGCGCTTGGCGTAGGTGAGCGCATCGCACAGTATCAGGCGTCCCTCGGCATCGGTATTTAGAATCTCGACGGTCTGGCCGGACAGCGTCTTGACGATGTCGCCGGGACGGCTCGCTCGGCCGCTAGGCATATTTTCGCAGGCGGGCACGATTGCGATGACGTTGAGATTCGGCTGCAGCTCACCAAGGGCTGCCATCGTTCCCAGAACTCCGGCTGCGCCACACATGTCGAATTTCATCTCGTCGAGTTTCGCCGGTGGCTTGAGTGAGATGCCGCCGGTATCGAAGGTGATGCCTTTGCCGCAGAACACGACCGGTGCAACGCGTGTACCGGCGCCGCGGTATCGTACGATGATAAATTTCGGTGGTTCGTCGGCGCCTTGAGTAACGGACAGTAAGGCGCCCATACCCAGACGCTTCATCTCGCGTTGGCCGAGTACCGTCACTTCTATGTTCTCGTAGCGTTTGCCGAGCGCACGGGCTTCACGCGCGAGGTGAGAGGGCGTGCAGACGTTTGGCGGTCGGTTGCCGAGATTCCGAGCGAGGTCGCTACCGACGGCGATGGCACGGCCGTCGTGGACACCGCGGCGGATCTCTTTGGTGTCTCGCCGATCGGCTACCGCAATGGCCAGTTTCGCCAGCTTGTCTTTCGCCTTGGACGAGGTCTTCAGTTCATCGAAACGGTAATACGCGGAGCGAGTCGCCTCGACAGTGACACGGCCGGCGTAATACGCGTCGAGCCCCCGATGGCGCGTATAAGTCAGATAACTTGTGGCTTCCTTGAGACCGGTCTCCCTGAGCCTGCGAGTTGCCGTGCTCAGGACCTGCCGGACGCGCTTGGCGTCGAAGTCGGCTTGTTTGCCGCAGCCGACAAGCAGAGCACGCTCGGCCGCCGTTCCCTGCAGATGCGGGACGAGCAAGGACCTGCCGAGCGCAGCCGATGCATCGCCGCTCCTAAGGAGCTGGCTCAACAGGCCTCCACAGGACAGATCGACTTCTCGAGCCGGTCCTTTGAGCCCACGACCCTCAAAAACCGGGAGAATCGCACAAGCGGTTTTCTGGCTCGCCGGCGCGCCGGTCTTGACGGGAAACTCCATCGCAATCTCCTAGTGGCTTATCAATATAGCCGCGTTGGGCGACTAACAAGCGGCCGCCTGGAGCCCACGTCGAACCTAGGTTCCGAGGCCACCATGCGCTTGTGTTATCGTGTCCAAATCCCAGCCGAGAAAAGTGCGGGCTAGTGTACTCGATTAGCGCAACGTACTGAAAATCCTCCCATCCCTTGAATCTGATCAGTCGTTACATACTCCGCGAGACGTTTGTTGCCTGGTTGATGGTGACGATGGTCTTGTTCGTCATTCTCATGAGCAATCAGTTCGCGGACATATTGGATGACGCGGCTGCAGGCAGACTTCCTCGAGACGCAGTTTTCGCGATACTCGGTCTTTCCTCGCTACATTACATCACGGTTCTTACTCCGATCGGGCTCTTTCTGGGCGTGATGCTGGCATTGGCGAGATTGAACCGTGACTCGGAGATGGCCGCATTGGCGGCTTGCGGCATCGGTCCCGCGAGACTTCTAGGCCCGATCAGCGTATTGACGCTGGCGCTCTCGGTTTCCGTGGCCTGGCTTGCTCTGGTCCAGACGCCTGGCGCGTCGCGTTCGATCGAAGAGATCAAGCTGAGGGCTCAAGAAGAGTTGGAGCTGGGCGTTCTGGAGTCCCGAAAATTCACGTCCCCAGACTCCGGCGATACGATTATCTATGCAAAGGAAGTCACGGGAGAGGAAATCCACGATGTCTTCATCGAGCATCAGGCCGACGAACGGGTCGTTGTGATTCTCGCGGAACGAGGTGAGCGTGTTCACGATCCTGAGACCGGGAACTTGACCTTCGTGTTGTATGACGGTCGGCGCTATGAAGGCGTCCCGGGAGAGAAGAATTTCCGCGTCATCGATTTTGCCGAGCACGGTATGCCGGTGCGAACAAAGAAAGACGAAGAGCGAGAGGAACTCGTCGAGACGAAGTCGAGCGCGTTGCTGCTCGCGTCTTCGCTGCCGGAAGATCAGGCAGAGCTGCAGTGGCGGATCTCTTCACCGATCATGGTATTCGTTCTGATGCTGCTCGCCGTACCGCTTAGTCGCTCACGGCCGCGAGAAGGCCGTTATGGGCGCCTGGGCGTCGGTATCCTGATCTACATCACTTACGCCAACCTGCTCTCAATCGCTCGCGTCTGGGTGGAGAGGGAAGAGGTTCCGCAGTGGATCGGGCTGTGGTGGGTCCACCTCGCGTTCGGGTTGGTGGGACTATCGCTGCTCGGCCGAGAATCCGGGTGGTTCATCTCGAGCCCGAGGGTACATCGCGCGGAGTTCACGAGATGAACTTGCTCGACCGCTACATCGCAAGCGCGATCTTGAAAGGAGTCGCGAGTGTGGTCCTCGTCCTGCTCGCCGTAGTAACCGCAGTCGAGTTCGTCGGACAACTCGACGATATCGGTACCGCTCAGTATCGAATGAGCGATGCTTTCGCGTATGTGGCTTTGCGTATCCCTCGCTTGATCCTCCAGATGCTGCCTGCCGCCGCGTTATTGGGAGCACTGCTCAGTCTCGGAAATCTCGCCGTGCACAGCGAGCTCGTCGTGATGCGAGCGAGTGGCGTGTCACGTTTCCGGTTGTTGGGCTCCGTCGGCGTCGCGGGTGTTGTTCTCATGGTTGTGATGGCGCTGCTGGGAGAGTCCCTAGCGCCGTCGCTCGGTTCGTACGCGCGTCAGCTTCGTTCGCAAGCGCTACTGGATAGTGTTGATATCGCGAACGCTCGGTCGACATGGATGAAAGACGGCGATCGAATCTTTAACTTTCAACGCGCCGATGACGGTATTAGTTTCGGCGGCGTACTTCTTTTCGAGCTCACTACCGACGGCTTTCTCGATCAGGTCGTCAGCGCCGATTCCGCAGAGATTGATGCTCAAGCGCGCTGGATTCTGGCCAATTATGCCGCGACACAGTTCGCGGAGGACAGCATCACTTCCAGCGCTGAGCGCCTGTCGGTGCAGAATTACGATCTGAGTCTCGAGTTGCTGGGGCTCTCTGAAGTGCGTCAGGATCTGCT
>Ga0066376_10002403_pt1 | contig 17476 bp, 19 predicted proteins | sample Knorr_S15_td_Bot_FD_77009 | JGI IMG/M metagenome (GOLD analysis project Ga0066376, IMG submission 77009) | Marine microbial communities from Southern Atlantic Ocean transect - Knorr_S15_td_Bottom_ad_5009_LV_A | ecosystem: Environmental > Aquatic > Marine > Oceanic | place: Southern Atlantic... | reverse complement strand
TGCGCCGGCCGCGACGCCGCTTCGCGGTCATGTCGCCGATTGTCTGGAACGCGCCGCCACGCCGCACCGGGCGCGGGCCATCGACGCGGACCGGGTTCACGGCGGAACGACCGATGGCACCGGCGAACCTCTGAAAATTCGCTGGTTCACCATTGACGAGGCGGCCAAGCTGAAAATCCCGGCGATCACCGTTCGCGCCTTGGAACAAGTCGAATCGCGGCTGGCGCGCGGGAAACTGGATGATCCGGGTCACCCGATTCCGTGGTCCCGGACCGTGCATGGCAAACGGATCACGGGCGTCTATTAACGCGCTGTTGGGTTAAATTACGCCGCGTTCCGCCAGACCGGAGATTGTCTGGCCATCCATGGCCAGCCAGTCGCCCAGCACGGCGGTGCCATCGGCGCCCGGTTCGGGAAATAACCGCAATTCGCTGGTTTCGAATTCGGACAGGCGGATCGGGCTGTTGGGCAAAACAATCGGCCCCAGATAGGGGTGTTCGAAATTTTGCAGCATACCGCGTTCGTGCATATGCCGGTCATCGCGCACGTCCTTGAGATCGCGGATCGGGGCGACCGGAATTTTTTTCTTGCGCATGATTGCGAACGCTTCTTTTTGCGTGAGACCGCGGCACCAGTCGCCGATCATCTCGTTGATCTTGTCCTCGTGGGCATGGCGGTTTTTGTTGTCGGCGTAATCCGGATCGCCGATCAGGTCAGCCCGGCCGATCGCTTCCAGGATGCGTCGCCAGTGGTTTTCGGAAACGCTGATTACCGCGATCCAGCCGTCCGAACATTCGTAGCGGCCATAAGGCGTGGTCACGGTGTTGGTTCTGTCGCCACGCCGCGGCGGCAACTTTCCGGTGGCGTGCAGATAGGTGAATTCGCTGGCGAGTACGAAATACATCGATTCCTGCATCGAGATTTCGACCAGCGTGCCGTTGCCGGTGTGTGCGCGGCCCAACAGCGCCTGCAGGATGCCGGCATGCATGTGGATCCCGCCCATGATGTCGCAGGGCGTGCCGCCGGCGCGGGCCGGCGGACCGCCGATTTCGCCGGTCGCGCCCATGATGCCGCTCGACGCCTGGATCGTGTGATCCATCGCCAACTGATCGCGGTCCGGTCCCGACAGGCCATATCCGGTCGCCGAGGCGTAGATCAGGCGTGGATTGACGCGGGCCAGAACATCGTAGCCGATGCCGAGCCGGTCCATCGTGCCGGGCGCGAAATTTTCCATCACGATATCGGCCTTTTTCGCCAGCGACAGGAACAAAGCCTTGCCGTCATCATGCTTCAGATTCAAAGTCAGGCTTTGCTTGTTGGAATTGAGCATGGCGAAGGCGAGCGGCGTTTCCTTGCCGCCGCCGCGGCGCATGCGTTCCCCGCCCGGCGGCTCGATTTTGACGACATCGGCACCCGCCATCGCCAGCAGGAACGCTGCATAGGGTCCCTGGTATATCTGCGTGAGATCGAGAACCCGGATACCTTCGAGGATTTGCATGGCGATGTTCCTGACACTGTGTAATGGACGCTACCGCCGGCTTCACCGCCGTACATGGTAGCCGGCGGCTTCCCGGTCCCAGGCAGTGGCGGTGAGGCCGCGTTCGCGCAGCTTGTTCTTCTGGATTTTGGCGGTCGGCGTGGTCGGTATTTCATCGACGAATTCGACATAGCGGGGCACCGCGAAATAGGGCATGCGGGGAACGCAGAAATCGAGCAGATCTTCCGGCCGGGGTGCTTCCGCATCGGCCTTGAGGATGATGCAGACCAAGACTTCGTCCTCTCCGCCTTCGCTCGCCTGGACCGCCACGGCGGCCACTTCGGCGATTGTCGGATGTTCCAGCAGCACCGCTTCGACCTCGAAGGACGAGATATTTTCGCCGCGGCGGCGGATCGTGTCCTTGATGCGGTCGATATACCAAAGGTAACCACGCGCATCCATGCGGCCGGCGTCGCCGGAATGGAACCAAAAATTCCGCCAGACTTCGACTGTGCGTTCGGGCATGGCGTTATAGCCGGCCATGAAACAGAACGGTTCCTTGGGCCGCACCAGAATTTCCCCGACCTGACCGTACGGCAGTTCCTCGTCGGTATCGGGATCGGCAATGATGACTTCGAAATAATCTTCCCGGACCCGGCCCGAACAACCCGCATCGTCGGGCGCGTCGAAGGGGCGGCTGACCGGAAGATTACATTCGGTCATGCCGAACACTTCGTTGAATTTGGGGATATTGAAGCGGCTGCGCAGGGCCTGCAAGGTGTCGGCGGTTACCGGCAAGGCGCAGACCATGCGCAGATCGTTATCGGCGTCGGTGGGTTTGGCCGGCTGGCGCAACACGAAATCATTCATCACGCCCAAAAGGTTGGTCAAGGTCGCCTTGTGTTTGCGGATGTCGTCGATCCAGGTGCTGGCGTGGAACTGTTTCATCAGCACCGCACTGCCGCCGGCGATCATCGTGGCAAAGGCTTGCATCAAGATGCCCTGGGCGTGAAACAGCGGCATGGCGATGAAATAATGATCTTGGTCCGTCATCGCCAGATCTTCGACCATACACTGGCCGAACAGATATAGATGGCCATGCGGCATCAGCGCGCCCTTGGACGGGCCGGTCGTGCCCGAAGTGAACATGATCATGCCGATATCGCGGTAGCTGACCGGGACGTCGATTTCGTCGGCAACGCCGCCCATGATTTCATCGAAAGAACGGATTTCGATCCGCTTGAAGGCGGGCAGGCGATCCGGGTCATAGGCGTCGCCGGGGATATAGACGGTTTGCAGGTCGGGGACGGCGTCTTCGATATCGGCCAGCCAGAGCAGGAATTCCGGGCCGAAGAATCCGATGCGGGCTTTGGTGTTGGTCAGCACGTGGGTTAGAAAACGGCCCTTCAAGGCGGTGTTGATGCCGACATGGACCGCGCCGATCCGGCTCAGGCCGAACCAGCTCCACAGATATTCCAGGCGGTTGTTCAGCATCACCGCTACATTGTCGCCCCGTTCGACGCCGATGGCGGCAAAGCCGTTGCCGACCCGGTTGGATAGCTCATGCGCCATGGCGTAGTTGTGCATGGGGCCGTCTTCGAATCGAATATACGGCGCGTCAGGGCGCGTTCGCGCCTGGTCGGCCAGAACCTTGCCGACTACCCAGTTGGTCTTGTCAGCCGACATATTTTCGGAAATCGGGTTGGCGTTTTTCGTTCAGCGCCAGGACGCCTTCCTTCGATTCCGCAGTTTCATAATACAGCTTCAGCGCCTGCATGCCGAGCGCGCCAATGCCGCGGATGTTTTCGGTGTCGGCGTTGAATGACCGCTTGGCGATGGCGATGGCGGTCGGACTGCGCTGCACGATCTCCGCACACCAGGACGCAACCTCGTCGTCCAACTTGTCGTCGGGGACGATCTTGTTGACGAGACCCATTTCAAGCGCCTCGGCTGCACTGTAGCGGCGGCACAGATACCAGATCTCGCGGGCTTTCTTTTCGCCCACGACATGGGCCAGATAGGCGGTGCCGAAACCCGGATCGACCGATCCCATCTTGGGGCCGACCTGTCCGAAGATCGCGTTATCCGATGCAATCGTCAGATCGCAGATCGTCGCCAGCACGTTGCCGCCGCCAATCGCATAACCGCGCACGCGCGCGATAACCGGCTTGGGCACATCGCGGATTACCGAATGCAACTCTTCGACCGGCATACCGACGGTGCCCCGCGCGCCTTCGTCGCCATACTGACCGTCATGGTCGGATTGATCGCCGCCGGTGCAGAACGCCTTGTCGCCGGCGCCGGTCAGCACGATGACGCCGATATCGCGGTTCCATCCGGCCTTGGAGAAGGCGTCGATCAACTCAACCGTGGTTCGGGGGCGAAAGGCGTTGTAAACTTTCGGGCGGTTGATCGTGATCGTCGCCACGCCGTCCGCTTCGTCATACAGGATATCGGTGAAGTCCATTGCTTTCCCCAAGGTTAAGGTGTGTCCGCAAGTATCAGCAGCGGCAAGGTCAGGTCGTCATCCACGGTCTCGAAGCCGACCCGGAGGGGCGCGCCAATCCGAAGCGAACCCGGCGACGCATCCTTCAGGGGCGCGCATAGCCGCACGCCTTCGGCCAGATCGGCGGTGACCAGGGTCAGCGGCAGATCCTTCTTGAAGCAGGGGTGAAAGGCATGGTGCGAAATCGTCCAGCTATGGATTGTCGCGTGGCCGGATGCTTCGATCCATTCGACGCGCATCGAATAGCATTGATCGCAGACGGGTCGCGGGTAATGGCGCACCGTGCCGCAATCGGCGCATGTTTGCAGCAGCAGGCGATGTTCCTTGAGGCCGTCCCAATAGGGTTGGCTGTCATGGCTGGGTGCTGGCCGCAGGCGGTCGTTGAAGGGATTATCCATGGCGCTAGTTCCGCATGATGGCGACGGTTCCGTCGCCCATGTCGCCATAACCGGTGACCAGACCGATCCGGGCGCCTGCAACCTGCGCCTTGCCGCCGTCGCCGCGCAACTGTTTGACCAGCTCCAGGATGTGGTTCATGCCGATGATGTGGGCCTGGGACAGCAGGCCGCCATGGGTGTTGACCGGCAGGCGGCCGGTCAGGGATATGCCGCCATTTTCGACGAACGCGCCGCCTTCGCCCTTGGCGCAGAAGCCCAAATCTTCCAGCTGACAAAGCACGATATAGGTGAAACAGTCGTAGATTTCCGCAACGTCGATATCGTCATGGCTAACGCCGGCCATGCCAAAGGCATGCGGCACCGCCTTGGCGGTGCCCAAAATGGTCATATCGCCGCGCTGGGTGATGGCGCTTGGCTGGTCGGGATGGCCTTCGGCGATGCCCATGATATAGATCGGCCGTTGTTTCATATCCTTGGCTGGGCCAGCCCCGCTGATGACCAAGGCGGCGCCGCCGTCGCTTTCCAGACAGCAGTCGAACAACCGTAGCGGGTCGGAAATCATTCGCGATTCCTGGTGCTGTTCGACCGTCATCGGTGTTTTCATGATGGCGTTGTCATTCAACAGCGCGTGCTGGCGAAACGTGACGGCGATTTCAGCAAGCTGGCGGCTGGTGGTGCCGTATTGCATCATGTGCCGGCGCGCCATCTGGGCGTAGAGCTGCGCCGGGGCGATCTGGCCGACTGGCATCTCGAATTCGCCGATGGTTCGAAATTGCGGTAATTGCTGAACCCGCGCGCCGATGCGCCCGCCGGAATACCCGTTGCGCCCGAACGGAATAAGGACATGTCTGGCGACGCCGCCCTCAATCGCCAGGATGGCCGCCTGGATTCCGGCAATCGCGCTGGCGCCGCCCATCGGCGTCGTCGCCGAGAACCGCAGATCGGCGATGCCGAATTTGGTGATGAAGTCTTCGGCAACGCCGTCGCCCGACGAATAAGGCACGATGCCGTCGATATCCTTGGGCGTCAGGCCCGCGTCGGCGATGGCCGCGAGGGCGGCTTCCATTTGCAGGGCAACGGTGCTTTTGCCGGACCCTTTGGTATAGGCGGTCTCGCCGATCCCGGTGACGGCACCTTTTTCGCACAGTGATTTCACGGTTATGGTCTCCTTCGAATTGCCTAGGGCTGAATTATTCCCAATTTCAGCCGAAGATCAATTCGCCGCGCCGCCGACAAGTGGCGCTACCTCGCGCATGGTCAGCCGCATGGACGCTTCGCAATGCTCGGCAGGAAGGCCGCCGATGCTGCTCCACAGGACGAATTCGGTGATGCCGAAACGTTCACGCAACTGGTTCAGCCGTTGCGCGCAGCCGGCCGGATCGTCGGCGATGACGGCGCTGTATTTGTGCAATTGTTCGAAGCTCAGATATCCGCCGGCAAGGGTCTTGCGGCTTTCGGTCATGGTCAATTCGTAGCCCTTGACGGTTTCGGGCTGTCCTTTCAGCGATTGCTGATTGCTGGTCACCTTGGCGTAAAACCATTCGACATGCCTGGCGAAAATACGTTGTGCTTCGGCCCCGTCCGGGGCGGTAAAGTAGGGCAATAGGATCATCCGTTCGGCCGCCTTGGGATCGCGGCCATGGCGTTCGCATTCCTGTTCGTAGAGCTGTAAATTTTCGGCCAGCTTGTCGATCCAGGCTTCGCGGTAGGTCCGGTAACTGAACGGCGAGGCGAGCTGAAGATTCCAGCCGCCGGCCGCCGCCGCCTTGAAGCTTTCGGGCGAAATGCAGGCCTGATAGATCGGCGGATGGGGTTGCTGGACCGGTTTTGGCAGAACTTCGGTCGGTTGCGCAATCCGCCAGAACGCGCCGTCATGGGTGACGCGGTCTTCGGTCCAGGCCTTGACGACGATGTCGAGACCTTCCTGGTACATCTCGCGGCTGTTTTCCATCGGCACGCCAAGACCGATGAATTCATGGGGCTGATAGGCGCGCCCGGCGCCGAACAGAAGGCGACCATGCGAGAGAACGTCGATCAAAGCGAAGTCCGAGGCCGTTCGCAAGGGGTGGTTGAAGGGAATGACCACCACCGCGGTGCCGATCTTGATGCGGTTGGTCCGCATCGCGATGGCTGCGGCCAGAACCTGCGTCGACGTGACCACGCCATAGCTGGAGAACAGATGCTCGGCGATCCAGACCGTGTCATATCCAAGCTGTTCGGCAATTTCGAACAGCCGCAGATCGCTATCGAAACTCTCGACCGTGCGGTCTGGATCGGGAATCTGGCTGAGGCTGAAGGTTCCCCATTTCATCTGTGCGCTCTCCTTGGCGTCATTCGCCGCATTTGCGTTGCCGATGGAAAAGCAGTTCAATTTTATTCTCACGAATGATTGTTAGATTGTCTATCGTCGATTCGAGGCAAATCGAATTGCTGGAATTTTTACGGGTCGTCGCTGGAGAATTTGAAAATGACCGATAATCCCGGAACCGGGGGCCGCATTGCCTATTTGCCCGAAGACGAGGCGCGGGCGCTTGGCAAGAAATTCGGCGTGCCGTCGTCGATGTCGCATCTCAATGTCTTTCGCGCCCTTCTCAATCACCCGGAACTGGCCAAGGCGGTGAGCGGCCTGCTGTCGATGCTGCTGTGGAAAGCCAACCGGCTGGATGTGCGTTTACGGGAACTGATTATCATGCGCATCGGCTTGCGCACGGGCTCGCTGTACGAATGGACGCAGCACTGGAACGTGGCGCGGCGGGTCGGGATGGACGAAGCCGACATTCTGGCGGTCCGCGACTGGCCTTCCAGCGCGGCGTTGAACGATGCCGATCGGGCGGTGCTGGCGGCGACCGACGAGACGCTCGACCAGGGCCGGATATCGGATGCGACATGGCGGCTGTGCCGCGAGCATGTTGGCGGCGATGCCGAACTGGCCGAAATGGTGGTCGCGATCGGCAACTGGCGGATGTTTTCCGAACTGCTCCAGAGCCTCCAGATTCCGCTTGAACCCGGCATCGCGCACTGGCCGCCGGACGGCACGGTGCCGCCGTCGGCCAAAGCCTGACGGCGGCGGCGTTCCTTGGTATTAAGGCGTGAAGCGAACCACTGCGCTGCCCGGCGTGATGATCTCGCCCGCTTCGTTCTTGATGAACAGGTCCAGCGCCACGGTCCCTGCTTCGGTTTCGAGCGATTTTATGCTGCCCCCCGATATCAGGGTTTCGCCGAGATACGACGCCCTGCGGTTGGAATATTCGAATGTTTCCAGGCGGCCCGCATCGCCAAGCCAGTTGATGACCGTCTGGGTCAGCCAGTCGCCCTGAAGCGGTCCATCGACGACGATGGCGGGGTGTTTTTCAACGCCGGTCGTATAGTCCTGGTCGTAATGGATCCGGTGCGCGTTCCAGATCGCGGCATTATAGAGGAATAAGGACACGTTGGTTGGCGTGAAGGTCCGTTCCGGCAGCGGGTCGCCCGGTTTTAGGTCCTGGATGCGCGGCGGGTTCATCGGACAATCCTGGTCAGGGTTTCGCTCATCACCGGTTCACCGTTATCGGTGGTCACGTTCAATTCATACTCGATGAAAATCAGCGGCCCAGAGGAGCCCTGCTTTTCGGTAATGGCGCTAAATGTCCGGGTTGCGACCAGCACATCGCCCGGTTTCACCGTCCGGTGATAATGGGATTTGGTGCCGCCGGCCATGACCCGCTTTTACGGCAGGTCGGGCAGGAATGCATCGAGTGCGAGCCCGTCCGGGCCCAGTTCGTCGATTGGCGCCAGCACGCGCAACGCGCCGTACAGGAACAGGGGCGGCGCTTCGTCGCCGTTGCGGTATTTGTCGAGCCGCTGTTCGGTGGCGATGGAATATTTGACGATATCGCTGCGGTGGATTTCGATCGTCCAGGACGGCGCGGACCGGCCGATCCAGCTTTTGGCTTCGTCGCTGACAAGGGTGCCCAATTTGCTCTCCTTTCAAACCCGCTGTGCCGGCCGATAATCCCGCCCATGGTCTGCTGCGTCAATCGCCGTGAAAATTGACGACATTCGACAGGGCAATTAGAGTGATCTTCATGGCGTTAGAAAATAACCGAACAAATGAAAGTTAGGTGACGGCCTTGCCCGCGCCACGCGCCGTCAAGCGCCCGCGCCCGCACAAATCGGATGTGACGAGGCACAAAATTCTGGATGCTTCGGCCAAGCTGTTCCGCGAACAGGGCTTTAGCGCAACCACGCTCCGGCAGATCGCCAGCCGCGCAAAAATCAAGGCCGGCAGTGTCTATTACTATTTCGATTCCAAGAGCCAGATCCTCGACGAGGTGTTGAAGATCGGCATCAAAGTCGTCTTTGAAGCGGTCGAAAAAGCCGTCGATGCCTTGCCGGAAACCGCCACGGGGCGGACCAGGCTCGAAGCGGCGGTCGCCGCCCACCTGCATACGCTTTTGCGCTACAGCGACTACACCTCGGCGAATATCCGCATCTTCGGTCAGGTTCCCCGAACCTCGCAGAACCGCAACCGGGCGATCCGGCGGACCTATGCGGAATACTGGAATGGGCTTTTGCAGTACGCAAAGGATCGCGGCGAGATCGGCCCGGACGCCGATCTAAGCCTGGTCCGGTTGTTTTTGCTGGGGTCGGTCAACTGGTCCGTGGAATGGTACGACCCCAAGAAAAAATCTACCGAATTTCTGGCCAAAAAATTCTGCAATATCCTGTTCGAAGGGATCGGCGGCTAGCTCGATCCGCATCCGTCAAACAAAAGGACTTATCGATGAGCGATAAAAAGTACCGGGACTTGCTATACGCCGAAAAAGACCATGTCGCGACCATCACCTTGAACCGGCCCGAGCGCTACAACGCCATTCGCGAAGGCATGTACGAAGAAATCATCGACGCCTTGATGCGGGCGGGCTGGAACCGCGACATCGGCGTGATCGTGCTGACCGGGGCCGGCGAAAAGGCGTTCTGCACCGGCGGCGATCAGGGCGACAAGGGGAAGGGCCGCTATGGCACGGGGACGCTTGGCGTGCCGGTCGAAATCCTCCACAACACCATTCGCGACGTGCCCAAGCCGGTGATCGCCAAGGTGCGCGGCTACGCGATTGGCGGCGGCAACGTGATCGCGACGATCTGCGATCTGACCATCGCCAGCGAAACCGCGATTTTCGGCCAGGTCGGCCCCAAGGTCGGTTCGGTCGATCCCGGCTTCGGCACCGCCTATCTGGCCCGTATCGTCGGCGAGAAGAAAGCCCGCGAGATCTGGTATCTGTGCCGCCGTTACAGCGCTAAGGAAGCGCTGGCGATGGGGCTGGTGAACACGGTCGTGCCCGACGACGAACTGGATGCCGAAGTCGATCGCTGGTGCGCCGAAATCTGCGAGCGCAGCCCGACCGCGATCCAGATCGCCAAGAGCTCCTTCAACGCATCGAGCGACAATATTCGCGGCATCGGCCGGATGGGCTTCGAGGCGGTCAATCTTTACTATGAAACCGAAGAAGCCAAGGAAGGCGGCCGCGCGTTCCGGGAAAAACGCACCCCCGAATTCCGCTCCAAACGGGTCGGTTGATAACTGGCAGGAGGACAAACCGATGCAGGAAACGCGCATATTGGCGCAATGGGTAGCCGGGCTCAGGCTCGCCGATATTCCGGAGACGGTGCAAGAACATGCACGGCGCTTCCTGCTCGATAATCTGGGCTGTCAGTTGGCCGGCGCGACATTGCCCTGGAGCCGGCAATTCCACGCCGTGCTGTGCAAGACCCGCTCCGGCGACGCCGCCACGGTGGCCTATCGCGGCGACCGGGATGGTGCCCGACGACGCAGCCTTCCTCAACGCCACCTTCAACCACGCCAACGAGACCGACGACACCCATCTGAAAAGTCCGACCCATCCGGGCCAGATCGCGGTGCCAAGCGCCCTGGCGCTGGCCGAATATGCCCATGCCGATGGCGAACGCCTGCTTCTGGCGGTAATCGCCGCCTATGAGGTGATGATCCGTATCTCGTGGAGCTGTTCGCCGCATCTGATCTACCGGGCCACCATCCGCCGGTCGGCGTCGGCCCGTTCGGCGCCGCCACGGCGGGGGCGGTGATCCTGGGTTTCGATGCAAAAACCGCACTCAACGCCTATGGCATCGCCGGCAGCCATTCGGCCGGGCTGATCGAATACACCAAGACCGGCGGTTCGGTGAAGCGCATCCATGCCGGCATCCCGACCCAGGGCGGCGTGCGCGCGGCCTTGTTTGCCGAGGCCGGCATCGCCGGTCCGCCGACGATCCTCGAAGGCGAGAAGGGCTTTTGCAAGGTGTTCGCCGGCGAATACGATCTTAGCCGTCTGACCGACGGCCTCGGCGACCGCTGGCATCTGCTGGATAACGGGATCAAGCCCTATAGCTGCTGCCATCTGATCCATTTCGCGTTCGACGCGCTGGACGTGCTGCTCGACCGCCGCGGTTTCGGTCCGGCCGATTTAGCCGAGATCGTGGTCAGCACCAACAGCGAACCGATCCTCAGCCATATCGGGTCGATCGTGGAGCCGGGCGATATTCTGGGCGCGCAATTCAGCCTGCCGTTTTCGGTCGCCATGCGGCTGCATCATGGCGGGCGGCGGATGGAGGGCGGCAACGGTTTCTGGGATTATCTGGACATTGATTTGAAGGACCCGGATTTGCTGGCCACCGCCCGCAAGGTCCGGGTCGAGGTCACCAATGACGCCAGCCGGGTGGCGACGGTGGATGAAGGGGCCGGGGTGGCCGTGCGGCTGACCGACGGCACGGTGCTTGACGTGGATGTGCCGCATTCGTGGGGCCTGCCGGAAAACCCGTTGAGCGTGGCCGAAGTCGAGCGAAAATTCTATTATCTGACCGACCCGGTCATGCTGGCCGGCCGGCCGCGCCGGATCGTCGAGGCGGTGGCCGATGTGACATCGCTGAAATCGGTTCGCCAGCTGGTCGATCTGCTGGTCGTGGGCGGGGACCGGCGCGCGGCGGCGCAATAACTGGCCAGCAGGGGAAAGGCGCAACGATCATGCCGTTTTTTAAATCCATGCCCGACGATGCCGGACCGGCCAACGTCTTTACCGCCCAGCCCGACATATTCGGCCCCTGGTCGGCGATGAGCCAGGTTTTGATGAACGGGCCGTCGCCATTGACGCCGGGCGAACGCGAGATGATCGCGGCCTATGTGGTCGGCGTGGCCGGTTGCGAATTTGCCTATGTGGCGCATTGCGAAGCGGCCTATGCGTGGGGCATCGAGGACGGAACGATCGACCGCTTGCTGGAAAGTCTTGACGCGGCGGCGCCGAAATTCCGGCCGTTGTTCGCCTTTGTTAAAAAACTGACCCTGAATCCGGGCGCGATGGATCAGGCCGACGCCGATGCGGTGTTCGACGCCGGCTGGAACGAGAAGGCGCTGGGCGACGCAATCGCCGTCACCGCCCGGATGTGCTTCATGCAACGGCTTGTCGAAGGGCACGGCTTTACCCAGATGCCGCGCGATAAAGCCAGGCAAAACGCCCGCAAACGGGTCGATCTGGGCTATGTCGATCTGTATCCGGAATTCGCCGATCGCAGCCAGGACGGAAAATAGCGCCATGGCGGATTACGATGTGATTGTCGTCGGCGCTGGCAATGCGGCCATGGCGGCGGCTTTGTCGGCGCGCGAGGCCGGCGCCGAAAAAGTCTTTGTGCTGGAAAAAGCGCCAAAGGACATGCGCGGCGGCAATACCCATTGGAGCGGCGGCATCTTTCGCTTCGCATTCGACCAACCGCGCGATATCGAGCCGCTGCTGCCCAACCTTGCGGCGGACTATCTGAATTTCTTCGACGGCGTGTCGCCCTATACGCAAGCCGATTTCAGGGCCGATCTGATGCGGGTCACGCGCGGGCGCAGCGATCCCGAATTGTCAAAATTACTGGTCTCGCAATCGCATGACGCCGTGTTCTGGGCGCATGACCATTGCGGCGTGCCGATGGAACCGGCGATCACGATCGCCGGAGTCAAGGTGAACGGCGTCGTTATCTGGCCCAAGGGGGCAATCGTGCGCGCCCGTCGGGGCGACGCCAAAGCCGCAATTGCCGATAACCGCCGTGGTGACCCCGTGCCACGGCGATATCGACAGTTTCGGGTCCCACAGGATCTGGGCATCGTAATGGGTGTGTATATCGACGAAACCCGGCGCCACGATCGCGCCGTCGGCGTCGATGGTCTGCTTCGCGTAATCGGGCGCATCGCCAAGCGCCACGATCGTTCCATCGGTCACGCCGATATCGCCGCGATAGCGGGCGCGCCCGGTGCCGTCCACAATCGTGCCGTCGGCGATTTTAAGGTCGTACGCCAAACCTTGGCTCCTTTTCGTTACTGTACGTTCAATCCGTACAATTCAGAGACATTTTCCTACAGGATCCTCGCGCATTCATGGTCGGTCATGCCGGCGGTGTGTTCGGCCAGCATCTCCTGGCTCCAGGGCCAGGTGGCGTGGCTATGGGGGAAATCGTTGGCCCACATCAGCCGGTCGATATTCATATGGTCGCGAAGCGCAAAAGCGCTCCAGTCGTCCTGGAACGTCGTGTAGACGTTTTCCTTGAAATACACGCTTGGCAACTGCTCAAGCTCATCGCATTTCATCCAGTAACGATGCCGCTTATAGGCATGGTCCAGGCGGTACATATAGTGCGGCGCCCAGCCCGCATCGGCTTCGACGCAGACCAGTTTCAGTTTCGGGTGGCGCTGGAAAACGCCGCCGAAAATGAAGGTCCCGATGATGTCTTGGTTGCCCCGGATGATCGACAGGAAGGCGTTGATTTTCGGTCCCCGGTAGTCCTTCAGCGCGTCCTTGCGCGTGGTGAGGATGTGGAAGGAAAGCGGCAAATTCAGATCGACGGCGGCTTCGTAGAACGGGTCGTAGATCGGATGATGATAATCTTCGAGCTGCGGTTGCCCGACCAGCATCACACCCTTGAAGCCCATTTCCTTGGCCTGGCGCAACTCCTCGATGCCTTCTTCGGGCGAGGCCATGGTGATTTGCGGCATCCCGAACAGGCGGTTCGGCAAGCCGGCGCAAAATTCCTGGAGCCAGCGGTTATAGGCGTCGAAGCAGGCGCGCTTGTAGATGAAATCGGGATGATTGCAGAGCATCATGCCGACCGATGGATAGATGATTTCTGCCGCAACGCCGTCGCGGTCCTGATCGGCTTCGCGCGCCTTGGGGTCCCAGCCGCCGCGATGCAGTTCATCGAAGACGGCGCCGGTGGTACCCAATTCGGAGGGATCTTTTCCGGCGGCGGCGACAAGGCTCAACGGGATCGGCGTGTCCAGGCCATGGATCTTATAGATCTCGCCCAGCCGTTCATGTTTGACGATACGCGGTGCGGTGTCGCGAAATTTCGGGTCGATGTAGTCGATATAGCAATTTGGCGGTTCGGTGACATGCGAGTCTGCGGAAATCGGTTTCTTGGCCATTAAACTATCTCCCTGTATCCGCATGGTTCCAACTAACGATTGTTAGAATTATAGTATAATCCCCGAATATGGAAGTACGCAATCATCGCCGGATTGCCGCATATTGACCGAACGCAGGTTCGATAATAAACAAAGGCAGCGCGAAAAATTCCAAAACAGCCGCCCTCGCCGCTAAATCGGTCATCCAGGAGTTTCAAGTCAAAACATGCCTTCTTTTCAAGCCAAAACGCCATCCGCCAACGCTGTTCCCGCCGCCCAATATGACGCTATCATCATCGGGGCGGGTATGTCGGGCATGTATCAGCTATACCGTTTGCGCCTGCTTGGCATGTCGGTCCGGGTGTTCGAGAGCGGCGGCGATGTCGGCGGCACCTGGTACTGGAACCGCTATCCCGGCGCGCGGTTCGATTCAGAAAGCTACAGCTACGGCTATTCTTTTTCCGAAGAATTGCTGAAGGAGTGGGAGTGGCAGGAACATTTCTCCGCCCAGCCCGAAACCCTGCGCTATCTCAATTTCGTCGCCGATAAATTCGACCTGCGCAGCGATATCGAATTCAATTGCCGGGTCGCCAAGGCCGCCTATGACGAGGCGCTAAACTGCTGGACCATCGACATGGACGGCGGCGGGCGGGCGCGGGCGCGGTTCCTGATTACCGCCATCGGCCCCTTATCGGCATCGACGATGCCCAATATCGACGGCGTGGACAGTTTTCAAGGTGCTGCGTTTCACACCAGCGCATGGCCGCATGAGCCGGTCGATTTTGCCAACAAGCGGGTCGCGGTGATCGGCACTGGCGCCACTGCCGTGCAGCTCATCCCCGAAGTCGCCAAGACGGTCGGTCATCTCACCGTTTTCCAGCGCCGGCCGAATTACTGCACGCCGTTGCATAACCGCCCCATCGACGACGAAACCCAGTCCGGTATCAAGGCCGGCTATGCCGAAATTTTCGAAAAATGCGCCAAATCCTATGGCGGCTTCATCCACGATGTGGACCGCCGCAAGGCGCTTGAAGTATCGCCCGAAGAACGCGAAGCCTTCTTTGAAAAACTCTATGGCGAGCCGGGATTCGGCCTCTGGATGGGCAATTTCCGCGATATACTGGTCGACCAGGACGCCAACGACACGATTACGCAATTCGTGCGCCGGAAGATCGGCGAACGCGTAACCGACCCGGACGTGGCCGAAAAACTGACCCCCAGGGATCACGGTTTCGGCACCCGGCGGGTGCCGATGGAAACCGGATATTACGAAACCTATAACCAGGACAACGTGCTGCTGGTCGATATAAACGACAGTCCGATTAAACGAATCACGCCCCAGGGGATCGAGACCAGCGATACCCGCTACGAATTCGACATCATCATTTACGCAACCGGGTTCGACGCCATCACCGGCGCGTTCGACCGGATCGATATTCGCGGGCCGGGCGGACAGTCGCTCAAAGAGAAATGGGCGGATGGCCCCAAAACCTATCTGGGGCTGCAAATCGAAGGTTTCCCCAACCTCCTTACCCTGGTCGGCCCGCATAACGCCGCCACGTTCTGCAATATCCCGCGATGTATCGAACAGAATGTGGACTGGGTGACGGACTTAATGCGCTACATGAAAGACAACGGCGTCAGCCGCATCGTGCCGACCGCGCAGGCGCAGGACGAATGGACGGCGCATGTCCACGATAGCGCGGCCCGCCTGCTGTTTACCAAGGTGGATTCCTGGTTCATGGGCATCAACTCCAATCTTCCCGGCAGGCAGAAACGCCGCTTCCTGCTTTATGCCGGCGGCGCGCCCGCCTACCGCGAAAAATGCAACGACGTGGCGGCGAACGGCTATGAAGGGTTTGAGTTCGGCTAGGGCGAAAAACTTGCGTGGCGGCCCGGTTATTGCGGTCCGGCTTGCCGCCCGCGATGATCGAATTGGCGCGGCGGCTGGTATTCGGCGACGGATTGCAAAGGGACCAAGTTTCCGCCTGTTCTTGGCTGCTGCGGGCGGACTGGCGCGGGGCCAAGATCGACGACACCCTCCGGTGCGCTGGCGAACGCCTGTCCGCCAAGGAGAAGGAGCACGCCGTTGAAATTGCGCTGGCGCCTTATTTATGAGCCGATGCCGTATCGCTCCGTGCGCACGAATTGGTTGAAATACAGTGTTTATTTGGTAGCTTGGGGCATGGTCCGGACCTCGACAGTGACAGCGCTTTGTTTCAGCCAATCATAAAACCGTGCGGCGGCTTTACGCCAATTCCTTCTCGATCAGGGGCAAGACGTGGCCGGCCAGAAGTTCGATCGTGCGCAGCACCTGGCGCTGATCCATGCCGAGCCAGTGGACCCGGGCGACCAGGCGAGTAAAACCGGTCGCCTGGGCCAGGTGCACCAGTTCATCGGCGCATTCTTCGGGCGAGCCCAGGATAACCCGCCCGTCGATCAACTCATCCAGGTCGAGCTGCGGTTTTCCCGAACCCACGACATCGGTGAACAAACCCCATTTTCCAAAAACCTGGTAACTGGCGGCAATGAACGGCCCGGCGTCGCGCAACGCGGTTGCGCGGTCCAGCCCAACCACGACATTGCGCAGCAAAGGAAATTCGGCCGGCATCGGTTTGCCAAGTCCGGCCAGGGTATCGCAGAAAACGGCGGCTTGTTCGGTAATCACCGACCCGACAAGGTGCGATGACGCAACCCAGCTATCGCCAAGTGCTGTGTCGGCCAGCCGGGCCGCCCGCGCGACCGATGCCGTGACGCTGCCGCCATACCACATTGGCGGCCGCGGCTGCTGCAACGGTTTCAGCGACAAAGCCAGTTCGTCGGCCTGAAAATGCTTGCCAGAATAATCGACGCGCTGCTCGGTCCAGAGCCGCTGTATCAGTTCGACCGATTCGGCGTAGCGGCTGAACCGCCGGCCATGATCGAGTTGCATAACCCGGAATTCGTCCGCCGTCCAGCCCGGCGCCACGCCCAGGATCGCCTTGCCGCCCGATACGATATCCAGCAAGGCGGCTTGCTGCGCCACATGCAGCGGGTGAAACAACGGCAGCACCAGCATGCAGGTCGCCAGCGACATGCCGCGCGCTTCGCCGGCCAGGCCGATCAGTGTCTCGATCGGCGGGAACCAGGCGGTCGATCCAAACGACAGATGATTGCCGACCGCGATGCCGTCGAAGCCGGCCTGCCGGGCGATCTTCACCTGTTCGATATGTTCGGCGAAGCGCTGGTCGAGCGCGTCGCCGGGCTTGTGTTCGGTGTTGATAAATAGGGTTAGCTGCATTTTCCCTCGCACGGTAAATTGACGATACACGATAGGCCGGGATTGGGAGAAGCCGAATTGAATTTTGAAAATCAAACCATTATCGTCACCGGTGCTGCGGGCAATCTTGGGCGGGCGGTCGCCAGACAATTTCACGATGCCGCCGCACGGGTCATTCTGGTCGATGCGAAGTCCGAATTTCTGGACCGCCATTTTCCGAAACCCGATCCACGCTATGTCAAAATTGCCGTCGATTTGCTGGACCCGGACGCGGTTTCGCATTCCTTTAGAGCGGGATCGGATTAGGTTGACGCATAGCCTGAATTTACGAGGTAGTTCGCACATTCGTTTGGCGAGAATTCATCGAGTAGGCTACCGGCGCGTTTCCATGTGGCTTCGGGGGACCGTT
>Ga0066376_10002402_pt1 | contig 17477 bp, 16 predicted proteins | sample Knorr_S15_td_Bot_FD_77009 | JGI IMG/M metagenome (GOLD analysis project Ga0066376, IMG submission 77009) | Marine microbial communities from Southern Atlantic Ocean transect - Knorr_S15_td_Bottom_ad_5009_LV_A | ecosystem: Environmental > Aquatic > Marine > Oceanic | place: Southern Atlantic... | reverse complement strand
GGTTTGTCGACCACCAACACCCCATCGAGCGCGGGAGGTTCCGTCACGGCAGAGTGAGAGCGCCCGCGACCCGTTTGATCACTTGCTCGCGGGTGTCGGTCGTCGGGTGTTCGACCGTGAATCCAGATGCGTTTCGGTGCCCGCCGCCGCCATAGCTGACTGCCACCTGGCGGATATCGATGGCATCCTTCGACCGCAGGCTGACCCGTAGTTGGCCGTCCGACTCCTTGAGAAAGACCACGGCCTGGACATCCCTGGTGGCGAGGGGCAAGTTGACGATGCCCTCCAGGTCGTCGGGCGCGCACCCCGCTTCGGCCAGCATGGCGTCAGTCAAGGTCAGGACGGCGATCTGGTTCTCATGCTCGAGACGCATCTGGTGCAGCAGTATCCCGGTGGCGCGCAAGCGCCCGACGCTCCCGTTGTTGTAGACCTCCGCCGCGATTGTCGCCGGGTCGACGCCGGTCGCGGCGATGCGCTGGCAGATTCCGAAGGTCCGATCCGTGATATTGGCATGCCGGAACGACCCGGTGTCGGTCAAGATGGCCACGTAGAGATGTGTTGCCATCGCCTGGGTCAACGTGGCTCCCAGCGCCTCGACCAGGTCGCTGACCAACTCCGCGCAGGCACAGGCGGACACATCGTGCCAGTTGATGGCACCGTACATTGTGTTGCCAGCGTGATGATCGATGTTGAGCAGGGTCTGACGCTCGAGTCCGCGGACGCCGGTGCGGTCGAGGCTGCTGCACTCGAGCACGACGGTGGCGTCAAACGTCTCCTCGACCGACTCGGCGATCTCTATCGTCGACACGCCTGGCAAGAACGCATACGACTCGGGCGCCGGGTCGGCGTTGACGATCCGGACTCGTTTGCCCAGTTGCCTGAGCGCCGCGCCAAGACAGAGTTGCGAGCCGAGCGAGTCGCCGTCGGGCCGCGCGTGGGAGGTCAGCAGAAAGCGGGTGCCCGCCAGCAAGGTGTCCCGTATGCGTGACGCGTCAGTCGCTGGAGGAGTCGTCACCGTTGTCACCGTTGTCCTCGGACTGAGGGGCGTTCATGTGGAGTTCTTCCAACACCTGCGCGATGCGCTGCTCTCGTTCGAAGGAGTCGTCGTACACGAACGTCAACTCCGGCACGTGCCGGAGCCGCATGCGTCGTCCCAAGTGGCTGCGAAGGAACGTGGCGGCGCGTCGCAGGCCGCGCTGTGTCTCGACCTTCGAGGCGTCAATCGGCGCCGTGTAGGACACCCGTGCATGCCGCAGGTCCCGGCTGAGCTGCACGTGCGTCAATGTGACGAGTCGCACCGCCGGGTCGCGAACCGATCGCAGCAGCAGGGTCGACAGCTCCGCCCGTATCTGGTCGCCGACGCGCTGCGGACGTCCTGGCATGTGTATGGTTACTCAGACGGCGCGCCCCAAGTGATGGTAGGCACGAGCCCTCACTACAACAACCATTCGACCTCGCTGCGGACCAGCACTCCAGGTTGGATACGTTCGATCTCAGAGACAACGAGACCGAGCGTGCGGTCCGCAATTTCCTGGTCTACCCCGATGGTGACCACTCCCAAGCCGGCGCGCTGGCGCAGGTCGTGGTGCGCCACCTCGGCCACGGCGACGTTGAGTCGAGCGATCCGGTCCTTCAGACGTCGCAGCACCGCTCGCTTGTCCTTCAACGAGCGTGCACCAGCTATATGTAGTTCGATGGACAGGAGCCCGACGATCATCGGGAGTCTTTCGGCGGTGTCTCCAGACGGAGAGGCCTGCGCGGGGTTCGGATGCTCCGGGCCCCCGAACTATACGACCGCGGCCACCTTCTCGACGGTAAAGATTTCGACGACATCACCAATTTTCAGGTCGGCGTAGCGTTCGAAGGCCAGACCGCACTCCAGTCCGTTCTTGACTTCGTTCACGTCGTCCTTGAATCGTCGCAACGAGCCGAGCCGACCTTCGTGGATCACGACGTTGTCACGAAGCAGGCGAGCTTGCGTGTCGCTGGCTCGATTGATCTTGCCAGCCGTGACGAGACAACCGGCGGCGGCGCCAAACTTGGGCACCTTGAAAATTTCGCGTACCTCCGCTGTGCCGACCTGGACCTCCTTGATGGTCGGATCGAGCAACCCGGCCATCGCCTTCTTGATCTCCTCTGTCACGTCGTAGATGACGCGGTGGAGTCGAATATCGATCGCCTCCCGGTCGGCCATGGCCAGCGCGTTCCGGTCAGGTCGGACGTTGAACCCGACGATGACGGCGTTGGACGCGGCCGCGAACACGACATCGCCCTCATTGATGGCTCCGGCGCCACTGCTGAGGAGCCGCACTTTCACCCGGTCGTCGCCCAGCTTGCTCAGCGCGTCGGCGAGTACCTCGGCCGAGCCTTGAACGTCCGCCTTCACGATGATCGGGAGCTCCTTGGTGCCGCCTGCGGCGAGCTGCTGTTGCAACGATTCCAGGGTCAAGCGACCGCCCCGGGCGCCAAGTGTCTTGGCCTTTTCCTGACTCTGGCGAAGGACGGAGATCTGGCGGGCCTTGGCCGCGTCGTCCACCGCCTGGAACGTGTCGCCGGGCTGCGGCAACCCCGTCAGACCCAGCACTTCGATCGGGCTCGACGGACCAGCTTCTTTCTGCTTGTTGCCACGGTCGTCGATGAGTGCCCGTACCTTGCCGACAATCGACCCGGCGATGAAGTTGTCGCCCGGACGCAACGTGCCGTCCTTGATGAGCACGGTGGCGACGGGTCCACGCCCGCGGTCGATCTTCGCCTCGAGCACCGTGCCGCTCGCGCTTCGCTTCGGATTGGCTTTGAGTTCTGCCAGCTCCGTGACCAGCAACACCATTTCGAGCAACAGATCGAGGTTCTCCTTCTTCTTGGCGGAGACTTCGACCGTGACGGTTGTCCCGCCCCAGTCTTCGGCGGTCAACCCGAGTTCGGAGAGCTCGGTCTTGACGCGCTCGGTGTTCGCGTTTGCCTTGTCGATCTTGTTGATGGCGACGATCAGTGGCACCCCCGCCGCCTTCGCGTGCTCGATGGCCTCCTTCGTCTGAGGCATGACCCCGTCGTCTGCCGCGACGACCAGGATGACGATGTCGGTCACTCGGGCGCCACGCGCACGCATCAACGTGAACGCCTCGTGGCCAGGAGTGTCAAGAAACACGATGCGTTTGTTCTTGGTCTCGACCGAGTAGGCGCCGATGTGCTGGGTGATACCGCCCGCCTCGCGCTCGGCCACGCGCGACTTCCGGATGGCATCGAGCAACGTGGTCTTGCCGTGGTCGACGTGGCCCATGACCGTGACAACGGGAGCCCGCGGAACGAGGTCACCCTCTTGGGTGGCCGTTGATTCGACTTCGACCACTTCTTCTTCGTACGAGCGCATCTCGACGTCGGCGCCGAATTCGCGCGCCACCATGGCGGCGGTCTCGGTATCGAGTGTCGTATTGATGTTCATCATCATCCGACGCTCGATCATCTTCTTGAGCACGTCCTTGGCGCGAAGTTCGAGCTTGTCGGCGAGGTCCTTTACCGTCATGCCCTCGGCGAGCGAGATCGTCCGCGTGATCGGGGGCGGCGGCGCCGGCGTGTACGGAGCGGACGGACGTGGTGGCCGCCGCTTGCGACCGCCGGGTGGGCGAGGCGGTGGTCTGAACTGCGGTCGGTATCCGACCGCAGGGGTGTTCGGGCGCATCGCGGGGCGCGCGGGGACAGCCCTGACCCCGCCGGCCGGCGCACTCGGTCGCGGCGCGGCCGCGATCGGACGTGACCCGGGTCGTGGGCGCGTCGGCCGCGGCATCGCGGCGGTGCCAGTCGGTGCCGCCGGCGTGGGCCTGGTCGGCAGCACGGCGGTCTTCGGCTGTGGCGGTTTGAACGAGGGCGCCGTTTTCTCCACGCGCAGCCTCATCGTTGGTGGTACGACTCGGCCCGTGGTGGTCACCGGTGTCGCCGCGGTGGGCGGCGGTGTCGACGTGGCGGCTGCCGCCGGGGTGGACGGTGTTTCTGACTCGGGCGGCGGCACCGGCGCACTATCGTCGGCGGCCGGAGGGGCCGGCGCTGGCGGAGCGGGCGCCGGTGCGTCTGGCACCGTGGCGGCCGGCGTCGGAGCAGGAGCCGTCGCCGCGTCGGGCAGCGTGGCGGTCGGCTGTAACGGCGCGGTCGGAGTTGCGGCCGGGTCTTCGATCTTGAGCGATCGCAGACGCAGCCTCGGTGCGCTCGACGGTGCGGGCGGCGGCGCTTCGACCGGTGGAGTTGGCTCCGGAGCCGGTGCCTCGGCTACGGGTGGCTCGACAACAGCCTCGTCCACCTCCTCGGTTTCCACCGAGGGCACGACGATCGGCGCCTTGACCAGCCGTGGCGGGCCCAACCGTGGGCGCATCGCCGGCTCAGGTGCTTTGGCGCTCTTCGCACTCTTTCGGCCCTTCCCGGACGAGGCCGCCTTCTGCGAGAACAGGGGACCTGTCGGCAGGCTCACGTCGCGTTCACGCGCCAGACGCTCGGCGAACTGCCTCGCGACGATTTCCTCGATGGTGCTCGAGGCACTCTTTACCTCGATGCCATGCTCCCGCTTGAGAAGGTCCATGACCTCCTGACTCGGGATGCCGAGCACCTCCGCGACCTTGTAAATCCGGATCGTGGCCAACCTATGTCCTCTGTTTCCCCGCTACGTTTCGTTCAGTCGCCTTCTCGCGAAGGTTCGCTATCGTTGGACTCCGACTCGGGTGCGGCCTTGTCGCCTGGGTCACCTGAGGCGTCACTGACGGACTCGTCATTGGCTCCCGGGTCCGTCTGGTCCGTCGGGTCCGCCGGGGTCCCCGCGTCCTCCGAGTCGGCCGCCGCCATCTCTTCGTTGGCGGTCTTGTCCGCCGATGCGGGCGGTGCGATCGCCGACAGAGCGGGGGGGGCGGTTGCCGAGCCAGGCAGCGGATCGATCCCCTCTTGCGGTACGGCCTCCGTCGTTCCGCTTCCGACAGCGCCACCGGCCGCCATCGTGGCCGCTTCGGCGCCCTGTCGTAGCGCTTCGGCCGCGCCCTCAGCCAGACCCAGTATCTCGCTCAACTCGGATGCGCTCGCTGACACCATCCGCTCGACGGTTTCGATACCGGCCGTGTTGAGTTTCTCGACCATCTCCTCGTCGAGCCCCGGCACCGACAGCGGCGCTGGCTCTGCTCCGAGGTCGTCGAATTGGGCCTCGACTTCGCGTCGTTTCTCCTCTTCGCTCTTGATGTCGATTTTCCAACCGGTCAGCTTTGCCGCCAGCCTGACGTTTTGACCTTTCTTGCCAATCGCCAGGGACAGCTGCCGATCCTCGACGACAACTTCGATGACCCGATCCGCCTCGTCCACCACCGATACGTGCTGGACTCGCGCCGGGCTGATCCCGTTGGTGACGAACGTGGCGGGATCATCCGACCACTCGACGATGTCGATTTTTTCGCCGCGGAGCTCGCGAATGATGGCCTGGACCCGCGTGCCCTTCATCCCGACACAGGCACCCACGGGGTCGACTTCGCGTTCGCGCGAGGCCACGGCGACCTTGGCCCGATCGCCCGCCTCCCTGACGGCGCCGCGAATGACCACGGTGCCGTCGTATATTTCCGGTACTTCCTGTTCGAACAGCTTGATGAGCAACACCGGGTCCGTGCGCGACAAGATGATCTGCGGCCCTTTGGTGTTCTTGTTCACGTCTTTGATCACGGCGCGGACGCGGTCACCGGTGGTGTAGTTCTCGGCCCGCGACTGCTCTCGGCGCGGGAGCAGGGCTTCGACGCGTCCGACCTCCACCACGATATCTCCGCTTTCGAAGCGCTTCACCAGCCCGTTGACGACTTCGCCGACACGCTGGCTGAACTCGCCGAACACATTTTCGCGCTCGGCCTCGCGAACCTTCTGAAAGATGACCTGTTTGGCCGTCTGCGCCGCAATACGTCCCAGCACGTCGGTCGGTTTGGGGAATTCGATTTCCATCCCCGGCTCGGCCTCTTCGCCGTACAGCTCCCGCGCCTCGGGCAGCGAGATCTCCACGACAGGATCAGTGACCTCCTCCACAATCTGACGCACGGCAAAGAGCTCGACCTGTCCGCTGTCCGGATTGAACTTGGTACGCAGGTTTTCGTCTGACTTGTAGTACTTGCGTGACGCCGTCAGCACGGCGTCTTCGATGGCCGTGATGATGACATCGGCTTCGATGCCTTTTTCCTTGGCCAGCGACTCAATGGTTTGTTGTAACGCGTTGTTCATGGGGCTTCCTGTCGACCGCTAGATCTCAACCTCGAGTTGTGCGCGCGCCACCGCCCTGCCTGGAACCCGGCGCGTTGTCTTGCCGTCCTCAATCACGATAGTGCGGTCGCGCACCTCAGCGATGCGACCCGACACGAACCGCTGTCCATCGACCAGCTCGTTCGTCACGATCTTGACTCTCCGACCGACAAACCGCTCAAAATCATCCAAGCCGCGAAGCGGTCGATCCAACCCCGGCGACGACACTTCGAGTGTGTACTGTTGCTCGAAGGCGACCTCTGCATCGAGAATCGCGCTGACATCCACACTGACGGTCGCGCAGTCGCTCACCGTTACGTTTTCTCCGTCCTCGCCGGTGCGTTCCGGTGCGGGCGAGCCGACCCGGTCGATCACGATGCGGAGCACCCAGCCAATCGACTCGCGTCGAAACTGCAGGTCGAAGAGCTCGAGCCCATGACTGCAGGCGACCCGCTCAGCGATCTGCCGAACGGCGCTGAGACGATCAGTCGGTGACTCCGACACTGCCAGCGCCTTGTCTCGCGATTACACGACGATAGTGGCGTGAGGCCTGCCCCGGCGGCGCCTCTGCGGACCAGTCATCACGCGGCCCAGATCCGCCCGAAAAACAAAAAGCGGGCCAAAACGCCCACTCGTTGTTCATCACAGGGAACGTAACCGTGGAACTATATCACGAGAAACCGGGGGTGGAGTCGCGAAAGCGGAACGACTTGGACGGGGCGTCGCCCCGAACCCCTTGCGGCCGGTCCGCGGGGACCCCGAGTACCCCACTTCGTGGGCGCGGGGCGCGCATTGTCGGGCGCCTGGGCTTGCGCTCGGAACTCTTGCGGCCCCAACGGTCACGGCGTCAGGCGGTTGAGCAACCGTGGGTACGGAATCGTTTCCCGGACGTGCTCGAGACCGCAGATCCAGGCCACCACGCGCTCGATGCCCATGCCGAATCCGGAGTGTGGAACGCTACCGTAGCGTCGCAAGTCCAGATACCAGTCGAAGGCCTCCTGGGGCAGATCGTGTTCCTGGATCCGTTGCAGGAGCAGATCAAGGTCATCGACGCGTTGGCCGCCGCCGACGATCTCCCCATACCCCTCCGGGGCCAGAATGTCGACGGAGAGCGACAGATCCGGCCGCTCGGGGTCGGGCTTCATGTAGAAGGCCTTGGTGGCCGAGGGGTAGCGATGGACGGCTACCGGCCGGTCGAACTGCTCGGCCAGCAGCGTTTCGTCGGAACCCCCGAAGTCGCTCCCGTAGTCGAAGGGGCGCCCCTGGTCCGTGAGGATCTGGGCCGCCTCGTCGTAGGTCACGCGCGGAAACGGCGCCCGCACCCGCTCGAGCGGCTCCCGGTCTCGCTCGAGGGTATCCAGTTCGCGTCGGCGTTCGTCGAGCGCTCGGGCCACGACGGACGTGATGAGCGCCTCGGCCAGGTCGATCGCGTCGTCGAGTGTCCCGTAGGCCATTTCAGGCTCGACCATCCAGAATTCGGTCAGGTGGCGGCGGGTCTTCGACTTTTCGGCCCGGAACGTCGGGCCAAAGCAATAGACCCGGCCGAGCGCCATGGCGTTGGCTTCGTTGTAGAGCTGCCCGCTCTGCGTCAGGTAGGCAGTCGTGTCGAAGTACGACACAGGAAACAGCGTCGTCGTGCCTTCGCAGGCCGCCGGCGTGAAGATCGGCGTATCGGCCAGAATGAATCCACGGCTGTTGAAGAAGTCGCGTACCGCATTGATGACGGTGTGGCGGACCCGTAGCACCGCGTGCTGGCGTTCCGAACGTATCCAGAGGTGCCGCCGGTCCAGCAGAAAGTCCACGCCGTGTGATTTCGGCGTGATCGGGTAGTCGGTGGCCGGACCCACGACCTCCAGGTTCGTGACGTCCATCTCGTAGCCTCCGGGCGCTCGGGCATCCGCCCGGACCGCACCCTCAACCACGAGCGCCGTTTCCTGGCCCAGATGACCTGCTTGCGCGAATTGCGTCTCGCCAACCGTCGCCTTGGACATTACGGCCTGGATGAACCCGGTACCGTCACGGACCGTCAGGAAATGCAGCTTTCCGCTCGACCGCCGGTTGTGCAGCCAGCCTTTCACGGTGACGGTCTGCCCGTCGTGTTGCGCGATCTCGTCGATGTAAGCCATGCGTCTGTCCTTGGTGTCCCCTGGCCGACCCGAACGCGATTTTCACACATGCGCGCGCTGCAGACCCAACGAACGTCTGACACAAGATGGTCACATGCGCAAGTCGGGCAGATGAGGCGTGAGCAGCTCGAGCAGCCGAGCGAAACGGTCGTGGGTATGGAGTGTGGCGCGGAGGTAACGGAACGTGCGGGGAAGGGCCGACACGAATGCTGGTCGCTCGGCGACCGCGATCTGATGGCCGAACGTGCCAAGCGCTTTCAGGTGGCGCTGGACCGACATGAGATCGAACCGCTGATGAAAACGGTCGCGCTGCGCCCGCGGTATCGCCGCCAGGAATCGGTCGGTCATCTCTGTCACCAGCTCTGGCGCCAGATCGACATAGCTGTCACGCAGCAGCGATACCAAGTCGTAGGTGTCCGGCCCCATTCGTGCGTCCTGGAAGTCAATGACCACCAATCGCTGGTGTCGCACCATGAGATTGCGGCTGTGGTAGTCACGGTGGCACAGCACGCGCGGTTCTTCGGCCAAATCCTCGGCGATGGAGGCGAACTCTTCGTCGAGCGCGTGAGACTGAGTGGCACTGAGAGTCAGGCGTCGATAGGCTCCCAGGAACTCCGCCCGGAAGAACGTCAGCTCGCGGGTGAGCGTCGCGTGGTCGAAGGCGATGTCGAACGGCGGTGGAGCCGGCTCGCGCCCTGGAGCACCCGTCTGCTGCAGCCTCACGATGAGGTCGATCGCCTGACGGTACAGCGGCGCCGGATCCCGTTCGGCGACGGCCAGCCAGTCTTGGAGGGTGTCCGGGCCGAGGTCCTCCAGGGCCAGCACGCCTAGGTCGCCCGCGTGGCCGAACGTGGCCGGAATGGGGATGGCGAGACGGTCAAACAGCTCGCCGACGACCAGTTGCCGCAAGGTGCTGGCGTCGAACGGCTCCGGGTGAACGGCGAGCACGAGAGACGGCGACCGGCGCCGCGTGACACGAAAATAGGCGCGGTTCGACGCGTCGCCATGGAGCCGTGCCACACCGGTGGTATCGGTCACGCCGGTGCGACGGAGGTACGCGGCGACGCGGTGGTCGATCGGGTCGTGGCGTGTGCTCGTGGCGGTCATGCGCCGGTGGCTGTCTGAGTCAGTCACGGTCTCACGCCGTCGCCGCCTCGATCGGCACCGTCAGCAACTCGCCGAGCCGTGTCGCGCCGGTCATCGCAAGTGCCTCAGTTCGCTGGTCCGTCATGGCCGCGAGTCGCAGGACCGCTCGCCCGTCGAGCCGCATACCGTCTGGGAGGGACACTCCGTCGGTGAGAATGCAGTCTGTAACCCGGCAGTTCGCGCCCACGACCACATCGTCCCACAGGACGGACCGCTCGACCCGCGCGGAGGTGTCCAGGTGGCATCGCCGGCCGACAAAGACCTCCGCTTGCGCCTCGGCGTCGCCGATCGCCCGAGTGGCGGTCAGGTAGTCCGCCGGGGTGCCGATGTCGTGGAAACGACCGGCAACCTCATGAATCCGCACCCGCCCCGGCGTCGCCAGCAGCCTGTCGTAGAGGCCCCCGACCGAGGCCGACGGCACCCCATCCTGGAGCGTCTCGAACACGGACGCCTCGGCGATCTGAACCCCCACGAACAGTGGCGGACGCTCCGGGTCGCCCCGCGAGGCGAAGCCGGTGACTCGTCCTGCCGTGTCAGCGCGCACGCCTCCGTATCGCTCTGGTGACGGGTTCGTCGTGACGGCGAGTGTGACCCCGGCGCCCCGGGCCCGGTGAGCTTCGAGTAGGGCGCCGAGATCGACGTCGCACAGTGTGTCGCCGTTGATGAGGAAGAAACGGCTCCCAAGCAGCGGCACCGCATGGCGCGGCCCACCCGCGGACCCGAGGACCACCGGTTCCCAGGAATAGCGCACCCGACAACCCAGGGCGACGCCGTCGCCGGCGGCGGCGGCGATCGTCTCGGGCCGATGGTGCAGATTGACCACCGCCTCTGCCACGCCTTGCCCCGCCAGGCGGGTCAGGTGGCGCCGAATCAACGGCGTTCCGGCGAGGGGGACGGCGGCTTTCGCGCGGCAGAATGTCAACGGACGCAGGCGGGTTCCGAGTCCGGCTGCGAGCACCAGGGCTGGGGGCAGGGAGTCGGTCACGGCGTGTCGAACACCATGTGCTGGGCAGTGGAGCCATGGGCCTGCCGGTGCTTCTGGAACAGCGCGTGATAGGAGTCGGCCACGAAGTCGGCCGGGGGGCGGCCCAGGTCGTTAGCCATACGGAGAATGTCCTCCTGGCTGCCCTCGAGTTCGACGAACGTGCCGATCGGAGATTCGTCGAGCGCGATGACGAGGTCGCCCCGGGTGAACTCTTCCCGGTACTTCTCGTACCGGAACCAGACGTGGAACCCCAGCCGTTCGCAGACCTGCAGCACGACGACGCCGTCGCCAACGCTCGTCTCGAGCTCCTCCCGCACTTTCATGGTGCCAGGCTGGGGCGTACCTTTAAAGGTGACGAACGCACGATCTCCGTCTACTCGTACCCGCAACGTACAGCGGCGGTCCCGCAACGGATCGGTCTCGCGATCCAGCAGTTGGTCGCGTTGCAGCCGCCGCGCGTGCCAAGGGACGGCACCGGCGCGGAGAATCGCCGCGCGCGCGTTGCCCGGATTCGGGTACGGCAACTTGACTTCTCGCTCGACCGGGTTCGCCACGATCAGTTCCGGGTCTTGAACGATCCACCACGCAGGGTCGGCGTGCCGACCTGCTTACCAAGCAGCAACACGTGGTGCGTGCTGCCAAGCCCGCCCGGTACGAGCAAGGTCTTCAGCGCGAGCCGATGCTTGATCGACCGCGTGTCGGATCCGGTCGGGGGGTTGTCGAGCGCGCCGAGGGCAAGCAGAAAATGTGTCTGGTCGGGTAGCCCCAGCAAGTCGAGTCCCTCGGCTTCCGCGGCTGACGTGACCGAGGTCCAGTCGACATGGGAGGTGATGTCCTGCAAGCCGGGATGGGCGAGCCAGGCCGGGCCGCCGCGTTGGTCGGCGTCGTCCTCCGGCGTACTCACCTGATGCCGGTGAAATGTCGTCAAGGTCCCTGTTCCATGGCCGTCCGAGTACAGCCCGCTCGCCGGATGCCCATAGTCCACCAACAACATGAAGCCCCGCGTCAGGCTTCTGGCCGCGTCTCGCATCCAGGTGACGGCGGCCAGGTTGACTTCACCGCGCGAGCCGGGGGACAGCCGCAGATCAAGCCGCTCCAGATATCTGGCGAGGTGGGGTGTCGACGGGGGACCGGTGCGCTCCACGAACCGGTTCTCGTCGAGGTCCACGAAGATTTCTCGGAGGCCCTCCGGGGTCATCGCGACGGCGTGCGTCGGCAAGGCGTCCAGCAGTTCGTTTGCGAGAATGACGCCATGCACCCGGTCGGGCATTCGGTCGGAGGCGGCGGCGAGGCGCGGTGTGTGGCGGCCCAGGGTCTCGGCCTGCGTCGCGCGCGCCGTCGCGCTGGTTTCCACGAGGGTGAGGCGGATTGCGCGGTAGAGCTCAGGAAAGTCGGCCTCCGCCGCGTCGAGGATGTCCCGGGCGAGCTGTCCGTTGGCGGCGCCGGCCTCCACCAGGTCGAAGCCGTCCAGCGCGGAGTCACCCAGCAGCCGATACATCTCGTCGAGCTGGCTCGCCAGCAGCGCCCCGAACTGCGGTCCGACATCGACGCTGGTGAAAAAGTCTCCCGCGCGCCCGGTTCGTCGTGGCGCGCGGGAGTAGTAGCCGAGGCTGGAATGATAGAGTGCCAGCTCCATGAAATCCGCCGTCGTCAGCGGTCCGCGCGCGCGAATCCGATGCGCGATCAGCTCACGGAGCGTCACGGGCTGCTAGTCCTTGCGCAGCCTGAGGAATCGCTCTTCGTCGGGCCGAACCACCAGGAGGTAGGCCGTGCGTCCGGACTCGACCCGGTTCAATTCGCGAATCGCCTCGGCCGCTGTGCCCACCCCGGATCGATTGACGGCCGTGATGACGTCGCCTGGCCGAATGCCACCGGTCTGGGCCGCTCCGCCTGGCTCAACGTTGGTGACCACCGCGCCGATCGTGCCCCTGGGCAGTCGTAGCTCGCGCGCCGATTCCGTCGCGAGGTCTTCCAGGGTCATGCCGAATCCCGTGTTCAGGTCCTCGGCTCTTACTGCGGCCGGTCGACCCTCGTCTTCCAGGTCCAGTTCCCCGATGGTAATCGGGAGGCTCGTCGGCTCGCCGTCCCGATACACGCCGAGCTCGACCACGGTGCCAGGGCGGCTATCGACCACTTTCGCTTGCAGGCTCGCGATGTCGTCCACACGCTCGCCGTCGAAGCTGACGATGACGTCGCCTAGCTCGAGGGTGGAATCGTCCGCCGGGCCGCCTCGCGTGATTCTCGAGATGATCGCCCCCATTCGCTCGCTCAACCCGTGGTCCTGATAGTCATCGCTGGTGACCGCGAGGATCTCGATGCCGATGACGCCGCGCGTGACCCGGCCGGTGCGCAGCTGCGGCAGCAGGCTGCGCACCGTGTTGATCGGCATGGCGAAGCCGATGCCGAGGTTGCTGGGTCTGTCGCTGACAATCGCCGTATTGATTCCGATGACCTCACCGCGCAGATTGAGCAGCGGACCACCTGAGTTGCCAGGGTTGATCGCTGCGTCGGTTTGAATGACCTGCTGGGACCGACCCGGCACTTGATCAAACGGTCGGCCGACCGCGCTGACCACGCCGACCGTCACCGTGTGGCCGAGTCCGAACGGATTGCCGATCGCCATCACCCAGTCGCCGGCTTCCATCTGCGCCGAGTCACCGAAGCTCGCCACGGACAGTGGATAGGGCGGCCGTTCGGTCAGCTCGATCAGGGCGCTGTCGGTCAGCCGGTCGCGCCCGACGATGCGCGCCTCGTACGCCTCGTCGTCATCCAGGAAGGACACCTCGATCTTGGTGGCGCCTTCGACCACATGGTTGTTGGTTACGATGTATCCGGCCTTATCGATGACGAATCCGGTACCGGCGGCCACCGTCGGACGTTGTCGTGACGGCCGTCCCGGGGAGGGGGCTCCGGGTTGGGGCAGATCGCCCAGAAACTGTCGCAAGAGGTCGTTGCCCTGACTCCGCGATTCCGTACGAATATTCACGACCATTGGGCTCTGGGCCCTGGCGATGTCCCGAAACGTCGTCGCGGTCAACTCACCCGTGATCGGTTCGCTGTTCATCGGTGGCAGCGCCGACGAATTGACAGTGCCTGGGGCGGTGGCGGTCTGCGCCGCGGAACTCGAGACGAGATCGAGCCTCGCGGTGATCACCGCACCGACCGCCAACGACGTCACGGCGATCAGGGCCCCCGAAAAGAGCGTGTGCCTACCTGTTGCCATCTTGTGCCTCCACACCAATACGCTACAACTAATACCCTATACCAACGTTCGGATTTCCGTCTGCCGCGGACCGGTGACGGTCGCCGAATGTTCACTGACATGCAGATTGATTTCGGTGCGCACACCGAAGTCCTCGAAATAGATTCCCGGTTCGACCGTCACCGCGGTCCCTGGCAGTAGCTGGCGGTCGTCATGGGTCTCGAAGTCGTCCAGATGCACGCCGTTGCCGTGCACCTCCTCGCCCAGGCTGTGCCCGGTGCGGTGAAGAAACTGGTCGCCGTATCCCGCGCCGTCGATGTGGTCGCGGGCCACCCGGTCGACTTCCCAGCCACGTAGCGGACGGCCTGTCTCGGCGGCCTCGCGCACACACGTCACGGCGGCATCGCGACCATCTCGGATGACCGAGAACGCGTCGGCGTATCGCGTGGGCACCGTTGGTCCCGTGTATCCCACCCAGGTGATGTCGGCATAGACGGAGCCAGGGACGTTCAGCTTGCCCCACAAGTCGAGGAGCAGCACCTCCTCGCCAGCGATGACGCGGTGCCGTTGCGCTGTCGGCAGATAGTGCGGGTCGCCCGCATTCTCCTGCGCCGCCACCACCGGACGCGAGTCACTCACGAGTCCGGCGTCATCGAACCAGCCGGCCATGGCGCCCTGGACCTCGAATTCCGTCACCGGGTGTCCGCTACGCATGCGGTCCGTGACCATCGCGAAGGCTCGGTCCTTGATGTCGTGCAGCGCGGCAGAGGCCGTCTTGTGTGAGGCGAGGGCCGCGTCATCCCAGACCGCTTCAAACAGCTGCACCAGGTCTCCCGACGAGCGAACGTCGACCCCCAGCGCACGCACGGCGTCGATCGTACCCGCGTCCACGCGCGACACGTACGGGATGGCGCAGCCGGGGGAATACTCCATGGCGACGGTGCCGCACCCGGCCATGAGCGTGCGGAGACCGGCGTCGAGCTCGCCGTGGCTCGCGTAGCGAACCGTGTCGCCCGGGAGGTGTTCGAGCCGGTCTCGTTCGATTGCGTGCACCAAGGCGCGCGGCACACCCTCCACCGGAATGAGGTAGTACCACCGTCGCGTCGTCAATTTGGCGCCGTCGTTCAACCCGGCGATTCGTCGCGCGATCGGGTTGGATCCATGGAAGTCGTACAACAACCAGCCGTCGAGGCGATGCTCCCGAAGCGCCCGTTGTACGGCGGTCAAATCGAAGGTCATGGGGTCGAGTATAGCAGCGGGCCCTGTGGCAACCGTGGCGGCCATCCGTGGTCCTTCATGGCCGCTATTGGTTATGACGCAGGATCGCAGGAGACGGTCGGTACGGCGTCCTTGGCAGTCTTTTCCCGGCGCTCCAGACTCGCCTGGATACCGGCTCGTACGTACGCCGCGCCCGCGAACGGCACAGGTTCGCGGGCGCCACGGAGCAACTCGAGTGGACGATGCCTATTGCACTTCTTCTTCTTCTTCTTCCGGTTCCACCTCGGTCAACACACCATCCTCAACGATGGCAGTCGGTTCGGGCATCTCTTCGAATTCGGTGGCCTCGATGACCCCGCCCTGATGACTGAATTCGTAGTTGCTGCGGGTCGCACGCGAATTCCGCGGCACGCGCAAGGTCACCTCGATGACTTCGTCCTTGAGCAGCGGGCGTTTCATTCGATACGTCCCACCGGTCAGGGTATCGCCGTTGTCGTCGTACCAGAACTCGTTCACTTTGAACCCGGCCAGCGGGCTGGTCGAGACGTTCTGGATGCGGAAGGTGGTGACGATTTCACCACTCAGCCGCCTCGAGCGCGGCACCAGATAGCCGATCTGGCCTGGGCCCCGCAGAACCGCGACGAGGCGGGAGTCGGCGTCGACGTTCTCGAGCATCGGACGTATCTGCACCGTCGGGGCCGACATCTCGACCACGGGCGCCGCTTCTTCGGGTTCAGCCCCGCCGCCGCATCCGACCGCGGCCACCCCGACCACAAGAAAACCAACTAGCGCCGCAACATTCAGGCGTCCCATTGCTGACCTCCGGATTGCATCATGACCAAACTGTGAACGCGGATTATATGGCGCACGGCCAAAAACCTCAATAAGGAGATCGCCTGGATCACATCTCGCCGTTCCAGTCTTCGGGTTCGGCGTGGCTGGTTCGGAAAATCTCCAAGTGCCACTTGCCTCCGCCCCACGGCTCGATGATCTCCGCCGCGACGACGTCCACGAGGATGTCCGCGAACGAGCGCCCCTCGGGGTCGCCCTCGAGGTGGTACGCCGGCTCTTCCCAACCGAAACTCGGGTAGAGCACGAGCGTCAGAAAGAGATCGTACCCATCGTCGACGACGATGACCTGGCCGCAGGGGCGTTTGAGCGTGGAGTGGTACACGAGGTATTTCTCGGCGCTGTGGGCCCGGATGTAGCGTTTGAGCGCGAATTCCTTGGCGACGACGTCCTCCACCGCGATCTTTTTGTCCCAGCACGCCGGGCAGTACTTCGCGTCGCCGCCCGGTTCAGAGACGTCCTTCGCGCCGCAGAGCGCACATCGCGGCTGGGCCGCCGACCGTGGAGCCATGGTGCCGATCTTAGCAGGGTGCCCCGCATGCAGCGAATCACCGGTAGGAGACTACCAGGCTGGTGAAGAACGTTGACGGTGGTTTCCTGCCGAGGTGCCCGTCTGGACGGCGTAGCTTCCTCGGTCGCCCCCGCCCGGCCGGGCGAGGGTGACCGAGGCCGTAACGCCGCCAGGCGGACGCCTCGCTCGGAAACCAACTAGACTGGATTCATGACCGAGCGACCGACGCACATGGGGCTGCGTCATCTGGCATTGTTCACCAGGGCGTTCGAGGAGATGACACGGTTCTACGTCGATCGGCTCGGTTTCGAGGTCGAGTGGAAACCCGACGCCGACAACGTTTACCTCACGTCGGGTAGCGACAACCTGGCGCTGCATCGGGCCGATCCCGACCGGCCCACGGCGGATGGACCGCTCGACCATCTGGGTCTGCTGGTGCGAGAGTCGGCTGACGTCGACCGCTGGGCGGCGTATCTCGATCGGCATGGGGTGCGGCTGAAAGCGCCACCACGCACCCATCGAGACGGTGCCCGGTCGCTCTACCTGTTCGATCCCGATGACAATGTCATTCAGATCATCTACCACCCGCCGATTTCCAGGTAACTACAGGTTTTCCGACGAGGCGCCCGGTTACAGGGGACTAGCCTAGACGGGGCTGCGCCCCGAACCCCACGCGGCTACTCCGTGGGGACCCCGAGTGCCCCACTCCGTAGCCGCGGGGCGCGCATTGTCGCGCGCCCGGTGCTGTTCTGCTTTATCAGGGCTCGGTCCCACGGATGGCGGGGGCGTACATCTGCTCCACGTATTCCTTCACCATGCGCCGGGCCGTGAAGCGCGGGGCGACCGTACGAATCGCCTGGCGCACCAGGGCCAGCCATCGTTTCGGGACGTCGTCGCTGTCCCGGTCGTAGAATGCGGGGACAACATCGCGTTCGAGGAGCGTGTACAAGGCCTCGGCGTCGGCGGTGTCGGTCGCCGCGTCATCTGGATGTGTGCCCCCGTCGATCAGCCAGCCGTTGTCGCCCGCATAGCCCTCAGCCCACCAGCCGTCACCAATACTCAGATGCGGGACGCCGTTGAGCGCCGCCTTCATGCCACTGGTGCCGCTGGCCTCCAGCGGCTTCCGCGGATTGTTGAGCCACACGTCGCAGCCCTGCACGAGGAAGTGGGCGACGTGTAGGTCGTAGTCGTCGACAAACG
>Ga0066376_10002400_pt1 | contig 17478 bp, 16 predicted proteins | sample Knorr_S15_td_Bot_FD_77009 | JGI IMG/M metagenome (GOLD analysis project Ga0066376, IMG submission 77009) | Marine microbial communities from Southern Atlantic Ocean transect - Knorr_S15_td_Bottom_ad_5009_LV_A | ecosystem: Environmental > Aquatic > Marine > Oceanic | place: Southern Atlantic... | reverse complement strand
TCTACGACGACTCAAGCTCAGTGGCGCAACAGGCCCAGGCCGCGATCGGTCTCGTATTCGAAGACGCGCTCACCAACAAGTTGCGGGCCGATAACGGCGCGATGGGATGTTATCGGATCGCCCTGTTCGGCGAGTGAAACCATATTCCTGGTGCGTTCGCTAGTCCTGCAGCGACGCCCACATATCGAGGTCGCGTTGTTCGGTCCAGATGCGCGGATCCGTGATGCCCTTGGCTTCGTCGTAGGCGCGGCTTACGTCGAAGGGCAGGCAGTGTTCGAAAATGACCCAATCGCCGAACTTGGGCTTGAGCACGTCGCGCGTCTTGGCGAAGGTTTCCTTGAGCGACAGATCCTCGGCAACGCCGGCGCGCGCGGACTCGGCCAATAGGCTCACGAACTCGCGGGTCAACGCGATGGCCTCCTTGACCTGGGCCGGGTCGGTCAGCGCCTCGCCACGGCCCGGCACCATCTTCTCCGCGCCGAGCGCCTCGAGCCGGGTCAGCGTGTCGGGCCATTCGGTCGGGTAGGCGTCGCCGGCATAGGGCGCGGCGCCATATTCCACCAGATCGCCGCTGAAGCAGATTTTATCGGCGGGCAACCAGGCGATGATGTCGCCCTTGGTGTGGCCCTTGCCGATATGCATCAGCTGGACCTCGCGCTGGCCCAGATAAAGCGTCATGCGGTCCGAGAACGTCAGCGTCGGCCAGGTCAGACCGGGCACGGACCCGACCGCCTGGAACAGGCGGGGAAAGCGCTGCACCTCGGAGTCATAATCCTGCTGACCGCGCTCGGCGATCAGATCGCGGGTCATGGCGCTGGCGATGATGTGGTCGGCCTTGTAGGCCGAGGCGCCGAGCACGCGGACCGCGTGATAATGGCTGAGCACCACATATTTGATCGGCTTGTCGGTGACACCGCGAATTTCGTCGATCAGTTCCTGGGCCGCGACCGGCGTGGCGCGCGCATCCATTACCAGCACTGCATCGTCGCCAACGATCACGCCGGTATTGGGGTCGCCTTCGGTGGTGTAGGCGTAGACGCCTTCCGCCAATTCGGAGAAGGTCGCCTTCTTTTCCGCCAAATCGCCTTGCGACGCGAATTTCGGGGCCATGGGACGGATCCTTTGTTGGAGTGGGGCGGGGCGGCGTCTGTATAGCAAAGCCATGACCGGGCGGCAAAGCACGCCGACATTGGCGCCAGCCGCGCGCGTCTGGTAACTGATAGAAACTGTCCTGGGTTATTGCCGATGAGCGCTTTCGAACATCCGCGTTATAAATATGTCACGCCCAACGGTCGCGGCCATGTCCCGGTGGCCATCGTCGGCGCCGGTCCGATCGGGCTGTGCGCGGCCATCGATCTGACCTTGCGCGGCGTGCCCGTGGTGGTGCTGGACGACGACGACACGGTGAGCATCGGCAGCCGCGCGATCTGCTGGGCCAAGCGCACCCTGGAGATTCTCGACCGGCTGGGCGTCGCCGAACCCATGATCGCCAAGGGCGTGATCTGGGAGACCGGCAAGGTGTTTCTGGACGACACGGAACTTTACCAATTCGACCTCGCCGACGAAGGGCGCCAGAAGCACCCGGCCTTCATCAACCTGCAGCAATATTACGCCGAGGCCTATCTGGTCGAGCGGGCGCGGGAGCTAGAGGTCGACTTGCGTTGGAAAAACCGGGTCGTCGGCGTGACACCGGCGGCGGACAAAGTAACGCTGGAAGTCGACACCCCGGACGGGCGCTACATGCTGGACGCCGACTACGTGATCGCCGCCGACGGCGCGCGTAGCTTCGTTCGCGACGCGTTGGGGCTCGACTTCGAGGGCAAGGTCTTCGAAGACCATTTTCTGATCGCCGACGTGAAGATGACCGCGGGGTTCCCGCCCCAGCGCTGGTTCTGGTTCGACCCCCCGTTCAACCGCGATCAATCGGCGCTGCTCCATATGCAGGCCGACGATATCTGGCGTATCGACCTGCAGATTGGCTGGGACACCGACGCCGAGGAAGAGCGCAAGCCCGAAAAAGTGATCCCGCGAATCAAGCGGATGCTGGGCGAGGACACTGCGTTCGAGCTGGTTTGGACCAGCGTTTACACTTTCCAGTGCAGCCGTCTGGCGCGGTTCCGCCACGGCCGGGTGTTCTTCGCCGGCGATTCCGCGCACCAGGTCTCGCCGTTCGGCGCGCGCGGCGCCAATAGCGGCATCCAGGACGTGGACAATCTAGCCTGGAAGCTGGCGCTGGTGCTCAGCGGCGACGCGCCCGACCGGTTGCTCGATTCCTACGACGACGAGCGCGGCGCAGCGGCCGAGGAGAACATCTTGAATTCCACCCGCAGCACCGATTTCATTACGCCGAAAAGCGCCGCCAGCCGGGCCTTCCGCGATGGCGCGTTGCGGCTGGCGCGCGATTGGCCCTTCGCCCGCGCCCTGGTCAATAGCGGCCGCCTGTCGCGCCCCACGACCTACGCCGCCTCGCCGCTCAACGGACCCGGTGGCGACCTGGTCGGCGCCCCCTGCCCCAACGCGCCGGGCACCTTCGTTACCGGCGCGGCGGAAACCCAGGGATGGCTGCTCGACCGCCTGGGCGGAGAATTTGTCGGTCTCTATTTCGCCGACACGGAACAAATCCCCGACGGCCTGACCAAGCTGTCGGAAGAGCCGGTGCCGGTTCACTGCCTTATCGTGAGCCCCACGCCGCCAGCCGGGAATATTGCTTACATTCGCGACAAGGATGGCCATATCGCGGGCCTGTTCGGCGCGCAAACGGGCGAATTCATCCTGATCCGGCCCGATCAGCACGTCGCCGCGCGATGGCCGCGATTCGACGCCGGCGCGGCGCGCGCGGCGCTGCGCGGCGCCCGTGCCGTTCGGGAGCCCGCGATCCACGATGGGTGAACTACGCCAAGACCTTGGATTCGATGACGCCGACGCGGTCTACGAGGCGTTGATCGACATGATCGGCGACCTGGACGACGATACCGCCCGCCTGGTCATGGCCAAGCTGATCCTGTTGCTGGCCAACCATGTCGGCGACGCCGAGGTCATCGATCAAGCCATCGCCGCCGCGCGCAAGGACGTGAGCGACTGAACGCGGACGGACCGCTATTTGGCGGAAACGCGGGCGCGGTTCTTTTTGCCCATCGGCTCCCATTCGCGCGCGCGCTTCTTGGCTTCGGCCATCTGTTTCGGGGTCAGGTTCGCGGCCAGTTGGTCGCGCGCCGTGGAGGCCAGGCTGTTCCGGTTCCAGGCGGCCAGTTGGTACCATTTATAGGCTTCCACCGGGTCACGCTCGACCACTTTCCCCTTGGCGTAGAAATGCCCCATGTAGAGCTGCGCGCGGACATGACCGAGGCTGGCCGCCTGATGGAAGTGGTCGACCGCGGCCCGGGCCGCTTCCACCTTGTCATGGACCCCGGGAGGCATTTTCTCGTTCTGAAAATACATCATTCCGAGATTGTAATGGGCGGACGGATCGTCTTGGGCGGCCGCTTCCAGGAACCACATCTCGGCGGTGATAAAATCCTGGTTGCCGACCAGACCCGTGCGGAACAAGGTGCCCAGCAAGGTCTGGGCCTCGACATGGCCCTGCTTGGCGATCGGCAGAAGTTCGTCCAAGGCCTGAGAATAGTCGCGCGCTTCGAAGGCGTCCACGCCGGCCTGGTAATCCGCCCGGACGGGGCCGGACAAGGCCAAAAGAATGGCCCCGGTCATGACAGTGATCCGCGAAATAGGTATCATTTCCATCGCCTTTTCGGCCAAATTGCGTGTGCCCGCCCGGCCCGTCTCCATGGCGGGCCGCCTGTTTGAATAGATATAGGCCCCCCGGCGCGCCATTCGACGGGATAACGACCATGAAGAACTCACCTTCGGGAGACGCGCCCAACGCTGGCGGCTACGGTAAGGCCGGGTTGGTCATCGGCGCGCTAGCGTTCGCCGTCATACTGTGGTTGCCGGTGCCGGCGGGGCTGGAGCCCGCGGCGTGGCGTACGGCGGCGGTGGTGGTGGTGCTGATGGCGGTGTGGTGGGTCACCGAGGCGATCCCGATTCCGGCCACGGCGCTGATACCCTTGGTGCTGTTTCCGTTGCTTGGCGTGGCCGATATCGGGGCGAGCGCGGCGCCCTACGCGCACAAGCTGGTGTTTCTGTTCCTGGGCGGGTTCATGATCGCGCTGGGCATGCAGCGCTGGAATCTGCACCGGCGCATCGCGCTTCATCTGATCGGGCTGGTGGGCCGCCGGCCGGCGGGGATTGTCGGCGGCTTCATGCTGGCCTCGGCGTTCCTCAGCATGTGGGTCAGCAACACCGCGACGACCCTGATGATGCTCCCCATAGGACTGTCGGTGATCCAGCTACTGCTCGGCGAGAACCCGACGGATGATCGCGATTCGGCGAACTTCGCCACCGCCTTGATGCTGGGCATCGCCTATGCCGACTCGATCGGCGGCGTCGCGACCTTGATCGGCACCCCGCCCAACGCCTTCATGGCGGCTTTCATGTCGAGCAATTACGGCGTCGAGATCGGGTTCGGCCAGTGGCTGATGATCGGCCTGCCGCTGGCCGCCGTGATGCTGCCATTGGCCTGGCTGGTGCTGACCCGCGTCGTGTTTCCGTTCCGCCTCGACGGCGCGACGGCCGACGGCGACGTGATCGCCGGTGAACTTCGCGCCATGGGACCGATGTCGCGCGGCGAACGCACCGTGGCGGTGGTTTTCGTGCTGACCGCGGCCCTGTGGATATTCCGCCCGCTGGTCGCCGAGGCGGTGCCGGGCCTCAATGACACCACCATCGCCATGGCCGGCGCCCTGGCCCTGTTCCTGATCCCCGTGAATTTGCGCAAGGGGGTGTTCGCGCTGAACTGGGAGTGGGCCAAGCGGCTGCCCTGGGGCGTGCTGATCCTGTTCGGCGGCGGCCTGACCCTGGCCAGCGCGATCAAGACGACCGGTCTGGCGGCGTGGGTCGGCGGCGCCACCGGGGGTCTGGAGGGCGCCGCCATCCTGCTGATCGTGCTCGCGGTCACGGCGCTCGTCATCGTGCTCACGGAACTGACCAGCAACACGGCGACCACCGCCACCTTTCTTCCCATCGTCGCCTCGGTGGCGGTCGGATTGGGCGAGAACCCCTTGATGCTGGTGGTGCCGGCGGCGCTGGCCGCCAGTTATGCCTTCATGATGCCGGTCGCCACCCCGCCCAACGCCATCGTCTTCGGCAGTGGCCATATCACCATCCCGCAAATGGTCCGCGCCGGCATCCTTCTCAACATGCTGGGCGTGGCGGTGATCACCGCGTTCAGCTACACCGTGGTGATGGCGGTATTGGGAATCGAGGCCGGCGTGGCGCCGGATTGGGCGCTGGGCGGCGACGGCGGATGACGGCGGTCGCGCCCGAGGCGCCGTCCATCCAACGATGGCCGCTGGCCGCCGCCGCCGTCGTGACTCTGGTTCTTTTCGTCCACCTCGCCGGCCAGGGCGCCAAATCCGCCAGCGTGTTCGCGATCGGGCTGGGGCTGGGCGTGGCGCTGTACCACGCCGCCTTCGGTTTCACCGGCGCCTGGCGCCGCGCCATTCTGGACAAGGACATCTCCGGCGTCACCGCGCAGCTTTTGATGCTGGCGGCGGCGATGCTGCTGTTCGGGCCGTTCCTGGCGCAAGGCGCGGCGTTCGGCCACGCGGTGGGCGGCGCGTTCGCGCCGGTCAGCGTGTCGATGGCGCTGGGCGCGTTGCTTTTCGGCATCGGCATGCAGCTTGGCGGCGGCTGCGCCTCGGGCACCCTGTTCAGCGCGGGCGGGGGCAGCGCGCGCATGGTCCTGGTGCTGGTTTTCTTCTGCCTGGGGGCTTTCTGGGGCAGCCTGGACCTGAATTGGTGGCAAACTCTGCCAAGCCTGGGCGCGGTGTCGTTGGGCCGCGAGCTCGGATGGCCGCTGGCCGTGCCGCTGCAACTGGCGGCGCTGCTGCTGATCTACGGGGGGCTCAGGCTGTACGGCGGGCGCAACGCGCGGCCGTTGTGGCCCGGACTGTCCTGGTCGATGCTGTTGCGGGGCCCGTGGCCACTGTTGCTGGGCGCGGGTTTGCTGGCCTTGTTCAACTGGGCGACCTTGATGATCGCGGGCCACCCGTGGTCGATCACCTGGGCGTTTTCGCTTTGGGTGGCCAAGGCGGCCGCGGCCCTGGGCTGGGATCCGGCGAGCAGTCCGTTCTGGACCGGCGGGTTTCAGGCCCGGGCGCTGGCCCGCCCGATCCTGGCCGACACCACGTCGGTGATGAACATCGGCATCATCGTGGGCGCCTTCGTGGCCGCGACCCTGGCCGGCAAATTCGCGCCGAGAGCGAAGCTACCCTGGCCGTCGCTGGCCGCGGTCGTGGTCGGCGGCCTGCTGATGGGCTACGGCGCGCGACTGGCCTATGGCTGCAATATCGGCGCGTTCTTCTCCGGCGTCGCCTCGACCAGCCTGCACGGCTGGGTATGGATTCTGGCCGCCATCCCCGGCAACATCATCGGCGTGCGCTTGCGGCCGCTGTTCCGCCTCGATCCCTAACCGAAGACGCCCGTGAAGAACTCGATAATCTCGCGGTTGGCCGCGTCGGCCTGTTCGTACATGGCGAAATGGCCGGCGCGCGGAAACGGCGCGAAGTCGAGGTCGGAAAAATAATCACCGAGCCGGTCGGCCCAGGCGACATTGAGCACCGAATCGCCCTCGCCCCAGCGCACCCGTGTCGGCACGTCGATCTTGGGCAAGTCCGGCGCGCCGTCGCGCATCAGTTCGAGCCGGCGGGGCGCCGAATTGACGTACCAGTTGAAGCCGCCTTGCAGGTTTCCGGGCTTGAGATAATTGTCGACCCAGGCCGCGACGTCGTCGGCCTCGAACGTTCCCGGTCGATAGGCCCAGTGGTCGAGGAAATGGCGGAAGTAAAGTTCGCAGGCGCACCGGCTCGACCCCACCATTTCCGCCGCCCACGGCAGGGTGTGAAAGGTCTGGTACCAGATTTCCTTGATATGCTCGGCCTCCCCCCAGCGCTTGCCGATGCCCGGATAGGGGCAGTCGAAGAAGAACAGGCCGGCCAGCCGCTCGGGACGCTTGCGCGCCAGGCCCTGCATGACGTAAGCGCCGATGTCGTGGCCGACCAAGCCGAACCGGTCGAGGCCGAGCGCGTCGGCCAGTCCCTCAAGATCGCCGACCAGATGGTCCAGCGTATAGCCCTGCTCCGCCGAAAGATCGGGTTTCTCGCTGTCGCCGAACCCGCGCAAGTCCGGCACCACCACGTCGAAATGCTCAGCCAACGGCCCGATATTGCGCCGCCACACGCGGCAGAACTCGGGCCACCCATGCAGCAGGACGATGGGGTTGCCCGCACCGTGGCGCAGGTAATGGACGCGAATGCCGTTGGCGGTGACGAAATCGTCGGTCCAGGCGGGGTCGATCATGCGGTCCTCGGCGTTAGGCGCGCTTGCGGCGCTTGGATGGCTTGGGTGGCGGCAAGGTCAAGACGTAGTCGATGGATTTCCGGACCCAAACCGCCAATTCGTCCGCGACGATATGGGGCGGCAGGACCACATACTGCTTCTTGATCGGCGCCTTGGGGAAATAGCGCAACGGCGTCGCGCCGTCCGCGATCAGCGTCTCGCGCGCGTCCTCCGGCAATTTCATTGCCAGACCAACCGTCGTCAAGGAAATGCAAATGCGCCCGTCGGCGTAGGCCGCGGCTCCACTGAAGAAATGCTTGATCTCGAGTCGGAGGTCGGCGGGTAGTATCGCGACGGCCGGACGCAAAAGGTCCTCGAGTCGCTGGACGTATTCTTTTGCCACCGCATCCGCCCTCCCTTCCGCGCGAACGATATCCACCATGCCACGGCCACGCCAGCGGCGATAAGCACGCCGAGGAATGAGGCGGGCGGCTCAGAACAGCCCCTCGATCTGGTCGGCGTAGCGCTCCGTCACCTTGTGGCGGCGGACTTTCATGGTCGGCGTCAGCATTTCGTTGTCCACCGTGAAGGTGCTGTCGGGGATGGCAAAACGCTTGACCCGCTCGATCACCGATAGGCCCGCGTTGGCGCGATCGACCGCCTTATCGAGGGCATCGTGGAAGGCGGCGTCGGCGCACAGCGCGGCGAGATCGGCCTTGCCGCCCGCCTTTGCGGCGTAATCCCGCATGAAATCCTCGGACGGAACGATGAGGGCCGCGAGACGCGCCTGATGGTCGCCCACCACCATGGCCTGTTCGATCTCGGGCTCCAGACACAGGATTCCCTCGACGCGCTGCGGCGACACGTTGTCGCCGCCCGACAACACGATGATGTCCTTCTTGCGGTCGGTGATCTGGATGTAGCCGTCGTCGTCGACCACGCCGATATCGCCGGTATGCAGCCAGCCGTCGCGCAGGGTCTCGGCGGTGACCTCGGGCTGGTTCCAGTAGCCGTCCATCAGCAGCGGACCGCGCACCAGGATTTCGCCGTCCTCGGCGATTTTGACCTCGACATCGGTCAAGGCGCGCCCCACGGTGTGCAGTCTCATCGCGTGCACCGGGTTGCAGCTGACCACCGGCGCCGCCTCGGTCTGGCCGTAGCCCTGGAGCAGGCGCAGGCCGAGCGCCGTGAAGAACACGCCGACTTCGTAATTCAGCGCCGCCCCGCCCGACACCATGGCCTTGAGGCGTCCGCCGAAACGGCCGCGCACCTTGTCGCGCACCAGCCGTTCGACAAGCGCGTCGATCAGCCGTTCGACCGGGCCGAGACTTCCGGGCGACTCGTAGTTCTTGCGCCCCAATTCGACCGCCTTGCGGAACAGCGTGGCCTTCAGGCCGCCGGCGCTCTCGACGCCACGCATGATTCGCAGGCGCATGACCTCGTACAGCCGGGGCACGCTGGTCATCAGGGTCGGGCGCACCTCGACCAGATTGCCGGCCAGCGAATCGATGCTCTCGGCGTAGTAGATCTGCGCGCCGATCGAGACCGGGAACATCAGCCCGCAGCTATGTTCGTAGGAATGCGACAGGGGCAGGAAAGACAGGAAAATCTCGTCGTCCAGGCCGAGTTCCAGCAACACGTCGTAGGCGCCCATGCAGTTGGCCAGCATCGCGCGGTGGCTCAGCATGACGCCTTTGGGAACGCCGCCCGTGCCCGAAGTGTAGATCAGGCAGGCAAGCGAATCCTGCGTAATGGCCGCCGCCTCGCCCGCCGGGTCGCCGGGCTGGCCGGCGCCCTCGGCCAGCGCGGCGTCCCAGTCGCTCAACGTGACCGCCTCCGGCACCGGTGCGCTCGGTTTCTCGATCGCGATCACGCGCTTCAGCGCCGGCGCCACGCCCGCGGCCGCCAGCAACGGATCGGCCAGCGCCGCCGACGACACGATCGCCATGGTGGCGCCGCTGTCGTTCAGGATATGGCCATGGTCGCGCGCCGTGTTGGTGGTATAGGCCGGCACGCTGACGCCGCCCGCCGCCATGATCGCGAAATCGGCGATCGCCCATTCGGGTCCGTTGTCCGCCACCAGCACCACGCGATCGCCGTGCGCCAGGCCGTAGGCGCGGAGCGCGCGCGCCAAGTTGGTCACTCGCTCCGCCGCCTCGCGCCAACTCACGCCGCGCCATGCGTCGTCGCGCTTGGCCCATAGGAAAGGCTTGTCGCCGCCCCGCTCCGCCTGAGCGAAGAACATGGCGACCAGATTCGGCCACGTGTTGAGGTCCATCGTGTATTCTCCCCCTTGTCGCCTTATTTCTTTCCACGCGATCTTACCCGGTGCGAGAGCCTTTGCCAGCCGCCGGTGAATGCCTTGGACCCGGCATGCCCCGCGCCTATATGCTCAGGACAACCGAGGAGACCGATATGCGCCACGCCGAGACCGCCGAATCGAAAGCGCCCGCCACTAAGACGGCGCTGACCGGCCTGCCCGAATGGGACCTGTCCGACCTGTTCGCGGGCCGCGATTCGCCTGAGTTGACCCAGGTTCTGGAGGAGGCCGAGGCCGCCGCGCGCGACCTTGCCGAACGCTACCGCGGCCAGTTGGCCGGGTTGGACGGCGCCACCTTGGCCGAGGTGATTCGGTCCTTCGAGAAAATCGGCGAGGGCCTGACCCGGGTGATGAGCTACGCCTATCTTCTTTACGCGGGCGACATGAACGACCCGGCGTTGGGCGCGTTTCTCCAGACCATGCAGGAGCGTTGCAACGACATCTCCACCCATACCCTGTTCGTCGCGCTCGAACTCAACCGTATCGACGACGCGGTGCTGGACCGCCAACTCGAAATCGACGCGCTGGCCCACTACGGCCCTTGGATTCGCGACACGCGCCTGTTCCGGCCGCATCAGTTGTCCGACGATCTTGAGCAGTTGTTACATGAAAAATACGTCGCCGGGCGCGCCGCCTGGACGCGTCTGTTCGACGAGACCCTGGCGCGGCTGAGATTTCCATTTCGCGACAAGGAACTGACCAACGCCGAGGCCTTCGACCTGCTGTCGTCGAAGGACGCGGAGATGCGGCGCGACATCGCCAAGGTGATCGCCGACGTGCTGGGCGGTGAAATACAGACCTTCGCGCTGATCACCAACACGCTGGCCAAGGACAAGGAGATCGAGGACCGCTGGCGCAAATATCCGCACCCGATTTCGCAGCGCAATCTCGAGAACATGGTCGAGGACGACGTGGTGGCCGCGCTGGTCGAGGCGGTGCGCGACAGCTACCCCCGCTTGTCGCATCGCTATTACCGGCTCAAGGCCAAGTGGTTCGGCGTGGAGCAGTTGGATTTCTGGGACCGCAACGCGCCGCTGCCCGACGACGACAACAAGATATTTTCATGGCAAGAAGCGCGTGGCACCGTGCTCGACGCCTACGCGGCGTTTTCTCCCGAACTCGCCGATATCGGCCGGCGGTTCTTCGACAATGCGTGGATCGACGCGCCGGTACGCCCCGGCAAGGCGCCGGGGGCCTTCGCCCACCCGACCGTGCCCTCCGCGCATCCCTATCTGTTGCTCAACTATCAAGGCAAGTCCCGCGACGTGATGACCCTGGCCCATGAGCTCGGTCACGGCGTCCATCAGGTCCTCGCCGGGCCGCAAGGCGCGTTGATGGCGGACACCCCACTGACCCTGGCCGAGACCGCCAGCGTGTTTGGCGAGCAACTTACCTTCCGCGCCATGCTGGATGCCGAGAGCGACAGTGCGCGGCGGCGCGTCATGCTGGCTAACAAGGTCGAGGACATGCTGAATACCGTGGTGCGACAAGTCGCGTTCTGCGAGTTCGAGCGCCAGGTTCATGACGCGCGGCGCGACGGCGAGCTCACGGCGGAGCGCATTGGCGACATCTGGATGAGCGTGCAGGGCGAAAGCTTGGGCCCCGCGATCCGCTTCACCGACGACTACCGGGTCTACTGGTCCTACATCCCGCATTTCGTCCACAGCCCGTTCTACGTCTACGCCTACGCTTTCGGCGATTGCCTGGTGAACGCGCTGTACAAGGTCTACCAATCGTCCGAATCGGGCTTTCAAGAAAAATATCTCGAGATGCTGCGCGCCGGCGGCGGCAAGCGCCACCGCGAACTGTTGGCGCCATTCGGCCTCGACGCCAGCGATCCGGCGTTCTGGCAAGGCGGGCTCGACGTCATCGCCGGGTTCGTCGACCAGTTGGAAACGGAAATTTAGGTTCAAATGGCAGGCGAGGAAGACAGGCTAAGCCAACGGGTCCGTCGATACGCCCAGGTCGGCACCCGGGTCGGCGGACTGGCGGCGCGCCTTGTCGGCAAGCGCTATCTCGGCATGCCGCTTGACCGGCGCAAGCACGCCGAGGACCTCAGGATCGCGCTGGGCGGCCTGAAGGGGCCGCTGATGAAGGTGGCGCAGCTCCTGTCCACGATCCCCGATGCCTTGCCCAGCGAATATGCCGGCGAGCTGACCCAGCTTCAGGCCGACGCGCCGTCCATGGGCTGGCTGTTCGTCAAGCGCCGCATGACCACGGAACTGGGCGCGGACTGGCGCGAGCGGTACGCCGCCTTCGAGCGCGAGGCGGCGCGCGCGGCGTCGCTGGGCCAGGTCCACCGCGCGACGGCCCACGACGGGCGCGCGCTGGCCTGCAAGCTGCAATATCCGAACATGAAATCGGCGGTCGAAGCCGACCTGCGTCAACTCAAGATGATCTTCGCCATCTATCGGCGCTACGACAAAAGCGTCGATCCCGGCGAAATCCACCAGGAAATCGGCGACCGCCTGCGCGAGGAATTGGATTACGCGCGCGAGGCCCGCCACCTGCGCCTGTACGACGACATGCTCGCCAAGGAGGCCGGCGTCCACGTGCCCGAGGTCGTCGCCGAACTGTCCACCGACCGGTTGCTGACCATGACCTGGCTTGAGGGCAAGCCGCTGCTGGACTTCAAGGAAGCGCCGATCGAAATCCGAAACACGCTGGCGCGCAACATGTTCAGCGCCTGGTACGTCCCGTTCTACTATTACGGCGTGATCCACGGCGACCCGCATCTGGGCAATTACACGATTCGCGAGGACCACACGGTCAACCTGCTCGATTTCGGCTGCATTCGAATCTTTCAGGCGGACTTCATCCAGGGCGTAATCGATTTGTACCACGCGCTGCTACATGGCGATGAAGACCTGGCGATTTCCGCCTACGAGGGCTGGGGCTTCGAGAACCTGTCGCGCGAGGTGATCGACGTGCTCAACATGTGGGCGGAATATGTATACGCGCCCCTGCTGGAGGACCGCGAGCGCAAGATCCAGGACACCTCGACCGGCGTCTACGGTCACGAGATCGCGTCCAAGGTGCACGGGGAGTTGCGCCGCCTCGGCGGGGTCAAGCCGCCGCGCGAGTTCGTCTTCGTCGACCGCGCCGCGATTGGACTGGGATCGGTGTTCCTTCACCTCAAGGCGGAAATCAACTGGCACCGTATGTTCGAGAGCCTGATCGAGGACTTCGACGTCGCCAAGCTGAGCCGCCGCCAGGCGCGCGCGCTGAAAAAAGCCGGTCTGGAGCGCCCGGACTGAAATTCTTATCCTACGTTAACGACTCCACGCCACGTATTGGGGCAAGCTCTTCTCGGCGGAAAGCGAGGAGGCGAAGACATGAAAACCCCAGTTCGGATCACGTTCCGCGACATCGACCCCTCTGAGTTCGTCGAGCGGCGGGTTCGCGAGGAAGTACACAAGCTCGAACGGTTTTACGGCCGTCTCACCGCTTGTACCGTCGCGCTGCGCGCGCCCCATCGCAAACACCAGAAGGGGACCACCTATCAGGTGGCGATCAACTTGTCCGCGCCCATCGGCGACATCGTGGTGACGCGCGACCCCGGCGCCGACCACTCCCACGAGGATATTTACGTCGCCATCCGCGACGCGTTCAGGGCCGCGCGCCGCCAGATCGAGGACAAATCGCGGCGACGCCGGGAGGAGAGCCACGGCGAGGGCCAGCCGCACCTCACCGGGACGATCAGCCGGTTGTTTTCGGAAGAAGGCTATGGCTTCATCGAAACCGAGGACGGCGCGGCGTTCTACTTCCACGAAGACGACGTGGTGCACAACGGCTTCGACCGACTGAGCGTGGACAACAGCGTCCGTTTCGTCGAAACCACCGGCCAATCGGGGCCCCGGGCCGGCGCGGTGATGCCCACCTAAGCACGTCCCGCCCGGTCAGGAGGCCGGCGGCGCCAACGCGTCCACGAAAGCCGCCACGGCGGCGGCGCCCTCTTCCCAATTGTCGGCCTCGGTCCGCCCGGACGCCTTGCGCGGCTTGAACGAGTGATCGCCGTCGGCGAGCCAATGCAGCCGGATCGCCGGCGACAACGCATATCCCGCCACCTCGTCGGGGCGCCCCAACGCGTCCCGCTCGCCCTGGACGATCAGGGTGGGGGTCCGCAAGGCCTCCAGATGCTCGACACGCAGCTTGTCCGGCTTGCCGGACGGGTGGAACGGATAACCGAGGCAGACCAGCCCGGCGACGCCCGCGTCATCGGCGACCATGCTGGCGATCCGACCGCCCATCGACTTGCCGCCGATGACCAGGCGCGCCGCGTCGCCCAGGCCCGCCATCACTCTGAGCCAACATTCGATCAACGCCGAGGCCCGGTCCGGCGGGCGGCGCCCGCCCAATTCGCGGTGCGCGCGCATGTAGGGGAATTCGAACCGCGCGACGCGAAGACCCCGCGACGCCACGCCGCCGGCGAAAGCATCCATGAACGGGCTGTCCATCGGCGCGCCCGCGCCATGGGCGAGAACCACCGTGAATCGGGCCTCGGACGGACCGTCGAACAATAGATCGGGCGCCTTCATCGCGCGCGTCTACAGACCGAGCAGCCGAAGCACAAACCCAAACCCAATCATCGCGCCATAGGCCGTCAGACCGAAGGCGGCCGCGATGGCAAAAACTTTCAGATGAACCATGACCGTGCCGTTCGTCGTCTCGCGGCGCCAGTTTACGCGCTCGCCAAACCCGCGCCAGCCCTATCGCCTTGCGCGCGCTTTTCAGTTCGGGCGATTTCAGGTAGACCAGACGCGGCGCTAGAGGCTCGTCTCGGGAGGGAAAACATGGCCGAAGATCAAGACATTCTGTTGTCCGATCCGTTCCCGCATGTTCGATTGATCCAACTCAATCGGCCGAAGCAACTCAACGCGCTGCGCGCGCGGCTGATGCAACAGCTCCAGGACGCCCTAAACGCGGCGGCCGACGACGAGGACGTGCGCTGCGTGGTGATCACCGGCGACGACCGCGCCTTCGCGGCGGGCGCGGACATCAACGAGCTCAACGCCTACACCATGGTCTCGATGCTCAACGACACGCGCATGCTGGACTGGGACGCGATCCGCAAGTTTCCGAAACCCTTGATCGCGGCCGTGAACGGCTTCGCGTTGGGCGGCGGCTGCGAGCTGGCGATGGCCTGCGACATCATCGTCGCCGGCGAGGACGCGCGCTTCGGCCAGCCGGAAATCAATCTGGGCCTCATTCCGGGCGCGGGCGGCACCCAGCGCCTGCCCCGCGCGGTGGGCAAGTCCCTGGCCATGAAACTGAACCTGACCGGGGAGGCGATCGACGCGAAGACCGCCCTGGCCGCCGGCCTGATCTCCGACGTGGTGCCGCCCGAGTTGACCGTGGACACGGCGCTTGAGATGGCCCAGACCATCGCGTCGAAGGCGCCGGTGGCGGCGCGCATGATCAAGGCGGCGGTGCTCAAGGCCTTCGAGACGTCGCTTGCCGCGGGCCTCGATTACGAGCGGCGCGCCTTGGACGTGAGCTTCGCGACCGAGGACAAGGACGAAGGCACCGCCGCCTTTCTGGAAAAACGCAAACCCGACTTCAAGGGGCGCTGAGCCATGGCCTACCAGACCATCCTGCTCGACATCGCCGACAATGTCGCCACCGTTACCCTGAACCGGCCCGACAAGCTGAACGCGTTCAGCGTGGAAATGCACGAGGAACTGCGCGCGGCGATCAAGGAAATCAAGGCGGCGAAAGCGCGCGCCATGGTCCTGACCGGGGCCGGCCGCGCGTTCTGCGCCGGCGCCGACCTGGGCGCGCGCGACCTGGCGACGGAGGAAAAGCTTGACCTCGGCGCCTTGCTGAAAAAATACTACAACCCGCTAATTCGCGCGCTGCACCGCCTGCCGATGCCGGTGATCGCCGCCGTCAACGGGGTCGCGGCCGGCGCCGGCGCCAACATCGCGCTGGGCTGCGATCTGGTGTTCGCCGCGCGGTCGGCAAGTTTCATCCAGGCTTTCGTCCGCATCGGTCTGGTGCCCGACGCCGGCGGCACTTACATGTTGCCGCGCCTGATCGGCCTTCAGCGGGCCATGGGCCTGGCGATAACCGGCGACAAGATCGACGCGGAAACCGCCGCCCAATGGGGCATGATCTGGAAATGCATCGACGACGACGCGCTGATGGACGAGGTGATGGAATTCGCGCGGCACATCGCCACCCAGCCAACCCGCTCCATCGGCCTGATCAAGCGCGCGCTTTACGCCTCGCTGGGCAACGACCTCGACAGCCAGCTCGATCTCGAACGCAACCTGCAGCGGGTCGCGGGCTATGGCACCGATTATCGCGAGGGGGTACAAGCGTTCCTCGAAAAGCGCCCGGCCAAGTTCACCGGCGCCTGATGCCACCACCCGACCCGCAAGCGCTCGCCGAGGCGGTGGCGGCGGCCATGCAACCCAACGACCGTGTCTTCCACGCGCTGGGCATGCGCCGGCTCGAAGTTGGACCGGGCCACGCGACGCTCACGATGACCGTACGCGAGGACATGCTGAACGGTCACGATATCTGCCACGGCGGCATGCTGTTCGCCCTCGCCGATACCGCTTTCGCCTACGCCGGCAATGCCTACAATCACGTCGCCGTTTCGTCGGGCGCGGACGTGACGTTCGTCAACGCGGCCGAGCCCGGCGAGACACTGACGGCGGTGGCCGAAGAGCGGTCGCGGCGCGGGCGCACCGGCGTCTACGACGTCACCGTCAGTGGGCGCGAGGGACGCTTGATAGCCCTGTTTCGGTGCCGTTCCCATCGGCTAAACTCCAAGATCGTGTCAGACCTCGACGCAGCGGGAGAACCCTCATGAGCGAAGCTTTCATTTGCGACGCCATCCGTACGCCGATCGGCCGCTACGGCGGCGCGCTTTCGGCGGTGCGCGCCGACGATCTGGCGGCGGTGCCGATCAAGGCGCTGATGGCGCGCAACACGGCCGTCGACTGGGAAGCGGTCGACGACGTGATCTATGGCTGCGCCAACCAGGCCGGCGAGGACAACCGCAACGTCGCCCGCATGGCCGCGCTTCTGGCCGGCCTGCCGGTGGACGTGTCCGGCGCCACCATAAACCGGCTGTGCGGCTCGGGCATGGACGCGGTCGGCACGGCGGCGCGGGCCATTCGCGCCGGCGACGCCGACATGATGATCGCCGGCGGCGTGGAAAGCATGAGCCGCGCGCCCTTCGTCATGGCCAAGGCCGAGACGCCGTTCTCACGCAAGACAGAAGTCTACGACACCACCCTGGGGTGGCGCTTCGTCAACAAACTGATGGCGAAGGGCCACGGCGTCGATTCGATGCCGGAGACGGCGGAAAACGTGGCCGAGGATTACCAGGTGCGGCGCGCCGACCAGGACGCCTTCGCCTTGCGCAGCCAACAGCGCGCGGCGGCCGCGCAAGCCTCCGGCGCGCTCAATGACGAGATCACGCCGGTCACGATCCCGCAACGCAAGGGCGATCCGGTCGTCGTGGCGCGCGACGAACATCCGCGCGAAACGTCGCTGGAAAAACTCGCCAAGCTGCCGACGCCATTCCGCGACGGCGGCACAGTGACCGCGGGCAATGCCTCGGGCGTCAACGACGGCGCCTGCGCGTTGATCGTGGCGTCGGAGGAAGCCGCGCGCAAATACGGCCTCACGCCGCGCGCCCGCGTCGTCGCCATGGCCACCGCCGGCGTGGCGCCGCGAATCATGGGCATGGGCCCCGCGCCGGCCAGCCGCAAGGTCATGGCCAAGACGGGTTTGGACATCGGCGATTTCAC
>Ga0066376_10002399_pt1 | contig 17481 bp, 13 predicted proteins | sample Knorr_S15_td_Bot_FD_77009 | JGI IMG/M metagenome (GOLD analysis project Ga0066376, IMG submission 77009) | Marine microbial communities from Southern Atlantic Ocean transect - Knorr_S15_td_Bottom_ad_5009_LV_A | ecosystem: Environmental > Aquatic > Marine > Oceanic | place: Southern Atlantic... | reverse complement strand
TAGTTAGTTGAAGGAGGATCAAAGATGGCGATCAAGCGAAACAAACCAGAGGAAATAGTGACGAAGCTGCGGCAGGTTGAAATGCTTGTCGGGCAAGGTAAGGCACGGATTGATGCGATCCGTCATGGATTGGTGTCACAAAACCCCAAACAGAGACCTTTGATCAGTATCCGTTACTTTCGCTCCTGGAGACCGTCTCTGGGCGGAACTACCCTGAAAATGCACTAGAAGAGTGGCATAAAACTGCCATTTTTCTCCGTTTATGGATTGGTGTGGGGAAAGGCGGAGGGTGGTTGGTGGGCCCGGGAGGATTCGAACCTCCGACCAGACCGTTATGAGCGGTCGGCTCTAACCAGCTGAGCTACGGGCCCGTAGCAGTGTCTATTGCGACTATACAACAAAAAAAATAATCAACGAAAAAGCCGGGGGCGGTGATTGCGCCTCCGGCTTTGAAATTTCCTTACCCTTTTTTCCTTAGTAGTCCAGGAAGCTCCTGAGCTTGCGGGACCGGGACGGATGCTTCAGCTTGCGCAGCGCCTTGGCTTCGATCTGCCGTATTCGTTCCCGGGTCACGGAGAACTGCTGGCCGACCTCTTCGAGCGTGTGATCGGTGTTCATGCCGATGCCGAAGCGCATCCGGAGCACGCGTTCTTCGCGCGCCGTCAGGCTCGCCAGCACCCGGGTCGTGGTCTCGCGCAAATTCGCCTGAATGGCGGCGTCCAGCGGCTGGACGGCGTTCTTGTCTTCGATGAAATCGCCCAGGTGGCTGTCTTCCTCGTCGCCGATGGGAGTTTCCAATGAGATCGGCTCCTTAGCGATCTTCAGCACCTTGCGGACCTTTTCCAAGGGCATGGAAAGCTTGACGGACAGTTCTTCCGGCGTCGGTTCGCGGCCAATTTCGTGCAGCATCTGGCGCGAGGTGCGGACCAGCTTGTTGATGGTTTCGATCATATGCACCGGAATGCGGATGGTGCGGGCCTGATCGGCGATGGAACGGGTAATGGCTTGGCGGATCCACCAGGTGGCATAGGTGGAGAACTTGTAGCCACGGCGGTATTCGAACTTATCCACCGCCTTCATCAGGCCGATATTGCCTTCTTGGATCAGGTCCAGGAACTGGAGTCCCCTGCTTGTATATTTCTTGGCGATGGAAATCACCAGGCGCAGGTTGGCCTCGATCATTTCCTTTTTGGCCTTGGCGGCTTCGCGTTCGCCCTTTTGCACGGTCGCAACGACGCGCCGGAATTCGCCGATGGGAAGCCCGGTTTCGTTGGCGATATCGGTGATGTTGGTGCGTACTTCCTTGGCATCATCGCCATAGCGCGTGATGAACCGTTCCCAGCCCTTGCCCGGCAGGGCGGCCATGCGCTTCATCCAGCCGGGATCGAGCTCGGTGCCGCGGTATTGGTCCAAAAAGTCGTCGCGCTTGATCTTCGAATTGGTGGCCATCCGCAGCAGCTTGCCTTCCGCCGTGATCAACGCCCGATTGAGGCCGTACAGTTGTTCCATCAATTGCTCGATGCGGGCGTTGTTGAGGTGCACGCCTTCCATCAAATCGATTAATTCGTGGCGCAACTTGCCGTAGCGCTTTTCCTGCGCCGGCTTGACCTCGTCGCCCTTGTGAATGGCTTCAAGGCGGACGTTCTGGAGCTTATGGAGCTTTTTGTAGGTCTTGTTGATCTTCTCGAAGATCTCAACAACGTCCGGCGTCAATTTGGCCTCGAGGGCGGCCAGGGACATATTCTGTTCTTCGTATTCATCGTCATCTTTGTCGTTGTCGCTGTCGTTGGCGGCACCCGGCGCGCCCGGAACGGCGGGCTTAACGGCTTCTGGGGCTTTTTCTTCGCGGGCCTCACTCTTTTCATCGCCGTTAGTGTCGCCCTTGTCGTTGTCCACGCCTTCGGCTGTCTGGTTGGCGCCCGTTTGACCCTGGTTCGGGGCTTGTCCGGGGCCACCGCCGTGGGTGGCGTCCAAATCGATGATGTCGCGCAGCAGCATTTCCTCGGCAACCAGCGCAACATGCCAGGTGGCGATGGCGCGGATGGTCAGCGGGTTTTCGCAAATGCCGCCGATCATCATTTCGCGGCCGGCCTCGATCCGCTTGGCAATGGCGATCTCACCCTCACGGGACAATAGTTCGACCGACCCCATCTCGCGCAGGTACATGCGGACCGGATCATCGGTTCGGCCCAGGTCGGCCTCGTCGACATTGCCTTTTTTTTCTTTCTCGGCGTCGGCGACGCCGGTCTCCTTGGCCTCCGGGGCATCCTCGCCGTCTTCGTTTTCGACGACATTGACGCCCATTTCCGACAGCATGGACATGGTGTCTTCAATCTGTTCGGAAGACAGCTGGTTCGGCGGCAGCGCGGCGTTGAGGTCGTCATAGGTGACGTAGCCGCGTTCCTTGCCTGCCGCGATCATCTTTTTGATGATGCCGTTGATGTCGGAGACGGGGCTCGCGCCGCTTTCTTCCGTGGTTTCGGGAGCGTCCGCTTTCCGTGCTGTTGCTGCTTTTGCCAACTCTTATACCCTTACCGCCGGCGGCGGTCCTTTTCCATCAATATCCAATCGAAACCCAATGCTGGGCTGACTGCGGGGGTTAAACAGGGGCGCCCGGCGCCTTTCGTCCGCAAGCGAACTACGCTTGAGCAACTATTTCGCGCAAACGAAAAGCCCCATGAAATTAGGTGGTTTTCCCGAGCTGTCGTTACAAGCCCCAATACTGCCGCCTGGGTGTTTAAGGCCTGGGGCCGGTCATTGTCAAGCGCCGCAAGCCGAAAAATTCAATATTTCCAAGATGTTCCGTAAAAAACTCCACTAATTTCCACGCAAGAGATGGGCCAAGAATCTTCATTTTAGTGATTAAATTACTCCCGGTGGCCGGGCATGGACTCCTGGAGAAGCGCCTTTTGCCGGTCCCAGTCCTCTTCGGCGATGCCGGTGTCCCCGGTTTCCTTGATTTTTTTGACCTCAGGGGCGTTCTCCAGGTTATGTAAAAAGGCGACGTTTTCGTTCCACAAGGGGCGGAATTTTTCTTCCGGGGCATCGGCCTTGAGGACGCGGTTGGACCGGATCAGGGGATCGCGGAACAGTACCTCCAGGCTTTCGGCGAAGCCGTGTTGGCGCAGCACATCCTTGACGCCGTCGGATTCCAGTTCGGCGTTCTTAACCAGCACCGAGATCAATTCCTGGCGCAACTGGTCAAGGTGGCCCACGCCGAAGCTGAAATGGCCCAGCGTTTCTTCGACGCCTTCGAAAATTTCCGGATGATTGATGATGATCGCCAACAACACCTGTTGGGCGCGCCGGAGGGAATCGGGGGATTTGCCGTCTATGTTTCCGGTTACATTCGCGCCTAAATCAACCCCCAGTTCCATGGAGGGGGTCCATTGGGCGGTGGCGCCGCCGCCTTTGGCCCCGCCTGTTCCGCGCCCCTTGGACCCGGCCCAGACCCGATCATTGAACTGCGCGGAAAAATGCCCGCGCAGGGTGGAATCGGTGATTTGGCGGGCATACTCCTTGAGCCGTTTTTGCAGCGCGGCGCGTTGTTCCGGCGTTTTCGGAATGCGGCCGCCGGTTTCCATGCGCCACAGGACTTCCGACAGCGGCAGGGCGGCTTCCAGTACCTGGGACATGGCCGGGGTTCCGTCGCTCTTGATCAGGCTGTCCGGGTCTTCGCCGTCCGGCAGCATGGCGAAGCGCAGCCCATACCCCGACGCCAACAACGGCAGCGCCCGCTCGGCGGCGCGGGCGGCGGCCTTTTGGCCAGCGGCGTCGCCATCGAAACACAGCACCGGTTCGGGCACGATCCGCCATAACAGCTTGATCTGGTCTTCGGTCAGCGCCGTGCCTAACGGCGCTACGACATTCGTGAGCCCGGCCTGGCTGAGCGCGATGACATCGGTATAGCCCTCGGTGACGATGATGGAACCGGCCTTGCGGGCCGGGCCGCTGGCCTGTTTCAACCCGTACAGCACCCGGCCTTTGTGAAATAACGACGTTTCCGGCGAATTCAGGTATTTCGGCTCGCCATCACCTAAAATTCGACCGCCGAAGGCGATGACGCGTTCTCGGGTATCGGTGATCGGGAACATCACCCGGCCGCGGAACCGGTCATAGTTGTCCCGGTTTTTATCGTCGGGCTGGATCAACATCCCGGTCGCGATCATTCGGGCGTCTTCGATGCCGTCCCCGGCAAGCGCCTGTTTCAACACATTACGGCCATCCGGCGCGAAGCCCAGCCGAAACCGCTTGATGGTCTCATCGGTGAGGCCCCGACCTTTCAGATAATCGTGCGCCTGTTTGCCGGCGGGGCTGAGAAGCTGGTGCTGGAAAAACCGCGCCGCCTTTTCGGTGACGTCGTAAAGCGTCTGGCGCTGTTCCTGGCGCTGGCGTTCTTCGGGGCTGTCCTGGGGGACCTCCATGCCAGCCTCACCGGCCAGTTTTTCAACCGCTTCGGGGAAATTGAGGCCTTCGGTGGCCATGACGAAATCGAAGACGCTGCCGTGTTCGCCGCAGCCAAAGCAGTGATAGAACCCCTTGTCCTCATTGACCGTGAACGATGGCGTCTTTTCCTTGTGGAACGGGCACAGCCCCAAATGTTCGCGGCCCTTTTTGGTCAGCTTGACCCGGCGGCCGATGACGTCGGCCAACCCGGCGCGGGCGCGCAAGTCTTCCAGGAACTGATCGGAAAAGGCCATGGTGGGTATCCGGGGCTGTTCTCAATCGTTGTCGGAACATCGGCAAACCGCCGAATCGGCCTATAATACCAGATTACCGGGTTCTTGCCTTAATGTGGATTGCCTTAAAGGCGGGGATAACGTCGAAGGAACGTCAATTAGGTCAACCGTTCCTTGACCATGGCGCTGGCCATGGAGAAATCCATGCTGCCGGCATGTTTCTCCTTTAGCCCCGCCATCACCTTGCCCATGTCCTTGAGGGTGGCGGCCCCGGCGTCTTCGATGACGGCGTCGATGGCGGCGGCGATGTCGTCGTCGCTCATCTGTTGGGGCAGGTACTCCTCAATGATGGCGATTTCCTCGGCCTCTTGCTGGGCCAACTCCATGCGGCCGCCTTTTTCATAGAGGGCGATGGAATCGCGGCGCTGTTTGATCATCGATTGCAGCAGGCCGAGGATCTCTTCCTCGGGGATGCCGTCTTTGTTGCCCTTGCCCCGGGCCGCGATGTCGCGGTCTTTGAGCGCCGCCATGATCAGCCGTAGCGTCGACACGGTCGGGGCATCCTTGCCCTTCATCGCCGTCTTGAGGGCGTCAGAGAGACGCGTTCGCAGCATGGCGTGCCCTTCGATAATGTGATTGGGAAACGATGAACCTACCTAATATCGGTACAAAAAGCAACCCATGGATTTAAAATAACCCATTGAAAAATATGATAATTTTAGGAATTTGGAGTCTTGACCTCTCCGCTCGGATTGCTTATGAAAGGCCAGCCTTTAGACCGCCTTTAGGGCACCGCCCATGACAGACCTTCAATCGCCCGTTATTCCCGCCGGATCGATGTCCGGGGGGGAGGCGTTTTCCGCCGCCGCCGATGCCGCCCTGGTGTTGGCCAGCGGTGAAGTATTCTGGGGCCGGGGCGCCGGCGCCATGGGCCGGGCCGTCGGCGAGATTTGTTTCAACACCTCGATCACCGGTTATCAGGAAATTCTCACCGATCCCAGCTACGCCGGTCAGGTCATAATCTTCACCTTCCCCCATGTCGGCAACGTCGGCGCCAACCCGGAAGACCTGGAAACGAAAACGCCGGCGGCGCGGGGCTGCGTGTTCCGGGCCGATATCACCGATCCCGCCAGCTGGCGTTCGGCTGGCCACCTGGATGCGTGGCTCAAATCCCAGAACATGATCGCGGTCACCGGCATCGATACCCGGCGGCTGACCCGCCTGATCCGCGACACCGGCGCGCCGTCGGGCATCATCGTCCATGTGGCTGATGGCAACGCCCTCGATGTCGAGGTCCTGGCCGCCGAGGCTGCCGCCTGGCCGGGCCTGGAAGGCATGGACCTGGCCAAAGAAGTGTCCTGCACCCAGTCCTATACCTGGGACGAGACCGAGTGGGCGCTGGGCCAAGGCTTCGGCCAACAATCCGAACCGAAATTCCACGTCGTCGCCGTCGATTACGGGGCCAAGCGCAATATCCTGCGCTGCCTGGCGTCAACGGGGTGTGCAGTCACGGTGGTGCCGGCGACGGCGACGGCGGACGACATCTTGGGCCTGAAGCCGGACGGCGTGTTCCTGTCCAACGGCCCCGGCGACCCGGCGGCGACCGGCGTCTATGCGGTGCCCGCGGTCCAGGGCGTATTGGACGCAAACGTGCCGGTGTTCGGCATCTGCCTCGGTCATCAAATCCTGGCCCTGGCGCTCGGCGCCAACACCTCCAAAATGCACCTCGGCCACCGCGGCGCCAACCAGCCGGTCAAGGACCTGGAGACCGGCAAGGTTGAAATCACCAGCCAGAACCACGGCTTCGTCGTCGACCGCGACAGCCTGCCGAAAGGCGTCACCGAGACCCACACGTCTCTCTTTGATGGCTCGCTGGAAGGCATCCGCGTCGACGGAAAACCAATCTTTTCCGTCCAATACCACCCCGAAGCCTCGCCGGGCCCGCAGGACAGCCACTACTTGTTCGACCGGTTCGTGGCACTGATGGAGGGGGCGGCCCCATGAGCAAGTTCAAGGAAATCGTCCACAAATTCCGCTACAACATCTACTTCTTCGTGGCGACGACGGTGTTGCTGATCCTGGCGCTGCTGGGGGTGATCTAATGCCGAAACGCACCGACATCAAAACCATCATGATCATCGGCGCCGGGCCGATTGTGATTGGCCAGGCCTGTGAGTTTGATTATTCGGGCGCGCAGGCGTGTAAGGCGCTACGGGAAGAGGGCTACCGGGTGGTGCTGGTCAATTCCAATCCGGCGACGATCATGACTGACCCGTCCTTGGCCGACGCCACCTATATCGAGCCGATCACGCTTGACATGCTGGAAAAGATTATCGCCAAGGAAAAGCCCGATGCATTACTGCCGACCATGGGCGGGCAGACCGGCTTGAACGCCGGCATCGAACTGGCCGAGGCGGGGATATTGGACAAATACGGCGTCGAGATGATCGGCGCCAAGGTCGAGGCCATCGCCAAGGCCGAAGACCGCCAGCAATTCCGCGACGCCATGCAGAATATCGGCCTCGAATGCCCGGTCAGCTGCCTGGTGACAAATACAAAAGAGGCCGAGGCGGCGTTGAAGGAGATCGGCCTGCCGCTGATCATCCGGCCGTCGTTTACGCTCGGCGGTATCGGCGGCGGCATCGCCGCGACGGCGGAAGAATACCACCATTTCATCGAAAGCGGCCTCGATGCCTCGCCGGTCACCCAAGTGCTGGTCGAGGAATCGGTGCTCGGTTGGAAAGAGTTCGAGATGGAGGTGGTCCGCGACCATGCCGATAACTGCATCATCGTGTGTTCCATCGAAAACATCGATCCCATGGGCGTGCACACCGGCGACAGCATCACCGTCGCCCCGGCGCTGACCCTGACCGACAAGGAATACCAAATCATGCGCAACGCCTCGATCGCGGTGCTGCGCGAGATCGGCGTCGATACCGGCGGGTCCAACGTGCAGTTTGCCGTCGACCCGGCCACCGGGCGCTTGCTGCTGATCGAAATGAACCCCAGGGTGTCGCGGTCATCGGCGCTGGCCTCGAAAGCGACCGGTTTTCCCATCGCCAAGGTAGCGGCGAAGCTGGCCGTCGGCTACACCCTGGACGAACTGGACAACGACATCACCGGCGTCACCCCGGCCAGCTTCGAGCCGACGATTGACTATGTGGTGACGAAAATCCCGCGCTTTACCTTCGAGAAATTCCCCGGCACCGAGGCGCTGCTGACCAGTTCCATGAAATCCGTCGGCGAGGCGATGTCCATCGGCCGCACCTTTGCGGAGTCGCTGCAAAAAGGGCTGCGGTCCATGGAAACCGGGCTCACCGGCCTGAACGAGGTCGACGGCCTGGAGGGCGAGGCGGCGCTGCTGGACGCCCTGACCCTGGCCCGGCCCGACCGGCTGCTGGTCATCGCCCAAGCCATCCGCGCCGGGGTAACGCTCAACGCCATTCAGGCGGCGTGTCATTTCGACCCGTGGTTCCTGGAACAGATCGAGATGCTGGTTAAGGCCGAGGCGGCGATCAAAAAAGACGGCCTTCCCGATGACGCGGCGGGCATATTGGCGCTGAAGAAATTCGGCTTTTCCGATGCGCGTTTAGGCGAACTGGCGGGGATATCGGCGGGCGCCGTCGCCGCCAAGCGCCGGGAATTGTCGATCACGCCGGTCTATAAACGCGTCGATACCTGCGCCGCCGAGTTCCCGTCACAGACGTCTTATATGTATTCGGCCTATGAAGGCGACGCCTCCCGGCCGCCGGAATGCGAGGCCGAGCCGACCGACGCTAAGAAGGCAGTGATCCTGGGCGGCGGCCCCAACCGCATCGGCCAGGGCATCGAATTCGATTACTGCTGCGTCCATGCGGCTTACGCGCTGAAGGAGGCGGGCATCGAAGCGATCATGGTCAACTGCAACCCGGAAACGGTCAGCACCGATTACGACACCTCGGACCGGTTGTATTTCGAGCCGCTGACGTCGGAAGACGTGATCGAGCTGATCCGGGTCGAGCAGCGTTCGGGGGAATTGATGGGCGTCATCGTCCAGTTGGGCGGGCAAACGCCGCTGAAACTATCCCATGACCTGGAAGCCGCCGGCATTCCCGTGCTCGGCACCTCGCCGGACGCCATCGATCTCGCCGAAGACCGCGAACGGTTCCAGGCGTTGTTACAGGAATTGGGCCTGAAACAGCCGATCAACGGCCTGGCGCGGTCCAACGAAGAGGCCGAGGCCGTCGCCGGCGACATCGGTTATCCGCTGGTGATCCGGCCCAGTTATGTGCTCGGCGGCCGGGCCATGGAAATTGTCCATGATCTGGACGGCCTTCGGCGTTACATGACCGACGCCGTGCAGGTTTCCGGCGACAGTCCGGTGTTGCTGGATTCGTTCCTGGAAGACGCCATCGAGGTCGATGTCGACGCCATCGCCGACGGAACCGATGTTTATGTCGCAGGCATCATGCAGCACATCGAAGAGGCCGGCATCCATTCCGGCGACAGCGCCTGTTCGTTGCCGCCCTATTCGCTTTCCGATGACGTAATTTCCGAATTGCGCCGCCAGACCCGGCTGCTGGCCGAAGCCTTACACATCATCGGCCTGATGAACGTGCAATACGCGGTCAAAGGCGATGATATCTACCTGATCGAGGTCAATCCGCGCGCCAGCCGCACCGTGCCCTTCGTCGCCAAGGCGACCGGCGTGCCGGTGGCCAAGATCGCGGCGCTGGTGATGACCGGGGAAAAATTGAAATCCTTCGACCTGCCGGACTCCACGGCCGAAAGGAAAGGCCACATCGCGGTCAAGGAAGCGGTGTTCCCCTTCGCCCGTTTCCCCGGCGTCGATATCATCCTCGGCCCGGAAATGAAGTCCACCGGGGAAGTCATGGGCATTGATGCCGATTTCGAACGCGCTTTCGCCAAATCGCAATTGGGCGCCGGCAACCGGCTGCCGGTGGACGGCACCGCGTTCATTTCGGTCAAGGATCGTGACAAGGAGGCGGCGGCGGCGTTGGCGCGGCGATTATCCGGGCTTGGCTTCGCGCTGATGGCGACCGGCGGCACCCAGGATTTCCTGGCCGGCCAGGGTCTCGACGTGGTCCGGGTCAATAAGGTGCAGGAAGGCGCCCCCCACTGCGTCGAGGCGATTACCGACGGCGCCGTGCAGTTGGTCATCAACACCACCGAAGGCGCCCAGGCGATCGCCGACAGCTACACCATCCGGCGCTCGGCGCTGATCAACAATATTCCCCACTACACCACCATGACCGGCGCCGCCGCCGCCGTCGGCGCCATTGAGGCGATGGGCAAGGGCAGCCTTGAAGTGACCCCCTTGCAGGCTTATTTTGACGATTCGTTTTAGATTAATAACCGGGAAGCTTTAATCATGGAAAGGGTGCCGATGACCGCTGCCGGACTGGCGGCGCTTGAGGAGGAATTGCGCCAACTCCGGGACGTGGATCGCCCGGCGGTGTCGAAAGCCATCGGCGTCGCCCGCGAACACGGTGATCTGAAGGAAAACGCCGAATACCACGCCGCCAAGGAACGCCAAGGCATGATCGAGGCGCGCCTGAAGAATATCGAAGGCATGGTCAGCCATGCCGAGGTCATCGACCCGGCGTCGCTGTCGGGCGACATGGTCCAGTTCGGCGCCACGGTCCTGCTTATCGACGAGGACACCGACGAGGAAGTCACCTATCAGATCGTCGGCAGCGAGGAATCGGATGTCTCCAAGGGCCTGTTGCCGATAACCTCACCCCTGTCCAAGGCCCTGGTCGGCAAATCCGTCGGAGTCTCGGTCGAGGTCAACACCCCGAAAGGCATCAAGTTCTACGAAGTGGTGAAAGTGGAATTTAAGTAGTTTTTTATTCGGTAGGGGTCAATCTCGAAAACCCTTTTACCTATTGCGATCTTGGCTGTGGAAATGGGCCCGGCAATTGGCCAAGGCCAAGTTCATCAAAAAAGGCTGCAAATTGGTCAAACGCAAGTAGCGGGACTCAACCCGGTTCCGCCTCTTCGGCGTCGCCGCTATTGTCACCCTCTTCAAGTTCATCGCCGGGAACGGCGAGATCGATGGGCACCCCCGGCTCGGTCTTGGCGGCGCGAATCGATAACGACGAGCGTACATGATTGATGTTGGGCGTTGCCGTCAATTTGGTGGTCAGGAATTCCTGATACGCGTCCCAATCGGCGGCGACGATCTTCAAGAGGAAATCGGTCTCGCCGGCGAGCATGAAACATTCCCGTACCTCGGGCCATTGCTGGACGGTGTTCTCGAACGCCTCCAGGTCCGGTTCGGCCTGGGACGACAGCCCGACCTGAGCGAAAACGGTGACGTGATAGCCGAGCGCCTTGGGGTCGAGGTCGGCGTGGTAGCCGAGGATATAGCCGTTTTCTTCCAAGGCCCGGACGCGCCGCAGGCACGGCGGCGCCGAGATGCCGGCGCGTTTGGAAAGCTCGACGTTGGTGATGCGGCCTTCGGCCTGTAGGTCATGTAGGATGCGGCGGTCGATGTGGTCGAGTTTGACTTTTTGCATGAATGGAGCGGCCCCCAACCGTGGAAGAATATTGCGCAATTTTGTTGCTGATAGACGAAATTAACTTACCCGGCCTCGTGCCGCAACCATGTCCGTCGCCTAAGGTTGTCCGGGTCCATACCCGACGTCATAGCCTGACTTGCCCTTGGGTTGCCGTGTTCCTATCTTAGGGTGTCATTTGCGTTGATTTTGTCTCGAAGGAATCCCCACATCATGGCGGATAGCCACCATACCAAAGTCCTGATCATCGGTTCCGGCGCCGCCGGCTATACGGCCGCCGTCTATGCGTCCCGCGCAAACCTCAAGCCGATTATGGTGCGCGGCCTGCAACCGGGCGGGCAGTTGACCATCACCACCGATGTTGAAAATTATCCCGGTTTCGCCGAGGCCATCCAGGGGCCGTGGCTGATGGAACAGATGTATGATCAGGCCAATAACGTCGGCACCGAGATCATCGACGATATCATCGTCGCAACCGATTTATCGAGGCGGCCGTTTCAGGCCACGGGCGATACCGGCACACAGTACACCGCCGATACCGTCATTATCGCCACCGGCGCCAGCGCGCGCTGGCTGGGCCTGGTTAGCGAGCAGAAATATTCCGGCTTCGGCGTTTCGGCGTGCGCCACCTGCGACGGATTTTTCTTCCGCGATCAACCGGTGGCGGTGATCGGCGGCGGCAATACGGCGGTCGAAGAGGCGTTGTTCCTGACCAATTTTGCGACCAAGGTGTATTTGGTCCACCGCCGTGACGAACTGCGGGCCGAAAAGATACTCCAGGACCGGCTGCTCAAGAACGATAAGATTGAACCGGTCTGGGACAGCGTGCTGGAGAAAGTCGTCGGCAAGGATGATCCGCTCGGCGTCACCGGCATCAAGGTCAAGAACGTCAAGACCGGCGACATTGCCGACATTACCGTCGACGGCGTTTTTATCGCCATTGGCCACACGCCGAATTCGGAAATCTTCAAAGGCCAGCTCGATATGGACGAAAACGGCTATATCTTGACCACGCCGGGGACGACCCGGACCACTATCGATGGCGTGTTCGCCACCGGAGACGTCCAGGACCACATCTATCGCCAGGCGGTGACCGCGGCGGGCACCGGCTGCATGGGCGCCTTGGAGGCCGAGCGCTTTTTGGCCGAACTGGCCGACTCCGCCAAGGCCGCCGAATAGTCCGGCCCAATGTGAGCGCCGGGGGGCGGTGCTTGAGGGAGCAAAAGCATGGATTGGGATAAGCTGCGCGTTTTCCACGCCGTTGCCGAAGCCGGCAGCTTCACCCATGCCGGCGAGCGGCTGACCCTGTCGCAATCCGCGGTCAGCCGCCAGATCTCGACGCTGGAAGATAGCCTTCGGGTCAAGCTATTTCACCGTCACGCCCGCGGCCTCAAGCTGACCGAACAGGGCGAACATTTGTTCGAAACCGCGCATGAGGTCTTTGCCAAGCTGGCCATGGCCGAGGCCCACATCGCCGATGTCAAGGAAAAGCCTCAGGGGACGTTACGGATCACCACCACGGTCGCCTTCGGGTCGATCTGGCTGACTCCCCGGATTAAGGAATTTGTCGAACTGTATCCGGATATCGAAGTCTCGTTGGTGTTGGCCGATACCGAACTGGACCTGTCCATGCGCGAGGCCGACGCCGCCATCCGAATGATGCCGCCAACCCAGCCGGACCTGATTCAGCGCCACCTGATGACGATGAATTACCGCATCTATGCGGCGCCGGAATACCTCAAGGCGCGGGGCATTCCGAAAACCGCCAGGGACCTGGATCAGCACAGTATCGTCGTTTACGGCGAGGACGCGTCGCCGCCCGTGGGCGACTTCAATATGCTGTTGGAGGTCGGCATTAAATCCGGTCCGCCGCGCGAACCGGTGCTCCGAGTCAACAGTATCTATGGCATATACCGGGCCGTGCAAGGCGGCCTTGGCATTGCGGCGTTGCCGGAATACATGAGCCACGAAGGCCGAAACCTGGTCGAGGTGTTGCCGGAGATCCCTGGCTCCAGCCTGGATGTCTATTTCGTCTATCCGGAAGAGGTCAGAAATGCCGAGCGAATTGTCGTATTGAGGGATTTCCTGGTCCGAAAAATGGCCGGCGGGGTCGCTTGAAACGGGCATTCACCCCCGCATGCCGCCGTGGCTTTGCCGGTAAAGCCAATTAAATCAACCAATTGAAGCCATGCAATAAACACATAGCTGAAATGCGGCATTATGGGTGGAAAAACACCCTGAAGATTCATATATTCTATTCAAGTGATGTTGCATTGCAATATTTCAACGAGTTTTCCGGACAATGTTCCGGAGAAGTCCGGGCTCAGAGCCTGGACCGGGACCGCCCACTCCCCCCGGGTGGCCCCGACGTCTCTCAGACGTGAAGCCTCCCTGTTTAAACTCGCCCCCGCCTTTTAGGCGGGGGTCTTTTTTTGAACAATCCGGGGCCGGTTGGGGTTAGGTCTTGATGTTCAGGATATTGCCGGGGGCGCCGGTTTTCAGCAACGCCAGGTAACTGGTCCTCAGTTCTGCATTGCGGTTGATGGCGACGGCGATCGCTGTACGTTCGCGGTCGGCGGCCTGGGAGATTTCCTGCAGGGCGAGAAGCTGTTGCTGGTTCAGGACGGATATTCTGTCGTTTGTGCTGGTGGCGTAAATGTCGGAAAAGCCCTTGTCGAACTGGACTCTCGCCAAGGCGCTCACATAGGAATCGATCTTAGCATTGATGGTGGTCAAGGCCGAGTCGATGGCGCTGGCGGCCCTGGACCGGCCCGCCGACGTAGCAAGACCCTCATAGGCCCAGGAATCGAGTATGTTCAGGCCGGTGGTCGATAGGGTCGCGCCGGCGTAGCTGTCCGAGGTCGATATTTGGGTAAACCCGATGGTGCTGCCGCTAATGCTATTGAGTTGCAGATCCTGGGTGATCACGGCGCTTTTGCCGGTGGCGACGCCCGATGAATTGTATTGCACTAATACCGAATCGTTGGAGCCAGCCTGGAAAGAGATGCCGTTGATCACGATGGTGTCAGCTGAGGTGCTCTTGGCCCAGGTGTTGCCGCCGGAATCGACAATGGTGTAGTTGCTGGACAGGTCGGTATAGGGGAAGGTCCCTTGGCCGCCGGTAATGTCATTGATGTAGGAAAAATCGTTGGCGAAAGTCTCGCCGATAAGGTTGGGCACTTGCGAAGCGGCGTTGGCGGCGGCGTTGAGTTGGCGCAGTGTATCATCGAAATCGACGACATATTCGGCGATTTGACTGGCAGTGCCGCTGCGCGCCCTGTTTTCAAGGTCGGCCAGCTTCCGGACGTACCCTTTAATGACTTCAACACGGGAGATGAGGTCTTCCAAGTGGCTGACGGCAACGTCGATGTCCGGCCGCAAGGCCGCCCATTCACTGCCCACCCGGCGCTGCGCATCGACCTTTTGCGAGAACCGGTTTCGGGTAGCGACTTGGTCACGGGCAAGCTGGTCGGCCTGAAATTTTTGCAGCCGGGATTGCAGCGTTAAAATTGAAAACCCGGACCCGCTGACAGAGGAAATAGCCACCTAAAACCAATCCTTCGAAAAGTTTCGAGGCGTTCTGCCCAATCGGAAATGTATGAGAAATCGTCGCGAATACTACCAAACAAAGCCGTAAAATGCCAACGACAGGGCAAAAAATCCCGTGGCGGCGTTAACCATACCGGAAAGGCCATTCAACCCATTGGTTTAAAATGGTCTTTTTCATTTATGCAGGAACCCTAATTTGCCAGGGCGGCTTCGCGTTGGGAAACGACGGTATCGGCATCCTTCCCGGACAATTCCTGCAGATGGTCGAATTCATATTGGAAGGTGCCAACGCCCTGTGTCATCGACCTGAGTTCGATGATCAGATCGTGCATTTCGGATTGCGGCAATTGAACCGAAACCTCGTCCCAGCCATTCCACCCCTGTTTTGCGTCGAAGCCCAGAATATGTCCCCGGCGTCCACTGATCAGGCGTTGAATTTTCGAAGTGAATTCATTGGGCAAGACGATTTCGACCTTGAAAATGGGTTCCAACAGCACCGGGTTACAATTGGGCATGCCCTGGCGCATGGCCTGGCCGGCGGCTTTCTTGAACGCCATTTCGGAACTGTCGACGGCATGGAATTGACCGTCGGTCAGGGTCACTGAAATATCGACGACGGTAAATCCAAGCGGTCCGCGGGACATAAAATCCTTTACCCCGTGCTCGACCGCCGGGATGTATTGCTTCGGTACGACGCCGCCGGTGATGGTATCGTTGAATTGGAATCCTGAACCGCGGGGCAGGGGCTTGATGTCCAGGTGGACGTCTCCGAATTCTCCGTGCCCGCCCGATTGCTTCTTGTGCCGGGAGTGTTGGGAAATTGGCTTCCTGATGGTTTCCTTATAGGGAATACGGGGCCGGTCCGACAAAATGTTCAAACCGAAGCGATCCATGAGGCGGTCAATGGTGACCAGCAAATGCATTTCACCCTGGCCCCAAAGCAGGAATTCCCCAGTATCCGGGTCTGGCCCGAAGGAAATCGACGGGTCTTGGTCAGCCAGCTTGGCCAAGGCGCCCGAAAGCTTGACCTCATCGTCGCGGTGTTCGGCATGGATGGATAACGCGAACAGGGGTTTGAGCGCGTCCGGCCAGCTGATAACGGCACCGTTGGCATTTTCGGACAGGGTAGTACCGGTATGAACGCTGTCCATCCGGCCCAGGGCGATCACCTCACCGGCATTAGCCTTGCTTACCTTATCGTGTTTTTGCCCCATGACTCGGTGCATGCCGCTGACCCTTTCGTCATTTAAGGTCATACCATCGGTGGCATCGCCCCGCCAAATGCGGGCGAAGCTCATTTTTCCGGCATGTCCGGCGTGAACGGTTTTGAAGACTTGCGCCAGCACCCCGTCACCACTGTCGATGCCGAGCCGTTCTGCCGTCGCCGGCGCTTCCGGGCATTCGTGGCGCAGCGCCTTCATCAGTCGGCGGATGCCGTTATCTTGTTCGGCCGAACCGATGAATGCCGGCACGATGAAACTGCGTTGCAGATCGTTGGTCAGGCTGTTGTAAATTTCTTCTGAAGACGGGATGACGTCTTCCAGCAGGCTTTCCAGCAAGGCGTCATCGAAATCAGCCAGACTTTCCAGAAGTTCGGTACGGGCTTCGGCTTCGCGGTCTTGTACGGTGCCGGGAATCTCTATTAATTTCGACGGCTTGCCGGGAGCCCATTCGAAGGCTCGTTCGCTAACCAGGTCGACGTGCCCGATGATATTGTCACCTTCACGAATGGGTACTTCGCGAAGCACCAGCGGACGTTTGGAATGAACCTGTAACGCCGTCAGGGTCTCTTTGACGCTGGAAATGGCGGTGTCCATCTTATTGATGAACAGGATATGGGGAATGTCTTTTTCGTCCAGGAACTTTAGTACCGGCGCCACAGTCAGGGCCCTTGATGCATCGGCCTCGCAGACAACGACGGCCGCGTCGGCCACCATCAAGGCGTTGATGGATTCTTGAATCATCTCCACGGAACCGGGGCAGTCGAGAAACGTCCAGGCCTCGCCTAAATACTCGGCGGTGGCGACGTTGACCTCGGTGCTCATATGGCGTTTTTTCGCTTCCGGCGTTCCGTCACTGACAGCATAGCCTTCTTTGGACGAACCCTTGCGCCCGATGGCCTCGGTCAGCATCAGGATGCTTTCAAACAGGGCTGTTTTTCCACAAAGATAGGGGCCGACGATGGCCGCGACTCTCGGCCCGGATGGCGTTTTTGAAGCCATAATATCCTCCCGTAATCGTTTTTTTTATCGATTAGGCCACGGGTTTGTCCCGTTTGATATTATTACCTGAAAAGGGTAATGCCACTGGCTGGGGATGCAAGAAAAAAGGGCAACCTCATGAGGTAAATATAGTGGTCAACAATAAATGGGTTATAATTTTTTTGTCTAAGGAATTCTGTTTGGCTAAGGAATCCTGGGGGATTCACACGACAACATTCAGCATTTGGCGGTTTCCGGCGATGTCGCGGTTGCCGTCTGGAATTGAAAGCTGGAAGGGGAGAAGCTATCTTCTGCGGGTGATGAAAATTTTCTTTTTACGAATGGCGCACGGTGCGCTCCTCAGTCTGCTGATGATGGTGTCGAACATTGCCACGGCTGTTGAGGAGTCTGCTGCACGGTGGTGCGTCTCAAGGGTTCCGCCGTTGCCATGCAGGCCGCCATCCCCCGTCCGTTGAAGGTTGGTGACAAAATCCAGCGCGGCGATGTCCTTTCCACCGGCCGCGGTGCGCG